>Ga0164243_10001233_pt1 | contig 44171 bp, 61 predicted proteins | sample OricompcompostOP_FD_108781 | JGI IMG/M metagenome (GOLD analysis project Ga0164243, IMG submission 108781) | Organic Plus compost microbial communities from Emeryville, California, USA - Original compost - Organic plus compost (OP) | ecosystem: Engineered > Solid waste > Mixed feedstock >...
ACGCCGGCACGCTCAACGTCACCCTGGACACGGCGGAACCGTGCTACGAGTGGCTTTCGCTCGGTCAAATCGGTGCTCCCGGCCGACTTTTCAAAATCACTGACAATGGGGTTTTCGCTCGCATTGACAGCATGAACATGAATGACGAAGAAGATGGCGGGTAATCTCCAACCTCTCGTAAATAATCAGCGGATCGTCAAAGATGACGGGACGCCCACCGATTATTTTATCCGGTGGGCGCAACAGAAGCAGATTGATATCGGGCAAGGCATCACCGCCGAACAGGCGCTTGAGATCATCACGCAATATCTTGCGGACCATGAATTGCAGGAAGGTAGCGGGATTTCGATTTCCCCGAGCGGGAACCTGTCCGACACGCCGACAATCGCCGCCGAGGTGCAGGCGATCCTTGACCAGATTACCAACGTCCACGGCTCGGTGCTTTTCCGAGGCGCGGCAGGGTGGGAAGCTCTCGCGCCCGGCACCAATGGATATTTTCTGAAAACCAATGGTGCGGGTGCCGATCCTGAGTGGGCAGTCGGTGGCGGCGGCGGTGGCGGTGGAGGGGGCGGCGCATGGTCGCTGATTGATTCGTGGGATTTCGCCGTAAGTGGAGCCATTACAGAGCGCATTGTTGATATAAGCGGCTACACGGACGTTCTTATAATCTTTGATAGCGTGACAACAAGCTCATCCACTTGGCGCGTTGCGCAGTTCAGTCTGGACGGCGGGGCGACGTACATTTCGAGCACTGTGTACCGCTCGCTCAGCAGTACCGGAACCGTCACAAACACGGATAGTGCACTCTTCACGCATGCCACGGCAAGCGCCGCTGCCCGCTCTACGGTCGCCTATATAAAGGGGACTAACGTAGACGGCGCGCCGAAAGAGTATGAGACAGCACGTGATAGCGGCGTGGGCGTATTTGGCGATAGCGCAACGGCGACGCTCGGCGCGATCACCCACGTTCGCCTCTTTCCACGGGACGGGGGCACGATTACGTTCAACGGCGGACGCATCTATGTTATCGGCCGCCCGAAGGGCAGCGGGGGAGGCGGTGGACAGCCTTGGTGGTTCAATCCCCCGAAGGCTACGGACTTTACCCAAGCCACCGGCGCATCACATGGATGGGCATCTTTGACCGATGATCCAGATGAAGGTTTGCTTTTTGATGCGGGTACACCTGTTACCGGCGATGACTCCATTTATGCGTATCAGGCTATTCCGTCACCATCTGCGGACTGGACCGCGACGATGCGCTTGTCTGTTGTCATCCCGGTAACAAATTATTCAGCCTTCGGCATATTGTGCCAATACAGCGGCAACAGTAGAATTGAGACATTATCTGTCGCAAATGGAGCATCCTCATTAATAATTAAACAGTTGAGTCTGAACCCAAGTTCTTTCGATAGCGAAAGAGTCCTTGGCTATGTCAATGATATCAATTGGCTGCGGATATCCAAATCAGGTACAGACTTGAATTTTTACATCAGCAAAGATGGGAAGTCTTGGGTACTCCATAGCACGCGCGCGATATCCACATGGCTTACGGCCGACCCTGACAGGATTGGATTCGGGGTTTTGTATAATCGCGCAAGCGGAACAAATGTGGCGGGAGCAATTCAACACTGGAGTGTCGCTTAGGATGATGCTTGACATAGGCACGCATCTGTCACAAAAACGTGCCCGTTCCCTCGCCGTCGAGCGCTTTTCCACATAGCCCACCGGGAACCACGGGGCCATTTGGAAGACAAGCGCATGACCCTGCCCCTCGAAACCATAGCCGAAGCAATCGACGAAGCCACCCTCAACCGAGGCGTGCGCGGCGCGGACTGGCTGGCTTCCGAGGGCAACATTCCCGTCACCTTCGACAACGGCGATATCGCGCTGTTCGAGCACGAAGGCGACGACGACTATCAGGTGCATTTCCTTTTTGTGGCGCGCGGCCGGGAGGCCATCAACCATGCCCGCGAATCGTTCCGCATCATGTTCGCCGAGCACGGCGCCAAACTGATCTTCGGGCTGGTTCCCGATTTCCGCCGCGACGTGAAGCTCCTGGCCCGTTGGGCGGGTGGCAAGTGCGCAGGCATCCGTTCAACGCCCGAAGGGCCATGTGAGCTTTATGTGCTCTCGAATTCCATGTTTTACAGGGGTGCGATCTAATGGGTTTTCTCAAGCCTAAAGCGGCCAAAAGCTCGTCGGAGAACGTCAACAATTCGTTGATCACCTCCACCTACGGCGGGCAGATGCAGCAGGGAACCGGCGCAACTAATTTCCTCGCGCAGCTTCTCGGCGTGAGCCCGTCCAGCGTCGCCAACACCGCCCACACAGTCGGGACGGCCGCGAACGGCATTGCAGCCGGCGGCGGGGCTCAACAGGGCTACAACAATTATCTGCAGATGGCGGGTTATGCCCCGGCGATGCGCCAGATGGCACAAGGCGTCACCGGCCAGGGGGCGGCGTCCGGTTTGCTCCGCAGCGGTGCAACGGCCAAGGCTCTGCAAACTCGCGGCGCGGAATTGAACCAAGGATTTTTCAACAACTATCTGCAACAGCTTGCCGGGCTCTCGGGCCTCGGATTGCAGGCCGGCGGGCTCGTGGCGAACACGGGCCAGAAATCGACCAACACAGGCGGCAGCCCGTCCACGCTCGGCAGCATCGCATCCACCGTGGGCGGTATCGCGTCAATCTTCTCCGACCGTCGCCTAAAGCGCGATATCGAGCGCGTCGGCGAATTCCCGGACGGCCTTGGCATCTACGCCTATCGCTATGTCATGGGCGCCAAGCGCGTTCTCGGCGTCATGGCGGATGAAGTCGCCAAGCTGCGGCCGTGGGCCCTTGGTCCCGAGCGGGCCGGCTATGCGACCGTGAATTATGGAGCGCTCTAATGGCGAACCTTCTCCAATTGCTCGGACTCGCCGCAGGACCGGCCGCAGCTTTCGGGGCTAGTGCGCAGCAAACCCGACCGATCCAATCTATCGACCCGAACACCGGCCTTCCGGTTCCCGGGCCGATCATCAATAACCAAATTGACCCCAACAATTCGATGGGTATGCGTGCGGTTGGTAATATAGACGTAACCAAACGGCCAATTGTACGTAATTCGGATGGTAGCATTTCTACGGTTCGGAGCCTGTCTTTTGGTACCGACCGGGGAGAAATCCTAGTTCCTACTGTGTCGGACGATGGGCGGATTTTGTCGGATGAAGACGCTATTGCGCTTTATCGACAGACGGGACGGAATTTGGGCACATTTGATACGCCCGAACATGCAACTGCCTATGCACAGAATTTACACAACCAACAGGCAGCGCAGTATCTACCTCAAAATCAATCGAACGTCTTGCAAGCGATTGGAGGTTCTCCCGATGCCCCGCAACCGGCACCTGTCCCGCAAGCGCCGCAACAGTCCGCAGCGCCGGCCGAAGCACCGCGTCAACGGCGCTCGCTTCTCGATACCGTGGGGCGAATTTCGGACGTGCTCGCGCGGGTGGGAGGTGCGGAAGCCCTCTATCAGCCGACCTTGGATGCGCGCGAAGACCGCTCCAACATGCTCGAAGATCGCACGCGGCAAATCGACCTCGACGCGCTGCGGAGCCAAATCGTCAAACAGCAAATCGCGGCGGGCAGCGATGAAGCAACGGCGCGTGGCAATGCGATGCTCGGCGCAGCGGCCCGTGGCCTCCAAGCGATCCAGCGGCGCGGCGGTGATATCAACGCGGCGTGGCCGTTGCTCGCACGACAAGCGGGGATCCCGGAAGACCGCGCGCAGGCGCTAGGCCAGATTTTCGCGCAAAATCCGCAGGCGGTCGAAGCCATTGCGGCCATGACCGGCCAGGAACGTGAATTCGGGGTGCAGCCCTTTTACGCGCAGGGCCCGGACGGGCAGCTTCGCGCCTATCAGCTTGGACGTGACGGCTCTATCCAGCCGATCCAGCTTGGCGAGGGTGAAACGCCTATCGACCCGCTCAAATTCGTCAATACTGGTGGCACGCAGGTGGGCGTGGGTACGCGCTCGGGCCAGGTGCGCCGTATCCTGCCGAATTCGGTTGACCCCAACACTCGGGCCAATATCGGCTCGCGCGAACGTATCGCTGCGGCAGGCAACGCCTCTCGGGAACGTATCGCTGCGACGCGCGGTGCGAAAGGCGGAGATGCGGGTGTAAGTGAGGCGCAACAGCGCATCGTTTCACGGCTTGGCTCAATTCGCGGAGCGGTGGACCGTTTGGACCGTCTCGGGGCACTTGTGACGCCGGGAGAAACCGCGAGCAATATTGGGCGCCGTATCCGGTCTTCGGGTCCGGGGCAGCTTGTGGAAAGTTTTATCGGCACCGATGTGTCCGAACAGCGCCAGCTTATCGAGCAAGAGGCAAACGCCATTGTTGCGGAAATGAAGGTGGCGCTGGAATTGACTGGCACGATGATGGACCGCCCGCAAGAATATCAGCGGTATGTGAACATCATCAATAATCCCAACACCACAAAAGCAAACATGATCAAGGCGCTGGACGCACTGGAACGGCAATTCAATTCGGATATGTCACGCCGGAACGCCCCGGCGCCCGCTGGCGGTGGTGCTCGGCCGCGTGTGGTCCCCCGTGCTGCTCCGCGCAGCGCAGCGCCTTCGCGGGGAGGTGGAGGTAACGCCGCCGCTATTGCGGAAGCACGTCGCAGAGGATTGATCCCCTAATGGCTTGGACCGACTATCTCGACTATTCGCCGGTAGGGCTCGGTATGCGCGCGGGGAATTATCTCGCGTCGCTGGTGATGCCGGCCGAACAGCCCCGCAAGACGCCTCCACGCCAGCAACCGCGTGCAACGCCTCGGCAGACGCCTCGACGGACGCCGGCTCCCACGCCGACGCCCGCACCTCGGACGGCTCCGCGCTCGGCACCTCGTCGCGGTGGATCGACCGACGACTATTTGCAGCGGTGGGGCAATAAGGATCCGGCCGAGCTTCGCCAGCTTTACCAGCAGGCGCGGCAATCGGTCGTCCGGCAAATCACGGACCCGCGCCAGCGTGAGCGCGCCCTTACGCGGTTCGATTCCGATCCCCGGACGCAGGCGATACGGCAGCTTGCCGGGCTCGAACGTGTCACCACGACGCGCGCGGAGCTTCAAGACATTGCCCGGCGTGCTCGGGCGACGCGCTCCGAATTGCTCACCGAAACCGGCCGTAAGGTGGCGCGCGAACGGCAGGGCGCGAATTCCGACTTTTCCTCGGCGCTTGGCGCTGGCATCCGGCGGTCCCTTTTCGGTATCCCCGAGCGGGTGGCTGCGGCCGGCCTCGCCTATCTGCCGTCGAGCATCACGGGCAACAATACCGATCTCAATTATGATGAGCTTTTGCAGGTAACGCGCGCCGCGACCGACGAAGAATTGGGGCGCTCGACCGGCGGCAACATCATCGGGCAAATCATGGGCTCGTTCGCGGGCGGCGGCGTTGCCGGAAAAATGATCACGCAAGGTGCCGGACGCCTCGCAGCCGCAGGTGCGCCCATTGCGCAGCGCGCCGGCAACGTGCTCCAAAGCCTCACGCAATTGCAAAAAGGCCAGCGTCTCGCGAACGCGGGGCGGATTTCTCTTGCTGGCGCGACCGGCGGTGCCGCCCAGGCAGCCGGGGAAGGCAGCGACGTGGGCGAAGGCGCCGTGACTGGTGCAATCGCGGCTCCGGTCCTGGCTGGCGGCATAAAAGCTGTGCAGGCCGGCGCTCGGGCGCTGCGGCAGGCAACGCGGCCGTTTTCGTCGTCGGTGCCCAAGGCAATTCGTGAAGTCATCACAGAGGCGCCCGACGCGGTGGCTTCCCGGCAGGCTGCTTTGTCTGCGCAGACCGGCACGAATGTTCCCGTGGTCGCGGCACTCAAGGATCAGGATTTCCGTCGCGTCGCCGAAAAGGTGCTCAAGCGCTCGCCCGAGGCCACGGAAGTCGCCAAAGGCCACGCGGGCACCTATCTGCGTGGTTTCATGGACCGGATGCTTGGACATGTGAACCGGGCCGGCCGGCAGGGCGACGCGCAAATCACCAGTATCGGGGAATTGGCGCAGCTTCGGAAGGACACGGCGGACGATCTCATGCGGCCGATTGCCGGGCACACCGTCGATCTCACGCAATTGCCGCTGGACGATCTTGAGCGGCAGATGACGCGGCAAATCGGTGGCCGCATCCAGGGCCTCGCCCCGCGTATCAACGAGGCGCTGCGCGATCTCGCGCCCGACGATCTCGCCGGCATGGGGCTGGACGCAAGCGACGTGGCGAACGCGCGGCGCCTCATGACGCAATGGGGCCTCGGAACGCCCGTGCACGCCACGGTGCAGGAAATGGACAGTCTGCGACGTGCGCTCGATGCGGCGGCGAAATCCTCGCAGAATTCCAACCCGGCGAACGCGATGGCGTTCCGCAATGCAGCCAAGGCCGTTCGGGATTTCGTTTCCGGCGAGGTGCCCGCCTATGGTCAAATGGTCGATACCTACGCCGCGCAGTCGCGGATGATGGAAGGCTTCGAGACTGCAGCGGCCGGGCGCCGTGTGACCGATATCGAGGACGATCTCCTGCGCTCGAACCTGCGCACGCCCGAGGGCCGCATCGGTATGAAGGCGGGCGAACTTTTCCGCCAGCGCGAGGCCGTGACCGGACGCCCCACGGGAGCGATTGCGGCCGCACGCGATTTCGCTTCGGAAGGGCGCCTCACGCGGCCGGCAAGCCTCGAACCGGGAGCCGCACAGCCTGGTACCGTGACGGAAAATCTCGGCGACGCGGCCGCAGCCGGTCTTGCACGTGCATCGCAGGGCGAAACGCAGGTGCTCGGCCGGATGCTCGACACGGATAGGCTCAATGCCATGGCCCGCGACGAAAGCGGCGCGCTCTCGCCCGAGGAAATCGTCTATGGCGCCTTCCTCGGCAATGCACTGGCATCCACCAAGGCCCGATTCCTCGCATCGCTGCTCGACAAGCTGCCGCACGGCTTCAACAAGAAAGTCGCCAATAACCTGTCCGACATGCTTTTCAGTCAGGATCCGGCCGCGACGCAGCGGGCGATGACGGCACTCCAAAAAATCGGCATCGGCGAACGTGCGGCGGTGAGCCTCATGCAAAATGCGCTGCCCAACAATATCGCGGTTGGTATGATGGCCGGCGGCCGTGGTGCGCCCGGCGACGGCACCCCGAGCGGCGAAATTCCGTCCGTGGAAGGCGATCTCGACGGGGCGGAAGATTATTCGCAAATGTCCGACGAAGAATTGCTGCGGCTAATCGGCCAGGACGGTGAGGACTATTCGCAAATGTCCGACGAAGAATTGCTGCAGCTTATCGAGCAAGGCGGCGATAGCCCCTATGCGCAGGATTTGCAGCACATTTACGACACGGAAAACCCCGAGCTTCTGGACCTGATCGACCGCGTGGAAAATCAGGAAAGCGGCAGGCGTCAATTTGACGAGAACGGCCGGCCGCTTGCGTCGTCGGCGGGCGCTATCGGCGTCATGCAGGTGATGCCCGGCACCGCGCCCGAAGCTGCCGCAATGGCCGGCGTGCCGTGGGATGAACAGGCGTATTACAACGATCCCGTCTATAACCGGATCCTCGGCATCGCCTACCTGTCCGAAATGCTGCGTCGCTATAATGGCGACGTGGAATTGGCGCTTGCCGCCTACAACGCCGGCCCCGGACGTGCGGACGAATACGCCGCCGGGCGCGGTGGCCTCCCCGCTGAAACACAGGACTATGTTGCAAGGATCATGTGATGACCAACGAGGAAATCAAGCAACGGCTCGAGGACGGACAGGTGCAGTTTCAGCAGATTAACAAGACGTTGCAAGAAATGAACGATTCTCTCGCGTCCATGAAATCCGACATGCAGACGACAAAGGAAATCGTGGAGGCGTGGAACGCGGTTAAGACCGGCGGAAAATTCATTCGTTGGGCTGTACCCATCGTTGCGGGGATCGGGTCTTTCTGGCTCGCGTTGAAAGGATGGTTATTCCGATGAGCGGGCAGCAATATTCTCCCGGCCAGCTTGACGCCATCGCCCGTGAGCGGGGATTTCCCGACTATGCGACGTGGATGGCGTGGCATCAAAAATATCGCGCACCCATGCGCGGGCAAGGTCAGGCACAGCCGCAGCAGAAAAATTGGTTGCAAAACCTGGTCGATCAAATTCCCATTCATCCGTCCTATCTGTTCAATTACGTGTCGGACAAGATCGACGGGGCAACGAGGAAAAACCGATGACCTCGCTAACCGACAAGCAGATTTTCGATGCCATCCGCGCGCGCAAGAGCGCTCCGCTTACACAGGCGGACGTGGACGCGATCAACGCGATCATGTATCCGCCGAAGCCCGCGCCAGCCGGCCTGCCGTGGATCGACGCGGCGCGCTCGAAGATCGGCGAAAAGGAAGTGCCGGGCCCCAAGCATAATAATTGGATCGCGGCCGGGTGGGCAAAGCTCGGCGCCGGCTGGTTTAATGACGACGAAACCCCGTGGTGCGGCTTTTTCGTCGCGTGGGCACTGAAAGAGGCGGGCTTGCCCTACCCCAAGAATTTCCCGGCCGCTGCCAGCTTCCGTGACTATGGGACGGCTTGCCAGCCGCAGCTAGGCGCTATCGGCGTCAAAGCGCGCAAGGGTGGGAACCACGTCTTTTTCATCGTCGGGGAGACGCCGGACAAGCGTTTCTATAAGGCGCTCGGCGGAAACCAGTCGAACGCGGTTAATATCATGGATATTGCCAAATCGGACGTGGACGCTATCCGGTGGCCTCCCGGCACGCCGATTGTCGCAACAGGGCTTCCGGTCATGCCGGCCGGCCAGATTTCGAGGAATGAGGCATGAATTTCTGGCAATTTCTCGACCGGCAGGTTGAGCGGATCAAGCCGAGCGGCGTGGCCGGGGCAGGAATTTTTCTGCTAACCTTCATCGTGCTCTGGATGCTGCGTGACGACCGCACGCTTGCCGACAACGATTTGTTCAAGACACTGGCGCAGTCCATCGTTGTCCAAGGGCTGATCGGCCTCGCAATGGCCGCGTGGTTCACAAAGAACCGCGAGGGGCCCGCCGAAACCCACATCGTTAATCCGCCCACGGACCCGGTGCCCGTCGAATCGCAGGGAGAACAACCATGATCACCTCGGCCGCAGCGCTCGCGCTGCTCAAGAAATGGTGGCCGTTGCTCGCGGCCGCGCTGCTCTTCGGTGTGCTGCTCACCCTCGTTTATTGCAACGGCCGCTCGGCCGGGCGGCAAGGCGAAGTCGTCAAGCAGCAGGGGCGCGAGATCGAGACGCAGCGCGACCTTGGCCGGGCGAACGAAAATGCGGCCGATGCCCGAGTGAAGGATGCGACCAGGGCCGCGCAACAGGAAAAGGAATTGGCCGATGCGCTCAACGCTACAAAGGATCCTGATCGCCAGCGCGCTTTGCGCGGTTGCGCCATCCTGCACCAACAGGGTAGAGACACAGCGAACATTCCCGCCTGCCGCTGATCTTCGGCCGGCTGCGGAGCCCGCCTATCCCGTCGAAGCGCTCGAACCAGGAGAAGCCGGCGAAGCGGCCGAAAAGGCGTGGTGGAACGCCGTGCTGCTATGGGGCCGAGGGGAGCACGGCAAAGTGGTGCGTATATGCAATTGGGCCCGCGATCTCGGTTTCGAGACGCCGGCCGATTATTGCGATTAGCGCCGGCCGACACGCGCTCCGAGCCACACACCGACCAACGCGAGCACGCCGCCAATCGCGACGAAATAAAGCTGCTCGATCATATGAATTTCCTCCCGTAGTGAGCGATCAAGGCCGCTTCGGCGCGGCCGTCATCCTTGACCCTTGTAAGCGATGCTGCGGACGTTGGATAGAGCGTGCGGCACTTTTCCCGGCTGGCACCCTTCCCGCTGTTGAGCAAGCCTAGCTTGGCCTTCCACGTGCTCGGGGTGATGAAATGGACCGGGCAGCTTGTCGTCGCGGTCACGAGGCCATGCACGAAGCCGAGCGTCCGGCCGAACGTGAACATGGACGTAACACCTTGAGCCGGCCGCGCCGCGATATCTTCGATCACGACCATATCGGGCATCGCGAGATCGAGCGCCATGCACCACTCGCGGGCCCATTGCGACCACGCCGGCTTGTCCTTCTTCCTGAGCACGATTCGCGGCACGTCGAAGAATTCGACCGAGCCGTCCGGGTGAAGGATCGCGAGCGCCCCGGTCTTGCCCGGGTCAATGCCGGCGACGGTCATGTTAGAAAGGGCAGTCATCGAACACCTCGACTTTCGGCATGAAGGGCACCAGCCAGGCCGGCGGCGCGTGGAATGGGATATCGTCGGGCACCTCGCGCTCGGCCGGCCGGTATTCCTCTAGCCCAACGGCGACATAGACCCAATAGCGGCGTGTCTCGATATCCTGCAGCACGCGGCCGGGATTGGTCTTTATCATTTCCTGATTTTCCTCGCGCGTCATGCCGGCGAGATGCTGCACGCACAGCGTCGAAGGTCCGCAGGGGCAATTATGACCCACGGGCTTTCCGTCGATATCGAGCCCGTGGATATGGTGCGCTGCCCATCGGTGAGCAAACCAGCGCTGACCGGCATCCCAAAAGCTGCCATAGGGCGCGTTGTTCCCATGCCCGTGCGTCGTGCCGCCGATCCACATGACGCAGCCCGTGACGGGATCGAAAGCGCATTTTTCGGCAAAGCGCTGCAACGCAGTTTTCTTGCGTTGAGAGACAAACCCGCAATTTCCCTTCGGCGCCGCCATTATTTGCGATACCGCAGCATTGTGTCCACTTCGGCCTTGACGCGGAATTTACGCTCGCGTGCCCACGGCTCGATATCCTCCATGATTTGCTTCACGGTTTGGATCAAGTCGGGGCGGTCGTATTCCTCGAAAACAAGCTCGTCGTGGACCTTGAAAATCGTGTTGAGCCCTGCGGCTTCGGCGCGCTTCATCGCCTCGGTCATGAGATCGCGAGCGCTGCCCTGGATGCAGTCTGCAGTGATCATCCCGTGCCACGCCAGATGCCGGCGGAATTTCTTGCCCTGATAGCTCATGAACGTCCACGAAGGGCGCTCGTCGCCCTGCGGCGTGTAGCTGGTGGCCTTGCGCGGCCGATGATACCAGAGCTTGCGACCGCTCGGGAGCCTCATTGTCAGGAAATCGCCTTCCTTGCGAAATTCGATCCCGACATAATCGTAGGTTTTCGCGTGATCGCACCAGACTGCATCCACGCTCGCCTGCCAAAGCCCATACCAGAATTTCGGCACCAGCGGGGCAACCTCTTTCCGGTAGGTGTTGATAGCAAGAATGGCTAGGTCGATGCTCTCTTTCGGAGCAAACCGCGCACGGAAGCCAACCGGGCCGAGACCATAGCCCGAGCCGAGGAATGTGTTTTTCCCAATTTGCCCTTCCTTGTGATCGCCGGGCAGCTTGCGATTGATCGGCCGCTTGTAAATCAGTGACGCGGTTTCGGAATACACGTCAAGGCCGGCGTGCATCTGGTCCACGCGGTCGTGCTGGCCGGCCATGGAAAGCAGGTTGCGAGCCTCCACGGCCGCAAAGTCGCCCGCGACGAGCACCTTGCCATCCTCGGGCACGATGCAGGAGCGCAGAGAGGAAATGATAGCCGAGAAAATATCGTCGCCCCAAATTTCCTTGATATGGTCCACGTCGCGCGTAAGGATCGCGTCGGCGAGAATATCGGCGGTGAGCCCCTGCCGGTCGCCAATCTCGCCTCGGGGGTAATTCTGCACCTGAATGAGCCGGCCGGCGTCACGGCCTGTCCGGGCGCCGTGGTATTGCGTCGCATAGCGCACGCGGCCGTCCATGCCGGCACAATCGAGCATCCGTTGCAGCTTCGCCACGCTCGACGACGCAAGCGAGCGCCGCAGGGTCAAGGCTTCGTGGACGTGGTAGGGCAGCGGCTCCGAGAAATCTTCGATCCCGAATTCGTCGTCCGGGTCCAAGATCGCGTCGAGCGTGGCTTTTCGCATGTCGCCAAGCGGCACACCCTGATCGTTCACCCAATTGAGCACTTTTTCCCGCTGTGTCGGTCGCAGGCCCGTCAATTCACGGAAGCGTTCGGTCATCGGCCCTTTCACCTGTTCGAGCACGTCTATACAGGCGTGGACGAATTCCGTGTCGATTTTAATCCCGCGCTGGTTGATACGCTGATCCAGGATCCAGGTATGCCGTTCCGAGGGCCCGAGCCCTTTTGTGGCGATGTAGGCGCCATACTGCGCGTTCACATCACCATCGCAATAGTCGTAGAGCCGTTGCAGGTTGAATTCGTTGTGCTGCGACCAGCCGCCGATACGATCCGGCTTGCACATGATCAGCATGTGCCGGTGCCCGTCCATGTCTTTCTTCGCCGGCAATTCCAGCGCCGTCACCAGCGCGTCCAGCCCAAGCGGCAGCGCCTTCATCCCGGCAACCGCCATCGTGTCGTGCCAGCGCTCCGGGGGCAATTCTGGATATCCCATCGGGACCATGTGGAATTTCCACATAGCTTGCTCGAAACCGGCATTATGAGCGATGAAAATAACCGTAGGATCGTTGCACAATTCCAGTAGCTCGGGATCGACCGCGTGAAGCTGCCTTTCGGTGAGAACGCGCGTCGGTGCCGGCTTGTTGTCGGTGACGACTTTCAAGGCCAGGCAGAGCGGAAACGTGCTCATGTCAGCAGCGTATTTCCACGCACCGATTTTTTGGAGATCGGCCCGGCTGGCGGTTTCAAAGTCGGCGACAACGTATCTCATCTCGGATAACTCACAAGCACGTCGCGCTGCTCATAGCGGCCGAACCGGACCTTGACGCCCATGTGGATTAACGTCCCGGAAATCCTCTGTGAGCTTGCGGCGTTCATATGGTCCAGCACGCGGGGATGAAAAAGCAATTCCGGTTCGGGGATATTATGCTGTTTGCAGAAAACCCCGATTTGCGCGATAGTCTTATTCCAGTCCCGCACGAAAGCGTCCCGTCGCTCGGCGCATTCCAAAAAGCCGATGCTGCCGTTTTCGTTCTGGTAGCCGTCGAGCGTGGACAGAAATTCTACAACCTCGTCGAGCAATTCCGCGTCGCTGCCGGTGGCTTCACTTTGCAGGCTCACGCCTTGCTGCGCTTCCACGGCTTCGTCGTGCAGTTTCTTCATACGATCCCGCGCACGTTCGACGGCGTAGCGATGATAAACCCATGTCATAGATCATACTCCTGTTGCGGCCGCTCGGCCGAGAAATGGGCGTCTAGGAGCGGCTGGCACTTGGCGAGAGGTAGAGGCCCGATCCAGCCGTAAACGGCTTTGCCGGTGTGCCAGCGCCCGCCGTGCCATAGAGCGATTTCCGGCTGGCACCATTCGGCGATTTGCACGCTCTGACATTGCACGAAGACGACATAGCGCCCTTCGGCCTGCGGTTGGCCTACCGAGATTTCCATGTCAGCCACCGATCTTCGGCCAATAATCGCCCACGGCCCGATCTTCGGCCAATAATCGCTCACCGAATTCCCCGGTTTCCGCCAAGGCCAGATACCGCACGGCGCGGTCGTGTTGCCGAGCACAATGCTGGATTTCCTTTTTCTTGCGGGCGATGAAGCTCTCTCGGGCAAGCTGGCGTGTCGGGTAGGCGTGGCGGCGACCAAGGCCGGCCAGCACGAATTTCTTAAACCTCGCATCGCGATCCCATAGTGGGGCGATCCAGAAACCGGCCGGCGTGCGCTTCACCACGCGATATTCAATAACCGAAATCGCAAGCACATCATCGGACATTCGGGCGTTTATTTCCCGGTAAAAATAATGGTTCTCGTGCTCTGCTCGCTCCCCACAATTTTTGCAAGTATCAGGGGCCCCGAACACAAAAGCGTGTTGTGGCATTTCTTCGTTTTGCATGGTCATTCTCCCTGCGGCCGGCCTACCTGAATTTCCATCACACGACCTTTCGTTGACGGCGGGCAATGCTGCTCTCACCGTCGCGGAAATACATGCCGCAGCGCCGACATTTGGCGGAAGGGGATTTCCCCTCGAATATCTGGTGGCGGTGCCATATGAGGCACCAAATCGCCTTGAGGCGCATTGTCGTTCTCCTATGGTTGGCAGACTTTTCCCGGTCTGCCAGCGGGGCGGGGCTTAGAAAGCCGGCTCGTCGCCGCCAAGGTCTTCGGCGCTCGGAGCGTTCGCGGTCGGATCGTAATCGGAATATCCGGCGTAGCTGCCGAATACTTCGTTATTCCCTGGCCCGCCGGCACCTGCGATGCGTTCACCCTTACGGATAAACAGGCAGTTTTGCAGGTAAGCGGTGACGCCATCCTTCGCGTCCAGCGTCTTGCGGCGAAACGCCTTGAGGGCGATTGCCGGGACGACATAGGCGCCGGGATAGAACAGGTCTTTGCCCGCCTGCGCGCGTGCGTGCTCTTCGTTCGGGATATCGACGATCTTCCCCGCTTCGAGACGGGCAAGCTCAATGTCGTATTGCGACGACGCGGTGAGGATGCCGGCGTAGGGCTTGTAAAGCTCCGCGCGCTTCTCGGCTTTTTCCTTGATCTTGAAAGCCTCGTCGGAGCCCTTGCCTTGGGCGTCCAATTCCGCCTTCTGGATCGCCCGCTTGCCGGCGGTCGCACCGCTCATGCACGCGAGATAGTAATCGCCGGGATTGCCCGAAAACTGTCCAAGCTCGGCCTTGATCCCCTTCACCATGATTTCCACGATAGCGTCGAAATCTTCCTTCTCGATCCCGAAGGTACCCGAGAATTTCGGTGTTGCGTTCTGCACGCCGCGCGGTGCCGATTTCGCCGTGATCGACGAGAAAAGCAGACGGGCGGGCTTGACGAGCGTGTAGCGGTATGTCTCTGCCATGGTTACTTCCTTTTGCCCCTTCGTTGGTATGTTTCCCGGCTGGCGCGGGGGCGAAGTGCCGGCCGGGAATTCCGTTAGAAGCCCAAAGCCTCGGGGCTCTGCGCGTGGCCTTCAAACACCGTCGCGTTGCCGCGCGGTTTCGCCTCGGGCCGAGGATCGGAAAGCGGCGCCACGGACAGGCCGGCACTCTCGGGCTTGTAGCCCCATTCGAGCGCCATTTCCTTGCCACGGCTGGAAAGCTTTTCGATTTGCGCCGGGCTCTTCAACTCTTTAGGTTTGTAAGCCTGCGGCCCGAACGCTTCCAGCAGCGCGGCTTGAGCGCCCGGACGCCACACGCGGGCGACTTTCTTCTCCACGAGCTTTGCGCTCGGGATCTTGCCGCCGCCAACGAGCCGTGCGTGGACGGTCGTTTCCAGTGCGTTCATGAACCTGCGGGCGTATTCCCGCTGCGAATAGTAGTGATCTAGCTCTTGATCGGTAAGCATGGTGATGAAATCCTCCGATGCGCTCGCGTATTCCTCGAACGCCCGTTGCATTTTCGGGCAGTCCAGGAGCACGGGGCAAAATTGGCAATGATCGCCGGGAACGAAATCGCTTTCGTCCACGTCCTGCGTTGACATGAGCGAATTCATGCGCGGGAGCAATTCGTCGTGCCCCCAATCGAGAACGTGGCCGAGCGTGGTTTCCCACACGTCCGGCGCCTCAAACACGCCGTAGAAATTCGGCTGCACGATCCCGAGGGAAACGCGCATGTCTCGCGGCCCGGCGCGGAGCCACTTGTCATTCATGACCATGAGGAAGGCGTAATAGAGAAGCTGCCGGTTGCCCGGCGCCGCGACGCCTACGCCTTCGCCATTCTTGTAATCTCGCAGGAAAATTCCATCGAGCGGCGACCAGAAACCGAAATCGACCGTGCCGCGCAGCAGCGGGTGGATTTCCGGCAAATGGATCGTGTCTTCAATCAGCAGGTTCCCTTGCTCTTTCCGAGCGGCGAGGATGCCGATGCACTCGTTGAAATAGATATGGGCTGCGTCCAGCGAAATGCCATCCGGCCAGCCGGCGACATAGCCGTTGAATTCCTCGCCGAGGAATTCGTAAGGTTCAAGGCCCATGGCGACCGATTTGGCGCATAGCTCGTGCGCGGCGGTGCCTCGCTTCGCCCATTCGGTTTCAATGTTCTCAAATTCGTCGTTCTCGATTTGCGAGCGCTGCACGAGGAACGAGCCTGCACACGTCATGAAGCGGTGTGCGGCGCTCCCGCCTAGCGGGGAATGTTCTAGCTCAATCATCGTGAGCCCCTTTGCTGCTTCGTTGTTTCGTCGTGGTTGGCAGACTTTCCCCGGTCTGCCAGCGGGGCGACCCGTGCGGGGAGCGTCATGGGATTAGCGTTACCTCTCCCATGATTTTCTTGGTGATACCACTCACCATCCCCGCCGAGCAACCGCATTAACCAGCGAATTCAATCCCCGCCTTTTCCTCGACGGCCTTGGCGAAGGCTTCGCGCTGATCCTCGGGGATATTGCGGCTGTGCGCCACCTGGCCCTCGGGGATGAACCGCGCAATGATTTCCTTGACAGGCGAAGGATCGCCCATCTTCACCGCCGCCTGATTGCAGAGCGCGCCGAGATCGGCATCGGTCCACTTGCGCGCCGGCACACTGGCCTTCGCAGCAGCGTCTTCGGCGTCGCTCTTGGCGGCAGCGGCACGGAAGGCGGCGAATTCGTCGTCTTCGTCAGTCGTCGGCGCCTGGCTCGACGCAGCGCCCATCGTCGCAGAGGCGCCAGCATCGGAAGCCGCACCACTCGCCGAGGTGCCAGTGGCAGCGCCGACCGGAAAACCCGGCTTCGGGTCCGGGCGGTTCACGCCCACCTTCATGCGCCAGAGGCCATCCTTGGTTTTGCCCTTGGTCGAAGCGTGGAGATCGGCCGACCACGGCCAGCCGTGCGCGTCGATTTCATCAGAAGGGGATGCATCGCTCGTCGCAGTCAGGCCATTGCCATCCGACGCCTGATTTTCCGGCGCAGATGTTCCGGGACCAGCCGAAACGGGGGCGGTGCCCTGCTTCACACGTGCGGCGACGTTTCCCGACACGGCCGCAGGCGACGGTGCGGCCGCAGCGACCGCGACGGATGATGCACCACCGAGAAGAGCATAGACGGCCGCAAGCTGTGCCGCGCTCGTAACCACGATGCCAACGTGCATCGGGAAATGATTGCTGTCGTTCACTTCAATTCTCCTTCTGATCTAAAACGCGATGGATCACGTTCATTTTCTCTAGCGCCTTCACTAGAATTTTCTCGGAGATTGAGCCGGGGGCGACAAAAATCTCCGCGCTTACCAAATTCTCTTGGCCGAACCTATCGAGGCGGGAGACGGCTTGCTCATTCTGTGCCGGCACCCAATCGGGTTCTGCCAAGTAGCACCGGGAACAAACCTTTTGCAGCCCATCCAAGCCGGTGCCCGCTGCCTGGATATTGCCGATGAACACGCGCACATTATCGCGCATCACGAAATCGTCAACCGCTTTCTGCCGAGCGGCGGCCGATTTTCGTCCGTCGATCCGAACGGTGCCAAAGCGGGACAATTCCCGCTCGAAAATGTCCAGCACCTCAAGGTGCCATCCAAAAATGGTTAATTTCTCGTCGCTGCCTTCGAGAAAATCTTGGGCATAGGCGGCGATTTGCGGCGCCAGCGCAACGCCCATGAGACGGCGCACCTCGGCGATATGTCCGAGAATTTCAAAATCCTTGGTGGTCTGAATTTCGTCGATGGAGATATCAAGCAAGCCCTCGGCGTCGAGCGCCGCTTTCACCGGGCCGTTTTCCTCGCATTTCACGATGGAATAGCGCGGTGGCTTCATGTAGCGCAGCACGTCTTTTTTCTCGTGGCGGGCCATGATATTCACGCGCAGCCGATTTTGTAGCTCAAGCTCAAGGCTCGTGCTTTCGAGCTTGAACCGCTTGCCCTCTATCGTTTTCATGTCGGCCTGGCGGTTATAGCGTTCCTTGAATTGATCCTCGCTCATAAAGTCGATTGCTTCCCAATCGAAATGCCGGAAAAGGACGTAGCACTCGCTCGGCCGGTTCAACAGGAGCGTGCCGGTCAAGGCCAGGTGCTCGCGGCAATGCCTGGCGATTGCCTTCATTTTGTGCTCACCGTGCTGATATTCTCCGCGCGAATTTCCGAGCACGGCGCGCGTCGTGAGCGCGTCGATATTTTTCATCTTGTGCGCTTCGTCGCAAATCAGCACGTCCCATTGGTATTTCGAGATCGCCCGGATGATCGCTGGATTTCTCGCGGCGTCGTAGCTGATAATCTGATAATTCGCCGTGGGGTGGATCCCGTCCTTGACCTTGAGCATGGTTGAAACCTTGCACATGGGGATAGTGGACCATTCCTCGATCCGCTCGGCCCATTGGAGCCGCACCGACGCCGGCACGATGACAAGCACACGCTGCGCCTCGCGCACGTTGCAATAGACGATTGCGGTTGGCGTCTTGCCTAGCCCCGGCTGGTCGCCGTCGATCCCACCTTTGCGCGGCAGCAGATAGTCGAGAACAGCGCGCTGGTAATCCCAAAGGTTTTTCCCCGGCGGGCACCAGCGCGAATAGTCGGTGCCGTCGAGCGCGCGGGACAGGTCGATTTGCTTGCGGTAGGCGCCAAGCTGCGGCGCGTCCGGTTCGGCGAGATCAGCGAGTGCATAGGGATTGGTGCCCCATAGCACGGCCTTTTCCCGCGACGAAGCGGACGTGCTGAATGTCAGGCCCCGGTAGGCCATGAGATTCGCAATTTCCTTTTTCTGCGCCGCCGGGACGTGCAGAATGAAATTTGAACCGTTCTCCGTGACTTCCATTTTCATTTATTCCGCTCTCGGCATCATCATGGTTTTATCGAAATTGATATAGAGCACACCGTCTTCCTGCTTCGCCTCGAATTTGTAGTCGAACCAGCCCGCACCGTCCGGCGGGGTGAAAATCCATTCCACGAATTGATCCGGCGACGTGAAGGCGCGCATGATCAGCTTCGGGAATTCCGCCTGCGGTCCCGGCGTAAAGCGGAAACCTTCGTCGCTCACAGGTCGAATTCCAGCGCCGGCTTTTCGTTATAGGGCAGCGGCCCGATCCAGCCGGCGACGGTGCCCGCGATAGGCTCTTTGAGATTGTTCAACCAGCCATGACCGCCAGCAAGCCAAAAGCGAATAACGGTCGGTGCTTCAACGCCGTGCATATAGCAGACATAGTGCCCGGTTTCGCGAGGTGTGCCGGTCTCAATTTTCACAGGTCATACTCCTGCGCCGTGCTCGCAGCCGGTGGCCTCGGAAGCTGCTCACCCAGGCGAGCCGCCGCGCGGGCTTGGTCCGCCAGCCGCGTAAGCAGCGCCTCGTGAACCTCAGGGCCCCACTCGATCAGCATTTGCCGGATTTCGTCCAGCGACCAGCCACCGAATTGCGCGGCGGCAATGATCTTCGCCTTGTCAAGCTGCTCTGCCGTGTAGCGCCGCGTCCCGCCTTCCGAGCGGGCGACGGGGCCGAGCAAGCCTTGATTCTCCCAATACCGCACGCCGCGCCGCGAGGTGCAACCGGCCCGACACATTTCTTCAACGGTGTGATTTCCAGACATAACAACCATCCTTTCTCGCGTTGCCGCAGCTTTCCTAGCGCCCGATACTGCGGTGCCGTGACGGCGCTTGTCTTCCGCATTTCCCTTGGGCAAATCCCACCTCAAATTTTCGAGATTGACATTTAGCTTATTTCCGTCGCCGTGGCACGCTTCCATCCCCTTCGGTCTTGGGCCTACAAATGCTTCAAGCACCAGCGAATGAACCGTCCGAACATTTCCGCGCCTAAGCTGCACTTGAAGATATCCGTGCGAGCCGGTGGCCGGCGAAAGAATTTGTTTTTCTGAACGGACATTACCGAGATTAGAAACCTCGTAACCGGTATATCCGACGCAGGGTTTCCAAATTTCAGTCACCAAAAATCTCCTGCTCAAATTCTACGAGAGGAACCTTGCTCCAATAATGCACACGTTCCACCACATAAAATTTCTGCAAACGGACAAAATGAAAAGGAAGCCCGGCATAGTCCAATTCAAATTCGAGCCGCTTGGGTGATTTCAGTACCGCCGGCCAATGCAAGGTGTGGCCGACCGCGATAGCGAGCGCCGGCCACATGGGCGCCAATTCCTCGACCATGTAACCCACGCGCGGCTGCCAGTGAGGAAGCCAGGCGTTGACCGCTGCGGCGTTCGGGTCCGTGCGGTGCATCTGCGCCCATTGCGCGACCTTCTCTTTCCACTCGGCGATGACGCCGGGCCGGTTGCCGGTGGCCTTCATCGCCTTGACGATTGCCCACGTCTCGCCCTGCCAGAATTGCCGGCCGCTCATAGATTTATATCCTCGATTTCATGAGTATGCCATGCTTGGCGCTGTTGTGCACCGCAACGTTCGCACACTCTATGACGATAGGCTTTCAAAGGCTCATATTTGATTTCAGCAGGTCGAGGTGCAGGCATCATCGGTTCGACGACATGAAAGAATAATCCCCATGGCAACCAAGCGTGCCCATAATATTCGCATTTAGCGCGCGCGTTCGTGCTCATAGATCATACTCCCGCTTCGGAATTGCCCATTTGCCTTTCGTCGGTTTCAGGAACGTGAGCGCTTCGTGCTTTGCCAATTGCTTGCGCACCAAATCTTTGTCGAGTCCGTGCGTGCCGGCGATTTCCATCACAAGCACCTGTTCGCTCGTCTCTCCACCGAGCCCTTCGAGCACGCGCACAACCTCTTCAACGCTCGCCCACGAATATCGGCTCCCATTGCTCTTCGGCGTCGCATCGGCGAGCGCCGCGCTGCGCTCAAGCACGATAGAGGGGCCCATTTCCTTGACCGCAAAATAACTGATTTCGTCGGACACGTCCGCGTCTTTTTGCTTGCGCACGCGAAATTCCGTTCCGCCCACTTTCAACTTCGTGGAAATCACCGTGTCCATGTTGGCATAGAAAGCGCTCGAACCGCGCGCGCCCTTGTTCTGGTCTTTGCCGGTATGGTGGATCGCGAGCACGAAGCACTCGTAATAGCGGGCAAGCTGCTCCATGAAATTCGTGATCATGCTCGCGTCTTTGGCGGAATTCTCGTCTAGGCCGGTAATCAGGCGCGTGAGCGTGTCGATCACGATCAGCGCGGGCTTGGCGTTCAATTCGGCGAGATCGGCTTTGACGTGCTCCCATGCGTCGCTATCGGTATAGAACGGCACGCGGTCTTTGATCAGAAACCTATGGTCATTGCGGAATTCGATATTCTGCCATTCCATCCACGCCGGCCAGCGCTTTTTCGCCGTCGCTACGGGGCCTTCGCCAGCAAGGAAAAGCACGTCATTCTTGACCGGCGGGGCACCCCATTGGCCGGGGATGCCGAAAGCCAGGCACAAGGCCATGTCCAGCGCGAGGAACGACTTGTAGCTGCCACTCTCGCCGTAGATCATGCCAATGCCAGCCGCCGGCAGCACGTTGGGAATGAGCCACGTTGGATCCTGCACGTTGTCGGCGTAGGTGTGCAAGAATTGGATTTTGTCACGTCCACGATCAACCGGCGCCGGGGGCTCGAATTCCTGCCCGACGAAATTGGAAAAGGCATCGGCGTTCGCCTGAAACCCTTTCACGCCGCCCTCTGTGTCTTCCCCGTAATTCGCCGCGTTACGGACGATTTGCTCAAGCTCCCAATCATCCCACGGCGGCGAGCAATGAGGATTCCAGTGCTCCCATAGGAGATCGAAGCACGTCCCGGGCGAAACCGCTTTGTCGAGAATGGACGCGGCCACCTGAAACGCGAGATTGTTGCCGCCGTGCCCTTCAACCGACACGCGGCCGGTCGCCACATAATTCTTGATCAGGTCCAATGCCCACGCGACATTGCGCGGCTGGTCTGCGTCCGGGTTTTTGTCGAGCCCTAGCGTGTCGGTCTTTTTCCGCTCGGGGACGATTGCGGCCATGTGAGAGGGCAGGGGATTGATCGTGCCACCGGGCAGCGCGGTATAGGTGCCGTCCACACGCCCGGGCCCTGCGCGCGTCTTGGAGCCGGGCAGGATCACATAGCCGCCCGAGACCATCTTGCCGTCGCGCATGAAGCCGCCGCGCGTGTCGATCCCGTCCGCTATGCGGCTGGCGGTGCTCGGTCCCTCACCCTTGAAATAGACGTGCAAGCCGCCTTTGGGGGTGCGAACCTGGAAAGCCGCGTCCACGGCCTCTTTCACCGCCGGGTCACGTTCCAGCAGCTTGTTCCACCAGTCAATGCCGGCCGGGTCGATATCGAAGACGAAAAGCCCGCTCGGGCCGCACGCCACGGCCCAGTTGAAATCGGGGTTGATACGCAACCACTCGGCAATTTGCGCCGGGTCGTCGCTGGCATCTTTCCAACCGTTCGGTGTTGCCGGGTCTTTCGTGCCCGGCGAACACGGAAAAACCTTGCACCCCCGCAAAATGTCCGGTAAATCCCGCACACGCTGCTCCCATGAGGCAGTTTGTTGAGCCCCCGGACGGTGCCCATGTCGTCCGGGGGTTTTTATATGTTACGCTGTGGCAGGCTCGAAAGCATCGCCGCGAGCCGCTAAACATAACCCTGCGTCAAGCAACATTGCAAGCGAATACCAATCTTGCGGCTGCGAGGTTGCCTTGTGATGCGGCCGCGAGCGACCCAAATCTCCGACATTGACACAAAATCTTGTGGTGAAATTGCGTGCGGGGTGCTCGGTATTGTGCCAGTGGATCAAAGACCAATCGCCGCCGTGCAGGTTGTCGATATCGAGCATTGCACCCACACCGTTGAGCGAAAAGCGCAAAGCGATGCTCGCGCGATACCATGGATTCGGTCCATCGTCCCGGCGCTCGACTTGCGCCCCGTGTCTCTTCATGAGCCCTATCAGGGCGCGGGCGATGAATTCGCGGTCTGCCTTCCGGCTGGCGCACCTCGCGTTGAGGTCGTCCCGATCCACGACCATTTGCACACCCTCGGGGCCTATGATCGCGAACGAAACCTTGTCCGGCTTGCTGGCAAGACCCATTCCCACTATTACGTTATGTTGCGGCATATTCGTTTCTCCCTATGCGATTTCCACATGGTGCCCGCCGATGCTCATGGACGAATAATCCCTTCGGTTTGCATATACTGATAGACGAATTCGCCGATATCGCGGGCCTTGTCTGGGGACAAGCGAGGGGTGCCGGACGGAAAGCGGGATTGCTCGCGAATGATCATCGCGATTGCTTCCACACGCCGGGCGCGCTTCGTCGCCAGCAAAAAGCGCATATCCACGCTCAAGCTGCCGCCTCCCGCGCACTGGCTTCCCGCTCGGCCATGAGAGCCGCTTGCATGAAGGTTCGGGCGTTGACGGCCGCGTAACTGGCCCGCTCGAACCGCAAGGCAAGCTCGGGATTATCCTTCGCCGCGTAGTGCCTGGCTTTGTCCGCCATTTCGGCTTGCAGGTCGCCTAGCTCGCGCAGGCGCTCCATTTTCTCCGCGTAGGTCATGGCGCAATTCCCATGATCAATTGCACGAATTCGGGTGAGAATTGCCCTTCCTCGGTAAAGACGGGCTCGCAAATTTCTTCGTCCGGTGAAGAGCACCAGAGAGGCCACGGGCTGCGGCAATTGAGCGGCCGTGACAAGCGCCAGCGCTCGCCGCGAATGGTGAAAGGTACGTTCGCCACGGAAATCGAGCCGTCCGCTTCGTCCTGCCGAATCTCGAACGGGGCGCCGCTGTGCTCGCTTTCTGCGTTGCCGAGCCGTGCGCTATGCCCGCGCGTTTCGTCTAGCAGGATCCACAAGCGCCCGTAGCACTTGAGCAAATCCGCTTCGTTGAAAAGGTCGCGGGGAATTACGCGGGTGTAGGTCATTCTGGTTCCCCTTCATTGTCAAGCGCGCGATAATAGCGCCACGCGCCGCCGCGAGATTGCTTGCGGAAAAGGTTGCGATTGGCAAAGCCGCCGAGCGCATACCATTCATTTTTTGTGATGCGCTTTTTGCGTTCGCGCTGCGCCATTAGAAATCCTTTCCTTCGATTTCGGGCCCGTTGCCGCCGCTCTGCCATGGGATATTGCGGAACGTGAAAGCCTGATAGGTTCCACCGTCCAGCGCATCGCCCTTTGGCGGGATTTTGCACCAGACTTGATAGACCGGCACGCTATACACGCCGTTTGATCCTAGCCGGTCAAATCGCACGAGCCGGAAATGGTCGATTGCGGCGATGCTCTCGGCATAGTCTGCCAACCGATTTTTATATTTCGGATTGCGCAGCACGGCCAAGCCGCCTTCGTGAAGCTCTCCCACGGCGACGGGGCGGCAACGTGCAATCGCACTTTCGATTGTGTCGAGATCGTCCAGGCTAACGGCTGCGGACGTCCTGCCAATTGACCAGCGCCGCGCCTTGCGTTCACTGGCATTGATCAGCTTGCGAAGCCCTATCACGTTGCCCCGCTCGATTTTGCCACTCTCGATTGCGGCAAGGTGCTTTTCTGCGCTCTTGATCATGCTGCTATCTCCGTCATTCCAAGGGCGAAGCCGCCCCATTGTTCGGCCATGGCCCGCGCCACACCCGGGAAAAAACGCGAGCGCTCTTTCCCGCGATCAGCGCCGGGGCTCATGCTATGCACGCGATTTTCCGGCCGGCCCTCTTTGCCTAGCGCGGCGGCACATTCCGCTTCGCTCGAATAAACCGGCTTGAGGGCAGGCAAGCCGCGAAGCCAAAAGCATGTGCGCTTGCGCTCCCAATCTCCGAATTGCCACGGTTGCACGCTCTGCGCGAATTCCTGATAATTCCGAATTCTCGCCTTCGCGTGCTTGTGCATCACGGGATTTTCTACCGCGACGCGACTAACAGGCGCGTTCCAGAGATCAGAGAAAAGAGCGGCGCCAGCGTCCAGCTTTTGCCACATAAGCGCGCGCTTGGCTTCAAGGCTCATGTGAGGCCACCGGCTGCGCTCTTCGTCGCTGAAATCCTCGCCTAGATTTTTCATCTTGCTAGGATCGTCCAGCCACCGCACGCCCGAATTGCAAAGCCGCGTGCAAGGCGGATGCGCGACGATAAGCAAATCCCACCCCCAATGCACGATTTCCCGCGCATCGCCGATGATATGCCGGTTTGAACCGTCTTCCGAGCGGCGAAGGTCGCACGACCACGCATCATGCCCGAGCCGGTCGAATTCGCGCCTTACCGTGCCGGTAAATTCGCACGCGATCAGCACGCGAAGCGGCGCGCTCATTGCTCTAATGTGCTCTTCTGCAGTCATTGTGTCGCTCCTTTGAAAGCGGATTGATGTATCAGCCGGCGCAAGCGCGCAGAAAACGCGCCCGGTCGAAATTCGGATTGGTGGCACAAAGCCGATCAGCGAAAATTTCCGCGACCTGTTCCGGGCCGTAAACGTCCGGCTGCATTTCGCGGATGATCGTTGCGATAGTGGCAAAATGCCGGTGCTCCATATTTGCAATTCCGGTCGAGATATCTTTCCGGTGCGCGGCTTTGGTTTTGAGTGCCATTGTTCATTCTCCATTGAAAGCGGATTGATAAATATTCCGTAACGTCACAAATCTAGATTTGCAAGAGTCTTTTTGTCCGGTCGCTGATAAATCGTCACATTGCGGCTTTTGCGATTTTCCACGCGCCACCAGCCGGCGAAGGCATCATGACGGCGGCAATTGAGCAAGGCGCGCGGAATTCGCGGTACGTCAAATTGCCTGATATTAGGCGCCAATCCGAGCAAGAGCCGCACGGCGATAAAACTATGCGAAACCGGATGCGCTGGCAAAATGCGCTTGATCCAATCCAAAAGCACGCCCACGGCTTCGGGATCACCTTTTGCCGCATCGGTCACATAGGCCGCAACAAGCTTAGGCGCCGCTTGCGCCCTGGCATCGCCGAGCGCGTCCAATTGTTCTTGAGCCTTGTCGGCATAGCGTCCGAGATCGAGCACGGCGCTAGGGCTTTCGACAAGCTCGACTAGCTGCGCTGCGGTAAGCGGCTGGCCTCGCGAAAGAGCGTGGCGAATTTCCGTGATTGCCTCGCTTGTGTTTTCGTCCAGCCGTAAAACGCCAGCCTTGTTCATCTTGCGCGCCTTCGCCAATGAAATATGGAATCGCTCACAAAATTCAAAAATGTTCATGCCGGGCGCCTTTCACTATCTGCGCAATCCGAAATTGCTTTTGTCAAAGCCTCTTGTTTCCATCCATAGATGCGGAGAAATAAATCTCCATCCCCTTCGCAATCGGCATAAAAGGCTTTGCGGAATGTGTGGATCGCTTGTGCATCGCCGAGCCAAATTCCGCGCGCGTCAATCTGCCGAAAGCTCATGCTGCTATCTCAGAATAATCGTTCCAGATGACGCGCAGCGCGTCGGCGAAATCGAGCGAAGGCGCCCGGTTGGTCAAGCCGTCGAATTCGTCGCGGAATTGCGCCGCGTCATCGCCTTGGAAATAGAGCGTGCGACCATCTGGCTTGTACTCGATTTCATAGGCCAGCCCATTGCCCAAAGAGGTGACGCGCCAGTCCGGCAAATCGTGAATGATGGTGCTGCGCATCGCTCAATTCCCTTCGTCAAGCTTGATAGCTGCGGCCGTGCGAATATGCGGCGGAATACATTGGAGCTTGCACGCGACATTGAGCGCGATCACGGCTGGCCCGGTTTCGCTGCAAAGGGTTTCCGCACGGCTGCGCGCGTTGTCACCATCGCCGATAAAATCATATGCGCGAAGGCAAGCGTTTTTGCTGGCGATAGCGCCACGCTGCGCGCCAGCGTTGTGAGTGAGGCGCGAATAATCGTCGTGCATTTCTGCTTGCTTAATCAGCGCTTCGCGGAAGAGCGAAGGGTGCGCGACAATTGAGCGCTCAATAATATCGGCCGCGCTCGGATTTTCGGGAAGGTTATAGATTCCGGTCATTGTGTCGCTCCATTGAAAGCGGTTTAGGGTTGCTGTTTCCACACCCATATTCAGGGATTGCAGCCCGGTCAATAGGAAAAATGAAATCAGCGGAAAATAGCGTGCGATTGACGGATTTTCCCCAAGTCTGTTTGGACTTGCTGTTTCCATACCTTGACCTAGAGCAAGCGAAACAAGGCTTGCCTTTTATGCGCGCGCGCGTTTGAGTGACGACGCGACAAAATCGCTTCGCGCTCCGCTCCGCGCCTAGCGGCGCTGCGCTCCACGCTCGCTTGTTTGCGCTTGATAGATGACAGGAAAAAATCTCAAGCATTGGAAAATTCCTTTTTGTCAAAATTCGTCCTGGCGGATTTTCCCTATTGCGCTGGCATTGCGATTGTCACCCGCGCCGCGATTTTCTCCGATCAAGCGCCCGGATCGTCAAAATCCGGATCCGTGCCAGCCGCATGAATTCATCCCGTGCGGCGCAATGCGCGCAATGGTCGCCGTCGAAATAGGCGCGCTCTGAATATGTCATGGTTGATCCCTTTAGTAGGTGAACGTGATAAGCCAATAACCTTTGCGAGGCTCCCGCTTGCGGGAAATAAAAGGCTTTTCGGATTTATAGAACGAATTGAATTCCACGCGCTCGCGGAATTGACCCGTCCCGTATTTTACCGTCACACAATGCCGCAAATCGCCAAAAGCCCATTTAGCGAGCTTGTCATATGCCGCGCGGTCGCTCAGGTCGTCGATTTGATTGAGCATTTCCGGAGTGAGATTTTTGACAATGAATGTAACCTTGCCCATGATTGCAATTCCTTTCCGTGTTGCCATTCCCTGATAGCCCGGAAAGATTATCATCCAGTAAACGGGCCCGTCAAACAAAATGCGACGCAGCGGAATATATTTGTTGACATTCTCAACGCGACCTTGCATTGTGTCCTCATGATATGACGCAAGGTAAGGATAAGATATGACGCAGCGACGCATCGGCAAGGAAAACAAGGGCGGGAAGGGACCCGTAGGGACCCGCCGGCCAGGGGAGGGGGTAGCCTTCGAGCCGGGCTCGGCAGACCGGATCGGGTCGCTGCACGAAATAGATACCAATTTTCCCTACCACCTTCCCCTACGTCACATCTGATATCAATGCTTGCAATTATCCCCAACCACCCCCATCGTGCCGCCGCCCCTTGGGCAATTTCAAATCATCAGGAGAAATCACCATGAATGGAATTCACCCCGCCCCTGCCCGGTTTACGGCAGCCCAAATCGGTACGGACCCGATCCTTCATTTCTTCCACTACGCGCACTTGCCTGCGGCGCTACAGGCCGCGTCCAAACCCTTCTGCGATCTCGCCGAGCATATCGTCACCACCCTGCCCCGAAACCCGGAGCGGACGGTAGCGCTGCGCAAACTTCTCGAAGCCAAGGACGCCGCTGTGCGTGCCAACCTGCCGGCCCCGAAACTGGAAGACCGCGAGCCGGCTGGCGTGGCTTCCCAGGATTTCGGGGAGCCACGCGAGGTCGGCGGTCACGATATCGACCGCGACGGGCCGGTGCCCTTCTCCGACTAGCCGGTAAAACAGGGCTCCGTCTCGAAAGGGATGGGGCTCTCTTTTTGCCATTGACGAAGCAAACGCAATCCGTCATAAAGAGCACGGCAATCATGCCGGGTAGGAAAACAACCCATGATGACCTACGAAGATGTAGCGCGCATCTGCCATGAGGCAAACCGGGCATGGTGCGCCCATAACGGCGATCACTCGCAGCCGGCTTGGGAAGACGCCCCGGAATGGCAGCGGGAAAGCGCCCTTAGCGGCGTCGCATTTCACCAGCACAACCCCGAGGCCGGGGATAGCGCCTCACACGACAATTGGATGGCCGAAAAAGCGGAAGCCGGTTGGGTCTATGGGCCCGAGAAAAACCCCGATGCTACGCCGCCCACGCATCCGTGCATGGTGCCCTTCGACCAATTGCCGCCGGAACAGCAATTCAAAGATCGGCTTTTCCGCGCTATCGTTCACGCCGCTCTTCGCAAGAGCGCCTGACATGGCAGCGGCACCAATGGACATGCTCCGCAAATGCCGGGAGGTGTTCGCCCGTCAAGCGGAAGCTCAACGGCAAGCAGCGAACGACCAAACGCTGCCAGATGCTTTCCGGGGCGCCGCTGGCACCAAAGCCGAACGCAACGAGCGCCTGGTTGCCGAGATCGACGCCACGCTCCGGGAATGGGGATAGACCATGGGGTATTTGAAAAATGAGCAAGATCGCAGAAATTCAGAACACCGGGACGCGGCTCGTGAAGCTGCGGCAGAAATTAGCCGCGCGTGCAGGCGTTCCGGGCTACGAGAAAAATTGCGAGGCACTGCGGGCGGAAATCGCCCGGCTGGAAGGAAGCACGGTGGCACCAGCGACCGAGACGACCAGCACCGAGGTGCACGAAAAACCGAAGCGCGATGACGCCTAGCCGGTGGCTTCAAAATCTGGGAACGGGAGGCGGGCGCAGCCCGCGAAGGTGACGTGATGACTGATAAAAACATGACACCCACCGTGGACTTGCTGCTTAAGCTGCGCAGGATCGACAAGACCGGCCTGACTGTCCGCGATATCCTCCTGCTTTACACGATCATCGCCAATCCCGGCATCAACGGCCTGGACGCGGCAAAGGTGATCGGGATCGAAGCGCGTTCGTCGGTGCAATTCGGTCTCGCCCGGATGGTGAAGCGGGGCCTGATTGAAGACCGGCGCGAGAGCGAGGGCAAGGGCATCCCCAATCGTCTTTACGCCCTGCCGGCCGGGATCGAATTTTGGAACGAATTGAAATTGTAGGAGCGGGATCATGGGCGGGGCATTGTTGCAAGGGGTGAGGGAGGCTTCTGTCTCGAAGGGCGACGACACGACGCTAACCCGCTTCGTGAAGACCACCACCGCCGAGAAGCCGCGCAAGCAACGCCGGCAACCCCGCCTCCCCGGTCTTGAGGCCGGTTTCGTCGCCGAGGGGCGCACGAAATTCACCAAGTCGGTCAAGGCCGTTTCCGAAGTCACCAACATTCTCGTCTCGGGACACAACAACGTCAAAATCGGCCGCGACGTGCGCAAGGCCAAATTCCGCGGATACTGGATATACACGCTATCGCTCGAAGAGCGGAAAACCTGCCCTAGCTCGTGCCAGCATTGGCAAACCTGCTACGGCAACAACATGCCGTTTGCCAAGCGCGTCGATCACACGGACCCGGAATTCCTGCCGACGCTCGAAAAAGAAATCGCCATGCTCTGCGCGAAGAAAAAGGGCGTGCTTGTCCGTCTCCACGCGCTCGGCGATTTCTTCTCGACCGAATATGTCGGCTTCTGGCGCGACCAGCTTATCAAGCACCCCAATCTCGCGATCTACGGCTACACGGCCCGGTTGCACGACGCCATCGGTGGCCTCGTTCATGCGACCAACCAGGATTTCCCGGATCGCTGCTTCATCCGATTTTCGGACGGCCCTTTTCCGGTCATGTCCACCGCGAGTATCGGCGATGAAGCCGGCCGCCCCGCAAACGCCTTTGTCTGCCCGGAACAAACTGGTAAGACAAGGTGCTGCGCCACCTGCGGTGCTTGCTGGTCCACTACCAAAAACGTAGCTTTCATGGAGCATTGACATGGACAAATGGGATGAATTGACGGTGAAGCAGATCGCCGAGCGGCCGGAAATCACCGGGGACGCCGAATAATGCGTGATCGTCCGCCCAAGGGAATTCGCTATTTCAATCTCGGCCCGTGGCCCGTCTATTGCGGCTTCACGACGAGCGAAAAAGCGTTTCAGAAGGAAATGAAGCGTCTCAAGATCGAGAACGTGGATTTCCTCGGGCGGGCGCACGCCAATGCGACCACGCACATTTTCACCAACAAGGGCTCGCTCTGCTTCCTGATCACTTGCCAGCCGTTCGAGCGGCGGCGCTGCACGCGGGAAATGTATGCGGCGCTGATCGCGCACGAAGCGGTCCACGTCATCCAGGAAATGAGCAAGGAATTGGCTCGCGGCGAATCGCTCGGCAGCGAGGCGGAAGCCTACCTCGTGCAGCAAATCGTCCAGGAGAGCTTGCAAGACGCATGGGCGAGCACGAAGGTTCGCCGCACGGAGCCTGTATGACCGAGAAGACGACCAACCTCCCCGCGACGCGCACCGATCCCGTCGAGCCCACGCGCGACCTCGCGAAGCTGCCGATGATCTCGGCCGAGCAATACCAGCATGTCGGCCGCTTTGCCGGCGCGCTGGTCATGTCCTGCTTCGAGCAAATCGGTGGCCTCCCGCGCATGGCGAATTGGGCGGACGAAAACCCCACGGATTTCTATACCAAACTATTCCCCAAGATGATCTCGCGAAGTCAGCAAGTCGATGTTAGTGGCACGTTGACTATCGACGATGCGATTTCGCGTCTTGAGCGGATGGATGAGCCAATTGACGCGGATTTCACCGAAATTCAGCAGCAATACGACCTTTAACCGGCATAGGAGAACGTGCCATGATACCGAAGAATGGATGGAAGGACATGGAAACGGCGCCAACGGACGGCACCGTAATCATGGCCCGCTACCACCCAAAAGACGTGATGGCCGGGAAATTCGACACAAATACTTGGATGGTCCATCCCGTCCAATGGCTCTGCGACGAGCGCGGCAAGAATTGGCAATGGTCGCTTCCCGGCCGCATGGGCGCGGGAGCCTACGCAGTCGGTTGGATGACTTTCGAGGAATTCCAGCAGGCGCAAGCCGATGAAGAACAACCGCGCCTCGCTCTCCCGAGCGGCGCTTCGCAGGAATTCGACCTATGAGCGTCGCACGCAAGCGCAAGGTCGCAGCCGCTCGCCTCGGCATCGAATTCCAGAAGCGCTATGAGCGGCTGGCGTTCGCCCAAGGCGCCGATGAGGTGACGGTTGCGGCCGTCGATCTCGGCCAGCTTTTCAACGACAACGCGGAATTCGTGATTTGGGCGCTGAAAAAGCTCGGCGGGCTCAATCCGCCCAATCCCGAAGAGATCAAGAAAATTCGCCCGCCGACGCATGCGAACGATCTTCCGACGCTGCCGCCGGCCTTGACTGGCACACCGCCAGTCGTCGAAGAAAAATGCACCTGTCCGGTGCTTGAGCACGGCATCATCGGCCGCGACAAGCATATGACCGCCTGCCCGGAGTATACACCATGAAGCCCGGAGACAATTTCACGATTGCCGGCATACACCGCAAGGTTAGAAATGGTAAGCGTCGATGGTGGCAATTCTGGAAGCCTCGGTATATCGACGGTCCGCTCAAGGTTTTTCAGGTAGTCAAAATCTTCCCACCACTGAAAGTCCGTCAATGGGAAGACAAATATTTTCGAGGCGAGGAATAAAGTGGATATCCACGCGATTGCCGCTGATGCAGGAATTTCTGTTGACGAAGTGCGCGAGCGGTGGCTTTCGCTTCGGGTAGCCATCTGGAAATCTGACTTTCGGCGGTTCTCCCGCGAAGCTATCCGCATCCGCACGAAATCAGGCGACCTCGAACCACTCATCCTCAACGCCGCGCAGGAAATCTTGCACGACGCGGCCGAGGAACAGCTTGCCGAAGAGCAATGGGTGCGCCTGGCCGGCCTCAAGGGGCGCCGGCAGGGTTTTTCCACCTACGTCGCCGCTCGGGGGTATTGGCGCGCGACTTTGTGGGATCGCCAGAAAATCTATATCCTCTCGCACGAAATGGCGTCGTCCAACGTGCTATTCGGCATGACCGCGCTCATGCAGGAGAAGCACCCTTTCCCGCCGCAGGTGGGCACCGACAATGCGAAGGAATTGGAATTCGTCAAGCGTGGTTCGAGCTATCAGGTTGCGACGGCTGGACAGAAGGCCGGCGGGCGCGGCGGCGCGGTGACATTCTTTCATGGCTCGGAAGCGGCATGGTGGACCAACGCCCCGGATCACTTCGCCGCTTCGGTGCAGGGCGTGGACGAAGTGCGCGGGGTTTGGGGCGTGCTCTGGAAAGAACCACGCAACCCTCTGCCGTTCGAGGCCGGCCGGGGCGAAATTTACGGATGGGTGAAGGCGCCTTCCGAAATCTGGCTGGAAACGACTTCGGCGGGCCCTACGGGCGAATTCTGGAAGCGCTACACCGACGCGATGAAGCGCATCGGCCGTTACCGCGCCGTTTTTGTGCCGTGGACGGTCCAGCCGGAATACGCCGAGGAAGGCGATTTCGTGCCGATGCAGGAGCCCGAGGAAGAGGGCGAGCTTTCCGAGCTTGAATATCAGGAACTTCACGGGCTCACCGATGCGCAAATGCTCTGGCGCCGGTCGAAAATTCACGAGCTTGGATCAATCGGGAAATTCCGGCAGGAATACCCTATCGACGTGACCGAGGCTTTCGCCGCCGCCGATATTGAAGGTGTATTCATCAAGCCGGCCTTGGTCCTGCGTGCTCGCAAGCGCCAGATGGAGGATCCCGACGCTCCGCTGATCATCGGCGTAGACCCGGCCGGCTCGGGCGGCGACCGTTTCGCCGTTGCTTTCCGACGCGGTGACAAAATCCTCAAGGTGATCCACCGGAACAAGCTCGAACACGACGAAGCCGTGGCGTGGCTTTCGTCAATTATCGACGAGTGGCGCCCGAGCCGTATGTGCATCGACCGTGGTTCGATGGGGCAGAATATCGTGTCTGCCCTGCGCAACCTCAACAAGCACTATGCCGATATTGTGAAGGGTATCGACTTCGGCGGCACGTCACGGATGAAGCAGGCGACGCCGAAGCGCGCCGGACCCTGGAACCGCCGAGCGGAAATGTATGGGGATTTCCGGGATTGGCTCACCGAAGGCGGCGCGATCCCGGACGATGACGATCTCGCATCGGATATCAGCGGCCCGAAGCAAAAGTGGCGCGCGAATAACGATTGGTTGCTTGAAAGCAAAACCGAAATGAAGGCGCGCGGCCTGCGGTCGTCCGATCTTTCCGACGCCTGCGCTTTGACCTTTGCAACGAAAGAGTGGTTTGATACATGGTCAAGACCAGAAAGGCCCAAGGGTTTCGGAGCCGGTGCAGCGCCAAATGAATTGATCGGTCACAATGGAGGTCCGGCACTGCAGGACGACGCATGGGATAGCGGGGATACCGGAGCCTACGGGTGGATGGCGTAAGGGAGCATGGGCAATGGCAGGAATTCGTGACAATCTAGCTCGGCAGGATTTCGAGGAAATCCCGCGCACGCGCTCCAAGACGCCATCGGGCTTCGATAGCGATAGCGATTTTCTTGAGGATATGCGGGCGAAATACGAATGGGGCTATGGCTTCAACGAGCACAACATCCTCGCCGGCAAGGAAGACGCCAAATTCACAGTCGGCAACCAATGGGATCCGGTCGTTGAGCAGCGCCGGAAGGATCAGCGCAAGCCCGTCCTGACATTCAACCGCCTGGTCGCCTTCGTCTCGCAAATCGTCGGCAACCGCCTCATGAATGAGACGGAAATCCGCGTGTACCCCGACAAGGCTGGCACCAAGCCCATCGCGGAAATCCGTGAAGGTATCATTCGCTCGATCTTCAAGAATTCCAACGCCGATTTCGCTCGCGACGAAGCCGCCAAGTATCAGGTCGTCGGCGGCGAGGGGTATTTCACGCTCGCGGTGGAATACGCCAGTGATGACGTTTTCGAGCAGGAAATCAAGATCAACGCCGTGACCGATCCCTATTCGGTCGTGATTGACCCGCTCGCTATCGAACCGAGCGGGGAGGATGCCCAATGGGGCTTCGTCGGCGACGATATTCCGCAGCAGGAATTCAAGCGTCGCTGGCCTTGGGCTGCCGAGGTTTCCTTCCTCAACGAAAAGCGCTGGAACCAGAGCGGCTTTTGGTTGTCCGAGGATTGCGTTCGCATCGTGTCCTATTGGCGCATGGTGACGGAAGGCACAAAGGTTCTCGCGCTCTACCAGGACGGCACGGTGCATGACGTGACCGAAATGGAAGAATTCGAGTATATCAATTTCGTGGAAACGCGCTCGGACGGCAGTCCGTATATCCGTGAAGTGCCCAAGCGGTTCGCCCGCCTCTATGTGTGCTCGGGCAACGCGATTCTCGAAGGGCCCTACGATTATCCGATTTCGTCGATCCCGATTTACCGCGTGCCGGGTTGGGAATTGAACGATGGCGAAAAGGTCCACCGTTGGGGCCTTATCCGTTTCCTGAAAGACCCGCAGCGCCTTCACAATTATTGGCGCTCGACCGTGGCCGAGCAGCTTGTGGCGGCGCCTCGCAACAAGTGGCTCACGACGCCCGACGCAGTGAAGGGGCATGAGGTGAAATGGCGCCGCGCGCCCACCAGCGATGACCCGTTCCTGTATTTCAACGATGGCGAGCAGCCGCCGCAGCACATTCCGCCGCCGGGGATCGACGCCGCGTTGGTGAACGAAGCCGCGATCTCGACGCAGGACATGAAGGATATCTCGAATATCCATGAAGCCTCGCTCGGGATGCCGAGCAACGAGGTTTCCAAGGTCGCGATCCAGCAGCGCCAGATGGTTTCAGACGTTGGCAGCTACATTTATGTGGACCGGCGTCGCCTGGCCGATCAACGGTGCGCGAAGAACATCAACGAGCTTATCCCATTCATCTACGACACGCAGCGCACGCTTGCCGTGGTTGGCCGCGACGATAAAACCGTGATGATGACGATCAACGACCCGAGCGACCCGAATTCGGACGTGACGGTTGGCAAATACGGCGTCACGGTGAGCGTCGGCCCGGCCAGTGAAACCAAGCGCACGCTCGCGGCCGAGCAGATGATGGCTTTCGTGAACGCGATGCCACAAACCGCTGGCGTCGTGATGGACCTCGTGGCCGAGGCACAGGATTGGCCGAAGAGCGGCGAATTCGCGCAGCGGTTCAAGATGCTCCTGCCGCCGGGCACGATCCCGGAAGACGAAATGACGCCGGAAATGAAGCAGATGCAGGCGCAAAACCAGCAGATGCAGGCGATGCAGCAGCAGCTTGCGCAGGCGCAGGCCGAAGCCGATCTCAACGCGAAACAGGCCAAGGCCGCGAACGACGAAGCCCGCGCACGGCTCGCCGAGGCGCAAGCCTACAAGGCCATTATCGACGCGCAGAGCCGAGCGGCGGACGTGGAGAGCAAAAGCGAAGAGCGCGCGGCCAAGGTGGACGATCAGGAATTCCGCCAGGTCATGCAAACGCTCGACCAGCACAATTCCTTGGTTGGCGAAGATCGGGACTTCGACGACCGCAGGGAGGAACGTCAATCCCGAATCATGAACGGAGAACAGGAAAATGAGCGGTAAAAGCGAGGGCAGCACGCCCGAATTCGACGAATTCGTGGCCTCGGGAGAGGTGGAGGTTGGCGATACCAATCTCGCTTCGCAGGAGGAAGAACAGCCGAAAAAGGCTGCGCCGCGTCGCGGGCCCCCGAAGCCGGCTGCCAAGGCGGAAGCCGCTGCGCCAGCCGAGGACGATGCCGATCAACAGGGCGCCGACGATGACGACGACCAGCAGGACGGCGCCGACGAAGGCGAGGAAGGCGACGATCAGCAGGAAGGCGACGAAAAGCCGAAAAAGACGGCGCGCGATCATCAGATTGAACGTCTCAAGCGGGAAAAAGCCGAGCTTGCCCGGCAGCTTCGCGAGGCCAGCAACAGCGAGTTGGCCCGCCGGCTGGAAAATCTCGAAAAGGGCTTGCAGGGCGGAAACGGTGGTGGTAATTCCAACGCCGGGACACCTGAACCGGATCCTACGGATACGGAAAAGTATCCCCTCGGGCACCTCGACGACCGTTATATCGAGGATAAGCTCGAATGGCTTGCCGAGAAAAAGGCAGCCGAGCGAGCCGATGCGGTCCTGCAACGTCAGCAGGAAAACGAGCGAAACGCTGCCATTCAACGCGAACAGCAGGAATTGCTCGGGAAGGTCGATGACCTCGCAATACGCGGTTCCGATCTCTACGAAGACTTCCAGGAAAGCGTAGTCGAAGCCGGTATGCGAGGCGATTGGGATCTCTCCCAAGCGACCTTCGAGGCTGCGCACGAAGCCGAGAACGGCGCGCAAATCCTCTACGAATTGAGCCAGGACAAGAAGGAAGCGGCCCGCGTGGCCCGCCTTTCTCCTTACCAGCAGATGAAATTCGTGCAGGAGCGTGACGCCGAAATTGGCAAGGGCAAGACGCCGCGTCGCATCCCGCGAGCCGGCGAGCCTCCCAAGAACATCGCGCGAGGGGCCAATTCCCGGACGCAGATCAACCCGGCGACCGACAATCTCGACGATTTCGAGAAGGCTTGGGAAGCCGACGCCAAGAGAGGCAACAGGTAATTTTCGCGGTATCGGGATACTCCGATCCGCTTTTTGAGGAAGGAGTATCCCGATGGGTGCCGTTACTGCCGAACAGCAAAAGCTGGTTCTCAACGCCTTCTCAATGGTGCTGCAGAACAACCTTGTGACCGCGAACGCTGTTTCGTGGAACGAATATGATGGGGAAATGGACGACCGCAACGGCCTCCAGGTTCTCGAACAGATCACCCCGCGCTACAACGTGACGCGCACCGAAAACGGCGTGAAGGATCTTTCCTCCGGCACGGATGGTACGGTGTTCGGTTCCGAGCTTTTCGAGGTGACGGGCACCTTCAACGCCAACATGGGGTGGGGCGATTTCGTCAAGATCAAGACCATCGGCGACGCTCGCGAGAGCAAGGCGCTTCTCGGCGCCGCGACCAGCATGGCCGAGAAGATTGACGCCTACATTCTCCAAAAGGCGGTGCTGGCCTCGGCCGACTGGCTCGGCGACGGTTCCACGAGTATCGACGAATGGGCGGACGCTGCCGCCGCCTATGCACGCCTCAAGGAAAACGGCGTGGACGATTCGGACCTGTCCTATATTTTCAACCACACCGACGAAATGAAGCTCGGCGACAGCGTGGTGAAGCTGCCGGGACCGGACCAGTTTTCGACCACGACTTTCCGCAAGGGCTTCTCGGGCGAATTGAACGGCATCCGTACGATGTTCACCAACCAGCTTCCCGTTCTCACGACCGGGACGCGCACTGGCACGGGCACGAACGTCATGGAGGTGGACGGCGCCAACCAGAATGTCAATTACGCGGACGTGGCGAAGGCTGGCTCAGTCAACGGGCGTCACATGACGCAGACCTTGAAAATCACCGATGCCTCCACGGCAACGGCGACTTTCAAGGCAGGTGAGGTGTTCACCATCGCGGGCGTCTACGCTTACGATAACCGCAAGCAGGCCCCGGTTTCGCCGGCTCGCTTGCAGCAGTTTACCGTGGTCGCCGACGCGACGGCGGTGGGTGGCGACGTTACGCTCACTATCTTCCCGGCGATCATCGTTCCAGGCTCGGGCTCGGGCGACAACGTGAACATCAACACCGCCCATGCGACCGTGACCGCTGCACCGGCTGACAACGCCGATATCACGTTCATCGGCGCCGCCAGCACTACGCTCTCGCCGCGCGTGCTGATCCAGAAGCAGGCGGTGGTGGTCAACACCGTGCCACTGATCCTTCCGGCTTCGGATACGTCCATGCGTCGCCGCCTGTCCAAGATCCCGCTGACTGTCCGCATGTGGCAGCACAGCGATTTCTACACGGGCGCGCATGGGGTGCGGTTCGACGTGGCGCTCAACACGAATATCCGCGAACGTCTGCGGATTGCTCGCGTCAACGGCAGTTAACCACGGATTCCTCCCCATCCGTCCGGGGTGGAGAGGATTTCCGGGGTGGAGAGGATTTCCGGGAAATTTCACAGGAGAAGTACACATGTCCGACAATAACGCTCCACTCGGACCGAACGACCGCATTTCAATCATTCGCCGCGACGCGAATGGCGTTGGTACGCCGGGTTCGGTGCCGCCGAACCTTGCGACGGGAGCCGCGTTCACGCCCGGCGGGAATATTGCGGACGTAACGCCCACCAATGGCGCTGACAGTGACGGGCCGGCGCGGCTCGCGATCAACGGCATTCTCGCGATTTTGGAGGCCAACGGCCTCATGGAGCCTTCGGCTTAATCGCGATCAATCTCGCTCCGTTCTCCGGGCGACGGTTGAGGGTACCCCGCCATACCCGCTTGGCGGGGTACCTTTTCAGTTTGAAAGGAATTGAAAAATGTCGGCGGTGCGCGAACGTTTCAACCCGGTGCTCATGGGTGCCAATTCCTCCTACAGGATCGACGGGCCGCACATGGGTGGTTTCCTCGCCAAGACCAGCGGTACGATCACCGTGGCCGGCCGGGACGCCCTCGGCACCAGCGCCGCGACCTTCGTGGACGCCATCCCTGTCACCGCTGGCATCTACACACCGATCCCGCTGATTTTTCCGTCGCCTGGCGCGACCGTGACGCTGGCCGGCGGCGCGAGCGGAACGCTCATGGTGTGATATGCTGATCGCTTGGGCACATCAGCAAATGGCGGCAGATGCGAGGATCCCAATTATCCTCGCTTTCACCGAGGGCAATATTTTGTTGCCCGATGACGTGGACGGCGCTCCGGACTGGTTTGACCAAGCGGATTTCATACTGACATTTTCCGATGAGGGTCATGTCGAAATGGTATGGACTGACGACCATTGGGAAGTCGCGGAAGGTGTTTTTCCATCGGCGGACGGTACTGCGATTTTGTCGCAGGGTATTCGCACGATCCCTGCCGAATATTCCGGTGCGGAAATTTAGAAGGAGAACGTCATAATGTCAAAGCTCACTTGGCCCGCGTGGTTTAGCAGCCCGAAGGGCGACGCATCCGCGATTTTCGAGAAGGCCGAAGACGTGCCGGCTGGCTGGACCTCGGGCGCTGAAAAGCAGACCGTGGGTGGAAAGCTCGCCAAGGAACCGGCGAAGGAATCGGCGAAGGAACCGGCCGCAGCAGCCCCGGCGAGCGGCGACGGTGCGCCCGTCGAGCTTGACACGGCCGGGTGGCCTTGGACGGCCGAGCTTCACGCCAGCAGCAAGAGCAAGACCAAGGATGGGCTCTGGCGGATGAAGGTCGGCGTGCGCCGTCCCGATCCGAAGCCGGGCTATCCGCTCGACCTGTAATTTAGCCTATGGAGCGTTTCCGTGACCCTGATTTCGTCGATTATCACCGATGCCTTCCGGGAGGGCAATATCCTCCCGCTCGGCAAGGCGCCGAACACGAACCAGGCTGCGGAAGCGCTCCGGTTGCTCAACGGGATTTTCTCGTCGATCTACGGCGATGAAGCCGGCGAGGGATTGACTGATTGGCCCCTTGGCAATTTCGGACGCGAGAGCCCCGAATACGACCTTGCCTATACGGACCAGCGCATTGATCATCCGACGATTAACCGCCGGCTGATCGCAGTCAACACCGAAGCCAAGACCATCTATCTCACGCTGCGGCCGCAGGACGGCGCGCGGATGGGGATCGCCGATCCTTTCGGGCGCTTGGCTTCCGTTCCGGTAACGCTTGACGCCAACGGCCGCACTATCGAAGGTGCAGCTACCCTTTTGCTCGACAACAATGGGCTCAACCGGGAATGGTTCTACCGTGCCGATCTTGGGGATTGGGTGCGCCTCACGCAAAAGGCCGATACGGACGAAATGCCGTTTCCGGCCGACTTCGACAATTTCTTTATCACGCTGCTCGCCATGCGGCTTAATCCCCGCTACGGCCGGTCGATGGACGATCAAAGCGCGCTCATTTACAAGAGCGAGCGCAGGAAATTTGTCGCGCGCTATCTGCAATCCATGCCGCTCGAAATTCTCGACGATATTTCGTGGCCGTTCATGTCTACGCAGAGCTACGACCAGCAGCGCGAATTTTCCTCCAATCGGGCATTCGACCGGGGCAGTTATTTTTGGGGCGGATAAGTCATGGCCGATATTCCTCTCGCACGGAGCGATTATTTCCGGGCTGTAGCGAAGGAAGCGCGCATCCGCACGCGGAACCGCTATTTCGAGGCAAACCCCGTTCTCACCGAGACGCAGGTAGCCTTGATCGCCCGGCCGGGGCTGCGGCGCTGGCTCTATGTCGGCGAGGGCCCCATTCGCGGCATCTACAGTCAGCCGGGCAGCTTCAACGACGCGCTTTTCGTCGTCTCGGGCTCAGAGTGGTGGCGCGTGGACAAGGACGGCACCAAGACGCTCCTGCAAGCTGGAATTCAGGGTGGTGAGGCGTCGGTGAGCATGGCGGGCACCGCGAATATCGGTGAAACGCCCGAATTTATGTTCCTGGCGGACGGGGCGATTTTGTATTGCTATATCGAGAATGGTTTTGCCACGGGGACGATTTCCGGCTCGCCCGCGAATAATGACGTGGTGCGTGTCGGAAGCATGTATTACAAGTTCACCAACGCGAGCGTTGACGCGGGCACGCCGGACGGCACAGTTGGAAATCCGTGGCTGGTGGCCTTGGGGTTGACCGATACTTTGTCATGGGAAAACCTTGGTGCAGCTTTTGGTGCGGCGGGTATCGCCGGCACGCAATATAGTACGGTGCTTACGGCCAACGAGGAAATCCAGGTCAATTCTTACGGTGCTACCTCTCTCGGCGTGAGGGCGAACGCAATTGGGGCGCTCGGGAATTCGGTTGTGACTACCGAAACAGGATCGGCAATTGCATGGACTTCTGGCACGCTCACAGGAGGCGGTGCGCCCTCGGTGACGCAGGTTGATACGCCCGATGACGTGGGAATTATCAGCCTCGGCTATATCGCGTCCTATGTCGTGTGCGTGCCGGCGCAAGGTCAGGGGATCAACGGCCGGTTTTTCTGGATCGACCCCGGCGAAACGGTGATCGACCCGCTGGACTTTGCCACGGCCGAGCGGGCGCCGGATCCCATCTACAATGTCGTGGTTTTCGGCGATCAATTCTGGTTGCCGGGTGCCAGCACGACCGAAGTATGGTATTTCACCGGCAACGAAGATAGTCCCGTGCTGCGCTTGCAGGGTGTGACCTTCGACCGAGGCACCTGGGAAGGCACGGCGTTGCAGGTCAAGGAAAGCATGATCATTGTGGACAACGATGGCGGCGTTTTCCAAATCGCGGGAGGTTTGAAAAGAATTAGCCGTCCTGATATTGAAGAGCGCGTGCGCAAATCTATTCAGTATCAGGCATCGAAAATTTTGTATTAAGGGATTGGTCAAATGGCTGTACTCCACATGGACGATTTTTCCGGCTACGGCACCAATGTGGATTTGTTGCTGGCCGGTGTTTACGCACAGGCCGGCGAAACCAACATTTCCGGCTTTGGTGTCAGTTTGACGGCCGATCCCGATGGTGTCAGTCCGGGCCGTGTGTTGCGCATGAATAACGGATACGGCGGCGGTGGTAATTATCGAATTCTGCGCAAGGTGCTGCCGAACGGCGCGGTGGCAGTCGTGGGCGTGATGCTGCGCGTGTGGCTTCCTGTTTTGCCGACGCTTGGTCGTATCGCACCGATCTCGCTTCTCGACGGTTCGGCGAACAGTCTTTACACGCTTACCGTGACTTCGACCGGCGCGTTGGAAATCAGGGATGGTGATCACAATGGCACCGTTCTCTATACGTCCGCGCTGCCGGAGATCACGGCGCAAGGCTGGTATCATATCGAATGGAAAGCAGTCATCGACCCGGCCAGCGGCAGTTTCGAGGTTCGTGTTGAAGGATTGCCGGTCGCAGGGCTCGTGCAGAGCGAAATCAACACGGGTTCGACCAGTGTGGCGCAAATCGGCAATATTCAGGATAGCGATAACACAAGCGCCGGCCATGACTATTTCATCAAGGATTACGTCATTTGGGATGCCAGCGGCAGCGACGTGACCGATTTTGTCGGCACCTGTATTCTTAACGGTCATACGCTCACCGAAGACGTGGATTTGAATTGGACCCCGGTCGGAGAAGCCACCGGCATCGCGATCCTCAACCGTATTCCTCCCGATCCGGATTTCTACATTTACGCGCCGGATGATCCACTTCCCGCGCCTTACCAAGCCGATTTTTCGCCGTTGCCCGAAGACGTGGTGAGCGTTAAGGCGGTCATGGTCCGCTACATGGCGGCAAAAAATGACGGCGGCGATGCTTCGGTGCAATCGGCGCTCGTGAGTGACCCGGACGGGACGGCGGACGTGGTGCTCGGGGCCAATCGGAATATCACTATTGCGCAAACTTTCTGGTCGGATATTTATCATCGCGACCCGAAAACCGATGCCCCCTGGCTTCCCGCGTCGCTCAACGAAGCGAATGTGCTATTCGATAGGACAACCTGACAATGGCGCACCGCTATTGGCGAATTCTGTTTCCACGCTCTCCTGCCGGCGGGCCAGGCTACGACTTGGTGCAAGGCGTTTGCGTGGTGGGCGTCGAAATGCGGGCGTCCATCGGCGGGGGCAACGCTATCGGGGGCGGCACCGCTTCCGCGTCGTCCACGGGTGGTTCGGGCAGCGTTAGCGCTGCCAACGGATTTTCGGCCTATAGCGGGACGGATCGTTGGCAAACCCAAACGTCAACCGCTGGTCATAAGAACGCCTATGAGGCGTGGCTGTGCTACGATTTTGGCAGCGGCAACGATATTGAGATTGAGGAAATTACGATTGTCGGGGTTGCTGGATCCCATGGAGCGACCAATCCGGCCCGGTTTGTTCTTCAATTTTCGGATAACAACGTAGATTGGACCAGTAAATATTTCTGGCAAACGCCGAGTGCATGGGCGACGGATGGCACCGATGTTCGCGTTTTCAACAGTCTTAACGCCGTCGATTATTCTTTCATAAATCAGGGGCGGCTTGTCAGCCTGATCAATTACCCCGCAAAACAGGTTCGCGCCACCAGCCTGCGCATTAGCTCGCTTTTCCGCCAGATTACGCAGCAACTACGGGTTACGCAGCTTCGCGTGATTTCACTCGTGCGGGGGCGTGTCGCCAATCCCCGTGTACGAACCTGGACTTTCACGCTGGACGGGCACGATTTCTATGTGCTGCGCCTCGGCGATCAAGAGACGCTGGTGTATGATGTTTCAACCGAACAATGGGTGAATTGGGATAGTGCCGGGCTTCCCTTTTGGCGCCCGAATGTCGGTATGTCGTGGATTGGCGGAACGCCGCTTGCACACGATCATGGCTCAAATATTGTCGTCGGTGACGACACTTTCGGCCTGCTCTGGTTTCTGGATCCCGATCAACCATTTGACGAGAACCCCGATTATCTGGCGCCGCAGCAGGAAATTCCCTTTGAGCGCGTTGTGACGGCGCAGGTTCCGATGCGTGGACGCGAGGTGCTGCCGTGCTATGCGGTTTTCCTTACGGGCGACAATTACGGGCTTTCGGCCAATGATTTTGTTCCTACGGTCAAGCTCGAATATTCGGATGATGCCGGCAAGACCTACGACGACGCCGGCACGCTCAACGTCACCCTGGACACGGCGGAACCGTGCTACGAGTGGCTTTCGCTCGGTCAAATCGGTGCTCCCGGCCGACTTTTCAAAATCACTGACAATGGGGTTTTCGCTCGCA
>Ga0164243_10001234_pt1 | contig 44162 bp, 30 predicted proteins | sample OricompcompostOP_FD_108781 | JGI IMG/M metagenome (GOLD analysis project Ga0164243, IMG submission 108781) | Organic Plus compost microbial communities from Emeryville, California, USA - Original compost - Organic plus compost (OP) | ecosystem: Engineered > Solid waste > Mixed feedstock >...
GTCGAAGACCACCGCCGTGTGCTCGTCCACGCCGATGATCAGGCGGCCCTCCGGCAGTTCGGCCTCCAGGAACGCGAGCCGCTCCTCGCCCAGGTAGCAATACCGGGTGTCGTGGTGGCCGCCCTCCGCGTTGTCGTAGTGCGGGATCAGCACCGCCGGGAAGCCCAGCGCCGGCTCCAGCAGGTTGAGGCCCGGTGCCCAGTGCGGGTCGGCCCCGGCCTTGTAGATCTCGTAGACCGGCACCGTGTGCGTGCCCAGCGTGAGCGCCGCCGCGCTGGCGAACAGCACCACGCCCTCGCGGGCCAGCTTGTCGGCCAGCAGCGGCGGGATCGGCGTGTCGCGCCACTGGCGCAGGGTGTACGTCGGGCTGCCCGGCCCCGCGAAGACCCAGCCCGCGGCCCGGAGTGTCGCGACCGCGCGCTCGCGGGCCACCGGATCGCCGGGCGGGCGGCGCCACGACAGCACCGAGACCTCCCGGCCCACGCTCTGCCCGAAGTACCGCACGGCGCGGCCGGAGATGTCGTCGGCGTTGGACTGGAAACCGTACGGCGTGTCCAGCAGCACCGCCTCACCGGCCACCCGCTCGAACACCGCGCGGTGCGGCTTGATCATCGTCGGCGCCGTCTCGCCGGAGCCCATCACGACCAGCAGCCGGGTCATGCCGCCACCAGGGAGAGCAGGTCGGCGGCGACGCGGGCCGGTTGCTGCGCGTGGAGGTCGTGGTCGCCGCCCTCGTACCGCCGGACGGTCGCGTGCGGCAGCGCCGCGAGCGCCGTGGCGAAGCCGGGCGACCGCGACGGCCCGGGACGCCCGCTCGGCATCAACAGCACCGGCATCGTGAGCGCCGCGTAGTGGCCCGCCGGCGGCTCGTCGAACATGCTGCGCAGGATGCGCATGTGCCGGTCGACCGGAAGCCGCCGCGACACCCGCCCGTCCGGCGCCACCCGCAGGTTGGCGACCGTCGCCTCGATCGCTTCCGGGGACCAGGACGGGTGCTCGGCCCGCAGCCGACGCCGGAAGTCGTCGGCCCGCAGCCCGTCGAGGTCCGGCGGACGCAACGCCGCCGCGCACGCATCCCACGAACCGAACTCGGCCGCCAGGTCGATCCAGCCGCCGTCGACCAGCCCCACCGCCCGGACCAGCGCCGGCCACCGCGCGGCCAGCGCCACCACCACGTTGCCGCCCCACGACTGCCCGGCCACCACCGGCCGGTCGAGCCCGAGCGCCGTGATCACCGCCGCGACGTCCGCCGCCGCGGTCGCGGTGTCGAAGCCCGTCTCCGGGAGGTCGGACTCGCCGTGGCCACGCAGGTCGACCGCGTAGCTCGGATGACCCGCGGCGGCGAGCACCGCCGCCACCCCGTCCCACAGCCGCGCGTTGGACGCGAGGCCGTGCACGAGAACGAACGCCGGCCCGCCGGCGCCGGGCGTGTGTCGCACGTGGAGCGCACACCCGTCATCGACCGTCACCCTCACGCCGCCGAATGTAACCGCGCCCCCCGACAAAACCGAGAGGGAGACGTCCGGGAACTCAGATCCCGCGGCCGTGCCGGTGCAGCGTCGCGAGCACGTTCTCGATTTTGAGTGCGCCGCTCAGCGCGGCCACCGCGATCGCGGCACGGGGTTCGCGCCAGTTGGTCCGCAGCGCCTCGCGCGTCCACTTCCACGCCTCGGCCCGGTTCCCGGTGGCGGCGTTCCAGCACGCCAGCTGCCCGTACACCCGGGCGGCTCCGGGCGGGCAGCCGCGGATCTCCGGATGCCGGTCCATCATCCAGCGCAGCGACGAGATCTTCGTCTGGTACTCGTACGCGTAGAACGAGCTCCGCCCCCACCGCACCTGGACCAGCGGCTCGTCGACGTGCACGATCGCGTGCCGCCGCGCGGCCCGCAGCAGCAGGTCCCAGTCCTCGTTCTGCGACCCCGGCGCGTCCTCGGCGACGAGCCCGATCCGGTCCGCGTCGAGCAGCGCGTCGCGCCGCGCGAGGAACGTCGACGAGTGCAGCATCGCCATCCGCGACCTTGCCAGGTCGGCGACCGCGACCGACGCCGTCCCGGCCCGCCGCGGCGTCACCCGGTCCCCGTACGACACCGCGATCGCGCACGTCGCGAACTCCGCGTCCGGCTCGGCGACCAGCGCCGGCACCTGGCGGCGCAGCTTGTCCGGTGCCCACTCGTCGTCGTCGTCGCAGAACGCCACCAGCTCCGTGTCGAGGGCCAGCACGCCGCTGTTCCGGGCCCCGGCCAGGCCGGGCGTCCGCCAGTTCGCGATGACCAGCACGGGTACGCCGTCCGTCGTCGCCAACAGCAGGTCCGGCTCCGACTGGTCGAAGGCGACGACCACCCGCAGCTTCCCCGGATAGTCCTGCGCGCGCACCGCGGCCAGCGCCGACCGCAACAGCTCCGGCCGGTTCCGGGTCGGGATCACCACGCCGACCGACGGCCACGCCGTCACCGGGCACCGCCCTGGTGGAACGGCTCGGGTTCGCCACGCCGACCGGCGGTCCAGGCACCGGTGGTGGCCCGGGCCATGACCGGGTAGCCGTACGCGCGCAGCAGCGGCGCGCACACCGCACCGACCAGCCGCCGGTCGGTGCTCCGCAGCCCGCTCACCCACCCGTCGTCGCGGCGCAGCGGGATCCGGCCCACCGAGAATCGCATCGGGTTGCCCGCCGCGCTGTGCCCGGCGTGCAGGTCGGCGTGGCTCTCGCCGAGGAAGTCCAGGTCGGACGGCGCGAGCGGGAGCCCGGCGAACGACGCGAGCGACCTAAGACCCGCGCGGGGGTCCGCCAGGAACTCCTCGTACCGGACCCGCCGCACCGGCACACCGCGCCGGGCGAGCAGCCCGAACGCCGCGTTGTGCGCGTTCCACAGCAGCGCCGACCGCCCGGGTGAGTAGCGCGTCATCTCGCTCTCCCCGTCGGCCTCGGGCCGGGCCACCACCTTGGTCCAGCTGTGCGCGACCCCGCGCGGGTCGCGGACCACGTGCGCCACCCGCAGGTCGAGCCCTGGCGACCAGCGCAGGCAGTGCGCGAGCGCGCTGTGCTTGGACGAGTCGACCAGCACCGTGGCGCCGGACACCTCGGCCGCCGCGCGGTAGACGGCGGTGTAGTACCCGGCGTACTCCTCGACCAGCGCGCGGTAGTCGTCGGGCAGGCGCGGCGACGCGAGCCGGGGGATGTGCCGCGTACGCTCGACCGCCGCCTGGAGCGCCAGTACCCGGTAGACGTCCACGTTGTCCCAGCCGCCGAACGCCCGCGCGCCGACCTCGGTCCAGAACGCGCACGCGGAGAACCGGTCGCCGCAGCCGCACCGCTCGTCCGAGCGGATGTCCCGCTGCCAGAGGTGGACGACCTCGCCGAGTGCGCAGACGCCGGGAAGCTCGCCTAGGAGCCGTTCGACCAGCGTGGTGCCGCTGCGGCCCAGCCCGCCGACGAAGAGTAGCCGTGCCACTTTTACCCGCCTTCACTCGTTTCGAAGTTATAACGAGCGGGAGAGGCGAAATGTCGCTTCATTACGGGTTCGCGCGGGTTCTCCTGGACGGTGCCCGCGTACACATGATCACCGAACGCCGGGTGGTCGCGGTCGTGCGCCGTGCCCTGGCGCGCGGCGACGGGGGCCGGATCGTCACCCCCAACGTCGACATCGTCCGCCAGGCCCGGCACGACCCCGAGGTGCGCGGCTTCCTCGACGACGCGACCCTGGTGCTGGCCGACGGCATGCCGCTGGTCTGGGCCAGCCACCTCGCGCGCACGCCGCTGCCGGAGCGGGTCACCGGCTCCAGCCTGATCTGGTCACTCTCCGCGGGCCTCGCCGCCGACCGCCGCTCGGTGTACGTCCTCGGCGGCGACACACCGGCGGTCGCCGCGCGGGCCGCCGCCCGCCTCGCCGCACGCTTCCCCGGTCTGCGGATCGCCGGTCACCTGTCGCCTCCGTTCGGCTTCGACGCCGACCCGGCGGCGGTCGACCGGGTGGCGGCCGCGGTCGCCGCCGCGCGGCCGGACCTCGTCTTCGCCGGCATCGGCTTCCCGCGCCAGGAGCGGCTGGTCAGCCGCCTGCGGCCCGCGCTGCCCGCGACCTGGTTCCTCGGCTGCGGGATGGCGGTCAACTTCGTGGCCGGCCTCCACCGCCGCGCTCCGGTCTGGATGCAGAAGACCGGCCTCGAATGGGCCCACCGGCTCCGCGGCGAGCCGCGCCGGCTGGCCCGCCGCTACCTGCGCCACGACGCCCCGTACGCCCTCCGCCTCCTCGCCACCGCGGCCCGCAGATGAAGGAAGGGCCCCTTCCTAACGCTTTTCGCATAGGAAGGGCCCCCTCCTAACGGTCCGCCGGTGGCGCGGGCGGCGCGCGGGTTAACAAGGGCCCCTTCCTCTACAGAAAGCGTTAACAAGGGGCCCTTCCTTCAGAGCGGGGAGAAGTAGGGGTCGCGGGTGAGGTTGCGGAAGGACGCGAACGCCTGGCGGTCGTCGGAAATCTTGAACTGCAGGGTCGGCGGGTTGTCGTCCGGGTCGGAGTCGAAGTAGGCCACCGCGCGGATCTGCGGGTTCGCCCGGAACACCCGTCCCGCGTCGGTGATCCACTCCGCCCGCCTCGCCGACCCCCACGCCCGGCTCACCCCGAACTCGCCGACGATGATCGGCTTGGGCCGCTGCGCCGCCCACTTCAGGAAGTTGCCCATCAACTCGTCGATGGGCTTGTACTCGCTGCTCGCGTACACGTCCACGCAGGTCCAGTCGACCTGGTCGTCGCCGGGGTAGAAGGCCGGCGCGTCGCCGCGGTCGAAGCCCTCGGCCGTCGGGCACCACACCCACGAGGCGTTGGTCGCACCCTCCTCCGCGAAGATCTTCCGGGTGTACTTCCACGCCGCGATGTAGTCCTCCGGCGACCACATCGTGGCCCGCAGGTTCGGTCGGTCCATCTCCCACCGGAACCGCATCATGACCGGCCGCTTCGCCTTCGCCACCCGCCGTGCCTGTGCCCGGATCACGTCGTCGTGGTGGCCGTCCACCATGGACCGCGTGTCGCCCGACGCCCAGCTGACCATGACGACGGAGCCCCGCCGGACCCATTCCCTGTCGGTCTCGGTCCAGAACTCCTCCTCGAGCGTCCGGTACGTGTTGATGACGTCGAACGGGCGGCCGAGTTGCCGCTCGACCTCGGCGACCGCCGCCCGCCGGCCCGCCTGCCCCCAGACCGCCGGCTTCACCCACGCGCCGACCCACGCGCCGTGCGCCGGCGGCTTGACGGGACCGCTGTCGAAGGGTCCGGTGTAGGTGGCGATGCCCGCCGGCTCGCGCGACATGTCCGGCGCCGGAATGCCGTCGTCACGCGACCCGGCGCAGCCCGCCAGAGCCAGGGCCAGGGTCAGGACCGCGACTGCGGCGACGGTACGGGTACGCACGCTCTCTCCTTCTCTCCTCGTGATCGTTTCCGGCCCGGCCGGAGTGCCCGCAGCGCGTCCAGCGCCAGCGGCCCGCGCAGGAGGTAGGCCCCGGCGAGGTACACGGCGACGGCGACCGTGACCGCGGCGGCGTGCCCGGCCGGCGAGTCGCCCGCGACCAGGGCCACCACCCTCGGCGCCACGCCGAAGCTGACGACGGTCACCGCCGCCGCGGCCAGCCACCCGGCCCCGAACGGGTGGAGCCCGAGCGCGAGCCCGACCTGCGCGAGCGGCAGCAGGTTGTTGGCCACCACGGCCGCGGCCAGCCCGACGGCGGCGCCGAGCGCGCCGAGGCGGGGGATGAGGGCCAGGTCGATGGCGACCGTCAGCCCGAGCGCGACCGCGACGTTGCCCAGGTTCCACGAGGTGCGGCCGGCCATCGACAGCACGATGTCGACCATGCCGCAGCCGGTCGCGAGCATCATCGCGGCGGCCAGCACGACGACGATCCGCGCGCCGTCGCGGTACGCGTCGCCGAAGATCGCCAGGTACGCCGGCGCGTAGGTCATCACCAGCAGGTACAGCGGCCAGGTCAGCAGCACGAGCCACCCGGTCGCGGTCCGGTAGAGAGCGTTGGCCCCGGCCCGGTCCCGGACGGCGAGGGCCTCGGCGAGCCGGGGCTGCACCGCCTGCGAGATCCCCTGGTTGGCGAACTGGCCCAGCACTACGAACCGGCCGGCGACCGCGTACAGCCCGGCCGCGCCGAGCCCGGCGAGCGCCGCGACAAGCAGCACGTCGACCCGCTGCAGCGCGAGCTGTGCGACGCTCGCCACCGAGCGGGGGCCGGTGAACCGCCAGAAGGCGCGGCGCATCCCGGCCCGGTGCGAGCGCTTGACGGGCCGCGCGGCGATGTCGGCCGTCGTCGCGGCGTGCGCGCGGTGCAGCGCGTACCCGGCCAGCAGCATCGCCGGCAGGTACGGCACGGCCCAGGCGAGCACGAAGCCCTCCGGCGCCGACACTCCGGCGACCGCGACGCCGGCGATGCCGAGCACCTGCAGCGCCGGCCGCGCCAGCTTGTCGAGCAGCACGGTCGGCCGGATCAGCCGGTAGCCGCGGGTGGCCGCGAGCAGCGTGTCGGTGAGGACGGCCACCGGCACGAAGGCCGCGAGCAGCCGCAGCTGGCCGGCCAGCGGCGAGCCGGCCGACGCGTCGATCATGCGCGCCAGCTCCGGTGCCCACGCGAACAGGGCCGCCGCCACCGCCAGCGCGGCCACCACCACCGGCGCGAACGCGATCCGCAGGCACGCGCCGAGCAGGAAGCCGTGCCCTCGGGCCCGCAGCCGGGCCGGCCAGTAGACGAGCCCGGTCTGGGTGCCGAGCTTGGCCAGCGTCGCCGCGAGCACGAACGCGGCGGTGGCCGCGAAGAACGCCCCGGCGTGAGCGGGCCCGAGCCGGTGCGCCACGAGCCAGGTGACCGCGAGCCCGGCCAGGCCCGCGACGCCGGCGCCGAGGATCCCGGCGACCCCGCCCCGCGCGACGCCCCCGAGCGCCGACGGCGTGGTGGCGGCGGCGTCGGTGGGCGGGGACGCGAGCGGGGTCGCGGTCATCGGCGCCAGACCGGCGGGCGGCCGAGCCACTCGGTCAGGCGGGCGTCGTGCTCCGCGAAGTGCGCCGTCAGGTCGCGGCGGGTCCGCTCGTCCATCGCGGCGGCCCGCGGCCGGGCGTTGTGCCGGTCGAACGCCGGGTAGCCGAGGTGCGGGAGCCCGAGGAAGTCCAGCACCTCGTCGTAGACCTCCTCCGGCGTGGCGAAGAACCGCTCGCTCTCCACGACCAGCATCCGGTCGCGGCCGATCCGCGTGGCCGCCGCGGACAGGTACCTGGCGTACTCGCCGCGGGCCCGGTAGGCGTGGTGCTGGTGGGCGAAGCTGTAGTACGTCGGGTCGCCGGCCATCTTCTCCTCCTGGCCGCGCAGCCGCGCCGGCTCCAGGGCGAGCGCGCGGGCGAACGACGGCTCGGACTCGAAGCCGCGGGCCAGCTCGTGCGCGTGCTGCGAGTAGGCCCGCTCGACCGGGTCGCGGACCAGCGTCACCAGCTTGACACCCGGCAGGTCCCGCGCGATCCGGGCCGCCGCGTGCGGGTGGTACAGGTAGTACGGGCTCGACTCGAACGCCTGCGCCGGCACGCCGAAGCGCTCCTCGACCCGCGCCGCGCTGCGCCGCAGCGGGAAGTGGCCGCGATACCACGCCATCCCGCGGTGGTAGCTCGTGTCGAAGTAGTGGACACCCTTGTGCAGCACGGCCTTGAGCACGGCGGGATGCGCGGCGAGGGCCCGGTACAGCGAGGTGGTGCCGCACCGCTGGCCGCCGCAGATGAGGAACGAGGGCAGCATCCGGGCCGGCGCCGTCATCCGGCCGTACGACCGCGATCCGAAGTGGACGACGCGCTTCACCGGCGCCGGGATGTGGGACGTTCTCATCGGTACGCCTCCACGCGCCGCACGAGGACCGGTAGCAGCCAGGTGCCGAGCACGCCGAGCCGCGCGCCGGCCTCGGCCTGCCGGTCGGCGAGGTAGCGCGCGGCCAGGTCGACGAGGTAAAGCAGCGCGGTCAGCTCGGCCGTGGCGGCCGGCACGTCGAACGGCGCCAGCAGCGCGGCCGCCCGGCCGACGGTGGCCTCGACGGCGGCCGCGGCGTCCGGCTGGGACTGGATCAGGCGCTGCAGCTCGTGGTGGAGCGCGTCGAAGCCCAGCGGCACGCCGAGCGTGAACCGTTCCCAGTCCCAGAGCAGCACCGTGCCGGCGAGCGGGGCCATGTTCCACGGCGACCAGTCGCCGTGCCACGCGCCGAAGCGCAGGTCGGTGTCGCCGGCCCGGGCGGCGAGGTCGCGCGCCGCCGCGTGCAGGGCCGCGCCGTCCGGGCGGTCCGCGACGGCGGTCAGCCGCTCCCGCAACTCCGCCCAGTACGGGCTGGTGGCCAGCCACCCCTTCGACGTCCCGCAGCAGAACGCGACCTCCCGCATCGCCCGGGCCAGCCGCTGCGGGCCCAGCGCGGCGCGCGGCTCCCACACGGGCAGCGCCGACTGGACGAGCACCTGGTGACCCTGCCAGTGTCCACTGTGCAGCACGGTCGGGATCGTCACGTCGGCGAGCGCCGCGTGGGCGAGGGCCTTGAGCGCGGCGGTCTCCGCGCGCACCAGCCGGCGGGTGAGCGGCCCGGTGCCCAGCTTGACGAACGCGACCGTCCCGCCGTCGGCGGCGATCAGCTGGAGCACCGGCTTGCGGTTGGCCCGCGCCGGTCCGATGTGGATGCTGACCGCCAGGTCGGCGTCGAGCGCCGCGCGCAGGTACGCGTCGACGGTGCCGCCCGCCGGCCCGTACACCCGGATGCGGTCGCGGAGCACCATCGCGCTCACGCCGGTGCGCAGCGCCGCGACGACCGCGTCCCGCTTGAGCTTCGCGACGCGGCCCTGCGGCTCGGCGTACCGCCGCACGGCCGCCGCGGCGATCCGGCGTGACCGGGCCGGCACCAGCAGCCGGGGCCGGCGGACGTCCGGCACGACGAGGTAGTCCGCGACTGGCCGGCCGGCCTGGACGTCGGGCCCGTCGCCGGGGGCCCCGGTGGTGTGGCAGGGCGGCGGATAGAGCACGTCCAGCACCTCGCGCAGGTACGCGGTGCGCAGGTTCGCGTCCTCGACCCGCAGGTGCGCGGGAGCGGTGGCGACAGGACTCACGGGACAACCTCATGACGGACGGAGTTGCGCCACAGGAGCGCGTACGCGAGGAACATGAACGCCAAGGGCGTGACCAGGGCGTTGTACCAGAGCATGGCGGCGAACGAGCCGACCAGCGCGCAGCCGCCGGCGATGCCGATCGGCGTGCGGTCGCGCCGGAACCGCCAGATGCCGTAGCCGAAGAAACCGAGGTACCCGGCCGTGCCGAGCAGCCCGTGCGCGAAGATCAGCTGCCAGAGCTGGCCGTTGCCGCCGATCGTGAAGTTGCCGCAGCGCTCGCAGTCGTGGCTCTCGCCGACGGTGATCGAGTTCCGTCCGCCGATCGTCGTCCGGGTCGAGCCGAAGCCGATCAGCGGCGACTCGGTGGCGCCGGTGAGCGCGCGTTCGACGAGGTACGAGCGGACGCCGTTGGACTTGCCGTTGTCGAGCCGGGCACTGACCACGTCGCCGAGCGGGGTCACGGCGAGCGCCGCGCCGACCGCGAGCAGCGCGGCGGCGAGCGCGCCGATCGCCCAGAACCGGCCGGCGAGGGCCAGGCGGACGGCCGCGTACACCGCGGCGAGGCCGAGTCCGATCCACAGGCCGCGGTTGAGCGAGATCACCACCGGGATCACCGAGACGGCGAGGCAGGCGAGCGCCAGCAGCCTGGTGCGGCGGCGCGTGCCGGCACCGAGGGCGGCCGCGCAGAACCAGACCACCAGCAGGCAGAAGTTGTTGCCCCAGGTGTTGGTGTAGCCCCACGGCGCCGCCGGGCGGGGCCGGTCGTCGCCGAGGATGTCGTGGATCTGCGCCGCGTACGGGTGGACCAGCGACCGGATGAAGCCCCGGTCCCGCACGTGCTCGGGGAGCAGCAGCTCGATGGGCGAGGTGAACTCGAACGTCCCGGCGTAGACGCCGAGCAGCCCGCCCGCGACCGTGACCAGGAACAGCCAGGCGAGCTGGCGGACCAGGCGGGCCTGCGGCAGTTCCCGCTCGGTGAGGTTGCCGGCATAGACCAGCAGCACGGTCAGCGCGGCGTACTCGCCGATGCGGAACGCCGCGCCGAGGATCCGGTCCGTGCCCCGTTCCGGCACGGTGCCGGTCGGGTCGGCACCGAGGACGGCGACGCCGACGAGCAGGACGGCGAGGAACACCACCCAGTACGCGAACCCGGGCGGGAGGCGCACACCGCGGCCGGCCTGGTGCGCGCTCACGAGGTACCAGGCCATGGGCACCGCCACCAGCGGGAAGATCAGCACCCCGAGCCCCAGTGCCCACCACAGTGGATAGAGCAGCAGCAGGCCCGTCAGCGGCCAGGCCGGGAGCGGGAACTCCCGGGTGAGCGGCGTCCGCGCCGGCGCCTCACGAAGGGGAGTGGTGACCATTGTTCGCGGCGCGGTCCATCTCGCGGAGCGTGTCGGGGTCGAGCCGGCGCAGCACGGCCGTGTCCGGGTCCGGGTCCGGCCGGGTACGCGGTGCGCGTCGCCCGGCCGCCGCCGACCGGGCCCGCCGCGGCACGGCGCCGCCGGAGCGGTGCAGCCCCGCGACGCTCAGGTCCTCGGGCCCGGCGTTGGCCTGCGCCGGGGGCCGGGCCGCGTCGCGGAGCACGTCGCCGGAGAGCTCGAGGTCGCGGAGGTCGTCGAAGTCGGGCGTCTCCTCGTCGTGGCTGAACTCGGCCTCGTCGTCCGGGAGCCCGGCCTGGGCCTCGGGGCCGAGCCGGGGGATCACCACGGTGCCGAGCAGCGGCGTGCCGACCCGGGTGAGCTGGGCTACCGCGTCGACCACCTCGGGCCGGCGGGTCCGGCGCAGCTCCACGGTCAGGATCGCCGCGTCCGCGAGCCGGGCCAGGCTCTGCGCGTCGGCGCTGCTCGCGGTCGAGGGCGCCTCGATGACCACGTACCAGTCGCGCTTGCGCAGTTGGACCAGGGCCTGGCGGAGGGCCTGCGACTGGAGCAGGCCGGCGGCGCTCGCGGTGCCACCCGTGGTGATCACCCGCAGCGACGGCACCCGGGGAGCCCGCTGCACGGCCGACCGCAGCGGCACCTTGCCGGTCAGCACGTCGCCGAGGCCCGGCGTGGCGCCGACGCCGAAGAGGCGGGCGAGCGGCGCCGCGTCGACCAGGCTGTCCGGCAGGTGGGCACCGACCAGCACGACCTCGCTGCCGGCGCGGGCCATCGCCGCCGCCAGGTTGGCCGCGACGATCGTCGAGGCCACACCCTTGCTCGCGCCGGCGACGACCACCACCCGGTCCTCCGCGCGCAGGCTCGCCAGCACCTCGTTGCGGAGCCGGTTGAACGTACGGCCGCCGGCCGCGTACGGCTGGAACACCGCGTCGAGCCGGGCACCGGTCTCCTCGGTGAGCGCGGCCAGCACCGGCACCCGGGCGTCGCGCTCCACCTCGGACACCGCGCGGACCCGGCGGTCGAGGCGCTCCCGCACGACCGCGACCGCGAGCCCGAGCAGCAGCCCGAGCATCGCGCCGGTGGCGAGGTTGAGCTTGGTGTCGGGCTTGCTCGGCCGGCCCGGCAGCCGGGCGTCGCTGATGATTTTGCCGGCGCTGACGGTCTCGGTGGTCAGGTCGTTGAGCTTGCCGCTCAGCGAGTTGAGCTGGCTCTGGTTGGTGCTGCGCTGGCTCTCCAGGCTGGGCCGCTGCGCGGCGCTCTGGGGCAGGTCGGCGAGCTTGGTGTTGATCTCCGTGAGGTTGGCGTTGAGCTGCTTGATCTTCGAGGTGAGCGCCGAGATCTGCGCGTCGATCTGGGCCTTGGCGCTGGCCTCGCGGTTGCGCAGGTACGCCTCGGCGAACGCGTGCGAGCCGGCCTGCGCGCGCAGCGGGTCGCCCGCCGCGTACTTGATCTCCAGTACCGCCGTGTTCGGCGGCACCGTGACCGAGACCCCCTTGGCCAGCTCGTCCGGCGCCTCGCCGGAGCGCAGCAGGTCCGCCGCGCCGGCCGCGATCGCGGTGGAGCCGACGAGCTGCGCCTCGGTGTCGAGGTTGATGTCGCCCTTGGTGCGGCCGCCGGCCACGTTCGTGTCCTGGCCGGCCGGCTGGACGAGCACCGAGGTCACCGACTCGTACGTCTTCGGCATCGCCTGCGTGACGCCGAACGCGACGCCCACGCCGAGCGCGCCGCCGAGCACCACGATCCACCACTGCCGGCGGAGGAGGCCCAGGTAGTCGGAGAGGTCGGGGGGAGTCGGCCCGGTGGTTTCCACGGGGAGTTCAACGGCCGGGCCAGGAGTTGCGTAACTCGCCGGGAGGGGGACCGTGCGATGTAAAGGATTAAACGGAGAAAAAGCGACTAATACTCCTAACTAGTAAATCTTGGCTAAAGTTGCTCTTGTGCACCATGCGCCACGCCGGTTGACAGGCGTCACGACGGAGGGAATCCGTATGGCCAGACCACTGGGCAAGAACCTCGCGGTGGCGGCCGGCGCCACCGCTTTCGCCGTCCTCCTCGGCCTCGTCGGAGGCGCGCTCGGGACCGAGCCGGACCTCCGCCTCGCGGCCAGCGCCGACGGGTACGCCACGACCGACGGCGGCGCTCCCGGCGACGGCACCCGGTTCGAGCTGGTCGCCGGCGGGCTGCGCGGCGGCGCCGCGGTCACGTACCTCAAGTTCGACGTCACCGACCGGCGGGCCGACCGGCAGCCGGCGAGCGCGGAGATCACGCTCACCCGGCGGGCCGGCCAGCTGCCGCCGGCGCTGGAGCTGAGCCAGGTGCCCGCGACGTCCTGGCAGGAGGACAAGCTCGACCGGCGGACGGCACCCCGGCTCGGCTCGGTGGTCGCGGCCGCCCGTCCCGCCCCGACGGACAAGTCCGTCCGCTTCGACGTGTCCAAGGCGATCAAGGGCCGGGGCACGTACGCGTTCGCGGTGACCGCGCCGGGCGGCGGGGTCGCCGACTTCGTCGACGCCGACGCGGTCCGCCCGTCGCAGCGCAAGTCGGCGCCGACGCTGAAGGTCTCCTGGAAGGGCGGCAAGGCGCCGGGCGTCCCGCGGCCCGGCGACGTGCCGGGCGTCCCGCGACCCGGCCAGGTTCCCGGCGTGCCCTCGTTCCCGCGGCCGAGCCTGCCGCCGCCGCCCGACCTCCCGACGGCGCTGCCCACGGCCGTGCCCACGACCGGCCGCCCGACGCCGGCGTCGCCGTCCCCGTCGTCCACCGGCCGCCCGACGGCGACCCCGACGGGCCGCCCGACCGCGCCGCCCACGACGCCACCCTCGGCGACGCCCACGACGTCACCCACCACCAGCCCGAGCGCGACGCCGACGGCCCGCCCGACCGGCACACCCACGACCGGCCCCACGCGACCGCCGGCGACACCCACCGCCCGCCCGACCGTGCCGGGGCCCGGCACGCCGACCAGCGGCCCGACCCTCCCGGGGCCGGGCACGCCCACCGACCCGGACCCGACCGACCCGGACCCGACCGACCCGACGACGCCGCCGGACCCGCCCGGCGACGGGGAGTGCGCGCTCGGTCCCAAGCTCGTGCCCACCTGCGGCGTCCTCTGGGGGGTGGCACCCGGCGCGCACACCAACCAGCCGCGCGACGAGGCCCTCTACGAGTTCGAGGCGGACACCGGCCGCACGCAGGCGATCTACCACGCGTACCACCGGGGGACCGAGCTGTTCCCGACCGCGATGGAGCGGGAGATCGCCCGCGATCCCGCCAAGCCGCGGCTGCTCTTCCTCAACTGGAAGCCGACCGGCGCCAGCTGGGCGGCGATCGCGAACGGCCACCGGGCCACCGACGACTACCTGGACCGGCTCGCCACCCACATCCGCGAGAACTTCCCGGAGCCGTTCTTCTTCACGGTGCACCACGAGCCGGAGAACGACGTGCGGGAGAGCGCGGGCTCCGGGTACACGGCGGCCGACTACCGGGCGATGTTCCGGTACGTGATCAACCGGCTCCGTACCCAGGGCGTCACCAACCTGGTCTCGACGATGGTGCACATGGCCTACGTCCCGTGGAACACCAAGCCGTGGTTCGAGGACCTCTACCCGGGTGACGACGTCGTGGACTGGGTGGCCTGGGACATCTACGCGTACAGCGACCCGGGCTACGGCCACGGCGACTTCAGCGAGCTGATGAACCGCACGTCCAGCACCGCGCCGGACTGGCCCGGCTTCTACAACTACGCGGCCGCCCGGCACCCGGACAAGCCGTTCATGCTCGCCGAGTGGGGCGTCTGGTACTCGTCGCGCAACCCCGGCCACATGGCCGAGTTCTACGACTCGGTGGCCCGGCAGATCTCGCTCTACCCGCGGCTGAAGGCCATGGTCTACTTCGACACCCCGGCCGACCAGTCCGGGCGGGACTCCCGGGTGGACCGCACCGCCGAGGGTCTGGCGGCCTACCAGCGGCTCGGCGCCGACCCCACCTTCGACGTCAGTGTCGCGGCTCCACCCAGCCCGTCTCCGTGAGGTGGTGGAGGACGGCGGCGACCGCCTCGTCGACGCTGAGCTGGCTGGTGTCGATGGTCAGCTCGGCGTCGGTGGGCACCTCGTAGGGGTCGTCGATGCCGGTCATCCCGGTGATCAGGCCGGCGCGGGCCTTGGCGTACAGCCCTTTGCGGTCGCGCCGCTCGCAGACCTCCAGCGGCGTCGCCACATGCACCAGCACGAAGCCGGCGCCGGCGGCGGCCGCCATCTCGCGGGCCGTCTGCCGGGCGGCGGCGTACGGCGCGATGGGGCAGCAGATCGCCATGCCGCGGTGGCGGGCCACCTCGGCGGCGACCCAGCCGATGCGCCGGACGTTGAGGTCGCGGTCGTGCTTGCTGAAGCCCAGGCCGGCCGAGAGCTCGCGGCGGACGACGTCGCCGTCCAGCAGCGTCACCGTGCGGTCGCCGGTCTCCCGCAGGTGGTCGGCGACGCCGCGGGCGACCGTCGACTTGCCCGAGCCGGACAGCCCCGTCAGGAAGACGACCAGGCCCCGCTGGCGGCGCGGCGGCCGGGCCCGGGCCAGCTCCTTGGCCACCGCCGGCGGGGTGTGCCACTCCGGCAGCGGGAACCCGCGGTCGAGCAGGTCGTCGATCTCGGCCGGGCTCAGCGCCATGCGCCGGTTGCGGGGCGGGATGTCGTCGCGCCAGCGCCACTGGCCGTCGCGGTTGTCGTAGGCCAGCTCGCGCGGCACCAGCACGCGCGGCCCGCCGCCGGAGAGCATCTCCCCTGTGGAGAGCAGGTGGGTCACGCCGTAGGCGGCCGCGACCCGGGCCCGCAGCAGCGCGTCGCGGATCTCGTCGCCGCGCCGGACCAGCGGCACGGCCACCAGCGTCGCCGGCGGCATCCGGTCGCGGGCGGCGAAGACCGTGCGGACCAGCACCTCCGGGGCGAGGCCGCCGGGGGTCGCGTCGCCGACGGGGATCAGGACGAGCAGGTGGGCGGCGAGCGTACGGGCGGCGTGGGCGATCTGGGCGAGCTGCGGGCGGTGCAGGGGGCGGTCGGCCACGACGCCGAGCACGCGGCCCGGCGGCAGCAGGGCCCGCACCTCCGCCGGCGTCCGGCGCAGCCGCTGGAACGGGCCGTGCCGGCCGTCCCCGATCGCGCGGACCGGGCCGCCCACCCCGTACCGCCCCTCGCGGGTGGGCCAGGCGTCGTCGACCTCGATGGCCGCGATCGGCGCACCCTCCTGGTCGGTGAGGACGATCGAGCGGCGGGCGGGGTCGGTCAGGTCGAGGCCGGTCGCCAGCTCCGCCGGGACCTCCAGCGTCACCGGCAGCGGCCACGGGGTACCGTCGTCGAGCCGCCCGCGCCGCTGCAACGAGGTCAGGTCGGCGCGGCCGAGGAACCCGGTCAGCGGCTCGTAGGCTCCGGAGAGGAGCAGCTCGAGATCGGCCAGCTCCGAGGGCCGCGGGTTGTACGCCGGTGCGTCCCGCAGCATCTCGTCGGGCATCAGCCAGCCCCGCTCGCTCATGCCGCCGCTCCGCTTCGCTCCGCGACGTCATGAGGCACCAACGCGCCGAGCTGGCTGATTCGCTCGCTCCGCTCGCTCATGCCGCCGCTCCGCTTCGCTCCGCGACGTCATGAGGCACCAACGCGCCGAGCTGGCTGATTCGCTCGCTCCGCTCGCTCATGCATCCCCCTCCGCGCTCGACCCGGGCCCCAGTCTCTCAGCCCGGACCCGGCTGGTCGAGACGGACCCATGGGCTCCCCTAGTGGTCCGTTCCGGGTAGCGCCTGATCCCCTCTCGGTGACTCTGCGTCATACGCTGAGCCGCGTGACACTACTCGCGACCCAGTCGCTCACCAAGACGTACGGCGGCCGGGTGACCGCGCTGTCCGACCTCACGGTCAGTGTCGAGCCGGGCATCATCGGGCTGGTCGGCGCGAACGGCGCCGGCAAGTCGACGCTGATAAAGATCCTGCTCGGGCTCCTGCCGCCGACCTCCGGTCAGGTGCGGGTGCTCGGCCTCGACCCCACGGCCGACGCGAAGGCGGTGCGCGCGCGGGTCGGCTACATGCCCGAGCACGACTGCCTGCCACCCGACCTCAGCGCGGCCGAGCTGGTCACCCACCTCGGCCGGATCAGCGGGCTGCCGAAGACCGCGGCCCGCGAGCGCGCCTCGGAGGCGCTGCGCCACGTCGGCCTCTACGAGGAGCGCTACCGCCAGGTCGGCGGCTACTCGACCGGCATGAAGCAGCGTGTCAAGCTGGCCCAGGCCCTCGTCCACGACCCCGACCTGCTCCTGCTCGACGAGCCCACCAACGGCCTCGACCCGGCCGGCCGCGACGCGATGCTCGCGCTGGTGCAGCGGATCGGCACCGAGTTCGGCATCTCCGTGGTCGTCTGCTCGCACCTGCTCGGCGAGGTGGAGCGGATCTGCGACCACCTGATCGCCATCGACGGCGGCCGGCTGCTCCGCTCCGACCACGTCTCCGCGATGACCTCCTCCACCGACGTGCTCGTGGTCGAGGTGAGCGAGGGCGACGAGGCCCTCGAACGCCGGCTGCGGGAGATGAGCCTGCCGGTCACCCGGGACGGCCGCGGGCTGCTCGTGCCGCTCGCCGACGACCGCACGTACGACCAGATCCTGACCGCGGTGGCCGACCTGGACCTGCCGCTGCACCGTCTCGACCAGCGCCGCCACCGGGTGGCGGAGCTCTTCGCCGACCGGGAGGTGGCGCATGTCTAGCCCCGCGGGTGTCATCCACGACATCGGATACCAGCGGTACGCCGGTCCACGGCTCGGCGAACGGGACGTGTTCCTCGCGCTCTACACGCAGAGCCTGCGTACCGTCTTCGGCCTCGGCCGCAGCTTCAAGGCCAAGATCTTTCCGTGGCTCATCGTCGGCGTCGTGGGTCTGGTCGCGGTCGTCGTGATCGCCTTCCGGGCCCAGGCCGACCAGGTGCTCATGACGTACGCGCAGTTCCCGCAGAACCTCAGCACGCTGATGGTGCTCTTCGTGGCCATCGCGGCGCCGGAGCTGGTCTCCCGCGACCTGCACAGTGGGGTCCTGCCGCTCTACTTCTCCCGACCGCTGCGGCCCGCGGACTACGCGCTGGCCAAGCTGGCCGCGCTGGTGTCGGCCATCGTGCTGGTCTGGGGCGGCGCGCAGCTGGCGATCTTCGCCGGCGCCGCGTTCTCGGTCAAGGGCTTCGGCAACGTGATGAACGAGCTCGGCGACATGGGGCTCGGCGTGATCTACTCCGCGCTCTACGCGGTCGTCTTCGCCGGCATCGCCCTGCTCGTCGCCGCCTTCCTCAAGCGCCGCGCGGTCGCGGCGGCCGCGATCGTCGGCACGTTCCTGGTCACCACGCCGATCACCGCCGTGCTGGTCATCCTCCCGTCGCAGACGGCCAACCAGCTGGCCCAGATCGTCAACCCGGCGACGCTGGTCGGCGGCGTCGGCGACTGGCTCTTCGAACCGGCCGGCAGCGACGGCCCGCTCGGCATCGGCCCGTTCGGCCCGCTGTACGCGCTGGTCACCGTCCTGCTCGTCGCGCTCTGCGTGGTGCTCCTGCTGGCCCGCTACCGGAAGGTCTCCCAGTCATGACCCTCGACGTACGCGGCGTCTCCCGCTGGTACGGCAACGTGGTGGCGGTCAACGACGTCAGCATGACCCTCGGCCCGGGTGTCACCGGGCTGCTCGGCCCGAACGGCGCCGGCAAGACCACCCTGCTGCACATGATGGCCGGCTTCCTCGCGCCGTCGCGGGGCACGCTGACCCTCGACGGGGCCCCGACCTGGCGCAACCCGGACGTCTACCGGCACCTGGGCCTGGTCAGCGAGCGGGAGTCGGTGCACGCGTACCTCACCGCGAACGAGTTCGTGCTCGCCAGCGCCAAGCTGCACGGCCTGCCCGACCCCGCGTCGGCGACGGCCCGGGCCCTCGACCTGGTCGAGATGACGCAGTTCAAGGACCGGCGGATCGGCACGTACTCCAAGGGCATGCGGCAGCGGACGCGGGTCGCCGCGGCGCTGGTGCACAACCCGAAGGTGCTGCTGCTCGACGAGCCGTTCAACGGCATGGACCCGCGGCAGCGGATGCACATGATGGACCTGCTGCACCGCCTCGGCGCTGCCGGCCACGTCATCCTGTTCAGCTCGCACATCCTCGAAGAGGTCGAGCAGCTCTCCGGCACGGTGCAGGTGATGGTCTCCGGCCGGCTCGCCGCGTCCGGCGACTTCCGCACTATCCGCCGCCTGATGACCAACCGGCCGCACGTGTTCGCCGTCCGGTCCACCGACGACCGCCGGCTCGCGGTCGCCCTGATGGAGCAGCCCTCGGTCACCGGCGTCGACATCGCGCGCGACGGCCTCACCGTCCGGGCCGGCGACTACGGCACCTTCACCCGCGTCCTGCCCCGGATCGCGCTGAAGGAAGGCATCCGCGTACGCCAGCTGCTGCCGTCCGACGAGTCACTGGAAAGCGTCTTCTCCTACCTGGTGGAGGTCTGATGTCCACGGTCGCCTGGATCACCACCCGCGGCCTGCTGGGCCGCCGCCGGTTCCTGCTGCTCCTGCCTCTGCCGATCATCGTGGTGGCGATCACCCTGATCCCCCGGGCCGCCGGGGTGGCGCCGTCGCACTGGGTCGAGGAGGTCATCAGCGGCCTCGGCTTCACCACGCTGCTGCCGATCATCGCGCTCATCGTCGGCACCGGTGTGCTCGGCGCCGAGATCGACGACGGCACGATCACCCACATCCTGTCCAAGCCGATTCCTCGGTGGCGGATCGTCCTCCCCAAGCTGCTGGTGGCGATCGGCGTCACGGCGGTCACCGCCGCGGTCCCGCTCTACATCGTCGGCGCGCTCGCGTCGGGCCCCCGACTGGGCCTAGCGGCCGCCCTCGCCTCGGTGGTCGGCGCGATCCTGTACTGCGCGGTCTTCGTGGCCCTGAGCCTGGTCAGCCGCCGCCCGGTCCTGCTCGGCCTGGTCTACGTGATCGTCTGGGAGGGCCTGCTCACGAACCTGGTCAGCGGCACCCGGTCGCTGTCCATCCAGCAGTACGTCCTGACCATCACCGACAAGATCGCCGCGACCCCGCTGCTGGAGGGCAACGTCTCCCTCCCCGTGGCGATCGTGATGAGCACGGTGGTGACCGTCCTGTTCACCGCCCTCGCCATCCGCCGCCTGCAGTCCTTCTCGGTGGCCGGTGAAACCAGCTGACCAACCTCGACCCCGGTCCCGAGACGGACGAGTGCGAAGGAGGGGCCCCTTGTTAACGCCTAGGCGTTAACAAGGGGCCCCTCCTTCGCTGTGTGCCCGGTCGTCCGTTCGAACGTGGCCGGGCACAGGCCCCTTGCCGCCCGCGGGGCGTCCCGCCGCCGTCTGCCGAACCAGTCGGCGAGGCGCGCGGTGGCGGGCTGGTCGTTCGCGCGTTCCAGGGCCAGGGTGTGCGCGGCGCCGTCCCGGATCGGGGTGAGCCGCCACCGGCTCTCCCCCGCGTAGATCGACAGGGGGCCGTCGGACCGCTCGAAGAGGACCGGGCCACCGGCACGCGCGGCGTCCGCGAGGCGGCGCCAGTCGCGGTCGGTCGCGGTCACCCGGACCTCCCGCGCCAGCGGCCACGGTGAGCGCCACGAGCTGCGCAGACCCTGGTCCAGCTCCGCGACCGTGGGATCGACGACGAACGCCTGGTCGGCGTGCTCCATGACGTGGGTGAAGTAGCGGACCGCCTCGTCCAGGGCCGGGGTGCCGTCCAGCCGCGCTCCCACCTCGACGCCGCCGCGCAGGCCGTGCGCGGCCTCGAAGTTCGCCGAGAACAGGGCGCCGCGCCGCCGGTCCGCGACCACTCCTTTCGCGTGGCTGAGCGAGTCGCCGACCACCTCCACGCCGGCTTCGGCGAAGGCCACGAGGTCGGCGCGGTGTCCGGCCACGTTGTTGCGGGCCCGGACCAGCATCCGGACCCGCACGCCGCGCTCGACCGCGGCCCGCGCCGGATCCAGCACCAGATCCGGGTGGGCCCGCATCCCGTCGACCGAAAAGGTCGCGAGCAGCAGGTCCTCCCGGGCCGACGCGATCAGCGACCGCACGGCCGCCAGGATGTGGTGCTCGTCGTCGCAGGTCCAGATCACCCCCGGCCGGTCGGTGACCGGCGGCGGCACGGTGCCACGCCACGGCGTCCGCGCGGCGTCCGCGATCCGGTAGCCGGTGCCCGGTGGGACCTCCAGCGAGCAGTCGTGCCAGAGCCGGGCGAACAGCCGCGCCAGCCGGTCCACCTCCGGCGGGTCGGTCACCACCACACCGTTCTCGCCGGTCTCGTCCAGTGCCCGGGTCGTGAGGTTGGCGCTGGACACGAGGGCCACGTCGTCGTCGACGACGACGAACTTGGCGTGGCAGCCGGGTCGCGCGCGCACGTACACGCCGCGGCGGGTGAGCGCCTCGAACCGGCGTTTCACCATCTGCTCCGACTCGGGCAGGTGGTCCTCCAGCGCGGCCGCGTCCGCGATGTCCCGGGGACGCAGCGCGCTGATGACGTAGACCCCGCCGCGCAGCCGCTCGGCGGCGCCGACCAGGTGGTCGACCAGCTCGTCGTCGCCGAGCAGCCACGACGCGACGAACACCTTGCGGCGTGCGGCGGCGAGCATGGCCACGAGCGTGCGCCGGATGTCCGACCGCGATCCGGCGTACGTGAAGCGGTGGCGGTACGCCGCGTCCGTGTCCGGGCCGGCCACGAACGGCACGGCCGATCGCGGGCGGTCGACGAAGTACCCGCCGGGCACGGTGAGGCCGCCCAGCGCGATCCGGTCAGTCATAGGAGAAGTCCCGTTCCCGGCGCAGCGCGTACAGGTGCTGATAGTGACCGAGCCGCCAGATCCGGGCCTCGACCGCCGCGGGGGTCAGCCCGTTTCCCGCGTCCGGGTACGCGGCGCGGGCGCCGGCGAGCGCCTGGTGCAACGCGGTGTCGCCGAGGCTGGCGAGGTCGGGCTCCCGGATGACGGTCTGCGCGGCGTGCTCGACCGCGAACACCGTCATGGCTTGCGCGTCCCGCGGGATGAACCGGACGACCGCGGTCGCGATGTGGTCCTCGGCCGCCAGGGAGAGCGCGGCGGGCCGGGTGAGGACGAGTCCCGCGTCGGCCAGCTCCTCGGCGGCGGCGAGCGCGGCCGGCGCCGAAAGGGCGAGGCGCCAGGAGCACGGCCCGTCCGGCTCGACGGTCACCTCGCCCGGCCACTCGCGGACCGCCGCCGCGACCTGGCCGGCCGAGCCGCGCCAGTGCTCGGCGAGGCCGCCGGCGCCGGGCAGCTGCCCGCCCACCGGCCGGCTCAGCGCGGCGGGGTCGGGGAAGACCTCCAGCCGGACGGTCGTCGCGTCGCCGTCCGCCACGGCCCGCCCACGGCAGCGGTACGCCGGGCACGTGTCCGGAACCGCGTCGTCAGGCTGGTCGGGGCCGGCAGCGGCGCCGACGATGTCGTCGGGCAGCCCGCGCACGAGCCCGGCGGCGATCCGCCCGTGGATCAGTGTCGCGCGGGCCGTGCCGGCCAGGTCGTCCGGCATCGGCCAGTGGCCGGCCGGGCGGGCACGACCCCAGGCCGGCACGCCGCCCGGGAATGCCAGCAGCTCGTCGGTGACGGGGAGGAAGACGAACCCGCACCGGGTGACCTCGTGGCGCACGACCTCCTGCTCGGCCAGGACCACGACCGTGGCTTCGGTGGGCAGGTGGTCCTCGCCGTCACCGCCGCGCTCCAGGACGTCCGCCGCCACGAGCCGGGCCAGGACCCGGTCGACGACGTCGCGTGGAACGTCGGTCAGCTCCACGAGATCCTCCGGGCGGACGGGCAGGAGCTGGAGCGCGGCCTCGCAGGCGATGCGTTCGAGGGACGTGAGCCGGTCGGGGATCCGCTTGACGACCGGCACCCACGGCCACAGGAACATCGGCACCAGTGCCTCGCTGACGACGGCGACCGTCTCCTTCGCGAGGCGCGGCGCCTCGACCCACCGGCGCGTCACCGGAACTCCCGCAGCAGCGTGGACCGTTCCCGGTCGCCGAGCAGGTCGAGCAGGTTGTCGTAGAACGCCCGCACCGGGCCGTGGGTGTGGTCGCGGACCCGGCGGAGGGTGTCGAGGTGTGCGACGACGACCAGGGCACGCTGGGCCCGCGTGCAGGCCACGTTGAGCCGGCGGATGTCCTTGAGCCACTGGCCGTAGCGCCGGCCGACCGGGCCCTTCCGGGCCCGGGTGAAGCTCACCATGACCAGTTGGCTCTGCTGGCCCTGGATCTTGTCGACGGCGTCGACCACCTCGAACCGGAGCAGCGGCAGGTCCAGCGCTTCCAGCCGGCGCCGGATCGCCCGGGCCTGCGGCTTGTAGAACGACAGGACGCTGACCGTCACGGGCTCGGCACCCATGTCGCGGAGTCCGCGGTGGTAGCGCTCGCATGCCCAGACCACCGCGTCCTGCTCGGCGCGGTTGGTGAACCCGCCGGAGCCGGTCGGCTGCTCCTCGGCGTTCGGCACGAGGCTGGTGTCGAGGGCGACGAGCGGGCGGTCGAACTCGGCGGTGACGAGCGGCGTGACCCCGTGGCGGGCGAGGTCGGCAGGCTCGGGGGTCTCGTACCGGCCGGCGTAGACGGGGTCCCGTACGACGGCCGCCAGGTCGGCCACCATGCGCCGCTGCTCGACCAGCGACTGCCTCAGTTGCGGCGGGCAGCCGGCCGCCACCCGCTCGAAGAGGCTCCGGACGAGGTGTCGCCGCATCGCGGCGAGCAGCGTGCGGTCCGGGTCGCCGTCGCGGCCGGCGAGGCGGCGGTGGGCCGTCACGAACGACGCGCGGTACTCGCCGTCCCAGGCACCGGAGCGGCGCAGTTCCGCCGCCGCCTTCGCGACACTGTCCACGCGGAAGGCGTGCTCCTCCTCGTCCTCCTCCCAGATGCCGGCGAGTTCCGCGACCGCCTGCTCCAGCGTGGATCCGCCGCGCTCGGCTCGGTCGAGGGCGGCGAGGGCGTGCAGGTGGTGCTCGTCCGCGGGCTCGACGTACGGCGGGAGTTGGCGTTCGTCGCCGACCAGCACCCACCGGCGGGTCCGCACCGCCCCGATCAGGAACTCGCTTTCGGTCACCTTGCTGGCCTCGTCCACGACCAGCGTGTCGAAGTCCGCGCCGCGGACGACGGGGCTGCCGGCCACCCCGGTCGTGGTCGCGCAGACCAGGTTCGCGGAGTTGAGGTACGACCGCGCCATGTCCTCGGTCAGGTCGTCCGGCGCGGCGTCGATGTACTGCCGCCAGCGCTGCTCCAGCTCGGGCAGGCGGCTGAGCACGTGCCGGCGGCGTCGCAGGGCCGCGGCCCGCGCCGCGACCTCCGGCTCTGGCGGCAGCCGCCGGTAGCCGAGGTCGGACAGGGCCCGACGGTGGGCCTCGGTGGTGGCGGTCAGCCGGCTCTCGGCGCGGGACAGCCGCTCGTCGGCCGCCGCCAGGGCGTCGGCGAGCCGCTCCTCGGCAGCGGTGGCGTCGGTGGTGGCACGGTCGAGCGCCGCCCGGGCCGCGACCCTCTCCGCGGCCGCCTCCCGCCGTGCGGCCGCCCGTCCGTCCCGGTCCCGGCCGGCCTTCCAGAGCCGCGCGAGTGGTGTGCTCACCACCCGCAGGCCGTCCGGCGGCGATGCCAACCCGCGCTCCACCGCGCCGGCGAGCCACCGCTCCAGGTCGCGCGCGAGCCGCGCGACCGCGCCGGGGTCGCGGGGGTCGAACGCGGACTCGTCCACACCCGCCCGCCAGGTGGCCGCGGCGGCGTCGCGCCAGCGCGTCACCGCCGCCACGCGGGCCGCACTCCGGTCGGCGAGCACGCCGCGCAGCGCGATCGACACCCGGTCGCGCTCAGCCGCGAGGCGGGCGTGCTCGCTGGCGAGGACGCGCAGCCGGGCGTCCGCCGCCGACCAGTCGGCGGTCGCGGCGGCGTGTTCCCGCTGGGCGGCGTCGAGCGCGCGGCGCAGCCGGGGCACCGGCCCGAGACCCAGCGACTGCGCGAGCCGCTCGACGGCACCCGGCGCCGCGCGGGCGGCCAGCTCACCCGCGAGGCGTTCGCTCTGCCGGTACGCGTCCACGGCACGCTCGTACGCCGCTCGCCGGACCGCCTCCCGCTCCTCGGTCTCGCGGCTGACGCCGGCGAGCCGGTCCCCGAAGCCGGCCTCGGCGCGGGTCAGGTCCCCTCCCGCGGCGGCCTCGTCCGCGAGCGCCGTGGCGGCCGCGCCGGCGGCGACGTGGAGCCCGGACAGTGCCCGGCGCAGCCCGTCGACCAGTGCCCGCGCCGCGGCGTACTCGCTGGCGAACCGCTCGGCGGCCGTCTCCGCCGCGGCCGCCGTGGCGGTCGCCGACTCCTCGGCGAGCACCAGCCGCCGGTGCGCCTCGGCGACCGCCTCCGTGCGCTCCTTCCGCTCGGTGGCGGCCCCGGCGCGGAGCCGGTCGAGCGCCGTCGCCGCCGCCACCCGCTCCGCCGTGGCGGCCCGCAAATCCTGGCCGAGGCCGGCCAGGGCTTCGACGAGGCCCAGTTCCTCGGCGACGCGTTCGTCCTCGGCATGCCACGTGGCGGCGCGGCTGGGCCGTTGCCGCACGATGCGCGACAGGTTGGCGCCGACGCGGTCGGCCACGAAGGGGAGGGCGGCCGGCGCCACCTTGCCCTCGTGGTGCGCCAGCCGCACTGGTCGCACCCCGGGCCGGTAACCGATGCGGGTCAGCACCTCGTCCACCGCGACGTGCGTCGGCGCCAGCAGCAGGACGCGCTCGCCCCGATCGACCAGCTGGCGCACCAGCTCGCAGATCACCGACGTCTTGCCCGTGCCCGGCGGCCCTTGGATCAGGAAGGCGTGCGGTGTCGCGAGCGCTCCGGCGACCGCCCGGCGTTGGGCGTCGTTGAGCGGTTCGGCGCCGGGGTCGCTGTCGCACGCGAACCGGGCGGGCGGCGGCGCCGCCTCGGGCGGCACCAGGTCGCCGGGCAGGCAGAGGAGCCGGGCGAGGTCCGGCCAGCTTCCCTCCACCTCCTGCCGGAGGAACCGCCTGACCGCCTCGTCGTGTCGCCGCAGGGCGAAGCGCGGCACCACCCGTATCAGGACCCGGTCGCCCGGAGCCGGCCGCCAGTCGTCCGGCGGCTCCAGGACGAGCAGGTCGCCGTCGCGGACCTCGCGGACCCGCGTGCGGCAGAGCCGGTCCGCGCCGTCCATGACCTCGACCAGTTGGTCGTCGAAGCCGTCCGCGCGCGCCACGGCCCGGAGCATGACGGGCGGGACCTCACCGGCTGTGACAGGGTCGGCCGGCACGACGACGGCTTCCGCCTCCGCCGGGTTCCGCGTCGCGCGCAGCCGGAGCAGGTCGAGCATCATGCGCAGCGAGCCGTACTCCGCCTCGGCGGCGGCCTGCAGCCGGGCGACCGTGTTCAGCGCAGCCGGCCGGGCCGTGCTGCGGACGTCCCGTGCGGCACGCCGCTCGCCCGCGCCTCGCCGCCGCCGATCGGCCCGGATCCGCTTGTCCACCTCCGCCAGGTCGCAGTACGGCTCCTCGGCGTCGCGCGGGCCGACGTCCCAGAACGACACCTCGGCGCGGAACGGGAACTGGCGGCGGGGCACGCCGACGCGCTCCTCGACCGCGAAGCAGAACGCCATGGGCCGGCCCGAGTTGCGGCCGGTCCGGTCCGCCAGACGCAGTTCGAACCGGGTCCCGGACAACGAGTAGTGGGTGTCCCGGCGGTCCAGCGTCGCGCCGGCGAGCAGGTCCGCGGCCACCTCGCGGTCGAGGTCCACACCGGCCGGCAGCCGGGTCCGCGGAGTGTAGCTGACCGCCACGTCGAGCCGGAGGTCACCGAGCCGGCGACCGGCGAGGTCGTCCGCCCAGTGCGGCGGCACGCCGAGCTGAGCGGTCGCGGTGCGCGCCATCGCCTACGCGGTGACGAAGCGGAGGGACGCGCACCGGGCGTCGACGTTCTCCTCGGCGTGGTGCAGGCGCCAGAACGCCCGCAGCGCGCGCTCGGCGGTGGCTCGCAGGCTCGTCGTCTGGTCCGCGGTCACGGTCGCGAGCCCGTGGGCGAGGACCGAGTCGTTGCGCGCCTCGGCCACCCGCTTGAGGTGGCTGAGCCCCCGCGGGTCGGTCACGTCCATGCGCTGTGGCAGGGTGTCGCCGACGGCGTGCAGCAGGATCGCCGCGTCCAGGAAGCCGATGCGGCGGGGCAGCACGGGGGCCACGGCTGTGCCATGGACCTTCGACGCGATGCCCGCGTATGCCTCCGCCAGCCGCTCCGGGGCCGGGTCGAGCAGCGTGTAGTCCGGCTGCCGGCACGAGAACCCGGCGAACTGCCGGCGCAGCCGCTCCGCGAACACGTTCTCGATCGTGCGGTAGAGGAACATCGCCGCGAAGTCGTGCCGCTGCTGATCCGCGTAGTGGCGGCCGAGCAGGAAGAACGTGAGCAGGAAGCAGGACGGGTCGTGGTGGACGGCGAGCCGGTCGAGGAAGGCGAGCTGGGCGGCGAGGCGTGTGCGCGTCGCCGACGGAACCACCAGGGCCGGGTCGGCGAGGCGGCGCTCGAGCTGGTCGATCAGCCCGGGCAGCGCTGCCAGGTCCAGGTCGCACCACGCCTGGTACGTCGCGGCCAGGTCCCGGCGGAAGCGTGCGGAAACCGGCTCGTACACCGCGTCGGCGAGCTTGGCGAACTGCGCGTGCGCCGCCGCGAAGGCGCCGGTGTTGAAGAGCTCGACGGCGGTGCGCATGTCCTCGTCGCCGAAGAGCTTCGTGGGGTTGTCCACGATGAGGATCCGCTCGCTGCCCGGCACCGGACGGCGCCGCTCCGGGTCGTACACGCTGTCGATGTAGCACATGGGGAGGTCGAGCTGTGAGGCGGCGAGTGCCGCGCTCGCGGTCATGACCTTCTTCCCACCGGTGATGTCGATGATCACGCGCGGGGCGGAGCCGCCCTGGCGGTGCTCCTCGACGGCCTGCTTGACGATGCTGTAGATGTCGGTCGGCTTGACGGGAGAACAGCGCCGGTGCTGGAAGTGCGAGATCGCGATGCGGCCGGCGAGCGCCTCGCCGATGAGGTCGATGCTGCCACCCGCCTCCTCCGAGTAGATCGCGACGAGCCAGGTTGGTCGCAGCAGCTCGTACGCGAAGACCGTGGTTTCGGGCGAGAAGCCGACTAGGCTGATCAGGACGTCCACTGTGGGCGGAGGTACGCCCGGCGAGTTCTTCCGCGCGCGCTCCACGCTGGCGGGCAGCATCTCCGTAATCCAGAACCGGGTCGCCTGCTCGGCGGGACGCCCGTCCCCGTACCGCTCCTCCCCGCGCGAGATCCTTCCCAACCGCGCGGCCTTCTCATCGAAATCCATGGTGCCGACCAGCATGCCGTAGCCGGCGGCTCACCGCCAGTGCCGGTTCTGGATCAGCCGGTGTTGCGCATGCCGGCGGCGATGCCGTTGACCGTGGTCAGCAGCGCGCGCTCCAGTGCCGTGCCGTCGCCCGGTGCGCGGCGGCCGCCCGGAGCCGTCGCCACCGCGCGGCCGGCGGCGCCGGAGTCGCGGTACTGCCGGAGCAGGGCCACCTGGAGGTGGTGCAACGGCTCCAGGTACGTGTCGCGGACGGCCAGCGTGCGCTGCAGGACCGCGTTGTTCTCCAGCAGCTCCGGCGAGCCGGTGATCGCCAGGACCTCGCGCTTGGTCAGCTCGTACTCCTGCTCGATGGTCTCGAAGATCCGCCGCAGCGGGGCCGGGACCAGCGTCTCCACGTAGCGGCGCGCGATGGTGAGGTCGGTCTTGGTGAGCATCATCTCCACGTTGGACAGGAACGTCCGGAAGAAGTGCCACTGGCCGTGCATCTCCTCGAGCACCGGCGCGAGGCCGGCCGCGCGGGCCGCCTGCAGGCCCGAGCCGACGCCGAACCAGCCGGGGACGATCTGCCGCGACTGGGTCCACCCGAACACCCACGGGATCGCGCGCAGGCCGCCGAGGCCCGCGCTGGCGTTGGGCCGCTTGGCCGGGCGGGACCCGATGTTGAGCGCGCCGAGCAGCTCCGTCGGCGTCGAGGCCCAGAAGTAGTCCGGCAGGTCCGGGTCGTCGATCAGGCCGCGGTACGTCGCGAAGGCCCGCTCGGAGATCACCTCCATCGCGTCGTCCCAGCGGGACAGCAGCTCCATCGGCTGGCGCGGCTCGGTGTGCAGCAGCGTCGCCTGGAGCACCGCGGCGACGGTCAGCTCGAGGTTCTCCCGGGCGAGGGCGGGCAGCGAGTACTTGTCGGAGATGACCTCGCCCTGCTCGGTCACCTTGATCGCGCCGTCGAGCGTGCCGTACGGCTGGGCCAGGATCGCCTCGTGCGTGGGGCCGCCACCCCGGCCGACGGTGCCGCCGCGGCCGTGGAAGAGCGTCAGCCGTACGCCGTGCCGGGCCGCCACGTCGCGGAGCGCGCGCTGCGCCTTGTGGATCGACCACTGCGACGTGGTGATGCCGGCCTCCTTGTTGGAGTCGGAGTAGCCGAGCATGACCTCCTGCACGTCGCCGCGGGCCCGCACCAGCGACCGGTAGGCCGGCAGCGACAGCAGCTCGTCGAGGATCTCGCCACCGGCGTTCAGCTCCGCCGGCGTCTCCAGCAGCGGCACGAACCCGATGTCGGCGCGGCCGCCGTGCACGTCGATCAGGCCCGCCTCGCGGGCGAGCACCGCCGCGGCCAGCACGTCGTCGACGCCGAGCGTCATCGAGATGATGTACGACTCGATGACCTCGGGCCCGAACCGCTCCTGCGCCTCGCGGATCGCGGTGAACACGTCGAAGGTCTTGCGGGCCGAGTCGCTGAGCGCGGTGTGGACCCCGGCCAGCGGCCGCCGCCCGGACAGCTCCGTGGCGAGCAGCTTGGTGCGCTCGTCGCGGGGGAGCGAGCGGTAGTCGGCGACCTCGCCGACGTGGCTGTAGAGCTGCGCCAGCACCGCGTGGTGGGCGTCGGCGTGCTCACGGACGTCCATCGTCGCGAGGTGCAGGCCGAACGCCGACATCGTGCGGATCGCGGAGGCGAGCGCGCCGACGGCGGTCAGCTGGCCGGCGTTGCGGGCCAGCGACGCGCGCATCAGCTCCAGGTCGGCGAGGAGCTCGGTGGAGCCGCGGTAGTCGCGGCCCGGCACGTGGGCGGTGCCGCGGGCGAGCCGCAGCCGGGTGTTGGCGAGCTTCGCCTTCACACAGCGGGCCTTGAGGCGGTACGGCTCCTCGGCGTTGACCCGGCGGAACCGTTCGGCGACCTCGGGCAGGTTGTCGAGGTCGCGGGCGAGGCTCGCGGACAGGTCGAGGGAGACCCCGCGCAGCCGGCGGGAGACGGAGACCTCGTTGATCAGCACGTCCAGGGCCCGCTCGGTGGCCTGGATGCCGTGCTCGTACTGGATGAGCAGGACCTCGCGGGTGACCGCCGGCGTGACGAACGGGTTGCCGTCGCGGTCGCCGCCGATCCAGGTGCCGAAGGTCAGCGGACGCGCCGTCGGCGACGTCTCGATGCCGAGCCGGCGCAGCGTGTCGGCGAGGTCGTCGAGCACCTGCGGCGCGGCGTCGGCGAAGAGGTCGCGGAGGTAGTAGATCGCGTTGCGGGCCTCGTCGGTCGGGTCGGGCCGGTCGAGCCGCAGCTCGTCGGTCTGCCAGAGCAGGTCGAGCAGCTCGGCGAGGCGCCGGTCGTCGGCGTGCGGCGGCGCGCCGTAGAGCACCGTGGCCGCGGCCTCGGTGTCGAGCTCGTCGGCGACGGCGCGCAGCTTGGAGAGGATCGAGCGGCGGGCCGCCTCGGTGGGGTGCGCGGTGAACACGGGCCGCACCGCGAGCCGGCGGCTGGCGGCCGCGATCTCCTCGACCGGGACGCCGCGCTCGGCGATCAGCCTGGCGGCCTGGTCCAGCCAGCCGCCCTCCCGAGCCCGCCGCCGGCGCAGCTCGCGGGCCCGGTGCACCTGCTCGGTGATGTTGGCGAGGTGGAAGTACGTGGAGAAGGCCCGCGCCAGCTTCGTGCCGGTGGTGACGTCCATGGCGGCGAGGCGGGCGGCGGCGGCCTGGGCGTCCGTGCGGACCAGCGCGCGGATCTCCTCGACGAGGTCGAGCAGCGGCTTGCCCTCCTGCCGGGCAAGGGTCTGCCCGAGGAGGGTGCCGAGGCGGCGGATGTCGGCACGAAGTGCCGCGTCGGGCCCGTCGGCGGCGTCGGTCGGGCTGGGGGAGGTCGGACCGTTCGACTCGGACACGGGTGGCGCTCCTTACGGCGTTGCTGGCGGACAGCGCTGTCCCGTGCTTGAAGATGGTACCTGCGTCGCCGGGGCCGCCGGGTCACCGTACCCACCATGATTGGTCGTTTTGTTCGGTTTTGGGGGATGGCTAGCGTTCCTGGCGCGGAAAACCCGCCGCAACCCGGCGTCCGGGCTGCCCGGGAAGGTTGTCGTACGGCCGGCGTAGCCTTGGGGTCGCACGTCGCACCCCCCGTCCATGGCGGTCGGGGGGCCTTCCTGCGTGCTCGGGAAAGGATCTCGCATGCTGACCGGTCTGCTGGCCGCCGCCCTGCGCGACGCCGGGCTCTCCCGTGCGCGCGATCTCGCGCGCGGTGGCTTTCCGGACTCCGACGGGCTCGATCTGACCGCGCCGGCCGCCCTGCGGCCGTTCGTCGTCGCGGCCGTGGCCGCCGGTGGCGACACCGGGGCCGACCGGCCCGTGCTGGCCGTCACCGCGACCAGCCGGGAGGCCGACGACCTCGCCGCCGCGCTCGGCAGTCTCCTCCCGGCCGACCAGGTCGTGAGCTACCCGGCCTGGGAGACGCTGCCGCACGAGCGGCTCTCGCCGCGGTCCGACACGGTCGGACGCCGGCTCGCCGTGCTGCGCCGGCTGGCTCACCCGGGCGACAACCCGGTCAAGGTGGTCGTCGCGCCGGTGCGCAGCATGTTGCAGCCGCAGCTCAAGCGGCTCGGCGACCTGGAGCCCGTCGAGTTGCGGGCCGGCGCCGCGGCGGAGCTGGACGAGGTCGCGCACCGGCTCGCCGACATGGCGTACGCCCGGGTCGATCTTGTCACCAAGCGCGGCGAGTTCGCCGTGCGCGGCGGGATCCTCGACGTCTTCCCGCCCACCGACGAGCACCCCTCCCGCGTCGAGTTCTGGGGCGACGAGGTCGAGGAGATCCGCACCTTCGCGGTCGCCGACCAGCGCACGATCGACAAGGTCGACAGCATGTTCGCGCCACCCTGCCGCGAGCTGCTGCTGACCGACGACGTGCGGCGCGCGGCCCGCGCGCTGGCCGAGCGGCATCCCGAGCTGCTGGAGATCCTCGACAAGCTGGCCGAGGGCATCCCGGTCGAGGGCATGGAGTCGCTCGCCCCGGCGCTCGTCGGCGCCGACCAGCTCGAACTGCTCGTCCACTGCATGCCGGCGGGCACCCACGTGCTGCTCTGCGACCCGGAGCGCATCCGTACCCGGGCCCACGATCTCGTCCGTACCTCGGAGGAGTTCCTGCAGGCCAGCTGGGCCGCGGCCGCCGTCGGGGGCCAGGCGCCGATCGACCTCGGCGCGGCGGCGTTCAAGACCCTGGCCGAGGTACGCCAGGCGGCCGCCGACCTGCGCCTTCCGTGGTGGTCGGTCTCCCCGTTCGGCCTGGTCGAGTCCGCGGTGGAGGCGGAGCCGGCGCCGTGGGAGGACCCGGTCGCCCCGGTGACCGTCACGCCGGACACCGGCGACGCGATCGCGCTCGCCGCGCAGCCGACCACGCTCTACCACGGCGAGACGGCCCGGGTCGTCAAGGACGTCGAGCAGTGGCGGACCGACGGCTGGGCGGTCGCGCTGGTCTTCGAGGGGCACGGGCCGGCCAGCCGCGCCGTCGAGGTGATGCGCGACGCCGGGCTCGGCGCGGTGCTCACCGAGCACATCGACGCGCCGCCGGAGCCCGGCGAGATCCTGGTGAGCTGCGGCGGGCTCAACCACGGGTTCGTCGACGAGGCGTCGAAGCTGGTCGTCCTGACGGGCAACGACGTCACCGGCGGGCGGGGTGCCACGACCCGCGACATGCGCAAGATGCCGAGCCGGCGGCGCAACACGATCGACCCGCTGGAGCTGCGCAGCGGCGACTTCGTCGTGCACGAGCAGCACGGCATCGGCCGGTACGTCGAGCTGGTGCAGCGGGTCGTCAACGGCGCCTCGCGGGAATACCTGGTGATCGAGTACGCGCCGTCGAAGCGCGGCCAGCCCGGCGACCGGCTCTACGTGCCGACCGACCAGTTGGACCAGCTCTCCCGGTACGTCGGCGGCGAGACGCCGGCGCTGCACAAGATGGGCGGCTCCGACTGGCAGAAGGCCAAGGCCCGGGCCCGCAAGGCCGTCCGCGAGATCGCCGCCCAGCTCATCCAGCTGTACGCGGCCCGCAAGGCGTCCAAGGGCCACTCCTTCGCGCCGGACACGCCGTGGCAGCGCGAGCTGGAGGACGCGTTCCCGTGGACGGAGACGCCCGACCAGCTCGCCGCGATCGACGAGGTCAAGCGCGACATGGAGCAGCCGATCCCGATGGACAGGCTGATCTGCGGCGACGTCGGCTACGGCAAGACCGAGATCGCGGTACGGGCCGCGTTCAAGGCCGTCCAGGACGGCAAGCAGGTCGCCGTGCTGGTGCCGACGACGCTGCTCGCGCAGCAGCACTACAACACGTTCTCCGAGCGGATGAACCAGTTCCCGGTGCAGATCCGGCAGCTCTCGCGCTTCCAGACGCCCAAGGAGGCCGAGCAGACGCTGGCGATGGCCGCCGACGGCACGGCCGACATCGTGATCGGCACCCACCGGCTGCTCCAGTCGGCGACGCGCTTCAAGAACCTCGGCATGATCGTCGTGGACGAGGAGCAGCGGTTCGGCGTCGAGCACAAGGAGCACCTCAAGGCCCTGCGGACGTCCGTCGACGTGCTGACGATGTCCGCGACGCCGATCCCGCGCACGCTGGAGATGGCGATCACCGGCATCCGGGAGATGTCGACCATCGCGACGCCGCCGGAGGAGCGCCACCCGGTGCTCACGTTCGTCGGCGCGCAGGACGACCGCCAGGTGGCCGCGGCCATCCACCGCGAACTGCTCCGCGACGGCCAGGTCTTCTACCTGCACAACCGGGTGGAGTCGATCGACCGGGCGGCCCGCCGGCTGCGCGAGCTGGTGCCCGAGGCGCGGATCGCGGTCGCGCACGGCCAGATGGGCGAGGACGCGCTGGAGAAGGTGATGGTGGCCTTCTGGGAGAAGGAGTACGACGTCCTGGTCTGCACCACGATCGTCGAGTCCGGCATCGACATCCCGAACGCCAACACGCTGATCGTGGAGCGCGCCGACCTGCTCGGCCTCGCGCAGCTGCACCAGATCCGCGGCCGGGTCGGCCGGGGCCGCGAGCGCGCGTACGCGTACTTCCTCTACCCGCCGGACAAGCCGCTGACCGAGCAGGCCCACGAGCGGCTGGCGACGATCGCCCAGCACACGGAGCTCGGCGCCGGCATGTACGTGGCGATGAAGGACCTGGAGATCCGCGGCGCCGGCAACCTGCTCGGCGGCGAGCAGTCCGGCCACATCGAGGGCGTCGGTTTCGACCTTTATGTCCGGATGGTCGGCGAGGCGGTGCAGGCGTTCAAGGGCGAGAAGCCCGAGGAGGAGATCGACTTCAAGATCGACCTCCCGGTCGACGCGCACCTGCCGCACGACTACATCGCCGTCGAGCGGCTCCGCCTGGAGATGTACCGCAAGCTCGCCGAGGCCCGCTCGGCCGAGCAGCTCGACGCCATCGTGGCCGAGCTCACCGACCGGTACGGCGAGCCGCCGGAGCCCGTCCGCAACCTCGTGGCGATCGCGCGGTTCCGGCTGGTCATGCGCGCGCACGGCATCACCGACGTCTCGGTGCAGGGCCGGCACGTCCGGTTCTCGCCGATGCCGCTGCCGGACTCCAAGCAGCTGCGGCTCAAGCGCTACCACCCGGACGCCGTCTACAAGGCGGCGATCGACCAGGTCAGCGTCCCGCGGCCGACCACCCGGCGGGTCGGCGGCGAGCCGCTGCGCGACCAGGCGTTGCTGGAGTGGTGCGAGCAGTTGGTGCGCGACATCCTCGACAGCCCCGCGCAGAAGGCGGCGGCCAGGGCGTGAGAGAGTGTCGACCATGCGTCGTGCACGTCGTCTCGCGTCGATCGTGGTCGTTGCCGCCCTCGGCCTCGGTGGCCTGGCCGCCTGCCGGTCCGAGCCGTCCGTGGCCGCCTACCTGGGCGACCAGAAGGTGACGGAGGACCAGGTCACGCAGATCTACGACGGCGCGGTGGCCGGCGCGAGCCCGACCCCCGCCCAGCAGGGAGCCGCGCCGACCGCGTCGCCGGAGCCGCCGGTCAGCCGGCAGCAGGTCGTCGACCTGCTCGTCAGCCTCGACCTCGGCCGCAAGGTCGCCGCCGAGCAGCAGGTCCAGCCGGCGCAGGCGATCACCGCCGACCAGGTCGCCGCGGAGCTGGGCGTGCCCGCCGGCAGCCAGTACGCCCGGGACTACGCCGAGTGGGTCAACCTGTCCCAGGGCATCTTCGCCAAGATCGGCAGCAGCGTCGGCACCCCGAGCGACGACCAGCTCCAGGGTCTCTACCAGGCCCTCGTCAAGGTCAACGCGATCGACGCGGGGCTGACGCTGGCGCAGATCAAGGAGGCGTTCGGCGGCGGCGAGTTCGTCGCCGCGGCGTACCAGCTCACCGGGATGCTCGAGAAGCAGGCCGCCGCGAGCGACACCACCGTCAACCCGCGCTACCTGCCGCTGGCGGCGCCGCTCGTCGTCTCCGCGGGCGGCCGCGCGATCTTCTACGACCTGCCGTACCTGCGGGACGGCGACGCGGTGACCGACCGCGCCTGAGGCGATGCCCCGGATCCTGCTGCTCGTCACCTCGCCCCGGCTGCCGGCCGGCCTGCTGACGGCGGCCGCGTGGGACGCCGTGCGGGCCCACCCCGTGCTCGCCGCCGCCGAGACGCCGCTGTCGTCGGCGGTGCGGTCCGCGGGGGCGGAGGTCACGATCGTCGAGCCGCGCGTCGACGCGGTGCTCGACGCCGCCCGCTCCGGCGACGTCGTCTGGCTCGCCGGCCCGACCGGCGACCCGGACCTCGCCCGCGAACTCGGCGTGCGCCTCGCCCGCGAGCCCGGCCTGGCCGAGCTGGAGCTGATGTACGGCTCCTGGGACCCGCCCGGCGCACGCCTCCTCGACGCGGTGGCGGTGATGGACCGCCTCTACTCACCCGGAGGCGACCCGTGGAAGCGTGCGCAGACCCACGCCAGCCTCGCGCGGTTCCTGCTGGAGGAGGCGTACGAGGCGTACGACGCCATCGAGGCCGAGGACCTGGCGGGCCTGCGCGAGGAGCTGGGTGACGTGCTGCTCCAGGTGGTGCTCCACGCCCGCCTGGCCGAGGAGCTGCCGGAGGACCGGCGCTGGACGGTCGACGACGTCGCGGCCGGCCTGGTCGACAAGATGATCCGCCGCAACCCCCACGTCTTCGCCGGCACCGAGGTCGGCTCGGTCGACGAGATCATCGACAACTGGGAGCAGATCAAGAAGGCCGAGAAGTCCCGCGCCTCCGCGATGGACGGCGTGGCCCTCGCCCAGCCGGCCCTGGCCCTGGCCGCGAAGTTCCTGCAGCGCGCGGAGCGCGCGGGGCTGTCGGTCCCGCTGCCGGCGGACGACGACCTCGGCTCCCGCCTCCTCCGCCTGGTGGCCGAGTCCCGCGCCGCGGGCGAGGACGCCGAGGCGGCCCTCCGCGCGACGGCCCTGCGGTGGGCCGACCGGGCCCGCGCCGCCGAACGCGACTGACGACCCCTTGACGCGGCCGCCGGTCGCCGCAACGATGCATCATCGCCGATATGCGTCGGTATCTGGAGCCGTCAACCCTGGTGCCCGCGTACGAGGTGGTCGTCGGCCTGCGGGTCACGGCCGGCAGCCACCGGCTCGACGGGCTCAGCGTCACCGTGCGGTCCGGGTACTCGGTCTCCACCGTCGAGCTTCCGCTCCGCACCACCGTCTGCGCCGCGACCAGGCGCGGCCAGACCTCCTGCTAGCACCGGTCGCGGTGCGGTCAGGCCGAAGGCGAGGCCGGCCGCCACGGCGGCGACGCCGGCCGCGGTGAGCGGGGCCGGCCAGGTCGTGGCCAGCACGGCGGCCGCGGCGGTGGCCGCGACCGGCATCAGGCCGACGATCATGCCGGCGCGGTCGACGCCGAGGCGTTGCAGGCCCACGAACCAGAGGACGAACGCCACCACGGTCATCAGGACCGCCAGGTAGGCCAGCGCACCGGTCTCCGTCGCGGTCGGCAACCGCCAGGCCGCGGGTTCGCCGGCCGCGACCGCGCCGGCCAGCAGCAGCGGTACGGCCAGCGCGCAGCTGTACGCCGCCACCCGTACCGGGCCGAGGCGCGGGAGGACCGCGGCCGCGAGCAGCGAGAACAGGATCTCGCCGCCGAGTGCGCCGGCGGCGGCGAGCGTGCCGACCGGGGTCGCGCGGCCGCTGCCCTCGACCAGCGCCGTGCCGGCGACGACCACCGCGGCGGCGGCCACGATCCGCGGGCCGGGACGCCGGCCCGCGAGCAGCGGGCCGAGGAGCGCCAGGCCGAGCGGCGCCGCGCCGATGACGGTGCCGACCACGGCCGGCTCGGTCCCGTGCCGCAGGGCCAGCATGATGCACCAGTTGAACCCCGCCATGCCGGTCGCGGCCAGCACCGCCAGGACGAGCAGGTCCCGCGGCGACGGGCGGACGCCGCGCGGCCCCGGGAACCGGCGCGCGACGAGGAACAGCACGGCGGCCGCGGCCGCGTACCGGATGGCCTGGCCGGTCAGCGTCGGGTAGCCGAGCAGCAGCTGGCTGACCGGGACGGAGCTGCCGACCAGCGTCATGCCGAGCGCGCAGAAGGCGACCGCGGTGGTCCGGGAGATAGGCACGGGGCCGACGCTAGGAGCAGAATGGTCCGGTCAACAGGTCCACTCGGCGACCGTTTGAGGAGACCACATGGAGGCGCTGGTCAGCCTCGACCGCTCCCGGCCCGGCCTCGGCGAGCAGCTCACCGCCGCGCTGCGCGCGGCCATCGCCGAGGGCCGGCTCGCGCCGGGCAGCCGACTGCCGTCGAGCCGCGAGCTGGCCGCCGACCTGCGCGTCTCGCGCGGCGTCGTGGTCGCCGCCTACGAGCAACTGGCCGCCGAGGGCCGCCTGCTCACCCGCCGCGGCTCCGGCACCACCGTCGCGGCCGCCCCTCCGCCCCGCACCCGGACACGCACCACCACCCCTCCACCGTCCGGGAGTGGCGAGCGAGGAGAGCTGCGTCCCGGGGTGCCGGACCTCGCGGCCTTTCCGCGGGCCGCCTGGCGGCGCGCGTACGAGCGAGCCCTCGACGCCGCCGTGCCCGCCGACTTCGGCTACGGCGACCCGGCCGGGGCCCCGCGGCTTCGCCACGTCCTCGCCGACTACCTCGGCCGGGTCCGCGCCGCCCGGCTCACCGCGGACGACCTCGTCGTCACCACCGGCGCGGCGCAGGCGTTCGCGCTCGTCGCGCGCCACCTGCGCGACACCGGCGCCGACCGGATCGGTGTCGAGGAGCCCGGCAGCCCCGGCATCCGAGCGCACCTGGAATCCCAGGGCCTGCGGCTGGTCCCCGTCCCGGTGGACGCCGACGGCCTCGACACCGGGACCCTGGGCGACCTCCCGGCGGTGCTCGTCACGCCGGCGCACCAGTACCCGACCGGCGTCGTCCTCGCGCCGCACCGCCGGGCCGCGCTGATCGCGTGGGCCCGGGCCACCGGAGCGCTGATCGTCGAGGACGACTACGACGCCGAGTTCCGCTACGACCGCGACCCTGTCGGCTGCCTCCAGGGGCTCGCCCCGGACGCCGTCGCGCACCTCGGCTCGGCCAGCAAGGCGCTCGCGCCGGCGCTGCGGCTGGGCTGGCTCGCCGTGCCACCGGAGCGGCGCGGGTCGGTGCGCGCGGCGAAGGCGGCGGCCGACCACAGCGGGCCCACGCTGGAACAGCTGGCCTTCGCCGACCTCCTCGCGACCGGCGGCTACGACCGCCACCTGCGCCAGGCCCGCCGCGCGTACCGCCGCCGCCGCGACGCGCTGGTCGAAGCCCTGCGGCGGCACGTGCCCCGGGCCCGCGTCCACGGCGTCGCCGCCGGCCTGCACCTGGTCGTGGAGCTGCCGCCGGGCACCGACGACGCCGAGGTCGCGGCGCGGGCCCGGGCGGCCGGCCTGGACCCCATGCCGCTCTCCGCGACCCGCCTGCGGCCCGGCGGCGGCCCGCCCGGTCTCGTCCTCGGGTACGCGGGGCAGACCCCCGACCGCATCGCGGAGGGCGTCCGGCTCCTCGGAACGATCGTCTAGGTTGGACGGCATGGCCGAGTTCGTGCCCCTTGCCGAGCGCATCGTCGACGCCCTCCTCGACAGCGACCCCCACCTCGCCGCGTCCGCCGGCGACCACCGCCTCGACGGCGAGCTGCCCGACCTGTCGGCCGACGGGGTAGTCAAGCGGTTCGCGATGCTGCGCGACGCCAGCGGCGCGCTGGCCGAGGTCGACAGCGACGCGCTCGACACCCAGGAGCAGGTCGACCACGCGATCCTGACCGCGCGCGTCGAGCGGGCCATGTTCGAGCTCTCCGAGGTGCGCGAGCACGAGTGGAACCCGCTCGTGCACAACCCCGGCGACCTGATCCACGCGCTGGTCGCGCGGCCGTTCGCCCCGGTCGACGTCCGGCTGGAGAGCCTCACCCAGCGGCTCGAGGCGGTGCCCGACGCCCTGGCCACCGCGCGCACCGTCCTCGGCGGGATGCCGCGCGTCCACGTCGAGACCGCCGCCGCCCAGTTCGAGGGAACGGCGGCCCTGGTCCGGGACGAGGTGCCGGCGCTGGTCGCGCAGGCGCCGGCGATGCGCGGCACGGTCGGCCCGGCCGCCGAGGCCGCGGTCGCGGCGTTGACCGGGTTCGCCGCGTGGCTGCGCGATCAGCTGCCGGCCGCCGACCGCGACCCGCGGCTGGGTCGCCGGCTCTGGGAGGCCCGCCTCTGGCACACGCTCGACACGGAGCTGACCGCCGGCCAGGTGCTGGCCCGGGCCCGCGAGAACCTGGACCGCGTCGGCGAGGAGCTGCGGAAGGCGGCGGTCGAGCTGGTCGGCGGACCGGCCACCGACGACACCGTGCGCGCGGCGCTCGACCGGCTCGGGGCCGAGCATCCCGACAACGACACGATCGTCGAGCTGGCCCGGCGGACGCTGGTGGAGACGACCGACTTCGTCCGCGAGCACGACCTCGTCTCGCTGGTCGACGACCCCTGCGTGATCCAGGAGATGCCGGAGTTCGCCCGCGGCGTCGCGGTGGCGTACTGCGACTCGCCCGGCCAGCTGGAAACCGCCGACCTGCCGACGTTCTACTGCATCTCCCCGACGCCGGCGGACTGGTCACCCGAACGGGTGGAGTCGTTCTACCGCGAGTACAACAACCACATGATCCGCAACCTGACCGTCCACGAGGCGATGCCGGGCCACTTCCTGCAGCTCGCCCACTCGCGGCGGTTCCGCGGCACGACCCGGGTACGCAAGCTCGGCGTCTCCGGCCCGTTCGCGGAGGGCTGGGCGGTGTACGCGGAGGAGGTGATGGCGGGCCTGGGCTTCGGCGGCCTGCCGATCCGCCTCCAGCAGCTCAAGATGCAGCTCCGCATGACGATCAACGCGATCCTCGACCAGTCGGTCCACTGCGACGGCATGACCGAGGCCGAGGCGATGGCGCTGATGACCGGGCCGGGCTTCCAGGAGGAGGGCGAGGCGGCCGGCAAGTGGCGCCGCGCGCTGCTCACGTCGACGCAGCTCTCGACGTACTTCGTCGGCTATGCGGAGATCCTGGACGTGGCCCTGCGCCGCCCGGCCGGCACGTCGACCCGGGCCTGGCACGACGCGATGATCGCCCACGGCTCCCCGCCGCCCCGCCACCTGCCGCTGCTGCTCGACACGGCGTTGTAGTGACCATGAGCGTTGTTGACGGCGTGTCGGCTTGATCAATAGGGAGACCTCCGGCGAGGTGTGAGGTGCTGACGCTCATACCTTGACCGCCGCGACGTTCTTCACCGCCCACGGCATCAGCATCCAACGCGTCATGACCGACAACGCCTTCGCCTACCGCCGCGGCCGAGCCTGGCACCAAGCCTGACCGACCTCGGCGCCCAAGCCCGCTACACCCGCTCCTACCGCCCGCAAACCAAAGCAGAACGGTTCAACCGCACCCTGCTCGACGAATGGGCCTACGCCCGCCTCTACACCTCAAACCAAGACCGAGCCGACGCACTACCCGCCTGGCTACACACCTACAACTACCATCGCAGCCACACCTCACTCGGCGGCCAACCACCCATCAGCCGCGTCAACAACGGTCCTAGGCATTACACCTAGCCGCGGGCCGCGTCGATCAACCACCGGGAGATCGAGTACGCCGGCGGCAGGTCCGGTGGGAGGTCATTGAGCGGGAACCACTCGGCGCGGGCCAGCTCCTTGCCGTCGACGACCGGCTCGGCGCCGGGCGGGGCCGTGGCCATGAAGCCGGTCAGCACGACCCCCGGCCCCGACATGGCCCAGGGCTGGCTGCCGAAGTAGCGCAGCCCGTCGACGGTGAGCCCCACCTCCTCGGCCACCTCGCGGTGCACCGCCTCCTCCAGCGACTCGCCCGCCTCGACGAAGCCGGCTACCAGGGCCCACAGCTCCGTCGGGCCGTACGTGTGCTTGACCAGGAGGATCTCGTCGCCGCGCCGGATCGCGACCAGGACCGCGGGGGAGAGCTGCATCGGCACGTACAGGTCGCAACCGGGGCAGCGGCGGGCGTGCTCGCCGGGCACATCCACCAGCTCGGTCGCGCATGCGCCGCAGAACCGGTGGGTACGCCGCCAGGTGACCACCTGCAACGCCCGGCCGGCCAGGGCGGCCAGCGGCTCCTCGACCTCGGCGGCGATCGCCGGCCAGCCGCGCCAGCGGCCGAGGCCGTGGATCCGCTCGGTGAGGCCCGCGGCCCAGACCCGGACGCCGTCGAGCGCGCCGAGCGGCACCCAGGCCACGTCCTCGGGCAGCCCCGCCAGCTCGCCGTGGACGGGGAACGGGGTCAGCAGCCGCCGACCGGCGACCAGAAAACAGCGGTCGGCGGGACCGGGTGGTGCGGCGGCGACCGCGTCGGGCACGAACCGGCTCACGAAGCCCACCGTAGCGCCCGATAGTCTCATGCGGGACGCACCGTCGCGGCCGCGGTAGCAACGCATCAACACACTGAGGAGCGAGACAGTGGCCACCATTGAGGGAATCGTCGCCCGGGAGATCCTCGACTCGCGCGGCAACCCCACCGTCGAGGTCGAGGTCGGGCTCGACGACGGCACGATCGCGCGGGCCGCGGTGCCGTCGGGTGCGTCGACCGGCGCGTTCGAGGCGCTGGAGCTGCGCGACGGCGACAAGCAGCGCTACAACGGCAAGGGCGTCGAGAAGGCCGTCGCCAACATCGAGGACCGCATCGTCGACCAGCTCGTCGGCTACGAGGCGAGCGAGCAGCGGCTGATCGACCAGAAGATGCTCGACATCGACGGCACGCCGGACAAGTCGCAGCTCGGCGCCAACGCGATCCTCGGCGTGTCGCTGGCGGTCGCCAAGGCCGCCGCCCGCTCCGCCGAGCTGAGCCTCTTCCGCTACCTGGGCGGCCCCAACGCGCACCTGCTGCCGGTGCCGATGATGAACATCCTCAACGGCGGCGCGCACGCCGACTCCAATGTCGACGTCCAGGAGTTCATGATCGCTCCGATCGGCGCGCCGACGTTCCGCGAGGCGCTGCGTTCGGGTGCCGAGGTCTACCACGCGCTCAAGTCGGTGCTCAAGGCCAAGGGCCTGTCCACGGGCCTCGGCGACGAGGGCGGCTTCGCGCCGAACCTGCCCACCAACGCCGCCGCGCTGGACCTGATCGCCGAGGCGGTGGAGAAGTCGGGTTACCGGCTGGGCACCGACATCGTGCTCGCGCTCGACGTGGCGGCCACGGAGTTCTTCGCCGACGGCGTCTACACGTTCGAGGGCGAGAAGCGCAGTGCCGACGAGATGAGCGGGTACTACGAGAAGCTCGTCCAGGATTACCCGATCGTGTCGATCGAGGACCCGCTGGCCGAGGAGGACTGGGCCGGTTGGAGCGCGTTCACCGCGGCTGTCGGCGACCGTGTGCAGATCGTCGGTGACGACCTCTTCGTCACCAACCCGCAGCGGATCGCCCGCGGTGTTGCCGAGAAGGCGGCCAACGCGGTGCTCGTCAAGGTCAACCAGATCGGCTCGCTGACCGAGACGTTCGACGCGGTCGACCTGGCCCACAGGGCCGGATTCGCGACGATGATGAGCCACCGCTCGGGCGAGACCGAGGACACCACGATCGCCGACCTCGCGGTCGCCGTCGGGTCCGGCCAGATCAAGACCGGTGCGCCGGCCCGCTCGGACCGCGTCGCCAAGTACAACCAGCTGCTCCGAATCGAAGAGGAACTCGCGGACGCGGCGCGCTACGCCGGTGCCGGGGCGTTCCCGAGGTACCGTTCGGCTAGCTGACCCCGCGTGCGCCGGGTGGGTTCACCCCGCCCGGCGCGCCGGGACCTCGGGGGAGGGGGTGTCGGGTTTGACGCAGCGCCGCATGCCGAGCGGGCAGGGGCCGGCCCGTCGCCCGGGCGGCCCCGCCGGTCGGAAGTCGGCGCGGGGCGCCGCCGCCCGTGCCACCACCCGCGAGACCGTCGTCGCACCCCGGGCGACCAGCGCGCCACGCTCCGGCAACCGGCCCGCCGCCGCCCGCCGGTCGGCCGTCGCCGCTCCGGGCGGCGCCGCGCGGCGCACCTCGGCGCCGCAGCCGCGCCGGCTCACCGGCCGGGCCACCGTGCTCGTCGCGGTGCTGGTGGCGCTCGCCCTGGCGTACACCTATCCCATCCGGGTCTACCTCAACCAGCAGTCCGACATCGCGGAGATGGAGGCGGCGCAGGCCGCGCAGCGCGAGAAGATCAAGGCGCTGCAGGCGGAGGCGGAGCTCTGGAAGGACCCGAACTACATCAAGACCAAGGCGCGGAGCCGGTTCTTCATGGTGCTGCCCGGCGAGGAGCTGCTGATCCTGCTCTCCGACCCCGAAGGCGCGGCGCGCGACGCCGGCCTGCCACCGCCGGGTGCGAAGCCGCCCGAACCCGACCCCTGGTACGACACGCTCTGGTCGAGCGTCGAGGCCGCCAACGCGGAAGGTGCCCCATGAGAGTGCCCGCACCGGTGCGGGAGCCCGCCACCGAGAGCGACCGGGCCGCGGTCGCCGCACAGCTCGGGCGGCCGCCGCGGGCGATCCGGTCGGTGGCGCACCGGTGCCCGTGCGGGCTGCCGGACGTGGTGGAGACCACCCCGCGGCTCGCCGACGGCACCCCGTTCCCGACGCTGTTCTACCTCACCTGTCCCCGCGCGACCGCGGCGTGCAGCCGGCTGGAGTCGGCGGGGTTGATGAAGGAGATGGCCGCCCGGCTCGCCGACGACCCGGAGCTGGCCGCGCGGTACCGGGCGGCGCACGAGGACTACCTGGGCCGCCGGGAGGCGATCGGCCACGTCGAGGAGATCGACGGCATCTCCGCGGGCGGCATGCCCGGCCGCGTCAAGTGCCTGCACGTGCTGGTCGCGCACGCGTTGGCCGCCGGCCCCGGCGTCAA
>Ga0164243_10001235_pt1 | contig 44135 bp, 53 predicted proteins | sample OricompcompostOP_FD_108781 | JGI IMG/M metagenome (GOLD analysis project Ga0164243, IMG submission 108781) | Organic Plus compost microbial communities from Emeryville, California, USA - Original compost - Organic plus compost (OP) | ecosystem: Engineered > Solid waste > Mixed feedstock >...
CTGCTCGGCCAGAACCCGACCGACCCGAGCGACCTGCGCGAGATCACCGAGGAGTCCGACCTGCTCCAGGTCATCCACTGGGGCATGGCCAGGAACGTCATCACCCGCGGCGAGGCGCAGCTGCTCGCCAGCACCTACCTGCCGGACAACCTGCGCGCGCAGATCCCCGCCGTCGCGAAGGAGCTCGGCATCACCGAGGACAACGTCCGCCAGCGCTGCTCGCGCGCGAAGCGCAAGCTCACCCAGGCCGTGCGCGCCGAGATGGAACAGCCCATCGACCTCACCGCGGCCGCGCCCGGCGCGCGCGCTGCGTGACGGCCCGCCGAACACCACGCCGAAGGGATCCGCCATGGCCGCCACGACCAACCCCACCAGACGATCGCCCGACCGCGCGTGATCGTCGAGCCCATCGACCCGAACGACCGCCACACGCTCTTCCGCGCGCGCTGCGAGCACTGCCCGTGGGTCTCCGGCGAGTCCGTGAAGACCTGGGTGGAGGGCACCGAGGCTCGCCTGCACCGCATCGCCCACCGCGCCGGCAGCGCACCCGTCTGCCACGTGAAGGTCGTCCTCGCCGAGTCTGGTCAGGACTGGACCTGGCAGTGTGCGTGTGGCGGATCGACCGAGCGAGGCTGGCACGGGTACCCCTTCGAGCTCTCCGCCGTAGAGGCAGCTCTCGACGCTCTCGAGCACGGCCACCAGGGCGACCCGACCTTCCAGAGCGACGTCTTCCGGAAGGTGCGCGAGCGCTTCGACCTCGGGCGCGAGGCCGCTATCGCGCGGCGCGGCACGACCCGGAGCGGCGCGTAGGCCCTCCCGGCACCGGGAGCCGCGCCCACCGAACTACCCGTCGCGCTTCGGCGCGGTCGAGGGGCGTCCTCGTGCAGGATGAGTGCCCATGAAGCCATCACCCGTCCGCCGGGGCGGCGACATCGACCTCGGGCACCTCCTGCTCGCCGCAGGCGTCGAGCTCGACACCACCATCGTCATCCGGCACACCTACAACCCCGACGGGCTCACGGGGCCCCACGACCTCACCACGCAGAAGGTCCACGCCTACACGCGACGCCAGGGATTTCGGAAGTTCCCCACCGCCCCGCCCGAGAACTGGCTCGTCTTCGTGACCGACGGCGGCTTGCGCTCACGCTTCCTGACCGCCTACGACAACCGCGGCGAAGCGACCGCCGAGCGCACCGCCACCCACCGCTACTTCGACCTCGAACCTTCCGACCTGCTCGCCACCCTCCGCGGGCGCCTCGTGGTCCAGTGGTCCAAGGACGCCGTGAACTGGGTCAAGCAGGGCCATGCGGCGGCGCAGTTCACCGTCCTCGAGATCGCCGATCCCGCCGAGGTGGCCTTCCCTGGCTTCGACAAGCTCGTGATCGACTACGCCACCCTCCTCGACGTCGTCGAGAGCTCGCGCTACCGCTCCTGGCAGGCGGCTCTCGGCTCCGTCCAGGCCATCTACCTCATCACCGACTCGCGCACCGGCCAGCACTACGTCGGCAAGGCCGACGGCAGTGAACGACTGCTCGGGCGCTGGAACACGTACGCCCGTACCGGCCACGGCGGCAACGTCGCCCTCACCGCGCTCGCCGGTCTCGACCCCGACCACGTCCGCGACTTCCGGTTCAGCATCCTGCGCGTCTTCGGCCCCGACACGCCGCGCGTAGATGTCGACACCGCCGAGGAGCACTTCAAGCGCGCCCTCATGACCCGAGAGTTCGGTCTCAACCGCAACTGACCCACCCTGCCGCTACCGTCGTCGTCATGCTCGACACCAGTGCCCTACCACTGCGCGATCTCCTCGCCACGTCGATCGCGATCTCCGCCGAGCTCCGGCGCCGTGGCTACGTCCGCACCGGCACCTCGCTCGCCGGCGAGCTCATGGAGCACGTCGTCGCGACCGCGTACGACGCCCGCCTCGAGGCCCCCGTCAACGCTGGCTGGGACGCCGTCACGGCCGACGGCACGCGCATTCAGATCAAGACCCGGTTCCTCGAGCCCAGTTCCCGGCGCCCCTTCGCGTTCAAGACCCTCGACTTCGACATCGCCGTCATCGTCTGGATCAACGCCAGCACCTTCACCATCGACTGGGCCCGGGAGATCCCCCGTGTCGCGCTCGAGGCGATCGTGGCACCGCACTCTGCGGGTTATCGGCTCTCGGCCTCCCGGGCGATCGCCTACGATGCGGACGTGACCGGTCGACTCCGCTCCGCACTCGACGCGTTGGCCTGACCGCCGTGCCGAAGCAGAAGCCGGTCAAGATCGACGAGCGCCGCCTCACACGCGACGAGCGGAGTGAGTACGTGCGGCGGGGCAAATACCTAGCCCCCGAGGTCAAGGAGCGATGGGCAGGACACCTCCGGTTCGTGCATGCGTTCCAGGCGACCTGTCTCATCGCCGGCGTGCTCGTGGCTGTCATCGGCTCGGCTGCGGGGGCCGACCTCGTCGCGACCGTCGGCATCTTCGCCGCCGTGTACGGCGCCGTCTTCTGGATCGGGGTGCTGGGCTGGGTGGAGGAAGCGCACGACGCGCGAGCACCACGGATCCTTGCCCAACAGGCTGCTGACTACCTGAACGAGATCGGGTACGGCACGCGTCCGACGCCGCGCTCTTCCCGTGCCCGGGACGTTGGAGATGACGGCGGTCCGAACTACTGGGCGACCGGAGGGTACGACCCGGACGCGTTCCGCCGGATCGTCGCCAGCCACTCGCAGCATGAACTCGACAGCATGCGCGACTACGGCATGACCGCAGACGAGTGGGACGCGAACCGTCCCGACTGAGCAGCGGCTGACCGCCGGTCACTGCGCGCGATCTTCTGGGCCCGGCTCTCGGCCCAGGCCGAAAGGTCGTCGTAGACGACCATCGCGGTCAGTCCTTCCAGTGAGTCCGGCGGATGAAGTCGCCCATGTGCGGCACCGTGTACGCCAGCTGCCCGCGCTCGGGAGCGTAGATCAGGCCCTTCAGGATCAGGTTCCGTCGCGGGACGGAGATCTGCGAGAGCTTCGACTTGCCCATCCTGGCGGGAAGGTCCTTCACCGCGCTCACGCCGTCGTCCTCGGCCATCGCGCGCAGTAGGTCCTTCTCCTGCGGCGTCGCGCGGTCCCACCTCGAGCGGAACAAGCTCATGTCGAGCTCGTCCGTCCCGTACGTGACCGCGCCGACGGCCTCGGCGTACGTGATCGGGCTCCGCTCGGCCAGACGCCATGCCTGATCGCCGAACACCTGGATGAAGAACGGGTAGCCCCCCGAGGCTTCGGCGAGGTGCTCGAGGGCGTCGTCGGCGTAGTGGACGCCGAGGGGCATGACCGGCCCGCTGAACGCGCCGAGCGTGTCCGCACTCGAGAGCGGTCCGATGCTGCGGTAGTCGAACTGCCGCTCCGCGTACGACCGCACGTCCGCCAGCACGCCCGGCACCGACGGCAGCCCGGCACCGAAGACGTAGAACGGCCAACCGTTCTGCGCAGCACGGTGCTGCGCCGACAGGAGCGCCGACTGGGTCGTCTCGTCGAGGTCCTGGATCTCGTCGACGAACACCGCGAACCCGATCTTCTCCTCGCGAAGCGCCGGCGTGACGTCCGCGACCAGCTCCTCGATGTCCAACCCAAAGTCCCCGGAGTCGCCACGTCCCGCCGCAGGCTCGATCTCAACGCCCAGCGACACACCGCCGACGCCGGCCTTCACCGAGAACGATGAGATCGTGCGCAGCGCGCTCTTCCACTTCTCCGAGACCTGTTGACGCCGCGGCGTGATCGTCCGCGCGCTCGCGACGAGCTGCCGCGCCAGTCTCTCCCGCGTGCGCATCCGCTCGACGTCGTCCTGCTTGCCCTCGATCTCGACGGTCAGCCAACCAGCCGCGGACGCGAGCCGGTGGAACTCCTTGAGAAGCACGGTCTTTCCCACGCCCCGCAGGCCGTAGAGCATCAGGGACCGCGATGCGAGCCCGTTCTGCGTCCTGCCGATCAGCACCCGGCACGCTTCGATCTCGCGGCCGCGGCCTACGAGGGCAGGCGGCGTCTGCCCCGACCCCGGCGTGTACGGGTTGCTGAGCTGATCCATCGGCACTCCTCTAACGAACTATCCCTCTCTATAAGGGCCAGCATTACATAGCTGTACTGTTTGCAACAGTCCAGGTCACGGCGAAGCGCGGGGCTCCGAGATGTTCCGGGGCGCCCGCGCTTCGCTCGGTCGGCGTGCAGCTGGAACTACCGGCTGAGGACCTGTGCCTCGCCCACCGTGATGCTCGTCGTGTTCGTGAAGTCGAGGTTGATGACGCCGGTCTCTCCGATTCCGGCCCCCTCGACGCTCCAGTACGGGGTCGCGGTGACGGCGTACTGCCCCTGCCGGGTGTAGGTGTGACCGCACGTGGGCGACGAGCTCTTGCCGTACTTGTCCGCGTAAGGGGTGCCGGCGCCGTCGCAGGTGACGGTGGTGCCGTCGCCCATGTCCCACACGATGCGGGTGACACGGGCGGTCGCCGTGACGGTGTACCCACCGGAGGAGGCGGTGCGGCTGATCGGCCCGATGGTGTTCTCTCCGGGGTTCTGTGCCCACATCCAGGTGGGCATGCCGACGACGCCGATGCGTCCGGGCGCGTCCTCGGGCACGATGCCGATGTCGATCGCGCTCAGCCCCATCGTCTCGATCGCTTGGCGGGCGAGGTCGGCGGGGTCTGGCGGGGCCGGCGCGGGAGGGCTGGCGGCCCAGAAGCGGATGGTGATCGTGGCGCCGCCGCCGATCGCCCCGCCGCCTCCGCCACCCCCTGGCCAGGTCGTGCAGGCGTGAATCGCCCCGTCCTCGTGCCCTTCCCAGACGGGGTCGCTCTTGGGCGGCTGAGGGTCCGCCAGACCTGAGTAGAGGCACTCGACGCCGTTGACGATGATGACCGGGCTGGAGCTGCCGCCACCACCACCGCCCGTACCGCCGCCGTTCCCGCCGCCGCCGTTCCCGCCGCCGCCGCCGTTCCCGCCGCCGCCGTTCCCGCCGCCGCCGTCCCCACCGCCACCGCCAGGCCCGCCGCCACCGAAGATCATGCAGAGGCCGGTGCGCGGGTCGATCTCAAGGCAGATGGGAGCGTCCGCCTTGGCCGCCGGCTCGAGGGTGAACAGCAGGACGGCGCCCGCGAGGGCTCCGAGTATGCGTCTCAGCACGACTCACCGTCCTGGTAGTCGACGAACGCAACGAGCCACGGCCCGTCGGGGTACTCGTAGTTCGTGACGCCGACGTGCGCGAGCCCGCGCGGCGCTCGATCCGCGGGAGTTGTGGACTTGCCCTCCGCGTCGACGATGTTGAGCTCGCTCACGTCGTAGCAGACGTCCGCTTCGACGATCGGCACCACCGGGGGCGTCGCGTCTAGGTCCTCGGTGAGGTCGACGGTCGGGCTGTCGATGCTCACCACCTGGGTCTCCCCGATCTGGTGGAACCCCTGCGCCTGAACCGAAGCGAGCAGATTCTGCAGGTCGACGAGCGCTGAGCCGATTGCGACCTTCTCGAAGTCCGCCGCGTTGAAGGTGTCCGGCGTGGCGAGCGCCTTGTCAGACGCGGCGAAGTACGCCGGGATGGCGTCCTCGGCAGCTGCGATCGCCTCATCCTCAGGAGTCAGCGGCGTCTCCGTGGGACTCGGCTCCGAGGTCGTGGGCGACGACGTCGAAGGGGTCGACGAAGGGTCGGTCGGGTCGGAGTCACAGCCCAGGAGCAGGAGGGCCGTCAGTGCGACCAGGCCAACGCTGGTGGTGGCGTGGCGTGCGGTGCGGGACATCAGGGGTTCCTCCTAGAGTGCGTCGGCCATGAGCCGGTCGAAGTCGGCGCCGGGGTTCTTGAGGGCGGCGAGCAGGTGTTCGGTCTCGGGCTCGAGGTCGCACTCGAGTTGCTCGGTGATGGTCAGGAGCCGGTCGATGGCCTCGGCCTCAGCGGCCTGGTTGCGGCTTTCGTGCGCGGCGAGGATCCGCAGCCGCCACAGGTTCTCCTGGGCCGGCTCGATCCGCAGCCCGACGACGACCGCCTGCTCAGCCGCGCGCCAGCGCCCCTCAAGGAGGCGGCGGCGAGCGAGTTCGGACGACGCGTCGACGATCTCGCTGATCAGCCGCTGCTTGAGCGGCTCCGCCCACGCGTACCGCTTCCGGTGCGTGCCCTCGAACGGGATCCCGCGTACGAGCTTGAGCGCGGCCTCCAGGTCATCGGTCGAGGCGCTCGCGGGCGCGTGGGTCAGGAGCTCGTCCCACGCGTCGACGTCGGTGGTGACCTCGGGCAGGAAACCGTACCCGCCGCCCGCCTGGTGCCGCGGAAGGTAGTCCTCCCCGTCGGGGGTCCTACCGACCCAGCGACGCAGCTTCGTCGTCGCGGTGTTCCGCGTGTTCAGGTTGTCCTCGGTCTTGCGGTCGGGCCATATGGCGTCGTCGATCGCGGTGTGCGAGACGCCGGCGTTGAGCGCGAGGTACGTCGCGTACTCGAGCAGCCGGGCACGCTTGCTGGGCTCGACGCGGCCGGTGGTGCCGGTGATGTCGACCGGCCCGAGGACGAGGACCTGCGGCGGGCCGGCCACCTCGGGCTCGGAGAGCTCCGGCTCGGGCGCCGTGCCGGACGGCTGCGGGGCCGCGTCGGCGCTCGCGGCGACGGCGGCGACGGAGGCCGCCGCATCCGCCTCTGCGCCCGCGCTCGTCGCGGGCTCGAACTCGTCGACGCGCTCGTCGACGTCGTGCTCGCTGTGCTCGTCGTCATCCTGGCCCTCGCGCTCAGCGTCCTCGTCCTCGTCCTCGTCCTCGTCGGCCGGCGTCGGCGCGTCAGCGGCAGAGGTTTCGAGCAGCTCGAGGATCGCCTCGGGGATGGCTGAGACCGGGTCGGAGGGGCGGTCGTCGGGTGCGATGGACTCGACCTCGGTCACGGTGGGTACCAACGTCGCGATCTGCGTGTCGTCGAGCTCGTCGACGTCGGCCATGGCCACGACCTCCAGCAGGTGCCCGTACTGGGCGGTGGGGAGCTGCTGCGCCCACACGCGCAGGCCGATCGGCGCGAGGGTGGATTCACCGTCCGTTGCGCCGGGCACGAGGTCGAGCGACCACTCCCCCGCGCCGTGACCCTTCGTGATCGCGGCCAGGGCGACGTGGGGCATCTGGTCGACGAGCTCGGTGAGCTGGTGGCGCTGGTGGTCGGTGAGGTCGCTGGCGATGACGACGATCTCCGGGGCCCACGCGTCGGACGCGTCGCCGGTCACGCGCGCGCTGTACAGGTCGGCGACGCCGCTGTCTGCGAGGACCTTGCGGTCCTGCTCGGCGCGGGTGAGGAGGTCGTCCAGGACGCGACTGACGGAGGGCAGGTAGCGGATGCGGCCGGTCTGCAGGGCGTCCTCGAGGTCGGGGAACGCGCCGACGAGGGTGACCTGGAGGTCGTCGGCCCAGATCGACGTCGCGAGCTCGACGGCGAGCGCGCCGAGGATCTCGCGGGTCGTGGGGTCGTCACCGGTGATCGCGAGCGATCCGAGGTGCTCGAGGTTGAGGAGCACGTGCCCGTTCTCCTCGTCGTGGCCGAGCGTGACGAGTGCCGGGTAGGGCGCCGGCGTCGCCCGGGCGGCGTCGTCGACGGCGAGGTTCTCGCAGTCCTCGACGGTCAGGGTCCACACGAGCTCGTCGGGTGTGCCGACCCAGGGTGCGGGCAGCGTGGCGGGCTCGGAGAGGTAGAGGTCGAACTGGGTAGCGGTGAGGCGGGCGGCGCGGGTCACGGGCAGCGGCTGGCCGGTGCGGGCGCAGGTCGCCGCGAGGGTGCGCAGCGCGACGTCGACGTGCTCGACGGATAGGGCGTCGGCGGTGGCCCGCAACTCCTGCTCGGTGGCTGCGGCGTCTCCGGTCGCCATCGGCAGGGCCTGGCCGGGGCGACGACGCCGCTGCTGGGTGCGGCGGCGGGCCTCGACGAGCGCGAGGACGCCGGCGGCGAGGACGGCGCCGACGCCGAAGGTCGTGCGCGTCGTCCAGGCCGAGTCCTCCTCGAGGTGGTCGCCGGCGTCGGTGCTCGTGGTGTCCGCGGTGTCGGGGGTCGGGGTCGACGGCGCAGGTGCGGCCTCCTCGGCGGGGGCCGGCTCGGCTGCGGGAGCCTTCTGCGGGGCGGGTGCGACGTCGGGGGCCGGGGCCGCGTCGACGGCGAGGGTCTCCGGCACGGGCGGCTGAGCGGGCGCGGTCTCCTCGACGGGGGCGGGCGTCTGGACGGGCGCCGTGGTCGGGGTCGCGGCGGGCGTGTGGGTGGGGAGCTGCAGGGTCCAGCCGACGTCGATGACGTTCGGGTCGGTCAGGAGCGCGCCGCCGGGCTGCTCGATGTCCTTGGAGGCCTCGTAGATCTCGGGGTAGCGCTGGGCGTCGCCGAGCTCGGCCAGCGCGATGCTGGAGAGGGTGTCGCCGCGCTCGACGACGACGCTCTCGCTCGCGGTCGTGTCCTGGGCGGTGTCGGGCGCCGCGGCCGAGACGGTGACCTGCAGGACCCAGCCGGGGCGGATGAGGGACGCCTGGCCGCCGAGGACGGTTTGGTTCTGCTCGACGATCTCGTTGAAGCGGTGCCCGTCGCCGAGGAGGTCCGCGGCGATCGACCACAGCGACTCGCCGGGCTGGACGGTGTGCTCGACGACGGTGGTCGTAGGCGCGGCCTGCGCCGGCGCCGGGGCGGGCGTCGCGGCCGGCGGGGCGACGTCGACGGCGGCGGGTGCCGGCGTCGCCTCGGCGGGTGCGCTGACGACGGCCACGACCTCGATCGGGGGTGCCGGCTCGGCGGCGGCCGCCGCGGTGGCGGTGGTAGCGAGCCCGGGCACGGTAACGAACAGCAGCATCGCCGTGCCGACCAGGGACCGGGCGGCGTTCTGCGGCAGCCGCAGGCCGGGAAGGCGCGGCGCGCGCACGCCGCGCAGCTGGGACCCGAGCTCGAGCAGCACCGAGACGGTCAGCACCGCCCAGGAGACCCACCCGACGATCTTGATCAGCGCGAGGAAGAGCGTGCCGTCGTCCGGGGAGGTGAGCGCGTCGATGACGCCGTCGATGCTGGGGTCGAGCCCGTCGAACGGGTTCGCCCCGACGGCGAGCAGCACGACGGGGAGCCCGACGACGATGGCCAGGATCCCGAGCAGGGCCACCAGGCCAGCGAGACGACGACGGAGAGTGCTCACTGCTCGGTACCTCCTACGGCGCGGACGACGCGCGCCTCGGCTTCGCCGGTGACGCGCATGTTCCCGATCCCGATGATCGACAAGACCTTGGTGGAGTAGACGTCGCTGGTGTGCACGCGCACGGTCGTGCCGCCCTCGACGGACACGGTGCCCTCGACGCCGGACCCGGCGAGGTAGGTGCGCGCGGCCTGCGCCGCGGCGTACGGGTCGGCCTTTACGCCTAGCCCGCGCACGGCCTGGGCCGCGTTGAGCTGCTGTCCTCCGGCCCGGGCTGCCTGGGCGGCGACGTCGTGCACGCGTTGCTGCGCGTTGGCCTGACCGGTGAGGTCAATCGCGACGCCGAAGAAGATGACCATGATGAAGGCCGCCATGACGAGCCATACGGTCACCGAGCCGCGCTCGCTCCCGCCGCGTCGCAGTCTGGCAAGGATCCGCATCAGCGCTCCCGGTAGGTGTCGATCGGGCTGGTCATCGTGGCCGTGATCGTGCGCGAGCCGGGCAGGCCGGGTACGGCGAGGTCGGAGAGCCGGACCACGCAGGTCACGGTCGCGGACACCGACGCCGGCATGTCGGGAGGGGCGGCGAACCCGCCGGTGTCGACGTCCACGGTCCTGCTGGTGCACTGCAGGCCCTGGTTCGCGAGGCTGGCCGACGCCCAGGTCGAGGCGTCGGCGTTGGCCTGGACCTGGGTGCGCGCGATCGAGGCCGCACGAGCCGCCTCGGCCGCGGCCGCGTCGACAGCCTGCTCGGCGACCGCGATCCTGCCCGCGGCGATGATCAGCCCGATGAACAGCAGGACGGCGGGCACACCGATGACGGCCTCGATCACCTCTGAGCCGCGCTCTCGCCCGCCTCGTCGCAGCCTGCGCATCATCCGCCGCTCACCCTCTCCACCGGCATGGACGCCGACTGCACGATCTTCGGGGACCAGCCCGGGATCACGCTGACGGTGTGGGTCGTGACCGTGACCGACGCCGTCGCGGCGCCACGCTGACCCGTGACGCTGGTCTGCTTCAGCCCGCTCGTCGACCGGCTGACGTAGTCGCGAGCCACCTCAATCCCCACTCCGGTGCTGCTGTGTTCGGCGGCCGCGGCGCGTGCACCCTCCTGCGCTGCAGCGAGCGCGATGGTCCGGCCCTGGTACATCAGAGCGGCCTGGACGCCGACGAACATCAGCGCGAAGAGCACGGGCATCAGCATGACCATCTGGATGGTCGAGGACCCACGTTCGTGCGGGCCTCCTGCTCGCGTGAGGCGGAGGCGCAGTGCGTGCATGGGTCGGCGGCGGATCACTGGATCTTGGCCGCCTCGCGCTGGACGTAGCCACGGAGGATGGCGACGGCGGCGCCGACGATCACGATGATGGCGCCGGCCCACAGGACCTTCTCGATGGTCTCCGAGCCGCGCTCGGGGGTCGAGGTGAGCTTGGTGCGGGCGCGGTCGGCCAGGTTGAGGCCGAGCAGGTGGAGGGTGGCGATCGTGTAGAGCATCGGGGCATTCCTTTCGTAGTGCCGGCACTGACGGAAGGTGCTGGCGTGGTCGGTCTTGTGACAGGTGGGTTGGACGAGCGGTGCTACACCACGCGCAGCAGGGTCGGCGCGATGATGATCACCATGAAGACAACGCCGAGGAGCGCCATCGGCATGCTCATGCGCTCGTTGATGGCGTTGGCGCGGGCGAGCTCGTCGTTCAGCATCGCGGAGCGCATCGAGGCGGAGCGTGCCCGGAGGTTGCCGTAGACCTGTGAGCCTTCGCCGCTGAGGCGCATGATGTCGGCGAGGTCGTCGAGATCGGGTAGGCCGAGCTCGTCGGCGAGAGCGTGCAGCGCGTCCCACGGCGCCTCGCCCTTCCAGCGTGAGCGCTGGAGCTCCTCGCTGATCCGCTGGAACACCCAGTTGTCGCCGACCTCCGCGGCGAGTTCCATAGCCTGACGCGACCCGGAGCCGCCGAGTCGCTCGAGCGCGACGAGGTCCGTGTAGGCGCCCAGGGCTCGGTTGAACTCCGCCCGGGCCTTGCGGGCGTCGGCGCGGACGTCGAAGTCGGGTGCGAAGAACAGCACGATGGCGAGCACGATCGAGGCGCCGGTCGGGAGGATAAAGGGCATCGGCATGCCGAGGACGGCGAAGAAGTACGTGATCAGGGGCGGCATGACGAGCCCGGTGAGCGCGTACAGGACCTTCTTGCCGTAGTGGCGGTGGACGGGCCGGCGCAGGAGCGCGAGCTCCTTCGTGGGGGTCTTGCCCCACCAGTTCGTCGGCAGGCGCTTCATCGCCCACAGTCCCACCCGGTCGACCTGGGAGGAGGCCTCCACCGTGGAGGTGCGCAGCGTGGCCCGCTCCTTGACACCCTCCGGGGAGTAGCGGCGCACGACGTCGACGACGTCCGGGCTCGACGGGCTTAGACGCCAGATGAGCAGTGCGACACCGAGACCGAGCAGGGCTCCGCCGACGAGGGCGTACTGCAGGCCGGTGGCGATCATGCGCTGGCTCCTTCACGGGCGGCGGCTCCGAGGAACCGGGGCAGGGGCTGGCCGGTGGCCATCTTGCGCATCCAGAGCAGGAGCGCGACGTACATGGCGAGCAGGGTCATGAGGAGCACCTGCCCGATGGGGGTGCCGTAGGGCGCGACGTAGTCGCCGGTGAACGCGAGGATGCCCAGGACGGCAACGGTGATGATCGTGACCCACCGCGCGGTGGTGCGCGGCTTGGCCCGGTCGGCCTCGATGGCGCGGCGCGCACGCACGTCCTCGGCCACGGACTTGGCCAGGTCGTCCAGGACGGAGGCCAGGCCCTGACCGCGCCGGCGCGCGCCCAGGAGCAGGTAGGAGGCGACCAGGTCCCCCGTGGCGTCGTCGAGGTCGTCGGCGAAGGCCCGGATCGCGTCCTCGGTACTCATCCGGGCTCGCAAACGAGCCACGAGCGCGGTCACCTCAGGCCGGATCGCCTCCGGGGTGGAGCGCAGCGTCGCGCGCAGCGCCTCCTCGAGCCCGAGACCGACAGTCAGCACGCCGGCCAGAGCGCGGGTCCACTCCTCCAGCCCTTCGAGCTTCTCGATCTTCGCCCCTCCCGTCGGGGCGACCATGAGCGTGGGCAGCGCCGCGAACGCGAGCGGGCCCAGCACGAGCGCGATGATCCACCCGCTCAGGAAGTACGCCACGACGCCGGCAGCCAGACCGGCGAGCAGCAGAACCTTGGTCTGCTTGGTCATCCGGGCGAGGCGCCCGGTACGGACCGGGCGAGGCGCGGCGGGCTGGGCAGGGGTGCGGCGCAGCCCCGTGACGACGCCGATCACACCGGCCACGATGATCGCCCCGCCGAGCGCGGGAATGAGCGGGCTCATCGGGCCTTCTCCGTCTGCCCGTCGGCCATCAGGTACCCGTTGAGGTCGAACCCGTACGCCTCGAGGGCGCGCAGCTCGTCGGGGAGCGTGCCCGGGACGCCTGGCCCGCCGGAGGGGTTCGGCAGGAACACGTTGGTGGTCGAGTACCCCTTGACCTTCTCGCCCGGGGCGACGTGCACGATCTCGGACACCCAGCGCGAACGCTTCCAGGTCCCGTCCCGCTGGGGCTCGGTCTGCAGGTGGACCTGGACGATGATGTCGACCGTCTCGGCGAGCTTCGACGTCGCCAGGTCTCGGGTGATGTGCGACCCGGCCTCCATCGCGCAGGTGACGAGCTTGCGCACGGCGCCTTCGGCGCTCGAGGCGTGCGTGGTCGAGATGGATCCTGCCCCTGACTCCATGGCCTTGATCATGGCCCAGATCTCGCGACCGCGGACCTCGCCGACGATCTGGCGGTCGAGGCTGAACCGGAACGAGTCGTAGAGGGCCTCGTCGAGGCTGAACTCGCCAGCCTGCTTGCCGTCGGCGCCGACCTCGCCGGAGCCGGGACGCGCTTCCCAGGCGTGGACGATCTGGTGGACGTCGGGCAGCTCGTGCAGGTGGAGCTCGAACTCGGTCTCGAAGGTGCCGATCTTCTCCCACGGGTTGATGGCCTGGCACAGGGCGCGAACGAGGGTCGTCTTGCCGCCACCCTGGGGGCCGGCGACGACGATGGACTTGCGGGCCTGGACGGCCGCGCGCAGGAACGAGGCCTGCAGCGGGCTGATCATGTCGCGACCGACGAGGTCCTCCAGGGAGACCCTGCGCAGGCGGTGGCGGCGGATCACGACCGAGGGGCGGGCGGTCACCCAGGCGGCGGCCGCGAGACGCGACCCGCCGTCCAGCCGCATGTGCAGGCGCGGGTTGGCCGAGGAGAACGGCCGGGCGTTCACCTCGCTACGCGAGGCGATGAACGCGAGGTCGTCGGTGAGCTGCTCGTCGGAGTCGGCGATGGGATCGATCTGGACGAGCGCACCGTCGGTCTTCTCGAGCCACACGTTGTCGTAGCCCGCGATGATGATGTTCTCGACGCTGTCGTCGTCGACGAGGGGCTGAAGCCGGCCGAGGCCGAACAGCGCGTCGAAGACGGCCTGTGCGAGCGCGAACTGCTCGTCCTGGTTCCACCCTGTCCAGCCGGCGTGCATCGCGTCGGCGTTCTCGGTGGCGATGAGCTCCTGGATGATCGCTCGCCCGAGCTCACGCTCGACCTCCTGCTCGACCTGCTCCTGCCCGAGCGCGGCGCTGAGCTGGTTGGAGGCCTGCGCACGAAGCTCGGCGACCTTCTTCCAGTCGACCCCGTCCAGCGAGGCTCGCGGCGCGCCCTTGGGTGCCGCGGGGAGGTCGAGCACGACCTGCCCCTCGGACGGCCCGGGGCCAGGCACGGGAGCCAGCGGCCGTGTTGCGGGGACGCGGTGCGTGGTGGGGTTGATCTGGCCAGCCAGTGCGTGAGCGCCGGCTCGGCGAGGTGCCTGGAGCGCGCCCCGCGTGGTCGCGTCGTCGCCTCGGCCCCCGTTGAAGATGGGCAGCGCGGTCGGGTCCGTGGCCATGTTCGTCATCGTCAGTTCCTCTCCTGCGCGAGCCCAAGGCTCTTCTGGCCAGCGGCCACGACGGACTGGATCGCGTGCACGGTGGCCCGAAGCGACCTGTTCAGGCCCGAGCTGGCGAACTTGCGCCCGGGCTTCTCGCCGTCGCTGTACACGCGCGCGGTGTCCGGGTCCCAGGCGAGGGAGGCCACGACCGGCATCGACAGGACCTTGGCCACCTCCCCCTGCCCGTACGGCCGGCCGGGGCCGACGACGAGAGCGCCCAGCGACTCGCGGGCTCCGACGCGCTCGAACGTCTCGCGCAGCGTGGGCGCCCAGGAGCTCGCGGCGACCAGGCTGGGCAGGTTCGACCGGGTGACCAGGAGCCCCAGGTCAGCCGCTGCGAAGAGCCGGTACGGCGATCCCTCGAGCCCGAGCCGGCCAGCGTCGACGATCACGTCCTGGCCGTTGCGCTCGAGCGCCTTCGCGACGGCGGCGAACGGCTCCCACAGCTCGTCGAGCGCGCGCGCCTGGTTGTGCCGCATGGTCCCGCACAGGAACTGCACCTGGGAGTCCGGGAGCTGGATCAGCGACCGCGGCAGCGCCTCGGCGAGGTTGCCCTGCCGGAGCGCGATCGCGAGGTCGAGGATCGTCGCGTCGGTGGGCAGCTGCCCGCCACGCAGGTACCCCGCGGGGATCCCCATCGCGCCCGTCGGGTCGGCGTCGACGAGCACGACCGGCCGGTGCCAGGACAGCGCGAGCCCGAGCGCGGCCGTCGTCACGCCCGGGGACCCGTTGGCGGACGCGAGGACGATGAGAGCCATCGGTCAGTCCTCCTGGCTGTCGAGGACCAGCGCGACCTTGCCCGAGGCGGCGAGGGACGCCACGTTCGGAGCGTCGTCGCGGGACACCGCGACGTTCACGAGCGTGTTCCCCGTGATGTCGTCCGGCACGACGTTGACCACGACCGCGCCGATCGTCTCGGGCAGAGACGTCGTCACCTCCCCGGCCTCCCCCGGCGTCGCGACGATGCGCACCTTGTCGCCCGGGCCGAGCTGCCCGACCGGGAGCATCGCCGAGGACAGGCTCACACCCACGACCGACTCGCCCTTGGCCGGGATCGGCGCGTCGGTGAACTGCTCGGCGGTCACCACTCCCCCGGCCGCCATGTCCAGCGCGGCTCGCTGCCCGACGATCGTGTCGAGCTCGCTCGCGGGGATCGGGCGCATGGCCGGGTCCACGGTGATCTTCACGCTCATCAGGTCCTCCGCGGAGATCACCTCTCCGCGCTCGACCGTCTCGCGCACTGCGAGCACGTCCTGCGCGTCCGACGTCGACTGCCACGCCCACATCGAGACCAGGGCCCCCAGCGCGATCGCGGCCACCGAGGCGACGGCGACGATGGGCTTGCGCCGCATCTTCGGCGGCGGGCTGATCTGCTCGGGCACGACGGCGCTCCCCTGCTCGGGGGAAGCACCGCGTCGACGCGTCTGCGTCTCGGGTGTCGTGGTTGCCATGACGGCCTTCCTGGTCGGTAGTCGGATGGAGCAGGACCGAGGTGGCCTATGGCGCCTCGGTGAGACCGAAGTAGCCCTTGAGGGCCTCGGTGATCAGGTGCCCGCGCGAGCTCGCACCGAACTCGGCAGCGAGCCGGTCGAGGGTCGCGTAGTCGGACTCGCGCAGCCGGTAGTTCAGCGGCGTCAGCGGGCCGTCGGCCGAGCGCGACGCACGGCTGCGACGCGCGGCGAACAGGCTTCCGCCGGCAGTCGCGACAGGGTTGACGAGCTCGCGCAGCCGGGGATGCGTGTCCTCGAGCGCGATGATGATGACCTCACCGTGCGAGAGGCCCTTCTTTGCGCACAGGTCGCGGATCGGGTCCAGGAGGAACACCGGGATGTGCACGTTCGAGGGCCGCATCGCGTCCGAGCCCCGCTCCCCCGCCTCCTCAGCCGCTGCGGCCTCGGGCGCAGCCTCACGCGCGCGCGCCGCCTTGGCGCTCGTCGACGTCGACGAGCGACGCTTCGGCAGACGCGGCGCCGGCTCATCCTGAGGCGCCTCCGGCAGGCTCGACACCGCCTCAAGCGTCACCGACGCCCCCGGCTCCGGCTCCGGCTTCGGCGCTCGCGGCCGGCGCGGAGGCAGGCTGATGCTCACCTCGTCGTCGGCGTCCTCGAAGCTGGCCAGTCGCCCCGCCGGGATCGGGCGCGCGGCGCCCGTGTTGTCGATGCTCATGCTCGTGCTCCCTCGAGCTGCTCGGAGGCCTCGGCCTCTTCGGCGGCGGTGATCCGCTCGCACACCTCGGCGGCGAGGTGCTTGTAGTCGTCCGCGAGCGAGTTGGCGGTCTGTGACAGCGCAGGTGCCTTCAGCGGCGCGGAACTACCGTGCGCGTCGTCGCGACGTGCCCGCAGCGCCTGGAGGCGGCTCGCCCTCTGGGCCTTGACGTCACGGGCGAGCTCGTGTGCGAGCTGGCCCCGCGTGGTTGTGTCGTGTGCCGCGGTCTCCGAGTGGCGGATCGTGGACCGCAGGAGCGGAACCTTGTCCCCGACCTCCTCCAAGCGCACCTGCGTGTTCTTGTAGACGCGGGTCGCGGTCGGGTTGTGTCCGGTGAGGAACACGCCGAGGTAGTCGAGGGTCTCGTTGTCCCGGCGCGCACGCTTCACACGGGGGCCCACTCCGCGCAGGCCTTCCCAGCTCATCTCGTCCGTCTTCGCCGGGATGAGCACCCAGCGCGCAGCAGCGAGCGCCATGTCCTGGAGCTCGGCGTTGCCAGGCGGGCAGTCGATGATGACGAGGTCATACTCCCCCGCGATCTCGGACAGGCGGGCTGCGAACTCGGCGGCGACGCTGCCGTTGGGGAGGTCGTCGGCCATGGAGGACTGGGCGAGCTTCCCGAGCATCTCGAGGGCGCGACCGCCGAAAATGATGTCGAGGTTGGGCCGGACGTCGCGGGCGATCTTGAAGGGCTGGCCGTTCCACACGGCGTCGACGATGCTCTTGCCGGCGTCGTCGTCGGGTGATCCGACTAGGCCGAGGCCGATCTTGAGGTTGCCGCTGATGTCGGTGTCGATGAGCAGGATCTTCATGCCCTGCTCAGCCAGTTGGCCGCCGACGTTCTGGGTGGTGCTCGTCTTGAGCACGCCCCCCTTGCCGTTGATCATCGCGATCACCCGGGCGAGGGCTTCGCGGTCAATGGTCTCGGACATTCGCTTCCTCCGTTGCGGTCACACCCATGGAAGGTGGTGCGGTTGGGGTTTTGTGACACGTGTGGTGTCAGTGGTCCCTGAGCGCTCCCCCTGCGTCGTGCGTGCCCACCCTCCGTGGACTGCGTTCAGTGGGACAACTGTGGCCTATCGGGTGGCCTGTTGTCGCGTATCTGGCGGTCCACGGTGTGTCTGTTGATGGTCTGGTGTGTCCGCTTGGTCTGCTTGTTTGCTACCTGTGATTGGCCTGCTGGCTCCGCACTGGTGGCGTGGTTACGCCGTTCTGACGGGTAGTGACCTGGGCGCTGGCGGTCTGCTGCTCGCGTGTCGGCACCCTTTGATCTACCTACTACTCATTCACACACCGACTGTTGTAGACGTGCTGGCGCACCACACACCGTCCACTGCTGCTACGTTGCCCCTCCACTGTTGAAGTGGTGTGCGAGTGGTGTGCATTTGTTGCTAGTGCGGTGGGGGAGTGTTGGCAGACCGCTACGGGACCGCACGGAACCGCCCGCGTTCGCCGCAGAGTAGGCGGTTCTCGCAAGTTCCAGGCGTTCCACTCTGAGGGGACGTCGTCGACGTAGACCGGCACGGCGCTGCGCCCGTCATGGTCTTCCGCGCGCCCCCAGCGGGCTGGCGGCCCTGGTGGGAGTGGTAGTGGCGGGTGGTAGTGCCGGACCGATGAAGTGGCCTAGTGGTTGCGGACCGGTGGGGTCGCTGGTGTGCCAGCGGTGGGGGAGGCATCATGGTTCTCGTGACCGCAGCCCAGTCGGTCCGGTCTGCTGCGGACTGGATCGAGGACATGGCCTGGCACCGGCGGATGTTTCGCCAGTCCAGGTTCCGATGGGTGCCCGAAGACCCGATGTCGATCGCCTTGGCCTGGACCAGGGGTCGCCTGGAGTACCAGACCGTGGCGGACCTCCGGTTCCTCGATGCTCGTCTGGGGGAGCTGCGCGAGTTCGCCTCGGGCGTCGACGACGCGATGTTGGCTCCGCTGCGCGAGGCGGAGGCGCGATGCTCGGAGGAGGAGTGGCAGTCCGGTCTGCGCTTGGTCGGCCTGGCTCCTCGGGACGTGAGGGTGCTGCGGTACAGCGCGCCGCGCGAGATCGTGCCGCACCGTGACGCGGTGCGGGCGCTGGAGGGGATCCCCATACCGAACCCGTTCAGCCAGGTCTGGGAGCTGCGCCAGGTACGGAGCATGTACCGGGCGGCCGAGGACTTGTTGGAGGACACGTTCTGCGACCTGGTCCTCGAGCTCGAGCCGGCGCGCGGTTGGGCGTACCTCGCTGACCAGACGGTGCTGCACACTTCGGCTCGCACGCTTCAGCAGCGCGTCGAGGACCAGCGCAGAGCGCGTGGTGAGCCTGGTGACGCGCGGCGCACACCGGTACAGCGCTACCTCTGACGTACCCGGGATCGCGCCGTCAGGCGTTTTCCCGCTCGATTCCCACCCCTGATTCCCACCTGATTCCCACCCCTCGGGGAATCACGAAGTGCCCTCTGACCTGCGGTTATGGGTTCGATTCCCGCGATTCCCACCGAGCCGCGCGTTGGGTACGTGTGTGCGTGTACCCGCGCGCGAGGCGGTGGAGACCGGACCGGAGGGCCGTGGGCCCCTCGAGCGGCGTGCGCAGCTCGGTGAAGGTGGGTTGTCACAGGGCGGGGGAGCGGGACACCTTCCCTGGGTGTGACGGTGATGACCAGATGCTCCGAGTGGCTCTCGGGCCGTAGCCAACTGCGCGACACGCCGCGCCGACAAGCATTTCGGATTCGGAATCACGCGTCTGGTAGAACGTCCACATGGCAGCACGGACGAAGCCCGGACGGAAGAAGCTCGGCGAGCGCTCAGCGCACACCCTTCGCCTGCCCCGCGACCACATGGAGTACTACGCCGCGGAGGCAGCTCGACTCGGCTACGACAACCTCAACGCCTACCTCGTCGCCGAGCTCGCTCGACCCCACAAGCTCGACGTCCCGTACTGGGCTCAACAGCCGAGCGACCAGGAGGGACAACAGCAACTGCAACTGCCGCTCGGGGCTGCCTGACGGCCCCAGAAATGCGGAAAGCACCCCACTTGCTTGGCGGCTGAGGGGTGCTATCCGACTGGAGATTGTGGAAGGCCCGCTATGTGGCGGATCGTCCACACCTGTTAGGGGATCCGTTCGAATCCCTCCTACTAAGGATGCATCCATGGTAACGCGGAAGTCCGGCCCTGGGCTTAGGGGCCGCGCCACGGCGTGGCGCGCCGCTGCCTCCTCGACGTCGAGGGGGGCTGCGGCGCGTGGCTGAAGCGACCCTGGGCATGGGCGTTCCTGCCAGGAGCGGCGGGGGGCCTCGCTCGTCCCTCGATCGCGTCCAGCGGGCGTTCACCGACCGTGGGCATGCCGTGCGCACGGTCCGGCAGAACTCCTTCATGGTGACCTGCCCGGTCCACGACGACGGCACTCCTTCGCTCCACGTGACCTGGAGCCGTTCGGCGAACAGCAGCGGGGGAGCGGTCCTGCTCTACTGCCACGGATGCCAGGCACGAACCGAGGACATCGTCGAGGCGATCGGGCTGACGATGCCCGACCTGTTCGACGAGCCCCTTCCCGCCGGCGTGCGCGGCTCGATTCGGGTCGGCAAGAGCCCGCAGAGCCGTCGCGCTGCCAGCCGACGAGGCAAGCTCGGCCCGCTTCCGGCGCCGATCACGCAGACCGCGACGAAGACCCCGGACGTTGACCACCAGTGGGTCGAGGTCGAGCGGTACCCGTACGTGGACCACGAGGGCCGCCTCATCCAGGAGGTCATCCGGGAGGAGTGCACCGCCGAGGGGGAGCGGCACAAGCAGTTCCGCCAGCTGTTCGTCACACGCGAGGGCCGACGCGTCAAGCGCAAGCCGGCCGAGTTCTACCCCGTGCTCTACCGTGCGCCACAGGTCGCCCAGGCCGTGCGCGACGGGGCCACGATCTGGTTGGTCGAAGGCGAGAAGGACGTTCGGACCGTCGAGGAGCGCTACGGGGAAGTCGCCACCACCAACACCCAGGGCGGGCGCAGCTTCCCCGCTGAGCTCGCCGAGGAGTTGCGTGGCGCCGACGTGGTCGTACCGCTAGACCGCGACCCCACCGGATGGGCTCGAGGCGTCGACTTGCACACCAAGCTCACCACGGTCGATGCACGAGTCCGGCTCATCCTTCCCGCGGTCGACCAGCCGAAGGCCGACGTCACCGACCATGCCGACGCCGGCCTCGGCGTCAACGACTTCATCGACATCTCGATCGCCGAGGTCGTGACGTGGCACGCTCTCGCGAGCGCGCAGAGCGACATGCGCGCCAAGGCAAAATCCGTCCACCTCGCCGTCGCCGAGGCCCTCGCGCAGAAGGAGCTCAGCGAGTCGGGCGACCCTGACAAGGACGCCGACCAGCACCGCAGGTACGCCACGCGCTGGACCCTGGAAGCGCAGATCCGGCACGAGGCACTGGTCGAACTCGTCGAAAAGGTCCACACGTACGCGGCGCGGGCCGGAGCCGCATGGACCGTCGACGCCGTCGAAGAGGCCAACCGGGTCCTGACCGAGTGCGCACAGGCCGCTCGCCGCTGCCACCGCGACCTCGACGTGAAGATGCCCCAGCTCCTTCTCGAGCCCTCCAGCGCGAGCACCGGTGCGCTCGACGCCCCCCGGGCCGGTGACGCGACCTCCCCGGATGCGTTCCCCGGTCGACCGGGCACTAACTCCACGGCGCCGGCGTTCCGCGTTCTCGACGGCCGGATCGTGCAGTGGGAACCGGACCGCAGCAGCCGGCGAGAGCGCGACGAGGACCAGGAGGACAAGCCGGGGTCGTTCAAGACGCTGCTGTCGATGGTGGTCCGGGTGACCGCGCGCGAGTACCTCGAGCTCGAGGAGGCCCAGGACATCGAGAACGGCGAGCTGCTCGGGCGTGCCCAGCCCGCCCGCGCTCGAGCCGCCTCGCCGCGAACACTCGTCGCGGTCCGGGTCCAGTACACCGAGCCGTCCGGGGAGCTCGTCGAGATCCGCGTGATGGCCGACCAGTGGCGCGATCACTCGTGGCTGGAGTCGCTGCCCGGGCCGCCGGACTACGACCACAAGCGCGCCGGCCTGGACACGCTGCAGCGCGCGATCCTCGCGATCAGCGACGACGTCGTCGACGAGACCTTGCACCGCTCCACGGGGTGGCGCGAGAACCCGGACGGGACCCACCGGTACATCCACGCGCGCGGTGCCATCACCGCGGACGGGCACCAGGAGGCGCCCACCGCGTTCTCCGGGGCCCTGCGGCGCTACGACCTGCCCGACCCCGTGCGCGATCACGCTGCGCTGCGCGAGGCCTGGCTGACGTCGTCGGTGACGATGCTGGACCGGCTGCCGGAGCGGATCTCGGGGCCGCTGCTCGGGCACGTGTTCCGGGCTGCGATCGGGCACAACCCCTGGGTGCTGACGCTCGTGGGCCCGCCCGGGTCGTACAAGACGTCGGTCGCGGCCAAGGCCATGCACCACTTCGGGGAGCGGTGGGAGCACTCCAAGCCGGCGTCGTCCATGAGCGGGAACGGTGACACGTTCAACGCGTTGCGCCTGAAGCTGCACGCGGCGAAGGACGCACTGCTGTGGATGGACGACTTCGCCCCCACGAAGTCGTGGCTCGAGGCGCAGAAGCACCTCGAGGAGACCGCGCGCCTGATCCACAACCAGGAGGAGCGCGAGCGCAACTCCCGCGACGGGCAGGAGAACAAGGCCGGCACGCCGCCGCGCGCTTCCGGTCTGTTCACCTCCGAGGTCATGCCCCGTCCCGGGTCGGCGTCCGAGCGCATGCTCGTCGTGCCGCTGGCCCGCGACGACGTGAACACCGACCAGCTTTTCCCCCTGGACGAGCCGCTGTCGCGGCACGGGCGCGCGCTGGTGATGTCGTCCTACATCTCCTGGCTCGCCGCCGACCTCACCGGTCGACGCGCCCACTACGCCCAGATCGCCGACGCCTACGCCGACCAGCTCGTGAAGGACGCCGGGCAGACCGTCCGCCAGGCCAACGCCGTGGCCAACACGTGGGCCGGCTGGGTCGCGATGACCGACTTCCTGCTGGAGGCCGGCGCGATCACCGCCGCAGAGCGCGAGCAGACGCTGCGGCGCGTTCACGACGGCATGCACGCCGCCTGCCAGGCCGCGATCAACCCCGACATGCCCCGCACCGTCGGCGCGCGCGTGCGCGAGCTCATCGCCTACGCGCTGCGCCAGGGCATCGCCTACGTCGACGACGTGCGCACGGGGGAGTGCCCGCCGTGGCCGCTTGCGAGTCGTCTCGGATGGCGGCGCACCGCGATCTCCGAGGTGTCCGAGTACGACTCCCAGCCGGCCCGGTACCGCCTGGACCGCGGCAGCATCCGCCTCGGCTACGTGATGCACGACCCGAGCCCCCGCGAGCGCGGCCGGGTCCTGATGTGCGACTCGACCCAGCTCGAGGCCGTGCTGAAGTCGGCAAGCGCGACGCAGGCCGAGCGGCTGGAGATCGACCGGAACACCGCCTGCCGTGCGCTGCATGAGGAGGGCGTACTCATCGCCGACACCTCGGAGAACCGGATCCGGCACACCCTCAAGTGCAAGATCTATGCCGAGGGTGACCGGTACGCGCGCATGGTGACCCTGCACCTGGACAAGGTCATCGGCGAGGACCCCGACGACGTCGAGGACGAGGAGTCCGGCGACCAGGGTCCCGGCACCGGCGACGACGGCCCGCAGGCCCCTCCCGGCGACGACGCCCCGACGTCGGACCACATGCTGGAGATCCCCGGGCTGACGACCGACCCACAGCAGGTGGACAGCGACCAGGCCGTGGTGCATGGTCGGGACGACGCCGCCTCCCACCATGCCGGCGGCACCACTGATGGGCCTGACCAGCCCAGCGAGGAGCTCTCGATGTCCCCACAGCTCGTCACCGCCGCGCAGGCGCCGTGCACCGAGTGCGGATACCCGTGCACGACACTCATCGACGGCGAGCAGATCCACCGCTCGTGCTGGCGCGAGGTCTACGGCGTCGTCGTCGACGAGGACCCGGCGCCGGCCCAGGCGGCGCCCGCTCCGGCGGCACCCGCTCCGGCGGCGCCCGCTCCGGCGAAGGCTGCTCCGGCGGCGCCCGCTCCGGCGAAGGCTGCTCCGAGGGCGGCCAAGTCGAAGGCCGCTGCCAGCAGCGAGGAGAAGGCGTTCCGTGCCGCGGCCGTCGTGCTCGACGAGGGCAAGGTCTGGGCGAGCAACGGCAAGCAGTACGTGCTGCCGCCCACCGGTCCGCGCCACCTCGGCGACGTCGCCGACATCGGCCCCTGGGCCGGGCTCGGCACGCAGATCACGAAGTACATGACCGCCAGCGGGCAGGTCTGGATCGGCGACGAGGTCGCCCGCAGGCTCGGCATCGACGTCGACGCGATCCGCGCGGCCGCCGACAAGGACAAGGACAAGGTCGCGCACGAGGTCACGAAGGGGATCCCCGCGGTGACCGACGCACTCGCGGCCGGGTACAGCCTCGGTGGTCGCGACGGCGACAGCCTCGGGCGCTGGACCCGGATCTGGAAGGGCAACGACAAGGCGGTCTGGCTCGTGCTGCTCGCCGCGATGCCCGACGACGGCCTGGCGGTCCCGCTGCTGCAGGGCGACCCCGACTACGCCCGCCTCGCTCGCCGCATCGGCCTGCTCGCCGGCGCGCTCGGCCACCCGTTCCAGCTGTCCGGGTCGACCACCGGCCTGGACCTGATGAAGGCGCTGCGCCGCAAGGACCAGGCCGAGTACTTCGCCCCGCACGACCCGGTCCCGCCCGCGCAGCAGGCCAACATCGAGGTCGACCTGTCGTGGTCGCGCAAGCCGACCGACGAGGAGCTCGAGCACGAGTGGATCCACGCCTACGACCGCTCGGGGTCTTACCTCGCCGGCGTCAGCGGGCTCGAGCTCGGCATCGGCGCCCCGGTGCACCACCCGGACGGGACGGCGTTCACGCCGCGCGTGCCGGGGTACTGGCGCATCGAGATTCCCGACAGCGGCGACTGGCGCATGCCGAACCCGCTGGACCCCAAGGGTCGCAACGCCGGCAAGGTCCGCTGGGTCACCACCCCCGCGCTGGAGTTCGCGATCGAGCAGGAGTACGACCCCGAGATCCTCGAGGCCTACACGTGGGCCAAGCGGGCCCGCGTCTTCGACCCCTGGTACGAGCGCATCCGCGACGCCCGCACCCAGCTCGACGTCGAGGACGAGGACGCGCAGGTCGCCCGGGACCAGGTCAAGGCGATCTACGCGCCCACCATCGGCATGCTCGGCTCGGACCGGCACATGGCCGGCCGCGAGGGGTACGCCCCCGAGCGCCGGCACATGATCGTGGCCAAGGCGCGCACGAACATCCTGCGCCGCGTCGCCCGCATCGGGCACGAGACCGGGCGCTGGCCCGTCGCGATCGTCACCGACACCGTCCTGTACACCTCGCCCGACCCCGACCCAGTCGCGGCCTGGCCCGGCGGTGAGCGCTGGTACGGGCGCGAGCTCGGCCGGTACAAGCACGAGGGCAGCGTCGAGCTCGCCGCGCACCTGGAGTACCTGACCGGCGACGGGTACAAGGGCAAGGACCAGATCGTCCGCCCCCGCCTGGGGAGTGAGTGATGGCCGACGACCTGCGCAGCAAGCTCTTCTCCGCCCTGACCGGGCGCGACGCCGACGTCTCCGGGAAGCCCGGCGGTGACCTGCGCGGGATGCTGCGCGCCGTCGGCGGCACCTCGGCGCGCACCAAGTCCGGGATCGACCTCACCGCCGCAGCCAGCAAGCTCGGCGTCTCGCGCCGCACCGTGGAGCGCTGGGTCAAGGCCTCCCAGACCGGGCAGGGCCAGCGCCCGTCGCCGGCGCACGCCAAGGCTCTGGCGAAGCGGGCGCGTCAGGCCGCGAGCACGAAGGCCGGACGCAAGGCCGCGATCGCTGCTCGCCGCCAGGCGATCACCTCCCGCGGAGCCCGGCTGTCGATCACCGGCGAGCAGGGACCGCACTCGCGGGACTACATGCGCCCGCGCACCACCCAGCTCGACCTGGACCCCGAGCACGCCGCGGCGATGCTCGACGCCTGGGAAAACGGCGGGGAGAAGGGCTTCATGGACTGGGCGACCAGTCACTGGGGCCAGGACTACCTGGACGACTGGCGCTTCGGCGACGTCGACGCCGTCGAGGTCGAGCGGCCCTACGGCGGGCAGTGGCGATGAACGCCGCCCGCGGTCCGGCCGCGGCGCACGGCCCGACCTGGACCAAGGCCCGTCTCGAGCGCGTGATGGCGCTGCGGTTCGGGATCGGCGTGCACGGCGGCCCGGACACGGCCGCGGCGGCCGAGGCGATGGGCGTCAGCCGACGCACCGTGCAGCGCTGGCTGCACGCCCGCCACGGCCGCTCGATCGCCCACATCCCACCTCGCCGCCTGGCCGAGCTCCTGGCCCTGCTCTTGCCGAGCGAGGAGACCCGGCGCAAGGAGGCCCAGCAGGCCCAGTACGCCGAGCGGGCGATCGCCAACCTCGGCCTGCCCAAGCGGATGGGCGTCAAGCCGGCGTGGGAGCGCCAGCGCTGGCTCGAGGCGCACCTGGTCGTCGTGCTCGAGGTCTCCGTCGGGCCGTCGAAGATCCGCCAGCTCGCCGTTGGGCGCGCGAGCCTAGCCAAAATGGGCGAGTTCCAGCGCCGCGGCCGCGTCGTCGACCAGACCACGGTCCCCACCCGCTTCCACGCGACGGCGCTGACCCACCGTGTCCTGACCGACCTGGGGCCGTGGCGGTTCCAGGCCGGCCCCGGACAGGTCCTGCAGGGGTTCACCCAGGCCTGGCTCGCCGACGCCCCCGCCACGCACCTGGCCAGCACCGCGGACGCGCTCCAGCGCGCCCGGTGACGGCCGTCGCCCTCCCGTCACAGCACCGCGTCGTCGAGCACCTTCCATGAGTGACTCGACACCCAGGAGGTACACATGCCGCGCACCGGCAACCCCGACTACGTCGTCGACGCCGACCGCGGCTCGGGCAGCACGGCCGCCAAGCGCGCCCGCCTCGTCGACGCCGACGCGTACTCCGATCGCGTCGGCACCCGTGAGGGCCTGCGCCAGCTCGACGCCATGACCGAGCAGATGCCCGGCCTGAACCGGCTCCAGCGCGACCGTGAGCGGATCATGCCCCGCGGCACGACGGCCGACCTCGGCCACCCCCGCATGGAGCGCAAGCTCCCCGGCGCGGCCGACGTCCGCCAGCCACTCTCGGCCCGCCAGCGCAACGCCCGCAGCAAGGCCCGTCTGGAGACGGCGCGCGCGATACCCCTGGCGCAGCTGCGCGCCCAGCGCGACCTGGTCACCCGTCCCGACCGGTGGCAGGCGACCAACGACGCCCTGTCCGAGCAGACCGGCGACGTCCAGGCTCTGCCCGCCGCCGACCAGGTACGGATCCGGCGCATCGACCGCGCCATCCAGGCCTACGAGCGACGCAACGACCGCGGCCACGTCCTGTACGCGAACGTGCAGATGCCGTTCTACATCAACGACGGCAACCTGCACGGCTTCATGACCAACAACTTCGAGCCCGGACGGCGGATCTCCTTCGACCGCTACACCGTCGCCACCCACCAGCTGCACGAGACCGCCGGCCAGGTCCACGACCCCCGCGGCCGCGTCGTCACGTTCGAGATGCAGACCCGCCGCGGCGCCTACCTCGGGCACTCCGACAAGGTGGACTCCACCGCTCACCTGCTGCCCCGCGGGATGGAGTTCGAGGTCGCCGGCGTGCACCAGGCGTCCTACCGCACGCCCGAGGGCAGGACGAAGACACGCCTGGTCGTGCAGCTGCGCGACGTCACCCCCGGATCCTGACCAACATCACCCCCTCGAGGAGCACCCGATGAGCCCCAAGACCGATGCCCAGAAGGCCGCCGAGCGCGCCGAGCGCGAGGACATGTACTTCGTCAACCCCGAGATCTTCGCCATGGGCATGCCGCTGCCGCGACGCACCGACGGCAGCGACTACGCCGCCCCCGACGAGCAGCCCGAGCCCCGATGAACCCGTCCTGGGCGCTCGCGGCCGCCGGGCTGGGAGCCGGGGCAGGGGTCGCGCTGTGGTGGCGGCTGCGCACCGGCTCCTACCGACGTCGCGACGACGTGCCGCGCGTCGCCCTGGGCTGGTCGTGGCTCGTCATCGTGATGGCCGCGGCCGGCGCCGCCGCGGCGAGCACCCTCGGGCTTCCGCTCGCTGTCCCCGCCGGCATCTACCTCGTCGTGGCCAGCGCACTCGTATGGATCGACGTCGACGTGCACCGCGTCCCTGACGCGGTACTCGCCGTCCTAGCACCGGTGCTCGCGGTCGCGGTCCTGGCCGCGGCCGCCGCCACGGGGCAGTGGTCCCTGCTGGGCTGGGCGCTCGCGGGCGCCGCCGGGCTCGGGGCGGTGTTCCTCGTCCTCGCGCTCGTCGGCTCGATGGGGCTCGGCGACGTAAAGCTCGCCGCGACCACCGGCATCGTCATCGGCCCGCTCGGCATCGACGCGCTCTTCACGACCGTCCTGGCCGGCTTCCTGGTCGCGGTGGTCGTGGGCGTGGGCATGCTGGTACGCGGCGCGGGCCGACGAACACACCTCGCGTTCGGCCCAGCCATCATCGTTGGCGCGCTCATCGGGACCGCTCGAAGCGGCCTCGGTCTCTAGCCTTCACGCACGTCCAGGCTGGCGATCGACGCGAGGACTTCCGCTGCGGCGCGGATCTTATCCGGCCTTGCCTTCCCCCGAAGCTCGCGCTGCAGCATCTGCTGCGTGTCGGCCAGGATGGACTGGGTCTGCGCGCGCGACTTGATCGTTTGCGCGCGATCGATGAGCCGGGCCAGTCGCTCAGCGAAAACGATGAGACTGACCCCTGCTGTAGAAACAGCGATGACCGCCTCAAGCGGAGAGTTGTACGAGACCATCCGGACAACGGTCCGAGGTCCCTTCCGTCGCGGACGCAGGCCCGGCTTGTCATGAACGAGGCGGGTTCGCGATGCCGAGTCGTCGCTCTCGCTCGTCGCGGCGTACCTGAGGAGCACGTCGAGGCCGTCAAAGGTCGATGCCATCGCCGCGAGGGTGTACCTCGCGGACCGGTCCACGAAGACAACATCAACGATCGCGTGCTGAGTGGACGTCTGCGTCCTCGTGGCCATTGGCATGGCGCACATGCTAGCCGTCGGCCGTGGCCAGGCCAGCAGGCGCGGGCAAGGAGTCGACCGCCTCCTACTGTGGCCTGTGCCCTGCAGCCTCGAACTTAGCCGTGTCTAGAACAGCAGGCTCAAAGGCAGTGAACACGACCAAGAGCGAGACGAAGGTGACGATGGAGATCTTCAAAGGCTTGCGCCAAGCGTTCATGCCGAAGGGTCATTGTCTCGCCCCCGATCCGGGACGGCACCGGCCCGCGAGGCTGTTGGACATGGTCTCCCGGCGCTCGAAGCAGGCGTTCAAGACCTGGCTCGCCGCCCGGCCCAAGAGCTGGTCGAAGCAGATCGAGGTGGTCGCGATGGACGGGTTCGCAGGCTTCAAGACCGCTGCCGCCGAAGTGAGTCACGTCGGCTACGGGGTCGGGGACGTGACCGGACGAGTTGCGGACAACCGCGACGACCAATCCGATCTCAGAGCTCAACGAGAACCTGGCTGACCAGGGCCACGCGACGAGGGCAGAGCATGACCAGACTTGGCGAGTTTGCGTCAACGAAATGCGCGAAGCACCGGGTGGCGTCGGCACCACCGCGTACTTGATCGAGCAGAGCACCCGCTGCTCAGACGTACTCGCGATCCCCGAACCGTCCTAGAAGCATCAGGATTTCACCCTGTCGGCCGTTGTTGTCAACCGTCGGGGTCTTTAGGTTGCAGGCATGAGACGGCGCCCCCTGAACCTCACCGTTGTCGCCGCCGTGGGAATGCTACTTTTCGCCGGCTGTTCGTCTGAACCAGGGATGACCACGTCGACCACCGCGACAGAGGCCACTGGCGAGGCACCGATTGTTGAAGAGATGACTCCAGAACCAGCCGAGGACATCGTCGAGGCTGATCCAACCGATAGCCCATCCAATGACGACAATATGGGTCGAAACATCATGACAGGGCAAGGTTCCCAGACTGATGCCGCTGGCTACAGTTGGGACCTCGCGTTCAAGGTCAGCGATCCTGGGCAGGCCACGATTGATGTCGCCAACGCGGCGCCAGGCGAGGCAATCGTGACCGTCACCTACCCGACCATGGTCGACATCGTCAACACCACGGCCGCCCGCAATCTAACTGTCTCCGACGCCTATACAGTCGTGCTGGGCTGGCCCGAGGGCAGCCCAGTCTGCGCGGTGAACGAAGCAATCGTCGGTGGCTGCTACGTGGCCGTCGCTGCCGCACGCGGTGCACTCGTTCCGGCCGAAGTGGCACCGGATGGCACCGTGGCGGCACCCGGGTTCCCTGCTCTGCAGTCGATCTCGCTTCGGCCCTCCGAGGAGACAAGTGGAGCGGTCGCCGCCGAACTCGCCGCTCCTCAGTGGGCTGCCGTCTTGCGGCAGGACTCTGGCGTCACGGGCCCCGGAATCTCAAGCTTCTTCGACGTCTACACGATCGCCCATTCCGACGGCGCCCCAACCGACGTCATTGCCTCCGGTTTCACCGAGTTGGAAGTACAGCTCGTTGTTCCCTGAGGTGCCGTCCGAGCTCGTGTACATCGACCACGTGTTCCCGCTCGCCGCGGCCTGGGACCACGGCGCCAGCACCTGGATCCCCGAGCAGCGCCGCGACTTCGCCAACGACTCGCGCAACCTGCGCGCGACCCAGGGGTCCGTGAACGCGAGCAAAGGCGACAACACCCCCGAGGCGTGGATGCCCCAGCACGGCGCCTGTAAGTACGCCACGGCCTACGTCGATGTCGCCGCGGCCTACTCGCTGACCGTCTCCGCCGGCGAAACCGAGGTGCTCGCCCAGGCGCTCGCGGGCTGCTGACGACGACGTCGCTCTCGGCGGTCAAGAAGATGTCGTACGTCGGGAGCGCGAGCCGCTTGCCTCGCGTCCGCCGTAGAGCTTGTGCACCGCGGACAGCGTGCGACCGCGCCCGTCGTGCTCGTTGAGGAGCGCGGTGATGGCGCGCCAGCTCAGCCCCTTGGCCCGCGCCCTCTTGACGACGCGCGCCTCGGGTTGCCCTTCATCCAACGCCGTGAGGGCGTTTTCGATGACGCGTCGTTCGACCTTGCGTGGGTGGTGGCGCAGCCAGCGTTCGATCTGCGAACGGTCGAACTGCGCCGGCGTCGTTCGTGACGGAGCCGGCAGTGGGGCCGGCATTCCGTCGGTGATGCGCGGCGGGCTCTGGATGCCGCGTCCAGCGACGGCTGCCGCGTTTCGAAGCGTGGAGAGCGCCGGTCGGACTCCGAGCTCCTCCTCGAGGCGGTCGGCCACCTCGGCATAGCCGTACGTCGCTGGACGCCTCTTGCTCACGCCCCGAGTCTACGAACACCCCTGTTTGAGGTTGACGCTTCGCGGCAAGTGCGTCATCGTGGATGACACCACCGCCCGCACCAACGGGCACCGCACCCGGACTGACCATCCGGGACCTGAGAGGACCACCCTCATGACGACCTCGACGCTTACCCGTCCCGCGAAGTACGCTGACCGCACTGCGAGCATGCAGTCTGACCCGGAGGCTCACCACGATCGTGGTGCGGCCTCCGAGTCCTTTTCCCCCGGTTCCCGATCGAGGACGCGCGCTGCGCGACCAGGCCGACCGAGGGCGACTGGGTCCCCACCTCCGAGCAGGACGTCGTCCCCGACGAGATGACCGCCCTGTGCCGACGGTGCGACGGCCGTGAGAACTGCCTGCTGTGGGCTCTGGCCGGCGACGAGGTCGGCTACTGGGCGGCGACGACCACCGCCGACCGCGCCCGCATGATCGAGGCCGGGGATATCAGCCTCGACGCCGCCGACGAGATCCAGTCGGCTGCGCGCGCCCAGCTCGCCCAGGCGGCCGCGGCGGCAGCGGCCAAGGACGAGCAGCGCCTGCACCCGGTGGGCGAGGGCGACTACAAGGCGTACCGCCGGGGCTGCCGCTGCGGCGAGTGCCGGGAGGCGAACTCGGCCAAGCGCGCCGCGGAGCGGTCCGCCAAGCGAGCCGCGGCGCTCGCTGCCTGATCGCACAGCTGGGCGAGCTGCACGGCGCGTCGCGCCGCCTACCCCGGCCGCCGGTAGGGGACGCCTACGATCGACCACACCCACACACCAGCACTGACGAACTGACCATCGTCCTGGACCCTTGGAAGCGAGCAACCCGATGCCGATCGACCGCCCCTGGACACGGGTGCGCAACCCCGTCCCGATCCCGGCGCGCTTCAGCGCCGCGGACCTCAAGGCGATGCCCGATCTCCAGTTCGCCGAGCTCCTGCGCTCCCACCTGGTCCCGCGCGACCTGAGCCGCGACGGCAGGGCCGCATGGGACAGGCTCTGGAACACCCTGCGCCTCGACGCCGACCTCTCTGACCGCGCCTACGACACGCTCGAGGAGTTCCTCGACGCCACCGAGGGCGCGCTCGATCGCGGCGAGCTCGACGACGAGCAGCTCAAGCGCGCCACCAAGTTCGCCGAGCAGTGCCGGCAGAGCTGGAAGCGGATCGACCGCGACCCGCCGGCAGGCCCGCTGGCATGGGCCGGCAAGGCGGGCGACTTCCAGCCCTCCGCACGACGTGTGATCGCCACGCTGGTCAGCGCGATCGCGAGCCACCGCAGCACCATCACCGCCGACCCGGCCCGCGCTCCGGAGGCCGACACCCGGCTCTGGGAAGTCCTGCGCAAGGTCAACCTCGACCCCAGCGACTACCCGAGCGCCGACGACTCATGAGCCAGCCGCAGGGGGACAGCGAGCTGGTCGAGACCGTCACCGGAGCCGCGGTGCAGGCCCGGCTTCGCCGCGACGTGGAGGCCCTCGCCGCAGGTCCGCGCCACCGCGCCATCGCGGGGTCACTGACCAGCGCCCGCAAGTACTGCTCGAACGAGCTTGCCGCCGCCGGGTGGTCCGCGAGCGAGCAGACCTTCACCACCTCCCCGGCTCTGCGGATGTCCGACGCCGGACGACCCGGGGCCCCCATCGCGATGCGCTGGGTGCCCGCGCTCCACGGCGTCAACGTCATCGCCACGACAGGCGGACCTCCCCAGCCCGGGGACACATACCTGCTCGCGCACCTCGACACCGTCCGCAAGAGCCCCGGCGGCGACGACAACGCCTCCGGTGTCGCCGTCGCCCTCGAGGTCGCCCGACAGCTGCGCGGGCACGCACATCGCGTCGTGATCGTCCTGACCGACCTCGAAGAGCTCGGCCTGCTCGGTGCACGCCACCTCCTGCGCTCCCTGGCCCGACCCGACCTCATGGTGTGCCTGGACGCGGTCGGCTACTACGACGACACCGACCGCTCGCAGGCGCTGCCGGCCGGGCTCGGCCTAGTTCTGCCCGACGTCGCCCGCGCCGTTCGCGACCGCGCCCGACGCGGCGACTTCCTCCTCGTCACCCACCGCGACAGCTCGACGACCTTCGCACACCGCTTCCAGGCCGCCGCCGACCAGGAAGGCCTGGCCACGGTGCCGCTACGAGACCCACGCTGGGCAGGCCGCGGCCAGCGCTACACCCGGTGGCTCAACCCCGTGCTCATGGACCTCGACCGCAGCGACCACGCCCCGTTCTGGCGGGCGCAGGTGCCCGCCGTGTTCCTGTCCGGGACCGCGATGCTGCGCAACCGCAGCTACCACCGAGCCACCGACACGAGCCAGACGCTCGCCTACCCCCCGATGGCGGCGCTCGCGGCCGGGTTGACGACCTCGCTGCGGGCTGGCTGACGCACGCTTCCTGCCGGACCCGGTGTCACAAGAGGCCGGGGTCCTCCACCTTCCATGGTTGACCGTCGCAAGACCACTGACCGTGCGAGGCCCTCATGGACGTGCTCACCGCAGCCTGGACCGCCAGCGGCTGGCCCGTCGTCGACGAGGCCTCGCTCGGGCCCGGGGACTGTGCACGTTGCGCCACGTCGACGCACCTGGTTCCCGTGCGACGCGCGGTGTCGAAGTCGTTCACGGCGTACGACGCCTGGTCGAACCCCAGCGGGCCGGGCCTGTGCCAGGCCTGCACGTGGGCGTACACGACGACCAGCCTGCGGGCCGGCACACACCTGATCGGACGAGCCCCCGCGACGATGCGCGCGGTGTCCAGGTCTGCGGCCGCGGAGGTGCTGCTGGCCGGCACGCTGAGCGCTGAGGCCGCCCTCGCCGTTCCCCTCCGGCCCGGTCGCAAGCACGTCCTGCCGGCCGCGGCCTGGGGACGGGTCGCCGTCGACGACGTCGCCGTCCCGTGGTCGTCCTCGGACGCCTCGCGCCTGCGTCACGTGGTTGAGCTGCGCGGCCTCGGTTTCGGCTCCCGGATGATCGCCGAGCCCGCCCCGCCCTACGCGGTTCTGAGCGGCCTCGACCGGTCCTTGTGGCCTGTGGTCCTGCATGCCTGGCGGCAGCTCTCACCCTGGCGCAGCCCCGACAACCCCTGGCTCCACCTCGCTCTGCACCTCACCACTCCGGACCCGGCCAAGGAGGCCCGATGACCCCGTTCCGCACCGTCACCGCCACAGACAGCCCGCTGTCCCACTTGGTCGCGATCAGTCCCGCGCTGCTGGGGACCGGGCCTGACGACATGCCGGCGGCGACGCTGTGCGGGCGTGCGACGACGGGGCCCGCCGAGGCGGAGGTGGCCGACGTCCAGTGTCCGCGGTGCCTCTTGCGGGCGCCGTCCTTCATGGGTCTGCCGACCTACGAGGCGACGGTGAAGCTGTGAGCACGCCGACGACGCGCTGGCTCGCGCACACGGCCGACTTCATGCCGCCCCTGGAGGGCCCTGCCGGGACTGCAGAGCGCCTGCTGCTGCTCATCCACTACGGCATCGACTGGTCGGGTGGCTGGGTGGCGCGGTACCGCAACACCTACTGGACGAGCATCCTCCCCGACCGCGTCATCTGCGCCACGTACCGGTCCTCGAACCTGCGCCGGTGGTGGCGCGACGTGACCGACGACCTCGGCTCCCACCCGGGCCACGCCGACCAGCGCGCCGAGCTGGAGCAGTTGCTGCGCGCCGAGCCGATGCCAGTGCTCGAGGTCCTGCGCTACGAGACCGAGGCGCTGCTGCTGCGCACCCGCATCGTTGCCGACGCCGTGCGGGCCGCACGCCCCGAGCGCGAGAAGGCGGCGGTCTCCTGATGCAGACGATCACCTGGAAGGGCACCTTGACCGCGCGGTCCGCGATCGCCCACGGGGGCGAGACACGAGGCACGATCACCCTGCTGCGGCGTGAGCTCGTCGCGACGGCGGCGGGCACTCTCGTGCACGTACCGATCGTCTCCGGCAACACGACCCGGGGGCGGCTGCGGCGCATCGGTGAGGAGCTGCTGCGTGACGCGCTGGGCTACGAGGGCGCACTGCACCCGGCCGCGGCCCACACCCTGCGCGGCGGGGGCGCGCTGGCCAAGTCGAGCGGCGAGCCGCTGTCTGGGTCACGCCTGCGCGATCTGCGCGACCTCGTCCCGCAGATCGGCGTGTTCGGCGGCGCCGGCGGCGGCACGATCATCAGCGGTGCGCTCGACGTCGGCAAGGTCGTCCCCCATGTCGCCGAGACGAGCCGCATCACCGGGGTCGCCTCGTCGCTGTCCGCGTTCTCCGCGACCCAGCTCGAGGCGTACACCCGCCAGAGCGACGAGAACCACCACGACTTCGCCACCGTCGCCGCGGCGCCGGTGACCGCCGAGCTCCGCATCGACGACACGGGCCGGCCCGACCCCGTCGAGCGTGGGGGAGGACACCAGATGCTGTTCCACGTCGAGACGTTCCCCATCGGCACCGTCTTCAGCACCTGGCTGCGCCTGCGCCGTCCGACCCCGCTCGAGGCGGCGTTCTTCCACGATGTCCTCGACGAGTTCCGTAGCGACGGCCGTCTTGGCGGCCGCGTCGGCGTCGGTCACGGCGAGGTCCTCGTCGAGCTCGACACCGACGCCGCTGCAGACCCCCGCGAGGACCTCGACTGGCGCGCGGTCGTCCAGGAGAACCGCGCGCAGATCCTCACGGCGCTGGCGGCCCTGGCATGAGCGCCACGAACCTGGAGCCGATGCAGGTGCGGGCGCACCTCGCCGCTGGGATCGCTCAGGCGGCCCCCTGGGGGATCGCGCTCGACGGGCTCCTTGCCTCCGAGCTCTGGGCACGGCAGAAGGCCGAGCACCGCGCGGCGGGCCAGCCTTACGTCCGCGCGCTCGAGCGCGACGACCCGCCCGACCTCGACCTGCCGCTCGCACGGTGCCAGCCCGTCGACGGGCCGTGGCACTGGGCCGCGACGTGCGCTCACCCCGATCAGCACCACGAGCGGCTCGACGTGCGCACCTGGACGGGTCGCGTCGATGCCCGGGCCCTCGAGCAGGTGGCGACCGAGCTCCCCAAGACCGTCTCGCAGCGTCAGGGGAGGTACCGCGCTCGCCGTATGCCGCTCCTGGTCACCCCGACCACCTCGGTCACGTGGCAGGCCGTCGGAGATCTCGAAGGTGTCAGGGAGCTGCTGGAGTCGATCACCAGCATCGGCAAGAAGCGCGCCAGCGGAGAGGGTCACGTGCTGCGCTGGGAGGTCACCGCGGCGCCCGAGCTCGACAAGCTCACCGCCGCCCACCTGCACCCGGACGGGACGCTCGGCCGCCCGACGCCCGAGGCGTGCCGGCGTCTGCTCGGCGACGTCGTCGACGGCGGCCGCGGCCGCGCCGGCATCCGACCTCCCTACATGCACCCCGCCCGCCAGTACGACCTCTACCTGCCGGCTCTCCTGAGCTCATGAAGCCAGCCGATCCTGGCCTGGACGTGCGCGTGCTGCAGGGGCTGCGCACCTCGAGGCGCGACCTGCAGCTCGTCCGCGACAGGATCCGGGAACACCTGGACACCCACGAGGGGTACGTCGCGTTCAGCGGCGGGAAGGACTCCCTGGTCGTCCTGCACCTCGCGCTCCAGGTCGACCCCGACGTTCCCGTCGCGTTCTTCGACAGCGGGCTCGAGTTCCCTGAGACGTACGTCTACCTCGCCGAGCTCACCGCGGCGTGGGACCTCAACCTCGACGTCGTGCCTGCCACCATGAGCGCGCTCGATGTCATGGCCGCCAACGGCTCCTGGGACCACCACGCGCCAACACGTGACACCCCGGCGATGCACCGGGCGCTGATCACCGAGCCCGCCGCGATCGCCCACGACGCTCACGGCGCCGGCGAGCTCTGGGGCGTGCGGGCCCAGGAGTCCCGCGGCCGCGCCGCGGCCTACGCGAACGCACTGCGCGCGGCCGAATGTGCCTGCGAGAGTCCGTGCACGCAGAGGGCTCGTCGTGCGCGTCACGGCGGTCGGATCGCCCGCGTCGACGGGACCGTCGCCTACGGACCGGTCTGGGACTGGACCACCGAGGAGATCTGGGGCCACATCTCTCGCCACCAGCTCCCGACCAATCCCGTCTACGACAAGCTGCGCCGGCTGGGCGCCCCAGAGCACTTCCTGCGGGTCTCGGCCATGCTCGACGGCAACCGCCTCGAAGAGGGCCGCGTCACGTGGCTCCGGCGCGGCTGGCCTGCCCTCTTCGAAGAGCTCGCAGCAGCCCTCCCGCGGATCCGCGAGTACGTCTAGCGAGGCGTGCGCAGCCTCACGCGCCGCTCGGCGCTCGCGGTCAGTCGCACTGGTCGCATACACCCGACGCGGGGAGCTGCATGAAGCACCGGCTGCATACCGGCGCGGGCCTCCCGACGCCGACTGATGGCCTTCCTCGTCCTGGGGTTCCAGGTATCGGCGTCGAGCGCCACCGGTAGTGCTTCTCCGAACGGAACCAACCGAGATCGACTTCCTCATGGGCAGGAAGCTCGACGCGGGTTCGGTAGATACAGGCTTCACGCACCCATCGGCTCGGCACCGCGTACGCGGTCTCGTCCACGTATCGCCCGACTGCGACGTACTCCCGCGAGGGCGGGAACCAGAACACCATGTCGTAGCCCACATGCTCGAGCCACAGCCGCAGAGTGGGGTCGATGTGGTTCACCACCCACTCACGCTGGCCGGCGTCGTCGATTCCGAGCGACTTCAGCGCGTTGTTGAACGTTGACCTGTCTCGCGGCCACTCCCGTGCGCTGAGGTGAGCGACGGAAGTCGGGCGCTCTCGCACCGCCTTCCGCGACTTGATCTCATCCCAGCGTCGCGAGAACGAGGTGTCGTCGTCGCTCACCGTTGCTCCTCGATCCGGCTCCTGGAAGCACCCCGTGGTCGGCGGGGCGTGCGGGTTCGATCGAGACTGCGCCGGATGGCGGTCTGAGTGCGTCCCGTGAGTTCGCCGATCTCTCGCAGGGATCGACCCGCTGCGTACTCGCGCGCCGCGAACTCGTCGAGGCGGCGAACCTCCTCCTGCGCGGACTGGTGCTTGCGGTCATCGCGGAAAGCAGGCAGGACCTCGAGCGTGGGACGCGACGGATAGGGCACGGCGCCGAGGGTAGCGCCCCACCCTGACGCAGACCCTGGCCCGCTTCCGACCACCCCCTGGTTCATGTGCCATGGGGTCGGGAGGCATGGGGTCCGGGTGCGGAGAAACCGCCTCTGACGTGCGCGGACGTCGCGCCGTAGTGTCGGAGGCACCACCCTGACGGGCCGACCACCCGTCCTGACACCCCACTGGAGTCGACATGGCGAACGACACGCTCCTGGAGCACACCACGCTGCGCGACCTGCGTCCGGGCGACCGCTTCCGCGTCGTGGGCCACGAGTCGTGGGCGACGGTGCGCCACGTCACCGCGACGTCGATCACCGGCGTCGGCCGGTCGGGGGAGTGGCACCTGTACCTCGACGACGCACCGGTCGTGCTCGCCGAGGTCGTGCGTGCCGACGCGCCGCGCCTGGTCGACGTTGCGCGCATCACGCTGCACCACCTGCGCGACGGGCAGTGGAACTGGCACGCCACGTTCCACCTCCCGTTCGCCTCGAGCACGGTCGACATCCTCGAGGCGCACGTTCCGTGCGCGTTCGTCGGTGACGTCGCCCGTCTGCTCGAGGCGGGGTCGGGCGCCCGGGTCATGCACCCGTGGCACCTGCTCACGCGCGAGGCGTGACCACCACATTCCGGTAGGCCGACCACCTACCCCGAAAGTCCGAGGAGGACTCATGACGACCACCGAGATCACCACCGCCCCGGCCCCGACCTGGAGCATCGACCTGATCGGGCGCCCCGCGATCCGCGATGGCGCGATGACCGCCATCACCGCCGTGCGGGGCGAGCACATCTACACCGCCGACACCCCCGGCGTCGCCCACGCGGCCACCGAGCTCGTCCCCCTGCCGGTGCTGGGCGAGCACGTGCGCACCTCCAGCGGCACGGTCGGGTACTGGATCGGGCGGCTCGACGACGAGCCGGTCCCGGAGGGCATCGTGCGTGCCCTGCTGCTCAGCGACGAACTCTCCCGGACGTTCGACATCGCGGCCACGGACGTCGACGCACGTACGGTCGTCGACGGCCGCGCCAGCGAGGGGGAGCGGGCCGCCCTGGGCGCGCTGCTCGGTGCACATCTGGCCCACCGGTCCACCATCCGCCGGCACCGGCAGTGGATCGACGCCCTCACCGAAGACGCGCACGTCCACGCCGACGACAACTCCCTGTGCGAGCGCTTCGATGACTTCATGGAGGAGCACGGTCTCGCGCGCAGGGCACGGGACTACGACCTGCGCGTCCAGGTCACCGCAACCCTCTACCTCACCCGGAACGCCTCGAGCCTGGACGCCGCCATCGACACCCTCGACGGTGAGACCCTCCTCGCCGCACTCGCCTCCGACGATCTGACGTGGGACGCCGAAGAGGACTGAACCCACCCGAAGACGCGCGGCGACGGCGCCGATAGCGTCGGAGGTACCAACCGATCGGCGGGACTGACCACCCGCCACGATTCCAGAGATGGAGCGCGACGACACGGGCATGGACGTGTACGGGAAGAACCCCACCAGCGACGAGGGAGGGTACTTCCGCAACAACGTGTGGTGGTGGCGCCCCCTGGCGGACTACCTCCTGCAGACCTACCCCGACCTCACCGGCGAGTGCACCTACTGGCACACCAACGACGGCGACGGGCTCACCGCCGAGTCCGCCACGGCGCTCGCGGACGCGCTGCAGCGCGACCTCGACAACGGCAACGTCGCCGCCTACGCGGCCGCCTACGAGGCCCGCATCGCAGCTCTGCCCCTGAGCGAGTGCACGCTGTGCTCCGGCACCGGCATCCGCACCGACGCGATCGGCCGCCAGTACGGCTTCGACATCCCCCACGACCCCGCCACCGGGCGAGGCGGCTGCAACGGCTGCGAGGGCAACGGCAAGGTCCAGTCGTGGGAGGCGCACTACCCCTTCAGCGTCGAGAACGTGGCCGAGTTCGCCGCCTTCGCCCGCGCCAGCGGCGGCTTCGAGATCCACTGACTAGCGACGGGCGGCACTCCACAGGGAGGGCCGCCCGTCCGCGTCGCCGTGCCCGGCGGCATGGGGCGCCGGGCACGGCGACGAGCTGCTCGCGCGAGTGAGCGGCGCGCCGTAGCGTCGAAGTACCAACCCGGTAGGCCGACCACCTACCCCCGAGTCCCCCCTTGGAGGGCACATGTCGTACAACCAGTGGGCCGGCTTCGCCGACGCCGTCGCGTCCGCCGCCCTGTTCATGAGCACCGACCGGACCCTGCCCGTGCTGCGCAGCGTCCGCGTCCGCCACGACGTCGACCGCGGCGTCAACCTCGCCGAGGCGACCGACCGGTTCACCCTGGCCGAGCAGATCTTCGGCGAGGACGGCGCCGACCCGGAGGGCTGGGCGACGTTCCGCATCGACGCGGGCGACATCCCCTGCTCGTGCGCAACGGCGACCCGCGCGACGTCACGGTCGTCGAGGACAAGGTCACGCTCGAGTACGGCAACGGGCACTCCTGGTCGCTCTCCATGCCGGCGGGTGACTACCCGCCGGTCCAGCGCCTCTGGCAGGACGCCGAGACGACGGACACGATCGGCAGCGTCGCGTTCAACCCGGCCCTGCTGGCCCGGCTCGCCAAGGTCGCCCCGTACTACGCCGGCCACAGGTCGCCGGCGGCGCGGCCCCTGAAGGCGGTCTACCCGGTGCACCTGGAGTTCTCCGACGCGACCAGGCCCATGCGGGCCACGATCGGCGACCGGTTCCGCGCGCTCATCGTTCCCGTGCGCTTCACCGGCGCCTGACTCCCCGGTGCCGGCTACCCGCGGGGCGGCCGGCACCCCCAGGAAGGACGTGGACGTGACCGGCGACGAGTACATCGCGCTCCTGGAGGAGCGCCACGCAGCCTATGAGGCTGCCCACCCGATCGACCCGAGGGCGCCCGAGTGGGCGCGCCGTGTGATCCGTCCGTTGCTCGAGTGGTTCATCGAGGAGGGCGACGAGGAGATCTTCACCCCGCCGCCGAATCCGCCCGCCTCGAGGCCGGCACGAACCCCGCGGCCGCGCACGTACCGCACGGCCGCGTCGCTCCGCGAGGAGCGTGACCGCGTACGCGCCCAGCTCGACGCGCTCGACACGAGCTCGGAACACGACCCCGCAGTCGTGAACCTCTCCCCGAGCTCACGCTCACGAGCCGCGCGCGCCGCCGGTCGACGACGGTTCGCCAGCCTGGACCGCGACATCACACGAGCGTGCCGGCTCCTCGAACGTCTCGACGCGCTCGACGCCAAGATCCGCCGCGCCGACGCCCGCGAGAACCGCTCCCACGACGCTGAAGACGGCCCGTAGAGGCCACCGTGCCAGCCCGCGAGCTGGAGCTCGCAGGGCCCGGCGCCCCATGCCGCCGGGCCCTGCGTCACCACCCCCACAACCCACGCCCGGCTCGCTAGGCTCGAGGAACCACCACAACGACGGGCCGACCACCCGTCCGACCTTCCCTCCAAGGAGGACACGATGACCACCGCCACGACCACCCGCCGCTGGGAGGCCACCAAGGCCCGCTTCGCGGGCTTCCAGACCGACGGCTCCACGACACCCACCACCGAGCACGACGGCTGGCACATCCCCTACGGCCCGCGCCCCATCACCGTCACCTACACCGACCCCACCACCGGCGACCTCCTCTGCCAGGACACCTGGCACCACGGACAGGTGTTGCACCTGGTCTCGGACCTGCTCGACCACCTCACCGCGCATCACCCCGACGGCACGCAGGCCTCGACCGTGGCGCTCGCGGTCTACGAGGCGATCGAGTCGGACCTGGCGACCGGGACGTCGATCGCCGCGTGGTCCTCCTGGAACGCCCTCGTCGACCTCGTGATCTCCGCCGCGACGCACCCGATCTCGCAGGTCTCGACGACCTGGTCGGAGTTCTGACGGACCCGGGCGGGGGAGGCGCGCCACCCCGCCCGGGCATCGCAGCCTCACGCAGCCGAGCGCGTGCGGCTCGTACACCACCCACCGGGCGGCCCGACCAGCCGCCGAGAGTCCCGAGGAGGACGACGCCATGACCACGACCCACGAGACCGCCGCCGAGCAGATGTACGCCCTGACCGCCCTGACCGTCGCCGCGACCGAGGCCGAGATGAGGGCTGCCGCCTACGTGATCGCCCGTCAGGTGCGGGACCTGCACCCGTCCGCGGACCGGGTTCACCTTGAGCCCTCGGACCAGGGGGACTGGCTGTCCCTGGTCCGTTGGAGCGACCCGAGCGGGCGTTCCGGGGATCTCTACGACGCCGAGGAGGCAGAGGACGCGGCCACGCACCTGTACCTGCCACAGATCGCGTCGACGCCCGACGGCGGGGCGGTGCCCGGGCTGTGGCAGACCGAGCGTCGCCCCGAGCGGTACGTCCTGGAGATCGACGAGGTGCTCGACGGGTACGCAACGCCCGTCGTCGTCGAGGTGCTCACCGTGCGCGATCCGGACGGCCCGACGGCGGTCCACCTCACGGTGCTCGGGACGGTACCGCCGCACTGGGCCGTCTCGGAGTTCTCGATCGACGCGGGCGCGGGCCACGAGTGGGAGGACTGGGCGGCCCACCGCGACGAGTGCCTGACCTCCGCATCCGAGGCCCTGCGCCCGGCCCTGCTCGACGCGCTCGCCGACCCGCCCGGCGGAAAGTACATCGAGGGCCGCGACGGCCGCCCGTGGCTCGACGGCAGCCCTCACGCCGCTCAGGAGACGCGCTGATGACCGCCTGGATCGTCACGTACACGTCCATGCCGATCGAGGCCGAGACCGCCGAGGAAGCGATCGCCCGCGACGGCAGCGGAGGCGGCCACTGGCAGGCCTACCCCTTGCACCCCGATCGGCCCGACGTCTTCGACCTCGAGGTCGACACGACGACCGGTGACGCTGGCCTGCCGCTGCTGAGCGCGACCGTCGGACCGGCGACGATGTACGCCTACCAGCACCGCGACGAGCACGACCGTCCGCTCCCCGTCCTCGTCGTCGAGGTCGACACAGACCACGACACCGAGGTCCGCACCTACGTCAACGACGTAGCGCGCACACCACCGACCCACTGAGCACGACAGCCCGCCCCGTGCGGGCACCAGCCTGGAAGGGGTGTCTCCCCTCGGGGCCCAACTGCGCCTGCGCGCAAGGCCGACATGGCCCCTATAGGAGACGGAGGGTTCGAGTCCCTCGCCAGGCACCACACCCCGCTCGGGGCGGGCACCCCATGCCGCCCGCCCCGACGCCCTTGGGCCAGGTTGTGTGGGTGGCGCCGGGTAACGTCAGCAGCACCAACCCACCCGGGCGCGACTGACCATCCGCCCCCCCCACGGCCGGAGGCCTGATCATGTACTTCCTGCTCCCCGATGACACGTTCGTCGTGGTCCCCTCTGAGCGGATGCTCCCCCTGTACGAGGCCGCGAGGAACTACCACGTCAGCGTGTACGACCCCGCCACTCGGAACTGGAGTGACGAGCTGGAGTTCATCTCTTCCTTCCCCGGCGGGGGCTCCGTCACCGGCTACGAGGCGACCGCCAACGGGGCCACGACGACCGTCGAGCGCTCTTTCAACGTTGCGGGCGCGCGCCGGGTCAACCTCTACGTTGCCAGGATCGACGGCACGGCTTCGATGCTGTGGGGCCCGACGGCGCGAGACGCGCTGGCCGAGGCGGGGTACGTCGTCGACCTCGACACCAACGGAGCCCTCCACCGCGACGCGGTGACGGTCGGCACCATCCGGATGGTGGGCTGACATGGACACCCTGCCCCGAGACCGTCCGGTCAGCCCGCTCGAGGGATTCCTGCTCACCACGGCCCGGCTCGTGAGCCAGGGCCTCTCACCCGCGGCCGCCGCCGGACTGCTGCTCGTGAAGATGTCCGAGCAGCAGCCGGCCCTACTGGACCGGGTCCTGAATGAGCTCGCGGACAACGCGCCGGTCGTAGACCAACTCGTCGAGCTCTTCGAGTTGTAGTCCGCCCCCGTGCGAGCGGCTCCTGTCGGTGTGCGGCGGTACGGTCGATTCACCAACCCGCGCGGGCTGACCACCCGCCGAACCTTCCACGCTGGAGGCCAGCATGAGCACGCCTACCGAGAACGTCGAGCACGTCGAATGCCTGCAGTCGAGCGACCCCGACGGGTGCGCCGGCGCCGTCGAGTACCGCCTGCCGCTGTCGGGCACGGGTCGTTCGTTCCCGCGATGTGATCGCCACTGGGAGCAGCGTCTTGACCTCGAGCAGGGGCTACGCGAGCGGTACCCGGAGACGCCGCCCACGGGGTGGTCGCCGGCCGATGCCGGCGAAGCCTGGTCTGAAGAGGACTACTGAGGGTGGCCGCGTCGTCGGCGCGACGCCGGCACACCGGGATGCGCACACTGCACGCGGCGGTGACCGGCGCCGTCTGTCCTCGTGCTC
>Ga0164243_10001236_pt1 | contig 44115 bp, 39 predicted proteins | sample OricompcompostOP_FD_108781 | JGI IMG/M metagenome (GOLD analysis project Ga0164243, IMG submission 108781) | Organic Plus compost microbial communities from Emeryville, California, USA - Original compost - Organic plus compost (OP) | ecosystem: Engineered > Solid waste > Mixed feedstock >...
AACTTCCGCTCGCGCATACCCTCGATCACGTTGCGGCACATGTTGAACAGCGACCCGAGATTGGTGTTGATGACCTCCGTCCACTGCTCGGGCTTCATGCGGTGAAGCGTCGCATCGCGCGTGATGCCGGCATTGTTGACCAGCACCTCGACCGGACCAAGCTCCGCTTCGATCTTCTTGAGGCCCTCGGCGCAAGCCTCGAACGACGACACGTCCCACTTGTAGACGTTGATTCCGGTCTCGGCGTGGAATTTGTGCGCGGCTTCATCATTGCCGGCATAGGTAGCCGCGACCTTATAGCCCGCCGCTTTCAGCGCTTTCGAAACAGCCGCACCAATGCCGCGAGTTCCGCCGGTCACAACTGCTACGCGCGCCATGTTACGCCATCCTCCCTCTGCAAGTTTTTTGCATGTCCCTCGTGCTCCGCCGCAGCGGAGCACGCACCCGTCCAACCGTTACTGCCCACGAAACGTCCCTGAGAAAATCCTTACCGCTCGACGCACATAGCAATGCCCATGCCACCGCCGATGCACAGCGTCGCAAGTCCCTTCTTGGCATCGCGTTTCTGCATCTCATGGAGGAGCGTCACCAATACGCGGGCGCCCGAAGCGCCGATCGGATGACCTAACGCGATCGCGCCGCCATTGACATTGACCTTGCTCACGTCCCAGCCAAGATCTTTGTTGACGGCACAGGCCTGGGCCGCGAACGCCTCGTTCGCCTCGATGAGATCGAGGTCGCCGATGTTCCAGCCGGCCTTCTTGAGCGCCGCGCGCGAAGCGGGAATCGGCCCGGTTCCCATGATCGCCGGATCGACGCCGGCATGCGCCCAGGACACGATACGGGCCAGCACCTTCTTGCCTTCTTTCGCGGCATCGCTCGCCTTCATCAGCACCACGGCGGCGGCGCCGTCGTTGATGCCCGAGGCATTCGCCGCCGTCACCGAGCCGTCCTTGGTGAAGGCCGGGCGGAGCTTGGCAATCGACTCCAGGGTGACGCCGGCCTTCGGATACTCGTCCGTGTCGACAACAATATCGCCCTTGCGCGACTTCACCGTGACGGGGACAATCTCGTCCTTGAACCTGCCGGCCTTCTGCGCGGCTTCCGTCTTGTTCTGCGAGCCGACCGCGAATTCATCCTGCTGCTGCCGTGTGATTTGCCACTGCTTGGCGACGTTCTCGGCGGTCATCCCCATGTGGTAGCCGTTGAAGGCATCCCAGAGGCCGTCCTTGATCATGGTATCGATCATCTCGAAGTTGCCCATCTTCACGCCCGTGCGCAGATGCTGGCAGTGCGGCGCCATGCTCATGGATTCCTGGCCGCCGGCAACCACGACATCCGAATCGCCGTTGACGATCGCCTGGTAGCCGAGCGCGACGGCGCGCAGGCCGGAACCGCACAACTGGTTGACGCTCCACGCCGGGCTCTCGACCGGGATGCCGGCGCCGATCGAAGCCTGGCGGGCCGGGTTTTGGCCCTCCCCGGCGGTCAGGATTTGCCCCATGATGGCTTCGGAAACCCGCGCGCCCTCGATCCCGGCGCGTTCCAGCGCGGCCTTGATGGCGACCTGGCCGAGTTCATGCGCCGGGATATTGCCGAACGCGCCGTTGAATGACCCGACGGGCGTGCGCGCCGCGCCGACGATTACGATGTCCTCCGCCATAATCCGCTCCTGTCTTGCCCGTCGGTCCTGCCCCTGGGCTTGTTCGATCGTCCATACTCGATAGCGCTAGATAGGCTGTCAATCGAACCCTGTTCAAGCATCATCACGGGAAAGCGACCTTGATCTGCGCCATGTCCGGCGCTGTCCGCCGGCCGCGGGCGTGAATAAAAAAGCTTGGCCGCGCCGTTCAATTCAGCATAGCCTTGTCCATCGACGCGCCCGATGGGGCGATAGCACTTGGGGGGAGACTGGGATGCCGGCCGAATGGCATTTGCGGGGATTCGCCAGCTATCGCGCCGGAAGGTGCCTTGGTCCCCGAGTTCGGGGTTTGCCAGTCTCAAAATAGCGACAGGTCCATGACGAAGCCCAACGAACCGGTCATCATCAAGAAATACGCCAACCGGCGGCTCTACAATACCGGCACGAGCACCTACGTGACCCTTGAAGACCTCGCGCTGATGGTCAAGAAGGGGGATGACTTCACGGTGTACGATGCCAAATCCGGCGAGGACATTACCCGCTCCGTGCTGGCCCAGATCATCTTCGAGCAGGAGAACAAGGAAGGGCAGAACCTTCTGCCGATCGCATTCCTGCGCCAGTTGATTCGATTCTATGGCGACAGCATGCAGATGCTGGTGCCGCGTTTTCTCGAAGCGTCGATCGAATCGTTGACCAAGGAACAGGGCAAGCTGCGCGAGCAGATGACCCAGGCCTTTGGCGGCGTCGGCTTCGGGCCGATGGAAGAGCAGGTGCGGCGGAACATGGAAATGTTCGAGCGGACCTTCGCGATGTTCGCGCCGTTCGCGCGGCGGGAGAGCCCCACGACAACAGCCGAGCCGACGCCTGAAAAGCCGGCGGGATCCGGCGAGATCGACGAGTTGAAGCGCCAGATGGAAGCAATGCAGAAGCGCATCGACCGCCTGAGCGAAGGCGAGAAGTAGGGCTCCTGACGACAACTTCTTCGTCATGCCCGGCTTTATGCCGGGCATCCGCGTCTTGTCTTTGCTTACTCGATGAAAAAAAGACGCAGATGGCCGGAACAAGCCCGGCCATAACGACCTCCGCTACGCCACCGACTTCCGCGCCGCCATCTTCGCATGCGGCGGTTCGAGCGAAGCAAGCCCGATCAGTTCGCCCTGCAGGTAATCGCAGCCATAGTCGGCCAGCGCCAGCGCGACGTCCTCGCTCTGGACCCGTTCAGCGACGGTCTTGAGTTTGAGCCGCCGTGCGAGGTCGAGCAGCGTCAGCACGAAGGCGCGGTCGTCGTCCGATGCCAGCATGTTCTCGATGAACGCCCCGTCGATCTTGATCATGTCGACGCCGAGCTTGCGCAAGTTGCGGAACGAGGTGTAGCCCGCACCGAAATCGTCGATCGCGATGTGGCAACCGAAGTCCTTCACCCGTGAGACGAAGCTGCGCAGTTCGTCGATGTCCTGGATCGCGACTGTCTCGGTGATCTCGATGGTGAGCCGCTGCGCCACCGAGGCATTGAGCCGCAAAAGATTGGTCAGCGCCGACCACCAGTCGGGATCGATGGCGGAAAGCGGCGACACGTTGAGACTGGCGCGGAATTCCGGATGCGCGATCAATTCACCGACACACAGTTCCAGCACGCGATGGTCGAGCAGGCGGACAAAGCCAAGATGCTCGGCAATCGGGATCACGTCCTGGGCGATGACGATCGTGCCGTCGGTACGGCGAATGCGCATCAGGCATTCGTGGAACGCGATGTTGCGCGAATGCGCCTCCACCACCGGCTCGTAGGCGATCAGCACGCGCCGCTCGTTGAGCGCGCCGACGATCTCGTCGCTGGTGCGTATGTTCTCGCGCCGCTGGCTGTCGCGTTCGGCGTTCGGCCGGTAGGAAGCGAACGAGCCGCGCCGCCTGGCCTTGGCGGCATTGGCGGCTTCCTGCGTGCGCGCGAGGATTTCCTCGACCGTGCGGGCATGACGCGGCGCCACGACGCCGCCGACCGTGACGGTCACAGCGACCGGCCCGGCCTTGGTGTGCACGACCCGGTCGCGCACGCCCACGAGCAGCCGCTCGGCGGCGACGCGCAGATCGTCCACATTGCACTTCTTGAGCACGACGCCGAACTTGTTGCCCGAATAGCGCCCGAGCACGTCCGCGCCGCGCATCTTGGCGCGCAGGCGCTTGGCGACTTCCGCGATCACCTCATCGGCAATGTCATAGCCGTAGGACTCATTGACGCGCCCAAGGTTGTCGATCGAGATAAGCAAAAAGCCGCATGACTGCTGAAACTTCACCGCCTCATCGAGCGTCTGGGCGAGCACCGCGGTCAGCCGCCAGCGGTTGACTTCGCCGGTCAGCGCATCGAACTGGGAAAGATAGGCGAGGTGCTCTTCCTGGGCGTGGCGCTCGTTGATGACGCGGACGATGCCATGCGCACGCGCCGGCCGGCCGTCGGGACCGGGAAACCAGCGGCCGACGTCTTCCACCCAGACCTGCCCGCCCGCCGCGCCGCGCGGCTGCAGGCAGTATTCGACCTGAAACAGCGTGCCCTCGGGACCGTCCTGCTGGGCCGACTTCATCACCGCATCGAACCGCGACCGCGCCGCGCCGGGCGCGAGCAAGGACGCATAGCCGCGGCCGGTCGAAATTTTCGACACGTCGCCAATGCCGAGCACGGCGCCGACATTGTCGCTCCAGTTCAAGCTGTCGGTTTCGACGGACCACTCATAGGCGACGTCACCGACCGACCGGAAAATGCGGGTCGCATCGACAGGCGCATACTCGGCCATTTGAACATCTGTATCGATCGCCGCACGAACGGACGCTTCAACTTGCGGATGCGCCGCGGCCGCCGCGCGGGGCTTTTTGCCCGGCGAATGATCGCGTTTGCCTTCCGTCATTTCTCCCGTCGCTCCAAGCCGATGCCATTGGGCAGGCGTGGCTGCCGATCCCACCCTGCCCGATGAAACTAAAGATTTGGACAACCGGTAATGCAACCGCGGGATAGTGTCCCGCGTTATTGCGGCATGGCGCTTGCGACGCTTAACGAAAGGTTACCGTAGCGTTCCAAATCGAGACAGCGGCCATGAATGCAGTAATAACGAACGCCAGAGCCATCGTCCCGCAGTCGACGGCGTCCGACCCGGTCGCCGGTTCCGGCGCGGCGCGCGCGGACGGTGAGCCGGCCGATCGTACAGCCGATGACGGCGCAATCAGGAATTCAGCGGCCGCCGCCGAGAGCCTGTCGCCTCGGCGGGCCGCCACGCTGCCGATCGCGCCGTTCGTCGCGCAGTTGATCGCAAACCAGCAGGGCCTGCCGCAGACTCGCGCCCGCAACCGCGTCGAGCCGGCCACCGCCGCGCTCGCTTATCGCACGGCAGGGCGCCGCAGTTAAACTTCAGAGCCGTTGGATATTGTTGGCGCTGTCGACGTTGATGTCGCGCTGCGCCGAGCGGATTGTCACCGAGAATCCGGCCACCACATCGACAAAGCTGATGACTGTCAGGATGAAAAAGACCGATGTCGCCGCCTGCCGGAACAGGATGAACTCCAGCAGCATCGCGACAAACAGCAGCGTCGATAACAGGTGATCGACGATGGCGCGCGCCGATGGCCGCGTTGCCTTCATCAGTTCGGCGTACAGAAGCAGAATGGAGATCGCGATGAAGAGATCGCCGGCGGTCAGCGTCCACTGCGCGCCGGACGCGAGCGAGACATCCTTGATGCCGTAGCCCCACGTCACACCGGGCCGGTCGCCCGGCATCAGAAATTCGATGATGTTGTAAACCGCGAAGGGAAGGACCAGCAGCGGAAAGCCGATGAGGTACATGGCCCCTTCCCCCAAAGCCTGTGCGGCTTAGCGCATGATCCCGAAAAGCCTGCCCTCGGGCTCGATCCGAGGGCGGAACCGGTTTTCGGACGGGATCACGCGCACCGATCAGGCTTCCTTCTTCGCCTTCAGGATCTGGCGGCCGCGATAGATGCCGGTCTTGAGATCGATGTGGTGCGGGCGGCGCAGCTCGCCGGAATCCTTGTCCTCGACGTAAGCCGGCTGCTTGAGCGCATCGGCCGAACGACGCATCCCGCGCCGCGACGGCGAGGTTTTTCGTTTTGGCACAGCCATGGGAAATCTCCTGCAAACCTGAAAAGGGCGCGTCCGCTATCCGGAGACCGCGCCCGAAAATCCGTTGAAGCCGGGCTTATAGAGGAAGGAAAAGCGGCTGGCTAGGGCGTCGGGCCGGAAAATTGCAAAGCCCACTCCGGGTATATCTCAATAATTCAATATGTTACGCGGCGTGAGGGGTTGGCGCGCGACGCTTGACATAAAATTATAGGCATATACCTATAAACGCATGACGGACCTGCCACGGCAGATCAAGCCTGCGATCTTTGTCGGTTCGAGCCGAAAAGACCTGCGCAATTTTCCAGTAGGGGTCCGTAGCGAGATGGGTCTTGCGCTTTTTGAAGCGTAACTTGGAGGTCATCCCGCAAACGCAAAGCCGCTGAAAGGTTTAAGCGGCGTATTGGAGTTACGCGACAACTTTGACGGCGACACATATCGCGCCGTCTATACCGTGCGATTTGAAGGCGTGCTGTATGCCTTCCAAAAGAAATCCACTCGTGGAATTTCAACGCCGCAGCGACACATCGAACTCATCAGGCAACGGCTGCGCGACGCTGAAGCAATCCACAAGGCTGCAAAGGGTGCTCGATCATGAATACCAAGAAAGACTTGCCCACCCACGACGTAGGCTCGGGCAACATTTTCGCGGACCTGGGATTACCGAATGCCGAAGAGGATCAGCTCAAGGCAGCCCTTGTCGTCGAACTCAAGCGACTGATTGCGCAGCGCGGGATCACGCAGTCCGCGGCCGCCAAGACCGGCGGCATCAAACAGCCCGATTTATCCAAGATTTTACGCGGGCAACTGCGAGGCTATTCCGTAGAGCTTCTGATGCGCCTGCTGACGGCATTCGAGCAGGATGTCGAGATCACGATCAAGCCTCATCGCAAGCGCGGCACGGCCGGTCGAATAGTTCTCGTGCCGGCGGCTTAACGCAGCCGCAAACAGCTGTCGATTCCCGCTGCGCGCATGCGGCGCAGGTGGATGCCCGCGATGCGGCGCAGGCCAGGGCCCGGCGCGCGGGCATTGCGTCTCGCCGGATTGGGCAGCACCGAGGCAAGCAGCGCCGCCTGCGGCGCCGAGACATCCGCCGCGCCAATGCCGAAAGCGCGCCGCGCACCGGCCTCGACGCCGAATTCGCCATCCGGGCCCCACTCCGCGATATTGAGGTAGATTTCCATGATGCGCCGCTTGCCGATGGCACGGTCGATCCACAGCGCCAAAGGCAACTCCAGCGCCTTGCGCACGTAGCTGCGCCCGCCCCACAGGAACAGGTTCTTCGCCACCTGCTGCGTGATCGTGGAAGCGCCGCGCGCCGCTTCGCCGGCCTGTGCGTCGGCGATCGCCTCCCGCAACTCCACCGTATCAATGCCCCGGTGATGGCAGAAACGGCCATCCTCCGCGGCGATCACGGCGCGCGGAACGTTCGGCGACATTTGTGACAGCGGCACCCAGACGCGCTCGACACGCTGGCCGGTGATCCACCGCCACAGTATCGGCATCGAGACCGGATCGATCACGCGGTAGAGCGGCGCAATGACATAAGGCGCGATCGTAAAGATGAAGAGCGCGACCGCCGCATCGCGGAGCACGCGCCCGACCGTCCAACGTCGTTGTGTGGAAGACAAGGGAGTTTCCAGCCGGACATCCGCTTCAGGACAAGACCGTTCGATAGTATTCGTCATGGCCGGGCTTGTCCCGGCCATGACGGAAGTACCAGTCTAACGCCCGACCTTATCGCCGGTTGCCTGCGCGATTTTGTCCAGCAGTTGCGACGCGCCGCCAGCGCCGTCCAGCACCCGTCCGGACAAGGCGATCAACGCATCGACAGCAGCGGGTCCGACGATCCGGTCTGCCATGGCGTGAAATTTCCGCGCCACCGCAGCCGCGTCGAAGGGATGCGCCGGATCGCCGGGAATATGCGAGAGGATTCTTTCCTTCACGGCCCCGCCCGCCATCACGCGCACTTTCGCGGACCACATTGCCGGAAAGCCAGCCAACAGCTTCTCATCGGCGAAGATCTTCACCCTGTCCATCAGTGCGCGCTCCGCATCCGACACGACGTTTGACTGTGTGACGTCATACGCTGCTGCCGGATCGAACGCGGCGATGGCGAGCTGATACGGCATGCTGGTCAGCCGCGACAACCGGTCGCTCTCATCGATGCCGTGATCGATCATCTGCAAGAATGGCGGCGGACAACTTACCTCGATCGACGAGATCGCGGCCGGATCGATGCCCTCGCCGAGAATTTCCTTGAACGCCTGCGTCGCCGCCATGGTCTGGCGCGCCGCGCACCACGGCTTGAACGATACGTCATTCAGCAGCAACTCGTCGCCAAGACCGTTCGTGAGAGCATCGACCTTTGGCGTAATGCCGAAGACCTTTGAGAAGAACACGCCCTCGAAAAGATTTCTTGCGGAAGTGAACCCAGCGCGTGCGGCCTGTGCCGCCATCAGGCCGTTGCGCGCCGAACTGCCGATCGCAATCCAGCGCGAGGTCGACGTCGTGTTGGTGCCGGCAACGCCCGGCGGCGATAGCGACAGCGCCAGCGTAAGGGCGTGCGTTGTTTGTTTTGCTGAAAGACCCAGCAGGCGCGCCGCCGACGCCGCGACGCCAAACGGCGCGGCATAGTATGTCGGCCAGATGCCGCGATAGAGAATCGCCGGCCCGTCGAGGGCCAGCCCGAGCCGGATCATCGCCTCATAACCCGCAACGATTGCTTCGCGCAGCGTCGCTGCGTCGACCGGCATCGCCGCCGCTATCGACAGCGTTGCCGGCACCACCATCGAGCCGGGTGTAATCATTGCGGCGAGATGGATGTCGTCCACTTCGCTTGAACGGACTTGCGCGCAATTGATAGCGATGTCGCTGGAAGGATCGCCGGAATCCTGCGGCAATACGGCGCGAAATGTCTCAAGCAGTCGCGCTTCCGCGGTCGGCGACGCAGCAACCCAGGCCGCGACGGTGTCGGTCACGTGCAGCGCGAGACGTTCCCTCACCTTGCCAGTGACCCGGCCGCGAATGCCGTCGGCCACGAATGCGCCAAGCTGGGAGAGGGCTGTCATGTTTGGGAGCCTAACCCCGTTTTCGTCATGGCCGGGCTGGTCCCGGCCATCCACGTCTTAATTGCTGACGCTACCGAAAGAAAGACGTGGATGCCCGGCATAAAGCCGGGCATGACGAGGTTACGAAACCCGCGCTGCCCGCATCTTCTCGCGCAGCGCCTTCGTCCCGGCCGCATCGACATTGCGCTTGCTGTCGAGCACGACGCCGTAGTCATCACGCGCCGCAACCGCCGACACATATTCCTCGATCACATCGTGGCGCACTTTCTCTGGGTCGCGCTCGAGCGGATCGCCCCAGCCGCCGCCACCGCCGGTGCGCACGATCACTTCGCTGTCCACCGGCACCGGCGTCCGCGTGGTGAACGCCGCCTCGAAATCGTTCTGCCCCGGCTTCTTAAGGAAATATTCGCTATACGACGCATCGGCGCCGCCATTGAGTCCCCAGGGCGGGCATATTGAACGGCGCGTGTTGTCGAAATTCCAGCTACCCTCGACCAGATTGCGCACCTTCATGTCGAGGCCGAGCCCGCCGCGATATTTTCCCGCGCCCGCGGAATCCATGCGCAGGTCGCGGCCTTCGACCAGCACCGGACATTTCAGTTCGATCGACTCGATCGGCCCGTTGCGCACATCGCCCTGACACACCGACACGGTCGCGGACTCGCCATCTTCATGGGGCCGTCCGCCCCAGCCGCCGCCTTCGATGCTCTGGATCACGAAGCGCCGCTTGGTCTTCGGATCGATGCCGAAGAACACCACGGTCCCGCCGAGCAAGCCGTGATGGCCCGCCGGCACCTTGTCCGGCATCGCCGTTGCCAGCGCGCGCACGATGGTGTCCACCACCATCGGCACGATACGGCTCCACGACGCCATTGGCGCCGGCCAGCGCGCCATCATGATGTTGCCTTCCGGGATCACTACCTCGCAGGCGCGGAACGAACCTTCGTTCACCGGCTCAAGCGGACCGGTGAGCGCCTTGTAGGCAACGCGCGCGCCCGCATAGGTGCGCGCGTTGATGCCCGCCTTGCGCTCCTGCGAGCAGCCGGACAGATCAATGGTCATGTCCGAACCCTTGATCGTGACCCTCGCCTTGATCTCGATCGGCTCGCCCTTGGCGATGCCATCGTCGTCCATCACGGATTCGGCCTCGTACACACCGTCCGGCAGCTTGGCGACGATGTTGCGGCACTTCTGCTCGGTCTCGGCAAAGATCTGATCGATCGCCGCGAGCACCGTGTCCTTGCCGTACTTGTCGAGTAGCTCTTCCATGCGGCGCTCGGCGAGACGGCATGCCGCCATCTGCGATTTCATGTCGCCGAGCGAGGATTCCGGAAAGCGGATGTTGTCTTTCAGGATGCGGAACACCTGCTCGTCGAGCTTGCCTTCCTGATAGATCTTGATCTGGTCGAGCTGCAGCCCTTCCAGCCACGGGTCCGGCACGCTGGCGCCTGCGCCAAAGCCCGTCGACGAACCGCCGACATCGATCCAGTGCGCGCGCACCATGGCGAACATCAGGAGCTTGCCCTTGTAGAAGTACGGCGTGTAGATGACGATGTTGTTGAGGTGCTGGCCGGCCACCGCCTGATGGTTGGTGATGATGACGTCGCCCGGCTTATAGCCGTCCTTGCCGTAGCGCTTCATGCCATCGGTGATGATGACGCCGAGATCGGCCACGAAGTGCGACACGCCGCCGACGTTCTGCGAGATCAGAGCGCCGTCGAGCCCGATCAGCGCGGTGCAGTAATCGCGCACCTCGTAGATCATCATGTTGTAGGAGGTGCGCTGCAGGTCGGCCGCCATTTCGTTGGCGACGGCGGGCAGCGCGTTGCGGATCACTTCGAGTGTGACGGGATCGAGAGAAACGGCCTTTGCGCTTGTCATCTATAAAACTCCATCGCCGCCACACGCCGTGTTCACCCTCCCCTGGAGGGGGAGGGTCGCGAGCGCAGCGAGCGGGGTGGGGTGAAGATTCGGCGCTATCGCAGGTAAATGTTCACCCCACCCCGGCTCGTATCTCGTTTCACTCGATACTTCGCCGACCCTCCCCCTCCAGGGGAGGGTGACGAACACCGCCGATGCATCGACAAGCATCACTTCGCTCCCGCGACGGTAATCACCATCTCACCCGAAGGCATCACCTCGCACGTATCGCCCGGGAACATCACCGTCGTCGTGCCATGCTCCTGCACGATCGCCGGACCGGAGAACACCGCACCGCCGCCGAGCATCGCGCGGTCATAGACCGGGCACTTCACCGCCTTGCCGCCGAACCATACAGTACGCTCACGCGCCGGCTTTGCTTCACCAGTTGCCGCCGCGCTCGGGAATTTCAGCCGCGGCCGTTCGCCGATCACAGCGAGACGGATATTCACCATCTCGACCGGTTCATCGGGCGAATGGTGCGCATAGCGATGCTGATACAGGGCGTCGAACGCATTACGGATCGATTTGCGGTCGCCCTTCCTCAACCGATCGATCGTCACCGGCACCTGCAGCGAAAACTCCTGGCCGACGTAGCGCAGGTCGAGCTGGATCTGCCGCTCGGCCTTGCTGCTGCGCAGTGCCGAGCCGGCTTCCTTCACCATATCGTCGTGCACCTTCACGAGATCGGCAAAATCGATGCCGGCGAGATCGCCGTAATAGGTGCGCACGAAGTCATGCCGTTCGTCGGCAAGCAGCATGCCGAGCGCCGAGAAGTGCGACGGGAACAGCGGAATGATGACGCGCGGAATATGCAGTTCCCGCGCGATTGCCATGATATGCAGCGGGCCCGCGCCGCCGGACGCGATCAGGGTGAAATCGCGCGGGTCGTAACCCTTCTCGACAGACACTTCACGCACTGCGAGCGACATCTTCGACACCGCGATATCGAGGATCGCTTGCGCCGCCGCCTCGGCGCTCATGCCGAGCGGCTTCGCGATCTTCTCCTCGATGCCTTTCTTCGCGCCGTCCGCGTCGAGCTTCATCTGGCCGCCGAGGAAGTTGTCCGGGTCGAGCCGCCCGAGCACGACATTGGCGTCGGTGATGGCGGGCTCCGTGCCGCCGCCGCGATAGCAGATCGGACCGGGGTCCGCGCCGGCCGATTGCGGGCCGACCTTGAGCGCGCCGATGTCGTCGATCCACGCCAGCGAACCGCCACCCGCGCCGACCTCGACCACGTCGATCATCGGCAGCATCACCGGATCACCGCTGGCATAGCCGCCGACATAATAGCCCGGCGCCATGGTGGTCTCGCCGTCCTTGATCAGGCTCGCCTTCGCGGTCGTGCCGCCCATGTCGAACGAGATCACATTGGGGAAGCCGAGCGCCTGCCCGACTCGTGCCGACGCGATGATGCCGCCGACGGGACCGGACTCCATCATCGCCACCGGACGTTGTGTTGCCACTTCCGGCGTCATCACGCCGCCATTGGAGCGCATGATCGACAGGTCGCCGCGGAAACCGACGCCGGCGAGATCGTCCTTGAGGCCCTTCACATAGCCGCCGACTTTCGGGCCGACATAGGCATTCACCACCGTCGTCGACATACGCTCGAACTCGCGGTACTCGCGCAGGATGTCATGCGACATGGAGAGATACGCGTCCGGCAGCTCTTCGCGCACGATGTCGCCGGCGGCGCGTTCGTGGGCCGGGTTGACGTAGGAGTGCAGGAAGCACACGGCCACCGCCTCGACGCCCTCCTCGCGCAGCACGCGGCAGGCATCCTTCACCGAGGCCCGGCTGAGCGGCTGGTAGACTTCGCCGGACGCGAGCAGCCGCTCTTCCACTTCGCGCGTAAGGTGCCGCGGCGTGAGGGGGCGATGGCGGTGGAACATGAGATTGTAGGATTCCGGCCGGTTGCCGCGGCCGATGATGTAAACGTCACGCGTGCCCCGGGTGACGATCAGCCCGGTCTTGGCGCCCTTGCGCTCGATCAGGGTGTTGATCGCGACCGTCGAACCGTGGATCAGTTCGTCGATGGCCGACGCGGCGAGGCCACTTTTCTTGATGCAGTTAATAATACCCTGACTGAGTTGATGAGGCGTGGTGAGGCTTTTGGCCTCGACGAATTTTGCGGCTGCTTCGTCGAATCCGATCAGGTCGGTGAAAGTACCGCCGATATCGATAGCAACAACAATCATCAAGCCACTCGCGCGTTTCCCGGCCAACTCATATTTGAGCGGGTACAACCGCCACTCCGCGCCGGGGTTGTCAAGGCGTGGGCAACGCGGCACCGCGATGCAATACGATGGGACGGCCACTTGATCTCCCGCCCTGCGCCATGCAGTCATTCGGGGTTCGCGCGGCGCGCGGCGGAATGACAAACGTACGGAGGAACCATGCTGGCGCAGCAACGGCGCGACCGACTGCTCGGCGAGATGCGCAAGGCGGGGCTTGAGGCGATCATCGCCTTCGGCACCAACTGGCAGGAAGCCTACCTGCGCTATGTCAGCGACTTCTGCATTCTCGAAGGCTCCGGTGCCGCGATCCTCACGGCGGACGGGCGCTGCCGCGTCGTACTCGATAGCGTCGCGGAAGCCGAGCGTGCCGGCGAGGAAGCGAAGGGCGCGGAAATCTCGTTCGCGCGCGATCTCTCCCAGGGCGTCGCGCCGCTGCTCGAGCCCTTCGCCAACCAGAAGCTCGCGGCCGCGCCGCCGCACCTGATGCCGGCCGGCTTTATCGCCAGCGGGTCGCGGCTGCGCGTGGAAGACGGCGTCGGTCTCATCGATCGCCTGATGATGGAAAAACTCCCCGCCGAGATCGACGCCATGCGCCGCGCCGCGGCGCTGGCCGACGAAGGCTACACCTACTTCCGCGAAGCCGCGCGGCCCGGCCGCCCGCAATACGAGATTGTCGCCGAGGTCGAGGCGCTGCTGCGCCGGCGCGGCTCGCCGGACAATTTCATGATCATCGGCTCCGGCGGCGCGGACGTGCGCGGCATGGCGCCGCCGTCCGAGCGCAAATTGCGCGAAGGCGACCTGGTGACGACCGAACTCACGCCGTCGGTCGAAGGCTACTTTTCGCAGATCTGCCGCACGCTGGTGCTCGGCAAGGCGAGCGAGATGCAGAAGAAAGCCTTTGCCGTCTATCACGAGGCGATGGAAGCGGGCATCGCGGCGGTGAAGCCGGGCGTCACCGCCGGCGACGTCGCGCGCGCGGAGAACGACGTGTTCCGCAAGCACGGGCTCGGCGAGTACGTCACCAACAAATACACGCGCGTGCGCGGTCACGGTCTCGGGCTGATGTGCGACCTCAAGCCGAACATCCTTGAAGAGATCGACGTCGAGCTGAAGCCCGGCATGACCATCATCGTGCATCCGAACACGTATCACCCTGAAGCGGGCTACATCGTGCTCGGCGACATGCTGGTGGTGACGGAGACCGGCCACGAACGGCTGACCAAAACGCCCGCCAAACTTTTCGAAATGCCGGTGTAGCGCTCGTCATGCCCGGCCTTGTGCCGGGCATCCACGCCTTGCTTGCTGCATCATTCCTGAGAAAGACGTAGATGGCCGGGACAAGCCCGGCCATGACGAAGACAAAGGCCTCCGCATTAAAAGGCAAAAAGAATGCGCCGTGGATTGATCGCCTGGTCGAAGACTGAACTTCCCGAAAGCGTGCTCGACGGCCGCGTCGCGCGCGCGCAGGCCGCGATGGCCTCCGCCAACATCGATGCGCTTGCGGTCTATAGCGATCCGTCGCGCTCCGCCGGCGCATCATGGTTCACCGCGTTCGTGCCGTACTGGAATCGCGGGCTGCTCGTGATTCCGAAATCCGGCACACCGACCCTGTTCACCGGCATGTCGAACCGCGTGCACGGCTGGATCAAGCGCAACTCCCATCTCGCCGAGGTGGTCTATTCGACCGATCTCGGCAAGGACGTCGGCGCGTACATCGCCAAAACAAAATCAAACGCCGCCATCGCGATCCCGGACGAAACCGCCATCCCCGGCCCTGTCATCGCCGGACTGAAAGCGGCGGGCGCAACGGTCACCGACGGCAGCGCGCTCTTGATGAAGCTGCGCGCCAGCGCCGACCCGACCGACCTCGCGCTCTATTACAAGGCCACCGCCATCGCCCACGCCGCGCTGCACACCGCCTTGCCGGCGGCGACCGATGGCGGCGCATTGCTGGCGGACATCGACGGCGACGCGCGCCGCCGTGGCGCGGAAGAAGTCTATCTCGCGGTCGCGCCTGATCTCGAGAAAAGCCGCCGTCTCTATCGGCTCGAAGGCGATGTCGCGCTCGGCGCACGCTTCGCCGCCCGCGCCACCGTTGCCTACAAGGGCACGTGGGTGCGCATGACCCGCACGTTCGCACGCGATGCGGCTGCGGCCGAGGACATCACCGCCGCGACCGAGAAATTCGCGGCCGCCGTCACGGCGCTCCCCAAGACGAACGAGCTCGAAGCGTTTCCGTCGTGGCTGATCGAAGGCTGCCGCACCACCATGCCGCTCGAAGCGCTCGCCGGCACGCTGCTCGCGGACAGCGTGGAGCTGGCGCCCGACGCCGTCGTCACCGTGCAGGCGACGATCTACACGCCGACAGGCCCGGTGCTGCTCGGCGCGCCGGTGCTGCTGCCGCATCCCGGCAAGCGCGCCAGCTTCCTCGTACCGCCGGTTTTCTAGCGACGATGAAGATCGCCATCCTCGATGACTACCAGCACGTCGCGCTGAAAATGGCGGACTGGTCCGCCATCGCGAAGCGCTGCGAGATCGATGTCATCGACCGCCCGTTGCAGGTGCCGGACGAAGCGGCGCGCATGCTCGCGCCCTACGACATTATCTGCATGCTGCGCGAACGCACCGCCGCGCCGCGCGCGCTGATCGAAAAACTGCCGAACCTGAAACTGCTCGCCATCACCGGCGCGCAGCATCGCACGCTCGACCTCGACGCCGCGACCGAGCGCGGCATCCTGGTCTGTCATTCGAAGTCGCATGCCGGCGCGCATCAGGGCACGCCGGAACTCACCATCGCGCTGATGCTCGCGGCGGTGCGCCACATCCCGCAGGAAGATCGCCGTATCCGCGAGGGCCGCTGGCAGAGCACCCTCGGCACGCAGGTCTACGATCGCACGCTCGGCATCGTTGGCCTCGGCAAGATCGGACGCAAGGTCGCGCGGGTGGCCAAGGCGCTCGACATGAACGTGATCGCGTGGAGCCCGAATCTCACGGCGGAAGCCGCCGCCGAAGCCGGCGTGCGGCGCGTCGAGAAGGACGAGCTGTTCCGGCAAAGCGATATCGTCACTCTGCATCTGGTGCTCGGCGATCGATCACGCGGCATCGTCGGCGCGCCTGAACTCGCGCTGATGAAGCCAACCGCGCATATCGTCAACACGGCGCGCGGGCCTTTGATTAACGAAGCCGCGCTGATCGACGCTCTGCAGCAGCGCCGCATCGCAGGCGCCGCGCTCGACGTGTTCTGGCAGGAGCCTATCCCGAAGGATCACCCGCTGCTGTCGATGGACAATGTGATCCTCACGCCGCATCTCGGCTACGTGGTCGAGGAAAGCTATCGCGCGTTCTATGGCGATATTGTTGAGGCGGTGACGGCATGGCTCGACGGCGCACCGATCCGCATGTCGAACCCGCAGGCGTGGGAGCGGAAATAGTCGTAGGGTGGGCATCGACATCTCGTCGATGCCCACCCGCAAATTAAAAACAAACGCGTGGGCTTCGCTGTGCTCAGCCCCCCCTACAAGCCACAAGCTTGGAGAGAAGCCCCTCACCCGGACTGCTTCGCAGTCCGACCTCTCCCCGCAAACGGTGAGAGGTGAAGGGAAGCGCTGTCAGAGCCGCGAATACGTCTCGCGCGGATTATCGACCAGAATCTTCTGCGCCAGGGGCGTCATCGCCTTCGGCAGCGCGTCCATCCCGTCGAAGTGCCAGTGCGGATAGTCGGTCGAGAACAGCAGCACCTTGTCGGAGCCGATCTGCTCGATCGTGTCCATCAGCATGGTGTCTTCCGGCGGCGCGTCGACCGGCTGGACGGTGAAGCGGAAATGCTCGCGGATGATGTCCGCCGGCGGCCTCTTCACCCACGGCACTTCGGTGCGAATACCGCGCCAGGTCTTGTTGATGCGCCACAGGAACGGCGGCAGCCACATGAAGCCGCTTTCCATGAACACCACCTTGAGCCCCGGATACTTCGTGAACACGCCCTCGGTGACGAAGCTCATCAACTGGCTTTCGAACGCGCCGGAGTTGAGCACGTAGTCTTCGAGATAGTACGAGCCCCAGCCGATCGACGAGGGCGCGTGGCGATAGAGGCTGCCGGCATGCACGCCGATGGCGAGCCCGTGCTTCTCCGCCGCCTGATAGATCGGCCAGTAGAAACGCTTGCCGAGCGGCATTTCGTTGCCGACCCACATCAGCACCTGCACGAAGCGCTTGTCGGCGGCGCGGCGCTCGATTTCCTCGACCGCAAGTTCCGGGCTTTCCGTCGGCACCAGGATCGAGGCGCGCAGCCGCGCATCCTTGTCGAGCCATTCGCGCGCCACCCACGCGTTGATCGCGGTGCAGAACACCGCCGACATGTCTTCGGAGTGGAACACCTGCGCTGCGTGCATTACGTTGCAGATCGCGATTTGCGTGCCGAACGGATCGAGCACGTCGCGCTGGAGGCTCGCTAGGCTGGAGCCCGGCGGCACGCCCTGCTCGCGCCAGTCCGGCCGCGCCGCGTTCGGCGCGTTGGCCGGGAAGCTGGTGAGGCTCAGCCGGTGCCGCTCGATGCCGCGCTGCAGAATGTTTTCCCGCCAGTACTCGTCGAAGTACGGCAGCAGCGCGCGCGTATCCGGCACCGCGACATGCACGTCGCAATCGATCGGCGCGAACCCGAGGTAATTCTTCGCCGGCTTTTCCAGAGTTGCGGTTTCACTCATGGCATTTCCCGATGTGCAAGCCTCGTGTCCAGGCCGAGCGCAGCGAAGAGCCGGGACCCAGGGGCGAACCGATGTAGCCGAACTTGCAGCCCTGGGCCCCGGATCATCGGCGCTTTCAGCGCCTCGTCCGGGGCACGGGAACCAACATCTTGAACCCAACACTCAGGCCCGGCACTCTCGCGCGGCATATCGCCCCGCCCTGCACCATGCGTCAAGCGCGCCCTGCCATGCTTGCGCGGGCTGGCCGTCGCAAAACCTCTCCACTATGGTGCGCGCGCCGGCGCCCCGCCGGCGGGAATTCCCCAGGGATAGTAGGACCTTGTAATGCGGGCTGTGCTCTACGCGACGCTGGCGAAAGCCGACCTTGTCAAGAAACTCTCTGCCATCCTCGGCGACGACCTCAAGGTTGTCGATACCCCGGAGCAGCTCGTGGCGGCCATCCCGGAAGCGGATGCGCTGTTCATGGGCGACATGCTCTATGTCGGACAGACGCGGGAAGCCATTCTGAACACCGCCAAACGGCTCAAGTGGATCCAGATCCTTACCGCCGGCTATGACAACGCCAAGCAGTATGGCGTGCCGGCCGGCGTGCAGGTGACCAATGTCGGCGACGCGCTGGCGCCCGGCGTCGGGCTGCACGCGATATCGCTCCTCCTCACCCTGCAGCGGCAGGTGCCGTTCTTCCTCAAGAACCAGGAGAAGCACGGCTGGGACCGCAGCGCCTCGGCCAAGGCGGTGATCCCGCTCGGCCAGACCTGCGCCGTGCTCGGCTTCGGCTATATCGGCCGCGAGATTGCGCGGCTCATGCGCGCCATGGGCTCGCATGTGATCGGCGTGTCGCGCTCGGGCGCGCCGGATTCAGGCGCCGACGAGATGCAGCCGATGGCGAAGCTCGACGACGTGCTCAAGCGCGCCGACTCGATCATGATCTCGCTGCCGCTCGACAACGCGACGCATCACCTCATCAATGCGCGCACGCTCTCGCTGTGCAAGAAGAACGCAATCATCGTGAATATCGCGCGCGGCGGCATCATCGACCAGATCGCGCTGACGGAGGCGCTCAAGAACGGCACCATCGCCGGCGCCGGTCTCGACGTCACCGATCCGGAGCCGCTGCCGCCGGAGCACCCGCTGTGGGATGCGCCGAACCTCTACATTTCGCCGCACTTCGCCGGCGCCGCCGGCGCCATCACGACGGACCGCATTTCCGAGGCCGCGGCGCAGAATTGCGAACGCTTCAAGCGCGGCGACGCGCTGCAGAATGTGGTGAAGGTGTAGTTATTTTTCGTCATGGCCGGGCAAAGCTGAGCGAAGCGCCGCTGAAGCAACACGGGCACAGGCGTCGCGGCTCCTGTGTTCCCTCCCCCCTTGCGGGGGAGGGACAGGGAGGGGGGTAGAGGTTGGGTTCACGACGCAACCAACAACCCCCACCCCTAACCCCTCCCCACAAGGGGGAGGGGAACAGCGCTGAGTTCGCGGCAAGGTGCAGCGACTAAATCGAGTTCAAAGTTTTTGAGTTGGGAGGACCTGAATGAAAATTGCCAAAATCGAAACCCTGAAAGCCGACGCCGGGTGGCGCGACTTCTCGTTCCTCAAGATCACCAGCGATGACGGGATCGTCGGCTGGTCCGAATACAACGAGGATTTTGGCGCCTCCAACGCGACCACCGAACTGATCGGCCGCTTCGCCGAACTCGTGCTCGGCATGGACCCGCGCGCGGTCGGCAACATCGTGGTGTCGCTGCGCGCCATTACCCGCATGTCGATCGGCGGCGTCAATCACGAAGCCATTGCGGCGATCGAGAATGCCTGCCTCGACATCAAGGCCAAGGCGCTGGGCGTGCCGGTGTACGAACTGTTCGGCGGCCCGTTCCGCACCAAGATCGATCTCTACTGGTCGCATTGCGGCAGCTTCCGCGTGTGGCGCAAGGACTTCTTCGAGAAGGAACTCGGCCTGCCGCCGATCGCGACCCTCGACGACGTGAAAAAGCTTGGCGCCGAAGTGAAGGCGATGGGGTTCAAATCGCTCAAGACCAACCCGCTGGCGCTGCGGCCCGATGATCCGCCGTTCATGCCGGGCTTCCGCATCATGCCGAATTTCCTGAGCCGGCATCCGGAGCCGAAACTCATCCGCAACATTTATGACGTACTCGCTGCGTTCCGCGACGGCGCGGGACCGGACGTATCGCTGCGCATGGACCTCAACTTCAGCCAGCGCACCGAAGGCTTCATCCGCATCGCCAATGCGCTGGAAGACCTCAACCTCGCCTGGCTCGAATGCGACATCCACGATCCGGAAGCGCTCGCGCTGCTGCGCCGCTCCACCAAAACGCCGATCGCCTCGCTGGAGACGATCCACGGCCTGCAGGCATTCAAGCCGTTCATCGCGAACTACTCGTGCGATGTCGCCATTGTCGACGTGCAGTGGAACGGCATGTGGGAGTCGGTGCGCATCGCGTCCCTGTGCGACGCCTTCGAGATGGACTGCGCGCCGCATAATTTCGCCGGCCACCTGTCGAGCTACATCAGCGCGCATTTCTGCGCGGCGATCCCGAACTACCGCATCATGGAATACGACGTGGACGAGGCACCGTGGCGCGCCGACATCTTCACCCACCCGCCGGTGATCGAGAACGGCCAGTTCATCCTGTCCGACCGGCCGGGCTGGGGCACCGACATCAACGAGGAGGCGGTGAAGGCTCACCTGCCGCGCGGCAAGCGGACGCCACCGAAGGTGTCATGACGACAACAGGCGATGGGCCGGGCGGTTGGCTTGTCGATCCGACAAGCGTCCCGGCCATCGATCCATATCGACGGCTTGAGGGCGCATATGGGGGCCCTGCGGCGGGGATATTAAGCGGGTACGGCGGCTTGCTGAAAAACGTATCTTACGTATATATTCCTTCTATGAGGAAATGTTTCACGTGAAACAGTAGCCGGCCGCCAAATATCAGGGAAGAAACAACGGGAAGCCTCACGGTGACAGCAAATTCCGCCATCGATTGCGATATTCACCCGACCCTCGCCGGCATGGAGCCGCTGCTCCCCTATTTCGAGGAGATCTGGGCCGACCATGTCCGCGAACGCGGCATCGAAGGGCTCGACAACGCCAGCTATCCGCCGAATTCGCCCCTCGCCGTGCGGGCAGACTGGCGCGGCGACGGCGGCCTCCCCGCCCGCGATGTGACGACGCTCGCGCGCGACATTCTCGACCCGTCGAAAACGCAGCTCGCGATCCTCAACTGCCTTGCCGGCGTGCAACTGCCGCACAATGTCGATTTCGCCCGCGCCGCCGCGCGCGCCGTGAACGACTGGATCAGGCACGAATGGCTCGACAAGGACGCGCGGCTGCGCGCGTCAATCCTGATTACGCCGCAGAATATCGATTTCGCCGTCGAGGAAGTCGAACGCTGCGCGCCGGACAAACGCTTCGTGCAGGTGATGCTGCTGGCCATGGGCGAACATCCGCTCGGCAAACGCCTGTACTGGCCGATCTATCAGGCCGCGGAAAAGCACGGGTTGCCGATCGGCATTCATGCCGGCTCAAGTTTTCACCATCCGGTGACATCGCTCGGCTGGAACAATTTCCATGTCGAGGATCAGGTCAGTCAGTCGTTCGGCTTCCAGGCCCAGGTCGCCAGCCTGATCACCGAAGGCGTGTTCGTCAAATACCCGAAACTCAAGGTCGTGCTGATCGAATCCGGCGTGAGCTGGTCAACGCCGTTCCTGTGGCGGCTGACCAAATTCTGGCGCGGCATGCGCAGCGAAGTTCCGTGGGTCGACCGCGCCCCATGGGAAATCTTTCGCGATCACATTCGCATGACCGTGACGCCGCTCGACGCGCCCGACAGCGCCGAGATCGTGGCGAAACTCACCGATCACCTTCATTCGGACGAGATTTTGCTCTATTCTTCCGACTATCCGCACTGGCAATTCGACGGCCAGGGCAGCCCAGACAACGTTCTGCCCGCCGGCATTTCGGAAAGCCTGCGCCAGAAGATCATGGTGGACAATCCGCTCGCGACGTATCCGCGCTGCAAGGAGGCCGTCCAATGAATATCCAGGTTCCGCTGAAGAACCACAACGCCAAGGTCGGCCTGATCGACGTAGACATCCATCCGCGGCCGAAATCGCTGGCCGAACTCAAGCCTTTCATGGCGCAGAAGTGGTGGGATCACATCCAGACCGTCGGCATCCGCCGCCGCCACGGCTATGTGAAAGGTCACCCCTACCCGAAGGCCCATCCGGCCGACGGCCAGCGGCTCGACGCGTGGACGCCGGAAGGCGGCATGCCGGGCAGCAGCCTCGAATTCATGCGCGAGCAGCATCTCGACCCTTACGGCGTCGATGTCGGCATCATGAACCCGCTCGGCGCGTCCGGTCAGGGCGAACAGAACCGCTACCTGTCGGCCGCGCTGTGCTCGGCCACCAACGACTGGCAGCTCGAACTCTGGAACAAGCACGAGCCGAGGCTGAAAGCCTCGATTGTCGTGCCGTATGAAGACGGCGAAGCCGCCCGTGCGGAAATCAGGAGGCGAGCCGGCGACAAGCGCTTCGCCCATGTGCTGCTGCTCTCGCGCACCGCGGAAGCGCTCGGCCGGCCGCGCTACTGGCCGATTTACGAAGCGGCGGTCGAAGCCGGGCTGCCGATCGGCGTTCACGTCTTCGGCTATTCCGGCTGGGCGGCGACGCCGACCGGCTGGCCGTCGTATTACATCGAGGAGATGACGGAGCATTCCGCCTCGACCGGCGCGTTCATGATGAGCATGATCATGGAAGGCCTGTTCGAGCGCTTCCCGACCCTGAAAATCGTGATGATGGAAGCCGGCTTTGCCTGGATTCCCGCGTTCGGCTGGCGCATGGACCGCAACTGGAAGATGCTCAAGGCCGAAGTGCCGCATCTCAAGCGCGCGCCGTCGGAATACATGCGCGAGCACTTCTGGGTCACAACCCAGCCGATGGAAGAGCCGGAGCATCCGGCCGATCTCGTGGATATCATGAGCTGGATCGGCTTCGACCGCGTCATGTTCGCCAGCGACTACCCGCACTGGGACTATGACGATGCCGCCATCGGCCTGCCGGCAAACCTTGGCGCCGAGAAGCGGCAGATGATCCGCTCCGGCAATGCGCAGGCGCTTTACGGGTTTAAATAAACGCGTTCTGGTATCCCGGATGGGCACGCTTCCCGCGCGCGAAGATCCGGGACCTGAGGCCACACGCTCCGCCGAAGATTGCGCGCGGGCCGAACAATAGCGGCATGGCGAAGTGCCGCATCGGCAAAATTGCCTTATGTCATGGTACTCCCGCCCATAAACCTCGCTCCCTATATTCTGAGATAAGCAGGTCAGCGTCGGATATTCCCAGCGTCGGATATTTCCATGGGTTGGTCAGTTTCAATCGGGTCGATCGCAGGCACGGTGGTGCGCATCCACATCACGTTCCTGCTGTTCCTGATCTGGATTTTCGTCGCAAGCTACATGTCGGGCGGACGGGAAGAGGCCTGGAGCGGCCTCGTCTTCATGGTGCTCCTGTTTGCCTGCGTGCTCGCGCATGAATTCGGACACATTTTCATGGCGCAGGCCTTCGGCGTGAAAACTCCGGACGTGACACTGCTGCCCATCGGCGGCGTGGCGCGGCTCGAGCGCATCCCGGAGAAACCGAGCGAGGAATTCCTGATCGCGATCGCAGGCCCGATGGTCAATGTCGTCATCGCCTTCGGGCTCGTCGCCGTGGGCGCTGCAACCCTCGATGCCTCAAATCTGTTCGTTGTCGAGAACGCCAAGGTATCGATGATCGATCGCCTGGCGGCGGTGAACCTCTTCCTCGCGATCTTCAACATGATCCCCGCGTTCCCGATGGACGGCGGGCGGGTACTGCGCGCGCTTCTCGCGATGCGCGTCGGCCATGTGCGCGCGACCGAGCTTGCCGCCGCGATCGGTCAGGGCGTCGCTGTCGTGCTCGGTTTTCTCGGACTGTTCTTCAACCCGCTGCTGATTTTCATCGGCATTTTCGTTTATCTTGCAGCGGCCTCGGAAGCGCAGCTTGTCGCTGTCCGCTCCATGACGCGCGACGTGCCGGTCACCGCCGCGATGATCACGAAATTTGAAACGCTGTCGCCCGACACCACGATCGATTCCGCGATCGAGGTGCTGCTGCACACCAGCCAGGGCGAATATCCCGTGGTCGACGGCCAGGGCCGCCCTGTCGGCGTACTCGACCGCAACAGCATGATCCGCGCGCTCAAAACCAGCGGACCGGCGGCGAAGGTCGGCGACGCGATGGCGGCGGCGTTTCCGACCGTCGCCAATCGAAGCTGCCTCGACGAAGCGATCAAGATATTGCAGGAGAAATCGGTCCCGGCCGTGGGGGTCGTCGACGCCGCGGGCGCAGTGATCGGGCTGATCACGTCGGAAACCATCGGCGAAATGATCATGGTCAGCGACGCGCTGCCCAAAGGCGCGCGCGTGGGCCCCTGGAGCCGACCGGCGAGGACGTAAAGAGCGTCACTTGGTGTAAATCTTCTTCGCCAGTTCCATCATCGCCGCACGTTCGTCGCGGATCACCATGCCGAGCAGCTTCGGCTCGACGTATGGCCGCGCATCCGGATTGGCCTTGTCGACCAGACCTTTCACCACCGGCGTCATCCACGCATTGGCGTACTGAAGCTGCGATTCCGTCTCGAGGAAATGGTTGATGAACAGCCGCGCGGCATTGGGATGCGGCGCGTTCTTCAACTGCGCGAAGTTGATCGGAACATACGGCACACCCTCCTTCATGATCAGAACCTTCACCGGCAGGCCCTTCAGGTCGGAGGCCATCGCCGCCATTTGCGGCAGGTAAAGTGGATACTCGCCGCGCGCGACGCGGCGGGCGTCGTTGCGCAGGTCGCGCGAGAACACGAGATCCTGCGCCGCGAGTTTTTCATGAAAGGGCGTGCCATAGGTCTTCTGCAGCACGAAGAACATGGTCTGGCCGCCGCCGAGCGGACGCACGTCATCCGCGAGAATCTTGCCCTTCCATTTCGGATCGAGGAGATCGGTCCATGCCTTCGGTTCGTCTTCCGGCCTTACCAGCCGGGTATTGACGAGCACGCCGTAAGCCTGGATCCACGCCGGGACATACATCTCCGTTGCCGGCAGTTCTTCCCGGAGGTTGGCCATGTTCGGAACGCGCCCCACAGGCTCGACAAACGGCCCATCGATGATCTGCTGCTCGATAGTTGAGGTGGAGTGCAGTTCGAGATCGCCGAGGTAGCGGCCTGCCACCTGCTCGGCGCGGATGCGCTCGGTCAGTTCGCTCGCCCGCAGATCGAGAGAATCGACCGTAATGCCGTATTTTTGTTCAAACGAGCGAAGGACGTTGGTGAAGTAGCCCGCGCCGTTCGCGGAATTGTAAATAACAACCCGGCCCTCCTTTTTACCGGCGGCGACGACCTTGTCCCATTCGCTGTCCTGCGCGTGGGCCGGCCGGTTTCCCGCGGTCAGGCCCAAGGTAAGGATGGCCGCCAATGTAACGCGAATGGCAAGGCGTACAGCGCCCCCAAGATGGCATTTCATCGACGTTTTCTCCCCGATACCGCTTGCCCTGCGCAGACACGCCGCGCGTTCCGAAAACATTGTAATCGGACCCTTTCGGGCTAGTATATGCGTGCGCGCATAACTGCCCAAATACCTGTCAAATACCTGTAATGTCGCAGCGTTGATTGCGACCGGCAAAAGCGATAGGCAAACGCGGCGATTGAGAGTTCTCGGGAGGACCCGCCATGAATATCGCGGTACAGGACGGTGCGCTGGCCCGGCAGGCCACCCGCCTTTCCGTCGTCGATTGCGATATTCATCCGCAGATGCGGAGCCCTGCCGAATTACATCCGTTCCTTTCGGACCGCTGGCGGCAACATCTTGCCACCTACTCGAATTTCCCGCGCCAGGCGCTTTCGGAGACGCTCGCCTACCCGCGCATGACGCCCGACGTCGCGCGCCGCGATGCCTGGCCGCCGAATGGCGCGCCGCCCGGCGCGGACCTCGATTTCATGCGCGAGCAACACCTCGACCTCAACGGCGTCGAGATCGGTATCCTGATCGCGCTGCGCGGCGCCGGCACCCAGCGCAACATCGAATATGGCGGAGCGCTTGCCCGGGCGGTGAACGAATGGCAGGCCGCCCACTGGCTTGATCGGGAGCCGCGGCTGCGGGGCTCCATCCTCATCAATCCGGAAGACCCATTCGCCGCGGCGCAGGAAATCGAGCGCTGCGCCAGGGACAAGCGCTTCGTACAGGTGCTGCTGCCGCCGCGCGCCAACGAGCCGCTCGGGCGCAAGCGCTATTGGCCGTTGTTCGAGGCTGCCGCAAGAAACGGCCTGCCGATCGGCATGCATGTCGGGGGCGTGAGCGGATACCCTTGCACCAACGGCTCGGGCCACTCGTCCTACTACATGGAAGAGCATTACTCGCAGGTGCCGGCGATGCAGGCCGTCGCCACCAGCATGGTGGTGGAAGGATTGTTCGAAGCGTTCCCGACGCTCAAGGTCGTCCTGATCGAAGGCAGCTTTGCGTGGCTACCGGCCCTGAAGTGGCGGCTCGACAAGCACTGGAGCCGCCTGCGCGATGAAGTGCCTCATGTGAAGCGCCCGCCGTCGGAATATCTGCGCGAGCATTTCTGGTTCACGACCCAGCCGATCGAGGAGCCGGATAATCCGGAAGACCTCAACAAGATCATGAGCTGGATCGGGTACGACCGCATCATGTTCTCGACCGATTATCCGCACTGGGATTTCGACGACCCTCGCTATGTGTTCAAGGCGAAGATCGACGAACAGCATCGCCGCATGATCTTCCGCGAGAACGCGCGCGCGCTGTATGGGCTGGAGTAGCGTATGAGCCGTCACGTCGTTGCGACCGTCGGGGAAATTGCCCCGGGCGCCAACAAACTCGTCACCGTGAAGGGCCGCGAGATCGGCATTTACAACATCAAAGGCGAGTTTTTCGCGCTTGCCAACAAGTGCCCGCATGAAGGCGCCGCACTCTGCAAGGGCCGCATGGTCGGACTCGCACAGTCGGATGCGCCGGGCCAGTATCGGCTGGAGCGGCAGGGCGAATTGCTGAAATGCCCGTGGCACGGCTGGGAGTTCGATGTCCGCACCGGACAGTCGTGGTGCGACCCGGAAAACACCTATGTCCGCCAATACGCGGTTTCAGTGGAAGCCGGCGACGATTTGCTGAAGGGCCCCTACGTGCTCGAAACGTTCAAGGTCGCCGTCGAACAGAGTTACATCATCGTCGAAATGTGAGTGCGCCATGGCCATAACAGCAGAAGGAGGACTGGGCCGGGACGGCGCAGCGCCGATACTGGACCACAAGTCCTATGGCCTCTGGAGCCGGCTGGCGGCGCTGGGCATTACCCGGCGCATCGGCATGCTTCTGCTGTTCGCCATCCTCGCGTTCCTGACGCTCTACCCGCTGTCCATGCTGCTCTACGGCAGCCTGCACTCGACGCCGCCCGGCATGGCCGGGGAATACAACCTCGACGGTTACCGGCAGATCCTTACGGCCGAGAACCTGTTGATTCTGCTCAACACGATCGGCATCGCGTTTGCCAAGACGATCCCGTCCATTTCCCTCGCCATCCTGCTCGCGTGGATTTGCGCCCGCACCGACACGCCCGGCCGCGGCGTGCTCGAAGTCCTGATCACGCTGCCGTTCTTTATTCCGCCGATCCTAACGGCGATGGCCTGGGGCATGCTCGGCAACAAGCAGGTCGGCGTCATCAACATGGCGTGGCAATGGCTGACCGGCACGACGAGTTCGCCGATCAACGTCTATTCCTACGGCGGCATCGTCTGGCACATGATGCAGTATTCGACGCCGTTCCTGTTCCTGTTCATCGTCGACGCGTTCCGCGCCATGGATCCTTCGCTTGAGGAATCCAGCCGCATGAGCGGCGCCTCGCGCTTTCAGACCTTCCGCCGCGTCACGTTCATGCTGATGCTGCCGGCGATCGTCTCGTCATTCATGCTGAGCCTCATTCGCGGCATCGAGTCGTTCGAATCGCCGCTGTTCTTCGGCCTGCCCGCCGGCATCACCGTCATCACCACCGAGATCTACAACGCGATCAATCATCGCGCGACGCCGGCCTACCAGTACGCGACCGCGCTGTCGTTCGCGATCATGGTGCTGATGTTCCTGTTGGTGATCTGGCAGTGGCGGCTGCTGCGCGGGCGCTCCTACGCGACCGTGACGGGCAAGGGCTATTCGCCGAACATCACCAAGCTCGGACCGTGGCGCTGGGTGACGTTTTCGTTCTGCATCCTGTTCTTCATTATCACCGTCGTGCTGCCGGTCGGACAACTTGCCGTCGGGTCGTTCTTCCAGTTCTTCGGCTTCTATAGCTGGGACATGCTCACGCTCGATCACTACCGCGCGGTGATGCAGAACACGGATTTCTGGCGCGCGCTCTCCAACACCATGCTGCTCGGCCTGATGGGTGCGAGCGCGACCATGGTGCTTGGCGGCATTGTCGCCTACGTCTCGGTCCGCACCAAGTGGCGCGGCCGCCGCCTGATCGACGGACTGGCGTGGCTGCCGTGGATGATGCCCGGCATGGTGCTCGGCGTCGGCTTCCTATGGGCCTTCGCCATGCTGCCCGGACCGTTCCCGATCTACGGCACCATCTGGGCGCTGCTGCTCGCTTACATGGCGCTCGGCACGCCGATTGCGGTGCGCGTGATGTCGACGGCCTATCACCAGCTTTCGTTCGATCTCGAAGAATGCTCGCGCGTGCATGGCGCGAGCTGGTGGCAGACGCTGTGGCGCATCCTGATCGCGCTGGCGTGGCCGTCGTTCGCGGTCGGCTGGGTGCTCACCTTCTTCGGCATCATGCGCGAACTGTCGGCCTCCATTTTGCTCTATTCGGTAGGTTCGGAAGTGCTTTCGGTCGTGCTGCTGAAACTTTGGTCCAACGGCCAGGCCGAGCAGGTCAGCGTCATCGGTCTGATGATGATGCTTCTCGTCATTTTCTTCCGCTGGGTGCAGCTCAAGATCATCAAGAACCGCATCAGCACGCTGTAGGCAGCCGGCAGGCGCGGGTTACACAAAGGGCTATTTCGTATGAGTGCCGTGATCGTCGAAGATGTCAGCCGCACGTTCGGCGATGTTATTGCCGTCAACCGCGTGAACATGAAGGTCGAGCGCGGCGAGTTCGTCACGCTGCTCGGCCCTTCCGGCTGCGGCAAGACCACGACGCTGCGCATGGTGGCGGGGCTGGAGCAGAACACGTCAGGCCGCATCAGCATCGGCGGGCGTGTGGTGAGCGACGCCGATGCCGGCTTCTTCGTGCCGCCGGATCATCGCCAGCTTGGCATGGTGTTCCAGTCCTACGCGATCTGGCCGCACATGACGGTGTTCGACAACGTCGCCTACCCGCTGCGCATCCGCCGCAAGTCCAAGGCCGAGATCAAGCAGAAGGTCGAGGCGGCGCTGCGTCTTGTCGAGATGGAAAAGTATGCCGAGCGTCCGGCGCCGGCGCTCTCCGGCGGGCAGCAGCAGCGCGTCGCAATCGCGCGTGCGCTGGTGTTCGAACCGGAAGTGCTGTTGCTCGATGAGCCGCTTTCGAACCTCGATGCGCGGCTGCGCACCCAGATGGGCGACGAGTTCCGCGCGCTGCAGAAACGGCTCGGCATCACCAGCATGTACGTGACGCACGACCAGGAAGAAGCGATGGCGCTGTCCGACCGCGTCGTCGTGATGCAGGGCGGCCACATCCTGCAGATCGGCGCACCGGAAGAGATCTATCAGCGGCCGAACAGCCGCGCCGTGGCGGCCTTCTTCGGCTCGCCCAATCTGCTCGATGCCAAGGTCACCGGTTGCGCGGCGAACGGCGACGGAACATTCGACGTCAGTCTGTCTGGCCAGGGCTGGCAAGGCCATGCGCGGGCGGGATCAAAATTCGAAAGCGGCGAGGAAGCCGTCGTGCTGGTGCGTCCCGAGAACCTGCGGTTTGCAAACGGCCAGATGAACGGACAAGCCAACGGCAGCGCCATGAACTGGTCCGGCAAGGTGGTTGAATCGATCTTCCGGGGCCCGCGCACGTCGATCACCATCGAGACGGGCGGCCCGCGCCTGCACGTGGAAGCGCCGGCATTGCTCGGCATGAAAGTCGGCGATGAGGTGAAGGTCGCGGTGCCGGAAGCCGGCGCATGGGCGATCAGGCCGGAAGCAAGGGCGTAAATCATCGTTGAGGGTCGTCATGCGCGGGCTTGACCCGCGCATCCATCAAAATACTAAAATTTCCGGGAAGGATGGATTGCCGGGTCGAGCCCGGCAATGACGACAAACGATGCTCCGCTACATCTCGATCACGAGATACTGGTCTTCGATCTTCACCTCGAAGGTCTCCGCCACATACGGCCCTTCGACCAGCGTCGCGCCCGGCTCCACACTGACCTCGAACTTGCGCGCCTGGATGCGGCGCGGATCGCACCACGATTTGCCGGTCCGAATATCGTACTCCCATGAATGCCACGGGCAGCGGATCACTTCGCCTTTACGGCTATAAGTGTATTCACCGGGCTCTTTCGACGAGACGAATCCGGTCAACTGCCCCTTGAAGAGGCTGCCGCCCTGATGCGGGCATTTGTCGGAAATCGCATAAAATTCGCCTGCGAGGTTGAACAGCACGATCTTGCGGCCCTTCACGTCGACGAGTTTGCGTCCGCCGACGGGAATTTCCGATACCGATGCGACAACGTATTTTTCCTTGACCATGACTTTTCCCGGCTTTGTCTCTACGCAAAATCACGCGTTCGCGCCGTCACGCGGCACGGCCGTCGAGTATGCCCCCCGGGTCATCACCGCAGTCGTCCCGCCGTCGATCGGAATGCAGGTTCCGGTGAGATAGCTGCCCGCCGGCGACGCCAGCAGCAGCGCGAGACCCTTGATCTCGTCGGTCTTCGCGATGCGGCCCATCGGCACCATATCCGCGAACAGCTTCACCGTTTCCTTGTCACGATGCAGCCGCCCGCCGCCGATATTGGTGAGGAACGGGCCCGGCGCGATGGCATTGACGCGGATGTTGTAGGGCGCGAGCTCCACCGCCGCCTGCCTGACGATGTTGATGATTGCCGCCTTGGAGGCGACGTAGCTATAGCCGGTGATCGGCTCGGCGCGGATGCCCGCAATCGACGAGGTTGCGACAATGCTGCCTGAACGGCGGCGCTTCATATGCGGGACGGCGAACCGCATGGCCATCAAAGTCGAGGTCATGTTGACGTCAATGGCGCGCTTGTAGGCCTCCACATCGAACTGATCGATCGCGCCGGAAGGATCGACCAGCGTGCCGCGGCCGCCGCTGATCCCGACATTGGCAAACAGCACGTCGAGCCGCTGATGCCGCTTGGCCGCGCCATCGATCGCCTCCCGCAAGGCATCGGTGTCGGACACATCGAGCACCACAGGTTCCACCTTGCAACCCATGCCGTTCAATCGGGATGCGTGTTGGTTGAGTCTCTCCTCGTTATGGTCGGTCATGACGACGGCCGCGCCGTTTTCCGCCATCACTTCGGCATAGGCGAGCCCCAGCCCGCTGCTAGCGCCGGTGATGAAAGCGACGTGATCCTTGACGTTGAAAAGCTCGGCCTGCTTCATGGCGTTTCCCCTGTGATGGGGATCATATAAAGGAACGAGCCGATAAGGAGAATTGCGCCGTGAAAAGCGTCAAAGGCAAAACTGCATACGTCTCCGGCGCAGCGTCGGGCATCGGCTTCGGCATTACCACGGCGCTGGCGCGGGCCGGCGCGCGGGTGGCGATGGTCGACATCCGCGCCGAGGCCCTCGCAGACGCCAAGGCCCGGCTGCACAATCTCGGCGGCCAGGTCGAAACCTTCGTGTCGGACGTATCGGACGCGGTGATCCTTGCCGAAACCGCCCGCGAAATCGAGGCGAAGTTTGGCGCACTGCATATCGTCTGCAACAACGCCGGGGTGTCCATGCACGGCGTCCCACTCGATCAGGTTTCGCTCCAGGAATGGAACTGGGTGATCGACGTCAACATCAAGGGCGTCATCAACGGCATCCATACTTTCCTGCCGGGGCTGAAAGCGCTGGGCGAGGAAGCTCACATGGTGAACACAGCGTCGATCGGCGGCCTGCAGGTCAATCCGAACTTTCTGACCGGCGCCTACTCCATGACGAAATACGCGGTTGTCGCACTGTCCGAGGCGCTGGAAAACGAGCTCGGAGGGACCAAGGTCGGCGTCTCCGTGCTGTGTCCGGCCGCGGTCGACACCGAACTTCATTTCTCGGCGCGCAGCCGGCCAGCGCGGCATGGCGGAGCGTACGAGCGCAAGGAGGATCACTTCATGGGGGACATGACCAAGGATGGCCTGCGCCCGGAACAGGTGGGGCTCCGTGTTGTCCAGGCGATCGAGCGCAACGAGATGTATGTCTTCACGCATTCGAGCCCACGCGAATGGGTCGAGCGCCGCTTCAACCGTATTCTGGCGGCGTTCGGCCAGGCGGAGGCTTTCGAACAGGAACAAGGCATCACGCCGTGGCGCCTGACGCCAAAGCCATGAACAAAAAAGAAGTAATAGTGCCGCACCCGCGAGCGTCTCGTTGTCCGGCACCTCGTTTTGCGATTTGATAGCGCCCCGTTGCGGCGGTTGTTTGTATGGAGTGTAAGAGATGAGCATTTCGCGACGGGCCTGGCTTTACGGATCGATGGCGTCGGCGGCGTGCGTATTTGCCGCAACACCGGCAGCCGCTCAGGCAAAGCCCGACTATCCGGCCAAGGACATCAAGGCGATCTGCAATTTTGCGCCGGGCACCCGCGCCGACGTGATGGTGCGGTTCTTTGCCGAACGGGTCAGTTCGATCGTGAACCGCAACGTCCAGGTCGATAACCGGATCGCGCAGAACGGCAATGCCGCCACGAAGCTCGCCGCCAAGGCCAAGCCGGACGGCTACACGATCATGATCACGCCGGGCAGCTATACGCTTGCCGCGGCGCCAGCGATCCTGAAAAAGCCGGGCTTCGACCCGCTCAAGGATTTCGTGCCGGTTACGACGTTGTTCCGACTGAACTACGCCGTGCTGGTCGACGCCAAGTCGCCGGCGAAGAATGCCGCGGATCTCGCCGCCGCGCTGAAAGCCAAGGGCGACAAGGCTTCGTTCGGATACAACTCCAACGTACCGCTGATCGGCGGCGAGATGTTCAACAAGGCCGCCGGCGCAAACGCCGCAGCCAAGCGCTATCGCGACCTGCAATCGATCATCAACGACCTGACGATCGGCAATACGGACTTCATCGTGATGGATGTGCCGGTCGCGGCGGAGCAGATCAAGTCCGGCAAGCTGCGCGCGATCGCCGTGACGGGCGCGAAGCGTGCACCCGCGCTGCCGGATGTGCCGACTGTCGCGGAAGCGGGCGTCAAGGGATTCGACCCCATCGATCAATGGTGGGGCGTGTTCGCCCCGGCCAAGACGCCGGCGGCGATCGTCTCCAAGCTGGAAGTGGTTTTCAACCGCGTCGTCGGCAGCGATGACACCAGGACGTTTCTCGCCAACGGCGGCGCGGAGCCGTTTCCCGGCAATGCGACGCACTTGAAGGATTTGCTGGCGGCTGACGTCAAGCGTTGGCGCGGCCTCGTGGAGATGGCGGGGATAGACCCCGAATAGGTATATCGGCCCGGATTGTATCCGACCGTTATTCGATCATACTGGAAAGCGTCAGTACAATGACGCTCCAGGGAGATCGCCATGTCCAGCAGTGCCAACGTCACGCGGCTCAAGGAAGATTTTTCAGTTCGCGACAGCGTGTCCCCGGCGGAATGGGAAACGCGGGTCGACCTTGCCGCCGCCCATCACTTTGCCGAACGATCGGGCTGGACCGATCTTATTTTCAATCACTTCACGGCACGCGTGCCGGGCGAGCCCCGCCACTTCCTTGTCAAGCAGCACGAACTCATGTTTGAGGAAGTCACCGCCTCAAACCTCGTCAAGCTCGATCTCGACGGCAAACCGGTGAGCGAATCCCGGCAGGTCAATGCGGCCGGTTATACAATCCATACAGCGGTGTTCGAAGCGCGGCCGGATGTGAACGCGGTCATGCATGTACACAGCCCGGCCGGTATGGTGCTGTCGGCGCACAAGCACGGCATCCGCTATCTCTGCCAGGAAGCGATGATGTTCTACAACCGTGTCGGCTATCACGACTTCGAAGGCGTGGCGGTCGATCTCGAAGAGCGCGAGCGACTTGGAAAAAATCTCGGGCAGAACAAGGCGCTGATCCTGCGCAACCACGGGCTGCTGACGGTCGGCAATTCCGTTCATCAGGCCTTGCTGCTGATGCACAATCTGATCAGCGTCGCGGAAGTTCAGGCGCGCATGGAAGCGACCGGCCAGGAAATGTGCGTGCCCTCGCCCGAGGTTTGCGAGCGCACCGCCCAGCAATTCGAGAAGTTTGCGGCGCGGGACAGCGGCAAGGTTCAATGGCAGGCGATCCTGCGCTACCTCGACCGCAGGGATTCCTCGTTCCGGAACTGAGGCCGGCGGGCGTCAGTGTCCGACGCCGAGCAGCTTGCCCTGCAAATCCGTGTCGCCCCTGAGCACGTCACTCGGCCCGCTATGCACGATCTTGCCGCGGTCGATGACAATGCAGTCGCTGGCAAAGGCAAGGGCGAGCTCCGCCTTCTGCTCGATCAGGATGATCGTAAGCTTGGTCTCGTCGCGGATCTTGATCAGCGCATCGAACAGCGCTTCGATGACGATCGGCGCGAGGCCTTCGAGCGGTTCATCGAGAAGGAGCACCTTGGGCCCGCCGGCGAGGGCGCGCGCCACCGCCAGCATCTGCTGCTCGCCGCCCGACAGCCGATTGCCGGTGTTGCGGCGGCGTTCCTTCAAACGCGGGAACAGCTCATAGACGCGATCAATCGACCAGCCGCCGGACAGCTGCGACACGGCAATGTTTTCTTCAACCGTCAGGGACGTAAAAATCTCGCGCTCTTGCGCCACATAACCAAGGCCAAGCTGGGCGCGCCGGTAAATCGGCGACCCTTCGATGGCACGATCGCCGAGATGAATCGTTCCTGCGTGACGGGTCGTGATCCCCATCAAGGTCGTGAGGAGCGTCGTCTTGCCGACGCCATTGCGGCCGAGCACCGCGAGCGTGCCGCCCGCCGGCATTTCGAATGAAATTCCGTCGAGCACAACGGTTTCGCCGTAGCCCGAAACCAGTCCTTCGACCTTGAGACCGGCGCTCATATGACCGTTCGCCCCAGATAGACCGCACGCACTTCCGGATCGGCGGCGATGGCGGCCGGCTCTCCGCGCGTCAACACCTTGCCCTGCACCAGGACGATGATTTCCTCCGCGAAACGGAAAATGACGTCCATGTCGTGTTCGATGATAAGAATCGCGATATCCTTCGGCAGTCTGCTGAGCACATCGTGAATGTGATGCGCCTCGGTGGAAGGCACGCCCGCCGCCGGCTCATCGAGCAGCAGCACGCGCGGCTTGAGCGACAGCGCGATCGCGATTTCCAGAAGCCGCTGCTGACCGTAGGGCAATTCCCGCACAATGCGGTCCGCGACGACGCCGATGCCCATGTCGTCGAGCAGCGTTTGCGACTCTTCGAGGCACTCGCGCCATTGCGGCGTGTAGCGCATCATCCGCCAGGCAAAATTCCGCCGCTCGGCGATGGCGACCGCCACGTTGTCGCGCACGTTGAATCCGCGCAGCAGCGCCTTGATCTGATGGGTGCGCGCCAGCCCGCGCTTCACCCGCATTTCCGGCGCAAGAGCCTCGATCCGCTCGCCGTCCAGTGCGATCGTGCCGGAATCGGGCGTCAGAAACCCGGTGAGCAGATTGACGAAGGTCGTCTTGCCGGCACCGTTCGGCCCGATCAGGCCAACGCGCGCGCCCGGCTTGAGATCGACATCGATAGACTGCGCGACCACAATGGCGCCGAAGCTCTTGTTCAGGCCGCGGATGGAGAGAGCGGGCGTCGTCGTCATGCCACACCCGAACGCTTGGCGATTTTGGCGATGAAATTCCGGACTACCCGGCCGATATCCATCAGGCCGCCCTCGAGAAACAACACGGTGAGGATCAGCATGCCGCCGACAATGAACTCCCAGAAATTCGGGCTGATCTTCGCGGTCGAATCCTGCACGACGGAATAAACCACGGCGCCGACAAAGGCGCCATAGAGCTTGCGCGTGCCGCCGAGGATCAGCATCACGGTGACAATGCCCGAGGTGAGCAGGCTCAACACATCAAGGCCGACGAAGCGCGTCGAGTGCGCCGACAGCGCCCCCGCTGAACCGGCTATGCCGGCAGAGATGGTGTAGACCGCAAGCAGACGCCACCACACCGGCGTGCCGATCGCGCGCATGCGGCGGGCATTCTGCCGGATGCCATCGAGCGAACGCCCGAACGGCGAATGCACCAGCCGCCACGCGATCAGGAACCACAGGAACAGCACCACGGCCGTATAGACGTAGGCGGTGGTCCCGAACAAGTTGAACTCGAAGGTACCGAAGATGGGCCCGACCTTCATGCCTTGCAAACCATCATCGCCGCCGGTGATGTCTTTCGCCTTGTTGGCGAATTCGAACATCATCGAGATGATGGCGAGACTGAGCATGAGAAAGGTGACACCGGTGGTGTGAAGGATCAGCGCGCCCGTCACGAGACCGAGAACAGCGGCTGCCACGATGGCGATCGCGTGCCCGATCAGCGGATCACTGGTGAGGTAAATGGAGCACAGGCCCGCCACGTAGGCGCCGAACCCGAAATAGGCGGCATGCCCGAGCGTCACGATGCCGGCATATCCCAGCACGAGGTCGAGCGACATCGCGAACAGGATCCAGATCATGATGGTCGTGCCGAAGCTTAGATAGCCTCCGCCGCTGGCAAAGAAGAAGAACGCGATGATGGCCAGCCACGGCAGCGCATGGCCGGCGAGCGCGATCGGCAATGGATAATGGCCGGTCCCGCTGGCAGCGACCGCCGGCGCAATCGATGGCTTGGCGGGTGTCGACGGTTTGGCGGGTGTCATGGGCTTGCTCATCACGCCACCGACTTCGGCGGCAGGAGTCCCTGCGGCCGCCACAGGAGAAGCACGAACACCGCGGCATAAAGCAGGTACGCCGCGACTTCGGTGAAGAAATATTTGCCGACGGTATCGATGATGCCGAGCGCCATGGCGGCGACGAACGATCCCTTGAAGCTGCCTTCGCCGCCGACGATGACGATGATCAGGAACAGTACCACGTACTTCAGCGCGTAAGAGGGTTCCGGCGACAGAATGCCGGCCCCGACGGCGCCGCCAAGCCCGGCCAGCGCGCAGCCGACGACGAATGTGCCGGTGAACAGCACATTGACATTCATGCCGACCGCCTGAGCCATGCGGGAATTGTCGACCGCTGCGCGCAGCCTGGCACCGTAGAGCGAATGGTCGATAATGTACCATAGGACCAGCGCGATAACGCTGCCGATAGCGATCAGAAACAACCGGTAGCCGGGATAGGTACGAAACCAGATGTCGATCGGCCGCGTCATGTAGTCGGGGAATTTCACTGGATAAGGAAATGCACCGAAGATTTCCGTCACCGCCGCCGTCACCACAAAAACAACGCCGATGGTCAACAGCACCTGCGAAAGCTCGCCCTTGCGGTAGAGCGGACGGATGACCGTCACTTCCGCAAAAGCGCCGAGGATGCCCGGAATAAGCGCGGCGATCAGCAGCGCGAAATAGAAGTCATAACCCCGCTGGGTCATGTAGCCCGCGATATAGCCCCCGATCATGGCGAACGATCCGTGCGCCAGATTGGCGACCCGCATCAGCCCCATCGTAATGGTGAGCCCGACGGAGATGATGAACAGCACCATTCCGTACGAAATGCCATCGAGCAGAATGGTTGCGGCGAACGAGAGCATGAATTACTGCGGCTGCTGGACTTATTGAAACGCGAGGCGACGACACCCCAAAAACTTGCGACCCCCAAACTCGCGGCGGTCACCGGTACTTATGCATTGCGCGCGGAACATGGGCGCCGTCCCGCGCGCAACGAAGCAGAGCCGGCGAGCGCTAGTTGGTCTTCGCCGGGTTATCGAGCTTCCACGGATCCTTGATCATCGGATACGTATCGATATCGATATTCACCAGCTTGCCATCACGCTTTTCGACGCGGCGGATATAGATGTTTTGAATGACGTCGCGCTCCGCAGGGTCGATCTCGACCGGCCCGCGCGGGCTGTTCAGCTTCGCGGTTTTCATGAAGTCGATGTACTTCAGTCCCTCCGCACTCGGCCCGAGCGCCGCGACCGAGCGATAGATCAGGTCGGTACCGTCCCACGCCGCGACCGACGCGATGTCCGGCACGGCCTTGTCGCCGAACATTTTCTTGAGCTGTGCCTTGAGTTCGAGATTGGCTGGATTGGTGTTGGTTTCGGTGTAGTGGAAGCTCGTCACGGCACCGATGAGATCGTCGGAAAACTGGTCCAGCATGATCTGCTGCGTCTCGCCCGTACCGATGAGCTGGATGCCGGCCGCCTTGAGGCCGCGTTCGGAATAGGCTTTGACGAGCGCATTCGAGGGCGCACCGGCCGGCTGGAATATGAACAGTGCATCGGGCTTGGCCTGCAGCACCTTCTCCATATAGACGCCGAAATTGGTCTCGCGCACCGGCGAGCGGTCGCTGCCGACGATTTCACCGCCGAGTTTCTTGAACTCCTTGATGAAATAGGTTTCGGCGTCATGGCCCGGCGCGTAGTCGCTGACGAGCGTGTAAACCTTCTTGAAGTTGTTCTTCATCGCCCAGCGCGCGGCCGGCACCGCGTGCTGCGGGATCGTCATGCTCACCCGCACGTAGTAGGGCGAGCCCCGGACGATCGAGGCTGTCGCCGCGTTCATGATGACAACCGGGATTTTCGCCTGGTTTGCGATTTCCCCGACCGCCATCGCGTGCGGCGACAGGTCGAAGCCGGCGAGCATTTTCACTTTCTCGCGCAGCACAAGCTCTTCCGCGAGCTGCTTGGTTTTGTCCGGACCGGCGCTGGCATTGTCGCGATAGACAAACTGGATTTCGTGGGTCTTGCCGTCAGGTCCCTTGACGGTCTTGCCATGTACGGCCTGATACGCCTCGATCGCCTGCTGGAACTGCTGACCCCAATTGGCGAACGCGCCAGTGAAGTCGGAGATCAGCCCGATCTTGACGACATCGGCCATTGCCGTGCCTGCCGTCAGCGAGAGTACGGCTGCAGAAGCCGCTCCTACCAACCACTTCATATACAAATTCCTCCCTCTTGATAGCAGGTCACAGGCACTTATCGCGCTATGCGGAAGCCTTATAGCGCGGGTTCGCCGCAAGGCAAGACCAAGAAAGCGGCTAGTTTGTCTTCGCCGGATTGTCGATCTTCCAAGGGTCCTTCACCATTGGAACCGTATCGATGTCGATGTTCACGAGCTTGCCGTCGCGCTTCTCGACACGGCGAATGTACATGTTCTGCACGATATCCCGCTCGACCGGATCGATCGCGGCCGGGCCACGCGGGCTGTTCAGCTTCGCGGTCTTCATGAAGTCGATGTACTTCAATCCCTCCGCATTCGAGCCAAGTGCCGCTACCGAGCGGTAGATCAGGTCGGTGCCGTCCCATGCTGCGATCGACGCGATGTCCGGTATGGCCTTTTCGCCAAACATCTTCTTGAGCTGCGCTTTCAAGGCCAGGTTTGCCGGGTTTGTATTGGTTTCGGTGTAATGGAAGCTCGTCACCGTACCGATGATATCGTCGGTGAACTGGTCGAGCATGATCTGCTGCGTCTCGCCGGTGCCGAGAAGCTTGATGCCTGCCGCCTTGAGACCGCGTTCGCTATAGGCCTTGACGAGCGCATTCGACGGCGCGCCAGCCGGCTGGAACATGTAAAGCGCGTCGGGCTTGGCCTGCAGCACCTTCTCCATGTAGACGCCGAAGTTGGTCTCGCGGATCGGAGAGCGATCGCTGCCGACGATTTCACCGCCGAGCTTCTTGAATTCCTTCGAGAAATACTGCTCAGCATCATGTCCCGGCGCGTAGTCGCTGGTGATCATGTAGACTTTCTTGATGTTGTTCTTGATGGCCCATTGCGCCAGCGGCACGACATTCTGAGGGATGGTCATGCTGACCCGCACGTAGTACGGCGAGCCGCGCACGATCGACGCGGTGGCCGCATTCATGATGACGACGGGAATTTTCGCCTGCACGGAGATTTCCCCGACCGCCATGGCGTGCGGCGACAGGTCGAAGCCCGCCAGCATCTTCACTTTTTCGCGCAACACGAGTTCTTCCGCGAGCTGTTTCGTCTTGTCGGGACCGGCGCTGGCGTTGTCGCGATAAATGAACTCGATTTCGTGGGTCTTGCCGTCCGGCCCTTTGACCGTCTTTCCGTGAACGGCCTGATAGGCCTCGATTGCCTGCTGAAACTGCTGGCCCCAATTCGCGAACGCACCGGTAAAGTCCGCAATCAGGCCAATCTTGACCACGTCGGCCATGGCCGTGCCGGCCGTCAACCAAACGCTTGCGGCGAGCGCCGCGCCGAGCAACCACTTCATGCATTCCTCCCTCGTTAAGGCGACAAGCTTTTTGTTTTTGTCGTTATCTCGCCTTATAGCGCGCTTTCCGGCCCTGCCATAGGGTGAAAAAATCGGCAGTGATAGTGATGCGGTCACCTCGCTTGCGCATGTTGCGACCTCACGTTTGGTTGCGCGTTTACAATTGTGGCGGGAAGCTTGCTGTTCGAAACGTCATGGCTGCGCAACGTTTGAACGCAGGCTGTCGATTATCTATCATACGGCGCAGGCGCCGCACTCCGTTTGTATGCAGTGCAACATAAAATCCGTTCAGTTCCAGGGAAGAGAACTTCCAAGTCAGATCAAGGGCGACACATGACCGGGCAGCGTTCGGGCAGCGAATTTGATTACATCATCGTCGGCGCCGGTTCGGCCGGATGCATCCTCGCCAACCGGTTGACCGCCGATCCATCCACGCGCGTTCTGTTGCTCGAAGCGGGCGGAGAAAACAGCTCTATCTGGTTGAAGGTTCCCTTCGGTTATACGCGGGCGGTCGGCAATCCCGCTTACGACTGGTCCTTCGAGACGGCGCCGGAGCCCGAACTGCACGGCCGCAAGATCATTCATCCCCGCGGCAAGACGCTCGGCGGCTCGTCCTCAATCAACGGACTGTTCCAGGTGCGCGGACAGGCCGGCGACTTCGATCACTGGCGCCAGCTCGGCCTCGAGGGCTGGGGCTGGGAGTCGGTGCTGCCCTATTTCAAGAAACACGAAAATTTCGCCGACGGCGCCAACGAATTTCACAGCGTCGGCGGCGAACTGGGCGTCGAGCGGCAATCGACATGGTGGCCGGTGCTCGATGTGGTGAAGGACGCCGCCCGGCAGGACGGCTTGTGCGAACTCAACGACTTCAATACCGGCGACAACGAGGGCGTCGGTCCCTATCACGTCATCGTGCGCAATGGCGTCCGGCAAAGCACTGCGCGATCCTTCCTGCAGCCGGTTCGCAACAGACCAAACCTCAAGGTCGAAACCAATGCGTTGACCCAGCGCATCGAATTCGATGGCCGCCGTGCCATAGGCGTCACCTATCAGCAGGGCGACCGCATCGTCACCGCGCGCGCCGCGCGCGAAGTGATCGTCAGCACCGGCGCGATCAAGACGCCGCACCTGCTGCTCCTTTCGGGCATCGGCCCGGCGGACCAACTAGCGGCACACGGCATTCCGGTCGTGCTCGACAAACCGGGCGTCGGCGAGAACCTGCAGGATCACCTGCAGATGATCCTTGCCTACAAGCTCGACAACATCGGTACGATGAACCAGCAGTACAATTCCCTGTTCGGCAAGATCGGCATCGCGCTGAATTATGCACTTTACCGCAAGGGGCCGATGTCGACCGGACCCTCGCCGCTCGGCATTTTCATGCGTTCCGACACAAGCAAGGATCGTCCCGACCTCTGCTTTGTGATCCTGCCCTTCTCGCGCACGGGACCGGGCATGCAGGCCGAATTCCATCGCCATCCCGGACTTACGATGTCGTTCTATGACTGCCGGCCGACCAGCCGCGGATACATTCGGCTTAAATCCGCCGATCCTGCAGCGCAGCCGGGTATGTGCTTCAACTATCTTTCAACCGAGCAGGATCGGCGCGTCGCCATCGCCGGCATGCGCATCACCCGCCGCCTCATGGCCCAGCCGGCATTCAAGCCCTACAATCCGGTGGAGCTTCGCCCCGGCAAGGAGGCCGGCGACGACGACCACTCGCTGCTTGAGGCATTCAAGAAATCGTGCACCACGATCTATCATCCCGTAGGTACCGCCAAGATGGGGCGGCGAGAGGACCGGATGGCCGTCGTGGACGCGCGGCTGCGGCTGATCGGCATCGACGGGCTGCGTGTTATCGATGCCTCCATCATGCCGACGGTAACGTCCGGCAATACCAACGCGCCGACCATGATGATCGCCGAGAAGGGCGCCGAGATGATCCTGCAGGATGCGCAGGCCGCACGACGGGCAGCCTGAATAACGATTGCGCCAGCGGCGCGATTTTGCGACCTTGCCCCTGCAAATTTAGAGGCTCTCGAAACAACAAAAGAGCCTAAAACGCGCGTAGCTGTCTATGTGGAGGACCCATGAGCGATCCGGTCGCAACCGATACCAAACTTGTCCGGCGGGAGAGCAAAAGTCCTCAACTCGTCAATGTCGATATTTGCGTGGTCGGCGCCGGATCCGCCGGCATCTCCGCCGCCCTTGAAGCCGCCAAGCTGGGCCGAAAGGTCGCACTGATCGACAGCCTGCCGACTCTTGGCGGCCAGATGGTCAACTCGATCATCGGTACGTTCTGCGGCCTGTTCGCCAACGGCACGCATGGCCACCAGTTCACCTACGGCATGGCCGAAGATCTGTTGCGCGACCTTGGGAAGATTCCGCAGGCGCTTTATCGCCGCCACGGGCCAGTGACGACCGTCGTTTACTACGACGAAGTGCTGCTCGGCCGCTGGGTCGAGGAAGCCGTACGCAAGGCTGGCATCACCGTGATCCTCGGCGCCGTGCTTCGCAATGCGAACGTCGAGGGCCGCCGCATCACCGAAATCGACATCGCAACACGCTATGGCGACGTCAAATTGTCCGCGACCGGCTTCGTCGATGCCTCAGGAGATGCAGCGCTGACCTGGCTTGCCGGCTTTGCGTGCCGCGAATCCGCGACGCGGCAGGTCTATGGCACGCAGATGCTGGTGCTGGAAAACATCGTGGAATCGGCGCACCCGACGCGGGATGAACTCGCCGCTCGGATGAAGGAGAAGAAAGACAAGTACAAGCTCGTGCGCGAGAATTGCATCTCCTTCGTCATCCCCGGACGCGGTGTCGCGGCGATCAACATGACGCACACCGACACGCCGCTGGAACCGCTCGCGGCAGCACGCAGCCAGCTCGAAGGCAAGGCCCAGGCCGACCGCTGTATCGAATTTCTCAAGAACGAGTTTCCCGCCTGTTTCGGCGATGCGCGGGTGCGCGCCTATGGTAATCCGGGCATACGGCAGACTCGCTGGATCGCCGGCCGGCATCAACTCACGTTGGATGAGGTACGCGAGGGCAAGAAATTCGAGGATGCGGTGGGCCGCACCGCCTGGCCGGTGGAACTGCACGATAGTGGTTCGGGCTATGTCTGGCAGACCTTTCCCGAGGATCACACCCATTATGTCCCGCTCGGCAGCATGACGCCGGTCGAAGCGGACAACGTCGTCGCCGCCGGCCGCTGCATCGACGCCGATCTCGCCGCACTCTCGAGCGTGCGCGTCATGGGCCCGTGCATCGCCATGGGCCACGGCGCCGCGCACGCGCTCGATCTCGCCGGCAAGGGCAGCGTGCACCAGATCGACACCGCGGCATTGCGCAAGCGGCTGCACGACAACCTCGAGCGCGACGATGCGCAGCCGAAGACGGAAGCGGACCCCGAACTGAAGCGTCACATGCAGGAAGCCCACGCATGAGGCTGACCGACGCCGAGAAAGCCATGTACGACGGCCGCGACGGGCCGGCGGTTGCCAGGGCGATGGACTTGCTGGTCCGTTACGGCGAGGCGCTCGGCGCGGAACGGCTGGTCGAGACCAACAATGTCGCCGGCGCGTTCAATGCATCGACCCCGTCGGTACGGGAACTGGTGAAGCAGGGTTTCAACGCGGTTTTCTCGGAACTCAATCTCGACAGCCAGGAAGTGGTCGAGATTCCAAAGATGCGGGCGAACACCTGCCAGCTCATCACCGGCATCGACAACGACAACTGGCGCATCCAGGGCATCCCGGAAGACCTGGTCGAGCAGCAGAAGCGCGCGGAAAAGCATTTTGGCGCGCTCGGCATCAATATGTTCGCAACCTGCACGCCCTATCA
>Ga0164243_10001238_pt1 | contig 44090 bp, 43 predicted proteins | sample OricompcompostOP_FD_108781 | JGI IMG/M metagenome (GOLD analysis project Ga0164243, IMG submission 108781) | Organic Plus compost microbial communities from Emeryville, California, USA - Original compost - Organic plus compost (OP) | ecosystem: Engineered > Solid waste > Mixed feedstock >...
CTGGATCGCGGCCCTGGCGGTGACGAAGGCGTGGCAGTTGCCGCGGAAGGTGCCGTTGTGCTCGCCCGGCAGCCAGGCGTCGAGTTCGGGCCGGATCAGGGTCAGGGCCATCGGCAGGCCGAGGCCCGACAGCGACTTGGCCAGGGTGACGATGTCCGGGCTGACGCCCATCCCTTCGAAGCTGAAGAAGCCGCCGGCGCGCCCGCAGCCCGCCTGGATGTCGTCGATCACGAACAGGGCGCCGTGCTTGCGCGCGACTGCCTCGATGGCCTGCAGCCAGGCCGCGGAGGCGACGTTGAGCCCCCCCTCCCCCTGCACCGTCTCGACGATGATCGCGGCCGGGGCGTCGACGCCGCCCGAGGGGTCCGACAGCAGCCGGTCGAGCTGGGCGGCCGTGTCCGCGTCAGGCCCGTGGTAGCCGTCGAAGGCCGCGCGGGTGACGCCCTGCAGGGGCAGGCCCGCCGCCCCGCGGTGATGCTGGTTGCCGGTCGCCGCCAGCGCCCCCAGCGTGACCCCGTGGAAGCCGTTGGTGAAGGCGATCACGTTGCTGCGGCCGGTGATCTTGCGCGCGAGCTTCAGCGCCGCCTCGACGGCGTTGGCGCCCGTCGGGCCGGTGAACTGCGCCCGGTAGGACAGGCCCCGCGGACGCAGGATGGCCGCCTCGAACGCTTCCAGGAACTCCGCCTTCGCCTGGGTGTGCATGTCGAGGCTGTGCGCCACCCCGTCGCCGGCGATGTACTCGATCAGCCGCTGCTTCAGGACCGGGTGGTTGTGGCCGTAGTTGAGGGTCGAGCAGCCGCTCAGGAAGTCCAGATAGGCCCTCCCCTCGCGGTCGTAGAGCCAGGACCCCGCGCCCCGCACGAACAGGGCGGGGAAGCTTCGCGAATAGGACCGGACCCCGGACTCGAGGCGGTCGAACGGGGCGAACGGGTGCGCCGTACGCGCGGTGGCGTCGGAGTCGTACATGGGCAGTCTCCGTTTCGGATGGGTGGGATTCCGCGCGGGCGCGGAAGCGAATGAACGTCCGGCCGGTACGCGGCCGGCGCGGAGCCTCAGGCCTGTCCCGACGGCGGACCGAACGGGCCGATGGTCACCAGGTGCTCGGTGGGGTGGCCCGGCGGCAGGTGCCGTCCCTCGAGCGCCCAGGGCTCGCGCGTCAGGGGCGCGCCGAGCCGGGCGGCCGCGCCTCCGAACAGAGCCCAGGACGCGGCGTTGGACTCGGTGATCGTCGCCTTCAGCCGGCGCACGCCGCGGCACGCCTCGCGCGACAGGAGCTCGTCCAGGAGCCGCCCCCCGAGACCCAGCCCCCGGGCCGCCGGGGCGACCGCCACCTGCCAGACGAAGACGCTGTCCGGCTCATCCGGCGGCACGTGGGCCGACAGCCAGCCGACGAGCGCGCCCTCGCGGCTCGCCGTCACGCAGGTGTCGGCGAAATGGGCGCACTGGAGGAGGTTGCAGTAGGCCGAGTTCTGGTCCAGCGGCGGACAGGCCCGGATCAGCGCGTGGACGGCGGGGCCGTCCTCCAACCTGGGCGCCCTCAGCTCTAGGCGGTCCGCCAGGGGCGCAGACTGCGCTTCCCCTCCCCCGGACGCCCGCCGAAGCGAAGCAATATCCATGGGTGATATTTCGGCCATCGAACGAAATATGTCAACCCGCAGGCGGGCCGCCCCGACCTCACGATACGGTCATCAACTGGCCTTCATCCTTCGTTGGCCATAGGTTTCGCGCCCGGCTCGCCACATATTATTTAGCCGCTCGAACCAATATCGCCAGCCGCCGGCGCAGGCCGCTTGCCGCCGCCGCCGAGCTGCGGAACAACTCGCCGTCCCTTCAGGAAGGCTTCATGGAAAACCGACTCACGAGCGCCCTGATCGCGATCCGGCGGATCGTGCGCGCCGCCGAGTTCGCCGCCCGCGACCTGTCGCGCGCCGCGGGCCTCACGCCGTCGCAGCTGCTGCTGCTTCAGCTCGTCGCGCGGAGGGGCAAGCTCGGCGCCGGGGCCATCGCCGACGCCACACGCCTCAGCCACGCCACGGTGACGGCGCTGCTGGACAAGCTGGAGCAGCGCGGCCTGCTGGTCCGCCGGCGCGACGCGGCCGACCGCCGGCGGGTGGAGGTCGCCCTGACCGTCGAGGGCGAGGCCATCCTGGCCGCCACGCCCGACGCCTTGCAGGACATCTTCGCCAAGCGCTTCGACCGTCTGGCGGACTGGGAGCAGGCCGGACTGGTCGCGGCCCTCGAGCGCGTGGCGGTGCTGCTGGACGCGGACACCATCGACGCCTCGCCGGTGCTCGACGTCGGCTCGCTAAGGCGTTCGGCGACCGGCCCCGATCCGGCCGCCTGAAGCGGGCGGAGGTCCCGCCCCCGGCGCGGGACCTCCCCGTCCCCTCGGGCCGGCCGACGGGTTCACCTGTGCCCGTGGGCGTGGGTCAGCGCCGAGCCGCCGCGGTTACGCGCCGCGATGGCGATCCCGGCCAGGATGAACACCAGGGCGCCCACCACCCAGCTGTTCCACGCCGCTGCGGCGTACATGCCGAGCACCCAGGGCGACACGAACACCCAGGCGCCGAGCACCAGGTTGACCCACTCCTGCCAGGCCGCCCGGCCCCGCCCCATGGCGGTCAGGGCGACCACGAAGATCACCGCCCCCAGCACCCAGGAATTCCACGCCGGCCCTGCCGTCATGCCCAGCACCCAGGGCGAAATGAACAGCCAGGCCCCCAGCACGAGATTGGCCCAATCCGGCAGCCGGTTGGGCCGGGCCGCCGCGTCGTTTGTGCTCATGGTCATCTGAACTCTCCTTCTCACGGTCCATGCGCAAGCCGTCCGCACGGGCTCGAACGTCTTGCGGAACCAACGGGCGGGGGCCGCCGCCGTTCGGCTCGGGCGTGGGCGTGGGGAGATCAAATTCGAGCTACAACAGCGGCCTGCGCCGCCCGGCTCACGCTGCGGGCTAAGAATCCTCCGCCGCCGCCCCGGTCTGCAGCAGGGCGAAGCGGCCGTCCGGCTCGGCGACGAGGGCGGTCAGGCGGCCCGACCGGTAGGCGCCCGTGTCCAGGCCGATGCGGTTGGGCGCGATCACCGCCTCCTCGACCACGGTGTGGCCGTGGACGACGCGCAGGCCGAAGTCGCGGCCCGAGCTCAGGAACGGCTCGCGGATCCACATCAGGTCGCGCTCGGTCTGGGCCTCGGCCGGATGGTCCGGATGCAGGCCCGCATGGACGAACAGCCAGCCGCGCCAGGCGAAGCCGAGCCTCAGGCGCTTCAGGAACGCGAGGTGGGCCGCGGGCAGGCGGGCCGCGAGCCGGTCGCGCAGGGCGGTCCAGTCGGCCGTCTCCAGGTCCTCCGGCGGCTCCACGCCGTAGCTCTGCATCAGCTCGCGCGCGCCCCACTTGAACCACTTCGGCCCGTGCGCGGCGGGCTCGTCCAGGAAGTGGAGCATCATGTCCTCGTGGTTGCCCTTGAGGAACACGCGCCGGGGGCGGTCCTCCGGCAGGCCCATCAGGTGCTCGATCACCTCCGCCGAGGATGGCCCCCGGTCGATGTAGTCGCCCAGATGGCAGACCACGGGCCGGCCGCCCCGTCGCGCCATGTCCTGGGCGATCATGGCCTCCATCTGCAGCAGCAGGTCCAGGCGGCCGTGGACGTCCCCGATGGCGTAGACGCAGGTCGCGTCCTGGGCTTCGGGACTCGGGATCTGGCGGACGTCGACCATGGCGTCCGGGTCCTATCGCCCCCGCACGCGCCGGCAAAGGGGCTCGCGCGGCCGTTTCGCCTGGCGGCGCGAATTGCGGCCGGGGACCGGACGACAGGGGCCTTGCCCTCGCCCGGCCGCCCGCCGACAAGGGGCCATGGCCAGGGGACATCAGCGTGGAGTGGGCGCAGGGACGCTCGCGGCGTTCGTGGGCCCCTGCCTGCCGCTGGCGGGCTTCGGCCTGCCCCTCACCATCCACCTTCCGACCTTCTACGCCCGCGACCTGGGGCTGCCGCTGTCGGCGGTCGGCCTGGCCTTCCTGCTGGTCCGGCTGGCGGACATCGGCCTGGACCCGGCGCTCGGCGCCCTGATGGACCGGACCCGCACGCGGCTCGGGCGATTCCGGCCGTGGCTGATCGCCTCCGTCCCGGTGCTGATGACCGCCAGCGCCCTCCTGTTCATGGCGCGCCCCGGCGTGGGCCCGGCCTATCTCTGGGCGGCGCTGGTGATCGGCTACGCCGGCTTCTCCATGGGCTCGCTGTCGCAGCAGGCCTGGGCGGCGGCCCTGTCGCCGGACTACGACGGCCGCTCGCGCGTCTACGGCTGGTGGCAGGCAGGCAACGTGCTGGGCATGCTCCTGATCCTGCTCACCCCGGCCGTGGTCCAGCTCGGCCTGCACGGCGGAAGGGTCGAGGGCGTGCGCGCCATGGGCTGGCTGCTGATCCTGGCGCTGCCGGTCACGGTCGCCGTGGCCTGCCGGCTGGTCCCCGACCCCTGCCCGCCGCCGGGCCGCCAGCGGCCGGCGGCGCTCGGCGACTACCTCGGCCTCCTGCGCCGCCGCTCGGTCGCGTCCCTGATGGCGGCGGACCTGCTGCTCGGCTGGGCCCCCGGGATCACCGGGGCGCTGTTCCTGTTCTACTTCGACCAGATCAAGCACGTGCCGGACGCCCAGGCCAATCTGATGCTCCTGGCCTACTTCGTGGCGGCCCTGCTGGGGGCGCCGCTGTGGTCGTGGCTCGCGACGCGCGTGGGCAAGCACCGGGCCCTGGCGCTCAACGCCCTCTCCATCGTCGCCAGCCTGGCGGTGGTGTGGCTCACCCCGCTCGCCTCCCCGCTGGTCGGCTTCCCGGTCATGGCCCTGGCCGGCCTGCCTTATTCCGGCGGGTCGCTGCTGCTGCGGGCCATGCTGGCCGACGTCGGCGACGAGCTGCGGCTGGAGACCGGCGCGGACCGCACGGGCCTGCTCTACGCGGTGCTGACCGGCACGACCAAGATCGGCTCGGCCCTGGCCCTCCTGACCTTCGTCATCCTGGACGCCCTGGGGTTCGACGCCCAGGCCGCGCACAATTCCCCGGCCGCGCTGGCGGGCCTGCAGGCGCTGTTCGTCGGCCTGCCCGCCCTGCTGTCGGCCGCGGCCGCGCTCGCCATCATGACCTATCCCCTCGACGCGCGCCGGCACGCGGAGATCCGCGCGGCGCTCGAGGCCCTCGACCCCGCCGCCCCGCAAGCCGCTGCCGCCGAATGACGACTCCCGAACATCCCCTCTTCCGACTGCTCTCGATCATGGCGCGGCTGCGCGACCCGGCCGGAGGCTGCCCATGGGACCAGGAGCAGACCTTTTCGACCATCGCGCCCTACACCATCGAGGAGGCCTATGAGGTGGCCGACGCCATCGAACGCGGCGACATGGGCGAGCTGAAGGACGAGCTCGGGGACCTGCTGCTGCAGGTGGTCTATCACGCCCGCATGGCCGAGGAGGCCGGGCTGTTCGACTTCGCCGACGTGGCCCGGGCCATCTCGGACAAGATGGTCCGCCGCCATCCGCACGTGTTCGGCGTGGACGAGGTGCGCGACTCCGCCGGCCAGAGCATCCGCTGGGAGGCGATCAAGGCGGCCGAGCGGGCCGGCAGGAGCGGGGGCGGCCCCCACGGCGCGCTGGACGGGGTCCCCGTCGGCCTGCCCGCCCTCACTCGCGCCGCCAAGCTGACCCGGCGGGCCGCGCGCGTGGGCTTCGACTGGCCTTCGACGGCGCAGGTGCTGGACAAGCTGCGCGAGGAGACAGCCGAGCTGGAGGCCGAGATCGCCGCGGGCGAGCTCGACAAGGCGCGCGAGGAGCTGGGAGATCTGCTGTTCGTCTGCGCGAACCTCGCGCGCAAGCTGGAGGTCGAGCCCGAGGCGGCCCTGCGCGGTGCCAACGCCAAGTTCGCCCGCCGCTTCGCCCACATCGAGGCGCGCCTGGCCGAGCAGGGACGCTCGCCCGAGCAATCCACGCTGGAGGAGATGGACGGGCTGTGGGACGAGGCGAAGCTGCGGGAAAGACAGCCCTAACGGGCTCTTCACCAGCTTTAGGGGCTGGGTTTTTAACCCGGTGTTTCAATACTGCCGCTTAGGTTGACGTCGCGGCGAAGAGCCGACGAGGGGCGCCCGGCCGCCCCGAAGGAAACAGGTGATGGCGGGTTCAGTCGAAACCACCCTGCGCGGACCCCAGGCCTACGCGTTCGCGCGCGAGGCGCTGGAGGCCATGGAAGCGCACGGCGTCTGGCCGACCCCGCTGAATTTCGAGCTGTGGCTGCACTACATCGGCGACCGCGCCAGCCCGCTGGGTCAGGAGATCGACCGCCTGATCGGCGAAGGCCAGCCCTTCACCGAGGACAAGGCCGAGGAGCTGGCCGCGGCCTTCCTGCCCAAGAGCCGCTTCAACGAGGAGATCCGTGACGCCGGGGACCACCTGTCCCGCGAGCTGGCCTCGGTCAGCAAGGCGATCACCGCGGCCCAGAAGTCGAGCTCCAGCTACGGCGAGACCCTGGCGGGCGTCACCCGCGAGCTCGCGGGCAGCGGCGCCGCGCCGGCCGTCAAGGAACTGGTCGACACCCTCTCCAGCGCCACCCGCCGGGTGCAGAAGGAGAACAAGGCCCTCGAGCGGCAGCTGCGCGATTCCACCGCCGAGGTGGACCGCTTGCGCGTGCACCTGGAGCAGGTCCGGCGCGACGCCATGACCGACGCCCTGACCAACCTCGCCAACCGCAAGGCCTTCGACGAGGAGCTGGAGCGCGCCTGCCTGGAAGCCGACAGCAACGGACAGCTGCTGACGCTGGCGATGATCGACATCGACCACTTCAAGAGCTTCAACGACACCTGGGGCCACCAGACCGGCGACCAGGTGATCCGCTACGTGGCCAGCGTGATCGGTCGCATGTCCCCCGCCCCGCGCTTCGCGGCCCGCTACGGCGGCGAGGAGTTCGGGGTGGTCTTCCGCGGCGAATCCGGGGCGGTCGTGCGCCAGACCCTTGAGAACATCCGCGAGCAGGTGGCCGGCCGCATGCTGAAGCGCCGCTCGACCGCCGAGGACCTCGGCCGGGTGTCGGTGTCGGTGGGCTTCGCCGAACGCTGGGCAGGCGAGAAGGCCGAGGCCCTGATGGAGCGCGCCGACGCGGCGCTCTACGCCTCCAAGAACGCGGGCCGCAACCGCGTGACGGCGGCCCAGCGCAAGACCAGTCGCGCGGCGTGAGCCGCGGACCGCGCCTCAGAACTCCAGCTTCAGGTCCAGCTTCACACCCTCGCGGCTGACCCCCGCGATGGTGGCGATGCGCGCGCGGGCCGACAGGATCACGTCCGCGATCGTCTCCGGGCTCGGCGGCGCTGCGGGCGGGCCGGCCTGGCCCGGCGGCGCGGCGGCGCCTCCACCGGCGTTGCGGGTCTCGGCGGCCGTCGCCTTGCGGATCAGCTCAGCGATCGAATAGGAGGCGATCGGCGGGTGGCTGCGGGCCAGACTGGTGCCGCGGTCGGACGGCACCCGGCGCGAGGGCGGGTCCATCGACACCCACATGCCGAAGTCGTCCCGCACCACCTTCCCGAGCGCCTTGCGGGCGGCGTAGGACTTGAACAGGTGCTCGCGCACTTCCCCGGCGGGGAAGCGGTAGACCTCGATTTCGGTCGGGGCGTCCCGGTCGTTCACCGAGGCCACGAGCACGGCGTCGACCTCGTCCAGGGTCTTCCAGCGCGTGCCGCTCTCCAGCGGCGGAAAGGCGAACTGCCGGTCCATGGAGGTGCGGATCGACACCGTCTCCACCCGGCCGTCCGGCCGGCGCAGCTCCCAGATGTTGGACAGGCCCCGGCCCGGCCGTCGCAGCGGCACGGAGCCGTCCTTCTCCGCCGCAGCGAGAGCCGCATCGACGAACATGCGCCACCGGGCGCTTTCCGTCATCCGCTTCAGATCGTCGAGCATCTTGTCCAATCGGTCGCCGATTCGGACCAATATGGTGCGCAACGTTTCAGAGCGTATCAACGCTACGCGAAACGTTGGTTAACCAGTTATCAACCGTTTTCGAATTGGTCCGGCAAATCCAGCCAGACGGTCCGGGCCACGCGAAGGCGAGATTGCCACTTGGAGTTGGCCGTCCGGACTACCGCCGGTGGTATTTGCGACTGAACCTGAGCCTGGACGCGCGGCGGCGTCCGGCACGCCAAGACTTGGCCGGGCCGGTTAAGGACCGGTGAAGCCGTCCTGGGATTCGCTGGCGGGCGTGATGGTCACGCTCTCGCCGCAGCCGCAGGCGTCCGTCTCGTTCGGATTGCGGAACACGAACTTGGCCGCCAGCTTGCTGACCTCGTAGTCGATCTCCGACCCGATCAGGAACAGCACCGACTTGGGCTCCACGAAGATGGTCACGCCCTTGTCCTCGACCACCTCGTCCAGCGGCTCGCCCTTCTCGGCGTAGCTCAGGACGTATTCCTGGCCGGCGCAGCCGCCGTTCTTCACCCCGACGCGCAGGCCCGCATAGGGCCTCTCGGCCTTGGCCAGGATCTCGCGCACGCGCTCGGCGGCGCGGTCGGTCAGGGTGACCACCTTGGGCCTGGGGCGGCGGGGCCGGAAGCCCACGGAGGAGGAATGGCTTTGCGCGTCCATGGTCAGAACATGTTCAGCTGCAGCTTGGCCTCGTCGGACATCCGCGAAGGATCCCACGGCGGATCGAACACAAGATTGACGGTGCACGACCTGAGGCCCGGAATCGACATCACCGCGTCCTCGACCCACTCGGGCATCTCGCCGGCGACCGGACAGCCGGGGGCGGTCAGGGTCATGTCGATGACAACGTCCTTCTCGTCGGAGACGTCGACCTTGTAGATCAGCCCCAGCTCGTAGATGTCGACCGGGATTTCCGGGTCGTAGACGGTCTTCAGCTTCTCCACGAGCTGGTCGGTCAGCCCGTCGAGCTCCTCCGGACTCAGGGCCGAAGCCTGCTCCTGGGCCTGGTCGGGCTTGAAGTTCGCGTCGTCCATCGCACACACCTCAGGCGAAGAAGGCCCTGGCGCGGCCCAGCGCCTCCACGAAGGAGTCGGCCTCTTCCAGGGTGTTATATAGGGCGAAGGAGGCCCGGGCGCTCGAGCTGGCCCCGAAGCGCCTGAGCAGGGGTTCGGCGCAGTGGGTTCCCGCCCGCACCGCCACGCCGTAGCGGTCCAGGAGCTGGGCGATGTCGTGGGCGTGGGCCCCTTCCACGTTGAAGGAGAAGATCGCGCCCTTGTCCGGCGCCGTGCCGATGGGCTTGATCCAGTTGGCGCCGTTCAGTCCCTCCACGACACGCCGATAGAGCGCTTTCTCGTGCTCCGCCGAGGCCTTGCGGTCGATTCCTGACAGCCATTCTATGGCGGCGCCCAGGCCGATGGCCTCCACGATCGCCGGCGTCCCCGCCTCGAAGCGGTGGGGCGGGTCGGCGTAGGTGATGGCGTCCTCGGCCACCTGGCCGATCATCTCGCCCCCGCCCTGGTACGGCGGCAGGGCGGCCAGCCGCTCGGCCTTGCCGTAGAGCACGCCGATGCCGGTGGGGCCGTAGAGCTTGTGGCCGGAGAAGGCGTAGAAATCCACGTCCAGCGCCTGCACGTCGACGGCCTCGTGCACGATGGCCTGGCAGCCGTCCAGCAGCACCGGAACGCCGTGGGCGTGGGCCGCCTCGACGATCTCGCGGGCCGGATTGATGGTCCCCAGCACGTTGGACATGTGGCTGATGGCCACCATGCGCGTCCTGGGACCGAGCAGGGCGCGGTAGGCCTCCATGTCGAGCCGGCCGTCGTCCGTCACGGGGACCCAGCGCAGGACGGCGCCCTTGCGCTCGCGCAGGAAGTGCCAGGGGACGATGTTGGCGTGGTGCTCCATCTGGGAGACGACGATCTCGTCGCCCGCCTGGATGGACTGGCCGAAGGAGGCGGCGACCAGGTTGATCGCCTCGGTGCCGCCCTTGGTGAACACGATCTCGGCGGGCGTCGCGGCGTTGAGGAAGCGCGCGACCGAGTTGCGGGCGGCCTCGTAGGCGTCCGTGGTCTCGTTGGCCAGGGTGTGCAGCCCGCGGTGGACGTTGGCGTAGCAGGTCTCCATGACCCGGCTCATCGCCGCGATCACGGCGCGCGGCTTCTGGGCCGAGGCGGCGTTGTCCAGATAGACCAGCGGCCGCCCGTTCACCTGCCGCTTCAGGATCGGGAACTCCTCGCGCACGGCGTCGGGATCGAAGCTCATCAGCCCTCCCCCCTCAGCGCCCGGCCCGTCCAGGCCCGCGCCAACTCGTGCGCCTGCACGTGCTCGATCCGGTCCAGCACCTCGCCGAGGAAGGCCTCGACCAGCAGGGCGCGGGCCTCCGGCTCGGGCAGGCCGCGGCTGCGGATGTAGAACAGGGCGTCTTCGTCCAGCGCCCCGACGGTGTTGCCGTGGGCGCAGGCGACGTCGTCGGCGTAGATCTCCAGCTCCGGCTTGGCGTCCACCTCGGCGCGGTCCGACAGGATCAGCGCGTGATGGCCCATGCGGGCGTCGGTGCGGTCGGCCCCCGGAGCGACGACGATGCGGCCCTGGAACACGCCCCGGGCCTGGTCCTGGACCATGCCCTTGGTGAGCTGGGCGGCCTCGCCGTCCGTCGTCAGGTGCTCGACCACGGTGGTCTGGTCGCTGTGGCGCTGGTCCCGCAGCACGTAGAGCCCGTCGAGCTGCACCCTGGCGCCGCCGCCGTGGTGGCGCACCCGGGTCTCGAACCGCTGGCGGCGGGCCCCGGTGGCGAGGACGGTCTGGCGAAACGTCGCCCCAGGTTCCAGCTCCACCTCCGTTAACCCTACGGAAACGGCCTCCGGCCCATCGTCGAGCAGCACGATGCGCTCCAGGACCGCCCCCCGGGCGACCCGGATGGCCGAGTGGAAGCTGGCGGCGTAGCTCGCCGTCTGTCCCTCGAAGCTGTCGACCAGGAGCAGCCGCGCGCCCGCGCCGACCTCGACCGGAGCCTTCAGGTAGTGCCCGGTCATACCGCTTGGCGCGCCGGCCATACCTTCCTCCCCGGCCATACCGGCGGTCATACCGGCCATACCGCGCGCGGAGACGAAGCGACGGACGATCTCGGCTTCCGCGCCGGCGGCCAGCCCGACGTCGCTTCCGTGCAGCACCCGGCCGTTGGCGTAGACGTACTCCGGCCCCTTCAGGGCGTTCAGCACAGGGTTCGCCGGCACGGACTCGACCGCCGGGGACGGGGGCGGGACGACGCGGATCAGGCCCCTGAGGTCGGTCCAGCGCCAGTCCTCGTCGCGCCGGCCGGGAAGCTGGGCCAGGTCGCCGCTCTTCAGGGCGGATGCGAGGGTCACGCCGCCTCCTTCTCGAAACGGTCGTAGCCTTCCTTCTCCAGCTGCAGGGCCAGCTCCGGGCCGCCGGAGGCCACGACGCGGCCCTTGACCAGGACGTGCACCCGGTCGGGCTTCACGTAGTCGAGCAGCCGCTGGTAGTGGGTGATGACCAGCATGGCGCGGTCGGGCGCGCGCAGCGCGTTGACGCCCTCCGAGACGATGCGCAGGGCGTCGATGTCCAGCCCGGAGTCGGTCTCGTCCAGGATCAGGAAGCGGGGCGAGAGCATCGCCATCTGGAAGATCTCCATCCGCTTCTTCTCGCCGCCGGAGAAGCCGACGTTCAGCGGCCGGCGCAGCATCTCGAAGTCCATCTTCAGCCCGGCCGCGGTCTCGCGAGCGAGCTTCAGGAAGGCCGGAGCGGTCATCTCGGGCTCGCCGCGCGCCTTGCGCTGCGCGTTCAGCGCCGTGCGCACGAAGGTCAGGGCCGGCACGCCGGGGATCTCCAGCGGGTACTGGAAGGAGAGGAACACCCCCTTGGCGGCGCGCTCGGACGGGTCCAGCGCCAGCAGGTCCTCGCCGTTCAGGGCGACGGAGCCGGAGCTGACCTCGTAGCCGTCCCGGCCGGTGAGCACATAGGACAGGGTCGACTTGCCCGCCCCGTTCGGCCCCATGATGGCGTGCACCTCGCCGGCGGGGACCTCCAGCGAAAGTCCGCGGATGATCTCCGTCCCGTCGACGGAGGCGTGCAGGTTCTTGATCGAAAGCATGGCCATCAGCCGACGCTCCCCTCCAGGCTGATCGCGACTAACTTTTGCGCCTCGACGGCGAATTCCATGGGCAGCTCCTGCAGCACCTCGCGCACGAAGCCGTTGACCAGCAGCTGCACCGCCTCCTCCTGAGAGAGGCCCCGCTGCATGGCGTAGAACAGCTGGTCCTCGGACAGCTTGGTGGTGGTGGCCTCGTGCTCGAACCGGGCCGAGCCGTTGCGCGCCTCGATGTAGGGCGTGGTGTGGGCCGCGCAGTCCTTGCCGATCAGCAGGGAGTCGCACTGGGTGAAGTTGCGCGCCCCCCTGGCCTTCGGGTGGGCAGACACCAGGCCGCGGTAGGTGTTGGACGAGCGCCCCGCCGAGATGCCCTTGGAGATGATCCGCGAGCGGGTGTTGGCCCCCAGGTGGATCATCTTGGTGCCGGTGTCCGCCTGCTGGAAATTGTTGGTGATGGCGATGGAGTAGAACTCGCCCGTGCTCCCCTCCCCGCGCAGCACGCAGGACGGGTACTTCCAGGTGATGGCCGAGCCGGTTTCGACCTGGGTCCAGCTGACCTTCGAACGGTCGCCGCGGCAGTCGGCCCGCTTGGTGACGAAGTTGTAGATGCCGCCCTTGCCCTCGGCGTCGCCGGGGTACCAGTTCTGCACGGTCGAGTACTTGATTTCCGCGTCGTCGAGCGCGACGAGCTCGACCACGGCGGCGTGCAGCTGGTTCTCGTCGCGCTTGGGGGCGGTGCAGCCCTCCAGGTAGGAGACGTAGGCGCCCTTGTCGGCGATGATCAGGGTGCGCTCGAACTGGCCGGTCTCCTCCGCATTGATGCGGAAATAGGTCGACAGCTCCATCGGGCAGCGCACGCCCGGCGGGACATAGACGAACGACCCGTCGGAGAAGACCGCCGAGTTCAGGCAGGCGAAGTAGTTGTCCGACACCGGCACGACCGAGCCGAGGTACTTCCTGACCAGCTCCGGATGGTCGCGCAGGGCCTCGGAGATCGGGCAGAAGATCACCCCCGCCTCGGCCAGCTCCTTCCTGAAGGTCGTCACCACCGACACGCTGTCGAACACCGCGTCCACGGCGTACTTGGGCGCGCCCTTCACGCCCGCCAGCACCTCCTGCTCCTTGAGCGGGATGCCGAGCTTCTCATAGGTCCTGAGCAGCTCCGGATCGACCTCGTCCAGGCTCTTGGGACCCTCCTTCGCCTTGGGCGCGGCGTAGTAGTAGACGTCCTGGTAGTCGATCTTGGGGAACTTCAGACGCGCCCAGTCCGGCTCCTCCAGCGCCAGCCAGCGCTCGAACGCCTCCAGGCGCCACTGCAGCATCCATTCCGGCTCGTTCTTCTTGGCCGAGATGAAGCGCACGATGTCGGCGTTCAGGCCCTTGGGCGCGAACTCCTGGTCGATGGCGGTGACGAAGCCGTGCTTGTAGGTCTCGAGCTCGGCGACGTGCTCGACGGTCTGACGGACGGCGGGCATTCAGGCCTCCACGAACTGACGCGCGCGGGACTTGCGCCGCGCATGGGCCTCGAGCCAGGCCTCGACGAAACGGATCCAGTCGTCCTCGGACGTTCCCCAGCCGCCGGAGACGCGCAGGGCTGAGCCCGCCAGGGCCTCGTGGCCCATGGCCAGGACCACATGGCTGGCCTTCACCTTGCCCGACGAGCAGGCGGCGCCCCCGCTGACCATGACGCCGGCCAGGTCCAGGGCCATGACCTGCAGGTCGGAGGGGAAGCCCTCGCAGGCGATCGAGAGGGTGTTGGCGAGCCGCGGGGCGCCTTCGCCCAGCACGGTCACGCCGGCCTCGGCCTTCAGCCGCTCTGCGGCCGCGTCCCGCCAGGCGCCCTGGCGCGGGTCGCCCAGCGCCATGGAGGCCCGGGCGGCCGCGCCGAAGCCGGCCGCGCCGATCAGGTTGGCGGTGCCGCCGCGCCGCCCCTGCTCCTGGCCTCCGCCGAACGCCTGCCGGGCCAGCTCCACCTGGCAGCCGGCGATCAGGGCGCCCGAGCCCTGCGGGCCGCCGAGCTTGTGGGCGGACACCGCGAGGGTGTCGGCGGGCAGCGCGCCGATGTCGATCTTGCCGGCCGCCTGGACGGCGTCCACGTGCAGCCAGCCCTCGGCCGCGTGCACCAGCCCGGCCGCCTCCGCGACGGGCTGGATCACCCCGGTCTCGTTGTTGGCGGCCATCAGCGCCACGAACGGACGCCCGTCCGCGGCGCTCCAGCGCTTCAGCCGGTCCGACAGCCAGTCGAGGTCCGCCACGCCCCTGGCGTCGACCGGCCAGACCTCCACGGGCAGGCCCATGGCCTCGGCGGTCTCGGCGACGCTGGCGTGCTCGGTGGCGCCGACGATCAGCCGCCCGGCGCCGCCGCGCTGGGCGGCGCTCCTCAGGGCCAGGGTGTTGGCCTCCGATCCGCCCGAGGTGAACACGACGTCCGCGGCGCGGGCGCGCGCCAGGGCCGCGACGGCCTCCCTGGCCTCTTCCAGCAGCGCGCGGGCGGCGCGTCCGGCCGCATGCACGGACGACGGGTTGCCGGCGGCCTGCAGGGCCCGGGCGACGGCCTCGGCGGCCTCCGGGCGCGCCGGGGCGGTGGCGTTGTAATCGAGATAGACGCGGGCGGGAGCGCTCATGCGGCCTCCACAGGGCGGGACCGGGCCAGCCGGCCCGAGACCACGTCCTCCAGCGAGACGCCGGCCAGATAGGCGTGGATGTGGCGGCCGAGGTCGTCCCACAGATCGTGGGTCAGGCAGCGCTCTCCGGACGGCATGCAGCCCTTCGGCCCGTTGCCGCAGCGGACCGCGTCCAGCGGTTCGTCCACGGCGGTGACGATGTCGGCGACGCAGGTCTGGGCGGGCGGCTGCGCCAGCCGGTAGCCGCCGCCGGGGCCGCGCACGCTCTTGACCAGGCCGGACCGGCGCAGGCGGGCGAACAGCTGCTCCAGGTACGGCAGGGAGATGTCCTGGCGCGCGGCGATCTCGCCGAGCGTGACGGCCCGGTCCCCGCCCGACTTGGCGAGGTCCGCCATCGCCATGACGGCGTAGCGGCCCTTGGTGCTGAGGCGCATCGTGGCGTCCCTTTCGCAGAAATCGCGCGCATCGCGGACGGCTTGTGTTACAAACCGCCGCTTCCGCGTCCGGGGCCCGTGCGGCCCCTGGCGCGACAGGGCCGGATGTAGGAAAACCAAGCGCGGCGGTCAAGTATTCTGCCGGCCGTTTTCCGCGGTGATGGAGACCACATGCCTGAGGTAGTTCTGACCGGCGCGGCCGGCCGGATCGAGGGACGCTATTCCGCCGGAAAGGACGCCAGCGCGCCGATCGCGCTGATCCTGCACCCCCACCCGAAGGCCGGCGGCCACATGAACAATCCCGTCACGGTGCAGCTCTTCCACCTGTTCATGAAGCGGGGCTTCTCCGTCCTCAGGTTCAACTACCGCGGCGTGGGCCGCAGCCAGGGCGAATTCGATTCCGGCATCGGCGAGCTGGCGGACGCAGCCTCCGCGCTCGACTGGCTGCAGGCCTCCAACCCGACCGCCTCCCAGTGCTGGGTCGCCGGCTACCAGTTCGGCGCCTGGATCGGCATGCAGCTGCTGATGCGCCGGCCGGAGACCGACGGCTTCATCTCCGTGACGCCGCCGACCAACATGTACGACTTCTCCTTCCTGGCGCCCTGCCCCGCCTCGGGCCTGATCCTGCACGGGGGCGCCGACACCATCGTGCCGCCGCCGGAAGTGGAGCGGGTGGTGTCCAAGCTGCGCACGCAGAAGGGCATCGTCATCGACTACGAGGTCGTGCCCGGCGCCAGCCACTTCTGGGCGGAGAACCTGCCGGACGTCGAGCAGCGCGTCGGCGCCTATCTGGACAAGCGCCTGGCGGCCGAGCCGGCCTGACGGTGCCGAACGGGCCGGTCCGGAGGGACCTCGTCCTCCTGGTTTCGAGCCGGGTCCTGGGCGGCCTGGCCCTGCAGATGACCAGCGTCGCCCTGGGGTGGCTGGTCTATGCCCGCACGGGCAGCGCCTATGCGCTCAGCCTGCTCGGCCTGTTCCAGTTCCTGCCGATGATCCCCCTGGTCGCCGTCACCGGCCATGCGGCGGACCAGTACGACCGGCGCAAGGTGGCGGCCGCCTCCATGGCGGCCCAGGCCGCGGGGGCCGCGGCCCTGTTCGGCTTCGCCGGATCCAGCCTGTCCATGGCCTGGCTCTACGCCCTGGCGCTGCTGCTCGGGTCGGCCCGGGCCTTCATGATGCCGGCCCAGCGCGCCCTGCTCCCCACCCTGGTCGCGCCCGAGGAGCTGAGCCGCGCGGTCGCCCTCACCTCCTCCTCCAGCCAGCTGGCCCTGATGGTCGGCCCGGCCCTGGGCGGGGTGGTCTACGCCGTGGCCGGACCGGCGACCTTCCTGGCCGCCGCCGCCCTGCTCGCCCTGGCCGTGGCGCTCAGCCTGATGATCGGCCGGCCGGCCCCGCGGCCCCCGGCCGAGCGCGAGGGGGTCTGGACCCGCGCCTTCGCGGGGCTGGTCTATCTGCGCTCCAACCCGGTGCTGCTCGGGGCGATCACCCTGGACCTTTTCGCGGTGCTGCTCGGGGGCGTGACCTCGCTGCTGCCGATCTTCGCGCGCGACATCCTGCACGCGGGCCCCGAGGGCCTGGGTCTGCTGCAGAGCGGGCCGGCGATCGGCGCGGTGCTGGTCGGCTTCGGCCTGGCGCGGTTCCAGATCCGCCGGCGGGCCGGGCTGGTGCTGCTGGCGGCGGTGGCCGGCTACGGCCTCGCCACCATCCTGTTCGGCGTGTCGAGGAACTTCGCCCTGTCGCTCGCCTGCATGATCGCGCTCGGCGGCTTCGACATGGTCAGCGTGGTGATCCGCCAGACCCTGGAGCAGGTGAACACCCCCGACGAGATGCGCGGACGGGTCGGGGCCGTGAGTTCGGTGTTCGTGGCGGGCTCCAACCGCCTTGGCGACTTCGAGAGCGGCATGGTCGCCGGCCTGGTCGGCGCGCCCGCGGCCGCGGTCGTCGGGGGCCTGGGCTCGATCCTGGTGGTCATCGGAGCCGCCGTCTTCGCCAGGTCGCTGCGCGACGCAGACAGCCTGGACCTCCCCTCGGCGAAGCCCGCCTAGGAGACAGGCGCGAAGACCACGAAGGGGATCGCACCCCTTCGCGTCCTTCGTGAATGCTTCAGCTCAAAAGATTGATATACTTGCCGAAACGGATCAGCGCCGCTTCAGGGCGCCCTTGCCGGCGTAGATGGCTTGGTCGCCGAGCTCCTCCTCGATGCGCAGGAGCTGGTTGTACTTGGCCAGCCGGTCCGAGCGCGACAGCGAGCCGGTCTTGATCTGCCCGCAGTTGGTGGCGACCGCCAGGTCCGCGATGGTGGAGTCCTCGGTCTCGCCCGAGCGGTGGGACATCACCGCCGTGTAGGCGGCGCGGTGGGCCATGTCGACGGCGTCCAGGGTCTCCGACAGGGTGCCGATCTGGTTGACCTTGACCAGGATGGAGTTGGCCAGGCCCTTCTCAATCCCCATGGCCAGGCGCGCGGGGTTGGTCACGAAGATGTCGTCCCCGACCAGCTGGACCTTCGCGCCGAGCCGGTCGGTGAGCTCCTTCCAGCCGGCCAGATCGTCCTCGGCGCAACCGTCCTCGATCGAGACGATCGGGAAGTCGGCCACCAGGGCCTCGAGATAGGAGACCATGCCGGCGGGATCCAGCGTCTTGCCCTCGCCCGTCATGCGGTACTGGCCGTCCCTGAAGAACTCGGTGGAGGCCGCGTCCAGGGCCAGGACGAAGTCGTCGCCGGCGCGGTAGCCGGCGGCCTCGCCGGCCTTGAGGATGAAGCCCAGGGCGTCGCGGGCCGAGGCGATGTTGGGCGCGAAGCCGCCCTCGTCGCCCACGCTGGTGTTGTGGCCGGCGTCGTGCAGCGCCTTCTTCAGGCTGTGGAAGATCTCCGCGCCCATGCGCAGGCCCTCGGCGAAGGTGTCCGCGCCGACCGGCATGATCATGAATTCCTGGATGTCGATCGGATTGTCCGCGTGGGCGCCGCCATTGATGATGTTCATCATCGGCACGGGCAGGACGCGGGCGGACACGCCCCCGACGTACTTGTACAGCGGCTGGCCCGCGCTCTGGGCCGCCGCCTTGGCCGCCGCCAGGCTCACGCCCAGGATGGCGTTGGCGCCGAGCCGGCTCTTGTTGGGCGTGCCGTCGAGCTCGATCAGCATGGAGTCGAGCCGCCGCTGGTCCTCCGCGTCCGTCCCGGACAGGGCGTCGAAGATCTCGCCGTTCACCGCCTCGACGGCCTGGCGCACGCCCTTGCCGCCATAGCGGGCCTTGTCGCCGTCGCGCCGCTCGACCGCCTCGTGGGCGCCGGTGGAGGCGCCGGAGGGCACGGCGGCGCGGCCGAAGGCGCCGTCCTCGAGGGTGACGTCCACCTCGACCGTCGGATTGCCCCGGCTGTCCAGGATCTCGCGGCCGGTGATGTCGACGATCTCGGTCATGGCTCCCCTCTTGTCTTGGACGTGTGGCGGCTTAGCGCACCCGCCGCCCCGCCTCAATCACCTGCGGCGTGCAACCTCGACGGGCCGGGCGCATATTCTGCGGCATGAGCGCGGACTTCTTCGCTCAGGTCCCGCCCGCCGGGGCCCGGCCCGACTGGACCATCGACCAGGACTGGCCCGCCTACACCGCCGCCGAGCACGGCGTGTGGCTGACCCTCTACGAGCGCCAGGCGGCGCTGCTGCCGGGACGCGCCTGCGACGCCTTCCTGCACGGCCTCGAGGCCCTGGACCTGCACGGCCAGGGCGTCCCGGACCTGCGCGAGCTGAACGGGAAGCTGTCGGCGCTCACGGGATGGACCGTGGTCGCCGTGCCGGGCCTGGTTCCCGACGAGGTCTTCTTCGAGCACCTGGCGAACCGCCGCTTCCCGGCGGGGCGGTTCATCCGCAGGCCCGAGCAGCTCGATTACCTGCAGGAGCCGGACATCTTCCACGACGTGTTCGGCCACGTCCCGATGCTGACGGACCGGACCTTCGCCGACTACATGCAGGCCTATGGCGAGGGCGGCCTGAGGGCGCTGCGGCTCGGCCGCCTGCACAACCTGGCCCGGCTCTACTGGTACACCGTCGAGTTCGGCCTGCTGGACACACCGCAGGGCCTGCGCATCTACGGCGCCGGCATCGTCTCCTCCTACGGGGAGTCCGCCTACTGCCTGGACGACCCCAGGCCCGACCGTCTGGCCTTCGACATGATCCGCGTGATGCGCACGCCCTACCGCATCGACGACTTCCAGCAGGTCTATTTCGTCCTGCCCTCCTTCCAGCGGCTGCTGCAGGAGACGCTGCAGGACTTCGGACCGATCTACGAGCGGCTCGCCGCCCTCCCCGACCTGCCGATGCGGCGCACGCCTGCGGATCACGTCTTCCAGGCCTCGCCGTCGCGCGTGAACCGATGACGCCGGCCGTCGCCCCGGCCCCGTGGCCGGATTCCCCGCGACACCCTGGGGCGCCGGCCCTCGCCTCTGATCGGCCAGGCCGTCAGCGACCGGCCTTCGCCTCGGCCAGCAGCCGCTTGTTGAGGGCGACGCTCTCGTCCATCCGCGCCAGCTGCCCGGGCGTGGCCTCGGTCTGGTGCAGGCGCTTCCACTCCGACTGGGGCATGCCATAGACGGCCTCGCGCGCCTGGTCCCGGTCCAGGGCGCCGCCGGAGGCCTCCATCAGCCAGTCGGCCAGGCAGTTGCGGCAGAAGCCCGCCGTTCCCATCAGATCGACGTTCTGCACGTCGGTCCGCATCCTCAGGTGGTCGAGCAGCCGGCGGAAGGCTTGGGCGGCGAGGCGGTCATCGATCTGGGTCATGGGCTCTGGCGGGTTGGAAACGGCCGGACCGCGGCCGCGCTGGCGGCGGTCTATCACGGCTCGCGCCGATGCAGGACCAGGCCGGCTCCGCCCAGGCTGGACCTCGACGGTGGCGGACGCGAAACTGGCGGCGGGAGGCGATCGGATGAGACCAGGTCTGGGCGTGCTGTCGGCGCTGGCCGGTCTCCTGGTGCTGGCGGGCCAGGCCTGCGCCCAGGAGCGCCCGGGCAAGCTCGGCGCGGACTGCGGCGCGCCCATGGACGGCGAGACCGTCAACGCCATCGATCCCAGGACCGGCCGCGCCTTCTTCCTCGACTACCCGTGCGACCTGAAGCCGGGGGAGAAGGTGCTCTTCATCCTGCTGCTCCACGGCTCGGGATCGAGCGGAGCCTGGGTGCGCCGCTACTTCCCGGCCGTCGACCTGAAGGAGCGCTACCGGCTGGTGATCGCCACGCCGACCGCGGCCACGGGCCCGTCCGCGCGCCCGGGCCGGCCGCCGGCGCGGTCCTGGTCGCCGAAGGCCGACGCCGCGCACCTGCTGCACGTCGCGGACCTCGTCTACGGGGCCTTCGGGGCCGAGAACGTCCGCGGCTTCTGGATCGCCGGCCATTCCCAGGGCGGGCTGATGGCCGACCGCCTGGTCTGCGCCCCCGGCTTCCGGGGCAGGACGACAGGTTGGCTCAGCCTCTCGGGCGGGCGGATCGGCGCGGTGCGGATCGCGCCGGAGTTCTGGTCCTCGCCCGTCGCCAGCACCGGCTCGCGCATCCCCGCCTTCGCCGCCCGCGGCACGATCGGCAACGCCGACGAGCCCGACTGCGACATCGACTACATCTACGAGACGGGCGGGAACGAGATCCAGGCTCTCCCCGAAGGCTCGCCCTGGGCGGACCGCTTCGGCTGCGGCCCGCGGGTCCGCCTCGAGGAGGTGGTGGACGACCGGCCCGGCCAGGTCTCCGCCGCCGGACCGCGCGGACCGGTCCGGCCCGCCTGGGGCGGCCCGCCGCGGCCGGGGACGGCGGAGGTGTTCGTCTTCCCCGGCTGCCGCGGAGGCCGGCTGGTGGCCGACGTGGTGCGCCTGGACAAGGGCCACACCGAGGGCCTGGAGCCCCGGATCACCGAGACCCTGGTGCGGATGATGGCCGAGGCGGCCGCCCGGTGAACCTCACCCGCCGAACGGCGCCGGCATGAGGTAGGGCAGGTCGGTCATGACGTCCTCGATCCGCACCACCCGCCCATCGCGGACCTTGTAGAGGCCGATCCAGCCCAGCGATTCCGGGTACCTGGTCGGGCCGGACAGGTCGCGGGCCGGATGGTCGAAGAAGCCCGTGGCCAGCACGACGCCGCGCGCGGCGTCCGCCAGGGGCGTGCGGCGGGCGCGGACCTTGCCGGACGGGGCGCAGGCGGGCGCGCGCACGCCGTTGTCGACGCGCACGCAGGCGGGGGCGAGGCGGTCCATGGCGGCCAGCAGCGCCTTGCGCGAAGCCGGCGCCGGCCGGGCGAAGGCCTCGTCGGCCGTCCAGGCCTGGGGATCGCCGAAGGGCGCGGGGCCGCCCTTGCGCCGCACGATCGTCTCGACCTGCGAGATCCTGCCGTCCACGGCCTTCAGGCGCAGGGCCAGGAAGGCCGGCTGCCCGTGCTCCTCCACCATGCCGAGCCAGGCCGCCTCCCCGGCGGCCGGATCGGAGGCGCGCAGCACCGGCGCGCCGTGCGCCGTGATCGTGGCCCACAGGGCGTCCCCGACCATCATGTGCACGCCGTTCTCCGAGTAGCCGACGACCTTGGCCCACGGCAGGCGCGCGGGCGCCTTGGCCACCATGGCGTCGAGATAGGCGTCGGTCAGGTGCTCGAGGCAGGCGCTGTCGCAGGGCGCAGCGGCGGCGGACGCCGCCGGAGCGGCGGCGAGCGCGACGAGCGCGGCTGCGAGGAAGGATCGGATCGCCATGGCCGTCACCTCACGCTGCCCAGCGGCTGGACGGCGTTGGGCGCGCCCGGGACGGGGACGTGGAAGGGGTTGTGCATGAAATAGGGGGCGTAGGTGAAGATCGCCTCGATCCGGTAGATCTTGCCGTCGCGGATCTTGAACGCCTCCATCAGGGTGATGGAGTTCGGCCACTTCAGCGCCGTCTTCATCGTGCGGCCGTCGTTCAGCTGGTAGCTGTCGAAGGCGTTGTCATGGTCGAAGAAGCCGGTGGCCAACACCACCCCGCGCTCGTCGTCGATCAGCGGATAGCGGCGTTCGCGGATGCGCTTGTTGATCCGGTAGATGCCGAGCCTGAACTGCGCCTCGCAGCCCTGGGCGATGGCCGCCGCCCCGCCGCCGGAGGTGGTGGAGATGCCGTTCTCGGTGCGCCCGCAGTCCGGATCGAAGGGCGCGAACACCGTCCCGTCGTTCAGCTCCACGGTGTCGAAGTAGCTGTCGGCCACCGCCATCAGCCTCTGGCGCGAGCGCCGCTGCTCCACCGGCAGCACCTCGTTGAAGGCCGGATCGTGCGCGTACTTGGAGACGTCGCCGAACGGCGCCGGCAGGCCGGTCTGGCGGTCCACCACCGTCTCGACCTCGGTGATGCGCCGGTCCTCCACCTTCAGGCGCATGGCGTAGTAGGCCGGCTCGCCGTGCTCGTAGACGAGGCCGAACCAGGCCGCCTGGCCGGTCAGGGGATCGGCGAGCTCGAGCGCGTCCTTGGAGGCGGAGCCGATGGAGCCCCACAGCCCCTCCCCCAGCGGCATCTCCACATTGTTCTCGGTGAAGCGCACATGTGGCGCGAACGGCGCGCGCGACGGGTCCTTGGCCACGAGGGCGGCCATGTAGGCGTGCAGGTCGCCGATCAGGCAGGCCCGGTCGCAGGTCACCGGGGTCCAGGCGCTGGCCTGGCCGGGCGCCTGGGCGGCGGCGGGGCCGGCGAGGACGGCGGCGGCCAGCAGCCCGAGCAAGACAGGTTTCATCACGCCCCCCTTTTCACTGCCCCCACTCTAGACGGGCGCGCGGGCCGCAAAAGCCCTGCGCGGGACCGAAAGAAGACGCGGCCGGGCCCGAGGGAGCGTGGGCCCGGCCGCGAGCGCTCAGAAGCTGCGCCGAAGCGTGACGGCCCACTCGCGCGGCATGCCGGGCTGGCCGTCCAGGTAGGCGGGTTTGATCTTGTTGATGTAGTAGACCTTGTTGGTGAGGTTGGTGACCTCGAGCGAGGCGCTCCACTTGTCGTCGCCGGACCGGTAGGTCAGCCGGGCGTTGAGCAGGGTGCGGTTGTCCACCTTGGCCATGGGCGTGCAGGCCAGGTCGGTGCAGTACCCGGGCGTGTGGTTGACATCCAGCCGCGGGATCAGCATGCCGCCGCCGACGAACGGGATGTCGTACTGGACGCCCAGGCTCCACTTCAGGTCGCCGATTCCGGGGGCCTGGGCCCCTTCCCTCACCGCGCTGGTGGCGATCTTGGGCGCGCCGAACTTGAACTTCAGATAGCTGATGGAGCCGTCGATCAGCATGCCCGGGATCGGATGGATCTCGGTCTCGAGTTCCACGCCCTTCACCGTCGCGTCGGCCACGTTCAGGTACTGCCCGCAGAGGTTGGGCGTGCCGTACGGGAGCGGCAGCGGATTGCCCGCGTCGTCCACGCAGACCGTGGGGGTGGCCTGGTAGTCGTTGTACTCGTTGTAGAAGGCAGCAAGGTTCAGCCGCATCCGCCGGTCGAACAGATAGCTCTTCACCCCCAGCTCATAGGCGTTGAGCGTCTCGGGTCCGAAGGCGTGGATCTGCTCGGGGAAGTACGGCCGTGGCGAGATGCCGCCGCCCTTGAAGCCGGTCGAGAACTGGGCGTAGCTCATCAGGTCCGGAGTCCACTGGTACTGGGCGTCCGCCCGCCAGTCCCAGTGCCCGCCCGAATAGACGCCCGTGCGGCCGTTCAGCGGGTCGGCCGGGTTGGACAGGATCAGGAACGGCGTCTGACCGTCGATGTTCAGCCGGTTGAACGTGTAGCTCTTGTGCTCGTGGGTGTAGCGGACGCCGCCGTTCAGGGTGAGCTTGTCGGTGGCCCGCCAGGCCAGGTGGCCGAAGCCGGCCTCGGTGTGCACGACCGTCGGGTCGTTCTGCAGGAAGTCGAAGGTCGGCTTGTCGGGCGTGCCGTAGATGCCGGCCATCCAGGGGTTGTACTCGCGGGAGGCGTAGACCGTCTTCTGGTGGAAGTAGATGCCGCCCAAGGTGTAGTCGACGTTCCCCAGCACCGTGCCCGAAGCGCGCAGCTCCTGCGAATACTGGTCGTGCGTGAACCGCGATTCCTCCATCAGCACGGCGACCGGCGAGCCGTCGTTGTCCTGGGTGCTCTGGGCCACGTAGTGCCGGTAGCCGGTGATGGACTTGATGTTGATGTTCGGCGCCGCCTGCCAGTCGATCGAGCCCGAGACGCCCCAGGACTGGATCCCGTTCTTCGGCTGCACGCTCCAGGGGCCGTTCGGCGTCCCCGGAGTCCCCGCCGTGTCGATCGGCCTGTAGGTGACGCCCGGATTGGAGAAGTTCGAATAGGTGACGTAGGGATCGTTGATCACCGTGTCGCCGCGGAACTCGCCGTAGGTGACAAAACGGTTGTCGTAGGGCACGCCCTGGTAGGCCAGCGAGGCGCCCGGGATGATCTCGCCCGCCTTGAGCAGGGTCGCCGCCTGGGTCTCGGAATCGTCGTTGGTCCAGTCGCCCGACAGGTTGAGGTCCAGCTTCGACGACGGGGTCCAGCGCAGGGCGGCGCGCACCGCCGTCATGTCCTGGTTGCCTTCCGTACCGAGCTTGCAGTCGGGGTTTGAGTTCTGACGCGGAATCGCGCCGGAGACCACGTAGGGGTCGTCCGGGTGGACGCAGGCGTAGTCCAGGCGGGTCACGTAGCCGTCGTGGTGGCGCGAGACGCCCGACAGGCGCACGAACAGCTGATCGGGGACGACGGTGAAGTCGGCCGAGCCGCGCACATCGGTGCGGTGCAGGCTGCCCAGCGTGCCCTCGATGTAGCCCCCGCCGGCCGCGTCGGGCTTGCGGGAATAGAGCTTCACCGAGCCGCCGAGCGAGTTCATGCCCGCCAGCGTGCCCTGCGGCCCGCGCAGGATCTCGATGCGGTCCAGGTCCAGCAGGTCGAAGATCGAGCCCGTGACCGTGGCGAAATAGACGTCGTCGACATAGATGCCGACGCCCGGGTCCACGGCGGGGTCCTGGTCGGCCTGGCCGACGCCGCGGATGTAGGCGCGCATGCCGTTGCCGCCGCCCGCCGGATTGGGCTCCAGCTGCACGTTCGGCGCCTGGGCCGTGACGTCCGTCAGCCGCGTCTGACCGCGCGCGTCCAGCATGGCCGCGTTGACCGCGGTGATCGCCAGCGGCGTGGTCTGCAGATTCTGCTGCCGGAACTGGGCGGTGACGACCACCTCGCCGATGCCACCGGCGCCATCCGCGGCCCCCTGAGCCTGGGCCTGCCCCGCCGCCATGGCGAGCGCGAGCGCCGAAGCGCCGGCCAGCGCGGCGCCGCCCCTCGTGAACCTCTTCATCCTCATCTCCCCGACCCGCCGTGTTCGGCGTTTGCGTCGCAAATGCATGTCTGAAGGGCGGCGCGCGGCCGCCCGGCCTCGAGGGCGCGTCAGCAGTGTCGTCGGTGAATGAAGGGAGGCCCCCGCCCCCGCCGTCGCCTGTGCTTCCGTCCCTCGTCGTCCACGGTCCATCTTGCCGATGGACTTGAGCTCTCGACCGGGGCAAGGTTCGGCGCAGCCGGTTCAAGAACCGGCGGAAGATTCGCGAATCGAGATCCCCAGATCGATTGCCCGTCTTCTTTACGTCAGGCCGGGGTCACCGGCCTTGACCGAACGAGAACAATGAATTGCCGCTGATGGAAACGCCGCTCCTGACGCATACGACCCCGTTGATCGACCTGTCCGGCGTCGAGGCCGGGCGGCGTCCGGAACTGTGGGCCGCGACCGCCCGCTCCTGCTTCCCGGGGCTGTCGGTCAACGACATGCCCTCCGAGGCGCCGGTCGGCGAGATCCGCTCGATCGGCATGGGCGGAGGCGCCCTCTGGTCGATCCTGTCGGCGCCGATCGCCGTGAGCTACGCCCCGGCGGGCGGGGCGGAGGACCCCCGCGCCTCGATCTCGCTGCTGATGCAGCTGGAAGGCTCGATGCTGGTGGCCCAAGCGCGCCGGACCTGCGAGCTCGGATCGGGCGACATGTGCCTGCTGGACGAGCGCTTCCCCTTCCACCTGCAGGGGCGCGAGCAGAGCCACATCGTGTTCCTGAGGATGCCGCGGCGCGCGGTCCTGGGCCGCCACCCCTGGCTGGAACACCATACGGCCGGCGCCATCGCCGGCGAGGACGCCGGCGCCGCCCTGCTGCGCGACACGCTCGTGCGCACCCTGGAGACGGTCGGGGACCTGCGCGAGACGCAGCGTTCGGCGGTGCTGTCGGCCATGATCCAGCTGCTCGGCGCCGCCTCGACGGCGCCTGCCGCCCCCGCGCCCGACGCCGGCTGGCGCGTGCGCGCCGCCCTGGCCTACATCGAGATGCACCTGGCCGACGGAGAGCTCACGCCCGAGGAGGTCGCCCGCGACCAGGGCGTCAGCCGGCGGCGGCTGGACCAGATCCTACGCGAGGCGCTGGGCCTGTCGGTCGCCGGCCGCATCTGGGAGCGGCGGCTGCAGCAGGCGGCCGCGGACCTCGTGGACCCGGGGCGCGCCTCGCTGGCCGTCTCGCAGATCGGATTCTCGGTCGGCTTCGAGGACGCGGCCCACTTCTCGCGGGCGTTCAAGAAGCGCTTCGGCCGCACGCCCAGCGAATGGCGCTCGCTGGGCGCGTCCCGGATGAACTAGCCCGCCGGGACCCAGCAGCCGTGCACCGCGCCCCTGAGGCGCAGCGGCAGGCGGATCAGGGCGATCGGACCGGCGGCCATGCGGCCGGCCTCGAACACCCCCACGTCCGAGCGGTTGTCCGCGTGCCGCTCGATCACCGACAGCACATAGCCGTCGAGCTCGCCCGGGCCGGTCGGGATGAACTGCGGCTCCTGGAATCCGTCGTCGTCGGCGCCGTACCAGGCGTCGGTCTCGCCGGTCTCCATGTCGAGGCGCCCCACCATGTTGAAGCCCGGGCCGACCGGACCGGAGAAGCGCATCGCCCGGGTGGGATCGACCATGCCCATCCAGGTGTGGCGGTAGCGGCGGCCGATCCGGCGGTCGTCGACCCGCGGCACGTCCCCGCCCACCTCGGAGATCCGGCGCTCGTCGATGTGGTCGTCGTTGCGCGCGAGATCGAGCGTCCAGCGGGTCGGGAGGGCCGAGGCGGCTTGCGGATCGTAGGGGCGGCCCGACACGTCCGGAATGAACGGAAACGGATTCATCTCAGCCAGACAAAGGTCTAGCGTGATCTTCTCACCTTCGTTCCAGGAATTGATCACGTGGTAGAACTGCCCGCCCGGGCGGCGGAACCAGCGCAGGTCCTTCACCCCGGTCTTGCGCGGGATCACGCCGACCCAGCAGTCCTGGGACAGGTCGCTCATCCAGTGCGGACCGCCGGCCTTGAGCCGGTCCACGTCCACGATGGTGGGGAAGATCGGGAAGATCACGTAGTCCTCGGTGATCGCGAAGTCGTGGACCATCCCCGGATAGGGCGCCTGGAACCACTCCTCGCGGACCAGCTCCCCGTCCTTGTCGGCGACGCAGAAGGACATGTCGCGGCTGCCGTCGCCGGAGGCCTCGTAGCCGTAGAACAGCAGCTCGCCCGTGGCCGGGTCGATCTTCGGGTGGGCCGAGACGGTCCTGGTCTTCAGCTTGCCGTTCCAGTCGAACCGGCCCCGGGTCTCCAGCGTCTCGGGATCGACCTCGTAGGGCAGCCCGTCCTCCTTGGTCGCGAACAGCCGTCCGCCGTGCCAGATCGGCGAGGTGTTGGCCACGGTGCGGTCCATGCCCGCGACCGCCGGGTCGTCGGTGAAGGCGTTGCGGTAGGCGCCGAACAGGGCCCGGCGCGCCTTGCGCTCGGCCAGGAAGCGCTCGGTGCGGACGTAGCGGCTCCGGTAGTCGCACCACCCCTCGCCGAAACGGAAGGAGGAGATCATGCCGTCGCCGGACAGGTAGATGTCGTCGCCCATCCGCGGCGGGAACTGCGGGTCCGGGGTCATCCGGTACCAGACGCCCCTCAGCCCCTTCGGCAGCTCGCCGTGGACCTCGAGGTCGAAGATGTCCGCCTCGACGCGCGAGGGGGCGTTGTAGCCCTGGAACGGGGCGGTGTCCGGGAACGGCTTGGTCACGGGAAATAGGCTCCGGAAATGGCTCAGTGGCTGTCGGGATCGCCCTGGGCCGCGCCCCAGTCCTCGTTGGCGCGGGCGATCAGATAGGCGTGGATGGCCTCTGCGTCCTCCGGAGACAGGATATCGGCGAAGCTGGCCATGCCTTTGTCCTTCCTCAAACCGCCGAGCACGATGTCCTTGAACTGGGCGTGGGTCTCCCGGCTCATGTGGCGCAGGTCCTTGACCCCGCCGATCGCCTGGCGGCCGTGGCAGATGGCGCAGGTCTGGGCGTACAGCTCGGCCCCCTTCTGCACCTGAGCCTCGCTGGCGCGCAGCGGCGGCGGCTCGGGGATCGGCTCCTCGGCCTTGAGCGGCGGCAGCGCCCTGTCCCCGCCGAGCTTGAACACCAGCAGGCGCGCCGGCGCCCGCGGCTGCTCCTTGCCCTGGCCGCGCTCGACCTGGGCGGCGCCCCCGCCCCAGCCGGCGTTGACGGCGACGTACTGCACCCCGTCCAGCTCGTAGGTGATCGGGCCGGCCACGGGGGCGCTCTGGGTCGGGAACTCCCACAGCTGCCTGCCGTCGGTGGCGCGGAAGATCGCCAGGGTCTGGCGGGTTGTGCCCTCGACCACCAGGTCGCCGCCGGTGACCAGCACCCCGCCGTTGCCGTGGCGCGGCAGGCGCACCTGCCAGGCGGGCGCCTGCTTCACGGGGTCCCAGGCGGTCAGCCAGGCCTTCTCGTGCTTGTCGCCCTGCTTCTGCAGCTCGATCCGCTTCTTCAGGGCCTCGCCGGTGTAGCCGCCCCATCCGGAGTTCGAGCGGAAGGGCTGCGGCTTGAACTCGGGGTCCTTGGCGTAGACCACCCACTGCTCGTAGCTCGGGAAGTAGGCGAGCTTCGTCCGGGGGCTGAAGGCCATGGGGAACCAGTTGTGGCCGCCGCCCGGCCCGGGGGTGACCAGCACCGGATCGGTCCCGTAGCGGGCCTCGGGATTGACGATCGGGGCGCCGGTCTTCGGATCGATCCCCTTGGCCCAGGTGACCGGAACATAGGGCCTGGCCGAGATGACCTTTCCGGTGGCGCGGTCCAGCACGTAGAAGAAGCCGTCCTTGGGCGCGTGCATCAGCACCTTGCGCACGCGGCCGCCGATCTTCAGGTCGGCCTGCACCAGGGTCTGGTTGCAGTCGTAGTCCCACTCCTCGCCCGGCACCTCCTGGTAGTGCCAGCGGTACTTGCCCGTGTCCGCGTCCACGGCGACCACCGAGCAGAGGAACAGGTTGTCGCCGCCGCCGGGCGAGCGGTAGTCCTGCACCAGGGGCGTGCCGTTGCCGGTGCCGAAGAACACCAGCTTCAGCTCCGGGTCGTAGGCGATGGAATCCCAGGGCGCCCCTCCCCCGCCGAGCTTCCACCACTCCCCATGCCAGGTCTTCGCCGCCATGCGCATGGCGTCGTCCTCGAAGCCCTTCGCCGGGTCGCCAGGCACGATGTAGAAGCGCCAGAGCGGCTTGCCGGTGTCCGCGTCGTAGGCCCCCACGAAGCCGCGCGCCCCGAGGTCGGCGCCGCCGTTGCCGATCAGCACCTTGCCGTCGAACACGCGCGGCGCGCCGGTGATCGAGTAGGGCTGGGACTTGTCGAAGGTCTGGGTGGTCCAGACCGGCCGCCCGTTCCTGGCGTCGAGCGCGATCAGCCGCCCGTCCAGGGTGGCGATGATGATCTTGCCCTTCCACGCGGCCAGGCCGCGGCTCACCGGCTCGCAGCAGGCGTAGCGGCCCCACTCGCGCGGGACCTTGGGGTCATAGGTCCACAGGGGCTTGCCCGAGCGCGCGTCGTAGGCGGTGACCACGTTCCAGGCGGAGATGTTGTAGAGCACCCCGTCGATGTAGAGCGGCGTCGCCTCCACACCCCGGTAGGTGTCGAGGTCCGCGTACCAGGCCAGGCCCAGCCTGGAGACCGTCTTCTCGTTGATCTGCGCCAGCGGGCTGTAGCGCTGGGCGGCGTAGGTCTTGCCGTCCATCAGCCACTGGTCCGGCTCCGACGCCGCGTGCAGCAGGCGGGCCGCGTCGACCGCCGCGGGGCCCGTGTGCTTCTCGGCCAGGGCGGCTCCTCCGATCGCGAGACCCGCCGCCAGGACGGCGATCACGAGGCGCTTCATCGGCCGGCCTTCTCCAGGGCGTCCACCGCGGTCACGCCCGGCGCGGCGTAGGCGCCGGCCTCCATGGTGCGCGGGACCCACGGCTTGCCGGTCACCGGGTTCGGATAGTGGAACGGCACGATGTAGTAGGACGGATAGGTCAGGTAGACGGTGGTGGGCGGCAGGTCCGGCGGCGGCAGGAAGCTGTCGGGCCGCGTGTTCGGGATCACCGACTTCGCCCAGCCCTCCCACGAGGTGTACATGGTGAAGGGCCCGCGGAGCCTGGAGATCTTCCAGACCCCGTCCTCCTTCACGTACTCGTTCTCGTAGAGCGGGATGCCCCAGCCGCCGTTCGACATGACGAAGGCGCGCATGCGCTGCTTGGCGTGCAGGCCGTCCGGATCGATGTCGGCGATCGGCTGGAACTGCATGTGGTTGATGATCAGGCCTTCCTTGATCCCGTCCGGGCCGAAGGCCTTGTGCATGTATTCCAGCACCCGGTCGCGGCCGACGAAGACGCCGCGGCCCCCGATCTCGAGGGTGGCGTCCTTGGAGAACAGCTCAGACAGCTTCGTCCACTGCGCCTTGTCGACGAAGTAGCCGTAGGTGCGCTGGACGCGCTCGACCTGGTTGGCGTCCTCCAGGCGGGTGATGCGGGCGTCGAGCGCCTTCAGGCGCGCCTCGACGGACTCCTGGGCGGCGGCCGGGCCTGCGGCGGCGGCGGCGGCGAGCGCGAGGGCGAGGAGAGCCTTCATCGTCACTTCCTCCCCAGCACGGAGTCGGCCGGCTCGGGGATGTCCATCGGCTGGCCCGTGACCGGATGCGCATAGTCGAACGGCGGGATGTAGACGCCCGGATAGCTGCGGTAGACCTCCGTCGGCGGCCGGTCCGGCGGGATCACGGCGCTCTGGCCCTGCATGGGGATGGCCGACTTGGTCCAGCCGAGGTCGTAGTCGGTGAAGCCGGTGACGTAGAAGTGCAGCCTGGAGATCTTCCAGACGCCGTTCTCCTTCACGTACTCGTTCTCGTAGGTCCCCTCGCCCCACTCGCCGTTCTGGTTGGGCCGCGAGCGCTGGACCACGCTGCGCCAGCGCGCCTTCGCCGTCCGCCCGTCAGGCGCGACGTGAATGACCGGCTGCAACTGCATGTAGTTGTTGAGCTTGTGCGGCTCGGGGCCCTCCTTGCCGAAGAGCAGCAGGGCCTTGCGGATGTGATCCGGACCGACGTAGACGCCGCGCTGGCCGTACTCGAAGGTCGCGTCCTTGGCGAACAGGCCGGCGACCTCCTTCCACATCGACTTGTCGAAGTAGTAGCCGTAGGCGGCCTGCAGGTTCTGGATGGCGTCCTGGTCCATCAGGAGCTCGACCCGGCGCTCGTAGGGCGCGAGCCTGGGGTCCCCCGAATGCGGCGCCCTCACCGCCGCCCCCGGGCCGGTGACCGGATTGGCGTAATGGAAGGGCGGGACCTGGACCTCCGGGAACGGACGGTAGCGCTCCGTCGGGGGACGGTCCGGCGGGAAGGCCCTGGCGGCGTCCGAACGCCAGTCCGCGGCCGCCGGCTCCAGCCGCGCCCAGCCCTTCTCGTAGGGCGCGACGAAATTGACGTAGAGGTGCAGCGACCTGATCTTCCAGACGCCGCGGTCCTTCACATAGGCGTTCTCGTAGATCCCGTCGCCCCAGGCGGCGCTCTTGCCGAACTGGCCGAGCATGGCCAGGTCGCGCCAGCGCGCCTTGGCGGTCAGGCCGTCCTCGGAGATGTCCACCTTGGGCTGCAGCTGCAGGTGCTCGTTGAGCTGGCCGTAGGCCAGGCCCGGCCTGCCGCCGCCCAGCCGCTGCAGGTACTCGCGGATGCGCGCCTTGCCGACGTAGACCCCGTCCTGTCCGATCTCGACCGTGCCGTCGTCCGCGAACAGGTCCGCCGCCTCGTCCCACAGCCCGCGGTCGACGTAGTAGCCGAAGGCGCGCTGGAGCTTCCGGACGGCCCGCGCGCCCTCCAGGCGGTCCACCTGATGGGTCAGCCGGTCGATCTGGACGTCGATGGAGCTCGCCGCGCGCGCCGGGAGCGCGCCCAGGACCATGGCGACGGCGCACGCGCCGGCGAGCTTGCGGATATGGCCTGGCATCTTCCCCCGATATCCCCCAGCCGCCCCGTCACGGCGGGACGCGGCCGGCAGACTAGTCAGTCGGGCCGGGCTTGTCCTTGACCGAGTTGCATCCGGCTTGACGATGCTGGAAGCGGATCAGGGGAGCGGGATGGCGCGGGCCATGAACGGCCCGGGGTCCTGGCCCTTCAGCTTGGGGTCGATGAGGTAGAGGATCTTGCCCTCCAGCCCGTAGGCCGTGTGGCCGACCAGGGTGACGCCGGGCGGCGAGACCAGCCCCTCGCGCAGCACCCTCACCTTCGCCTCGTCGCCCCTGATCGTGACCTCGTCGATCCGCCCGCTGTTGCCCTCCGCCAGCAGGAAGCGGTTTCCCGAGATCAGGCGGAAGCCGTCGGGCCCGGCGACGGGCTGGGACAGCTTCAGTTCGGTCAGGCCGGCGAAGGCGCCGTCCGGCGTCCGCTCCACCCGCATCAGCTGGCCCTTGGAGACGATGTTCAGATAGAGCGTCCCGTCCGCCGAGAAGACGATGCCGTCGATCCCCTTCAGCCGCTCGTCGGCCGCGAACAGCTCCAGCGCCTTCGCGCCCGGCTTCAGGACGAAGATGCGGCCGTTGGGCGTGTCGGTGGCGTAGGCGCTCCCGTCCCGGGCGATGGCGACGTCGTTGCAGGCGGAGGCGGGCGCCGGGAACGGCCAGGCGCCCTTCCGGGCCCCGGTCTTCAGGTCGAACGCCATCAGCGAGGCCGTGCCGACGGCCGGCGGATCGCGCAGCGGGCTCGGCGAGGAGCAGAGCCACAGGGTCCCGGAGGCGTCGTCGGCCAGCACGCCCAGCAGCGACAGGACGCCGTTCTCCGGCGTGGGCCGGATGAAGGGCTCGGCCACGGCGGCGCCCGGCGGCGCGCGGAACACGATCCCCTTCATCGAGCCGATGTAGACCGAACCGTCCGCGGCCGCGCTCAGGCTCTCGGGGAAGACGTTGGTGTCGTCGATGCGGATGTCCGGCGCGGCGGCCATGGCGGCGGGCGCCGCGATCAGGGCCGCGGCGAGACCCGCCAGGGCGAGGCGCAGCCGCATCAGGCCGCCTCCGGCCGCTTCAGGTGCTCCAGGCGATTCAGGTTCCACATCCGCCCCATCTTCCAGGTCTCTTCGACCGCCGGCCGCCCGCGGATGGTGCGCAGCCACTCCATGACGTGCGGCGTCTCGGCGTCGTTCATGGGCGAGTTCGGCCTGAGCGGGACCATGTAGCAGTGGCAGAAGGCCGCGATGTCGGCGAGCGAATAGTCCTCCCCCGCCAGGTAGGGACTGCGGCTCAGGGCCTTCTCGAGCACCTGGGCGCCGTAGCCCACGCGGCGGTCGGATTCGGCCATCTCCTCGGGGCTGAAGGTCCCGAACAGGGCCTTCGACCAGGACACCTGCCGCTCCTTCTGCGGGATGGCCTCGATGCGCTTGCGAAGGGCCTCCTCGTCGCGCTCGCCGACCTCGGCGATGTTGCCCCGGCTCCAGGCCGTCATGCTGATCGCGGGGGCGTGGTATTCGTCCATGAACTTGATCCACCAGCGCATGCGCCAGCGCGCGACCGGATCGGCGGGCCTGAGCGGCGGCCCTTCGAAAGCCGCGTCGACGTACTCCATGATCGCGGTGGATTCGTACAGGTTGCGGCCGTCGTGGATCGCGGCCGGGATCACGCCCAGCGGATTGATCTTCAGGTACTCGGGCGAGTGGTGCTCGAACTTCTGCAGGTCGACATAGACGCTCTCGAACGGGACGCCCTTCTCCTTCAGCGCCAGCATGGGCTTGCCGATGTTGGCGTTCGGCTCCCAGTGGAACAGCTTGAGCATCCGCACCTCCCTTTGGGTCCTGCTTGGCGCCTTCTCCGGGCCAAGGGAAGGGTCAGTAAGGCAGGCCGACGTAGTTCTCGGCGAAGGCGGCCTGGGCCGCGGCCGAGCTCATGAGATACGAGAACTCCGCCCCCTGCATCCTGCGGTCGAAGCCGCTGGACTGCGGGAACCGGTGCAGGGTCGTCGTCATCCACCAGGAGAAGCGCTCGGCCAGCCACACCCGCCTGAGCGCGCGCGCCGAATAGGCGTCGAGCCCGGCCATGGAGCCCGAGCCGTAGTGCTCGACCAGCCCCTGCCACAGGTACTGCACGTCGCTGGCGGCCAGGTTCAGGCCCTTGGCCCCCGTCGGAGGAACGATGTGGGCGGCGTCGCCCGCCAGGAACAGCCGCCCGTGGCGCATCGGCTCGGCCACGAAGCTGCGCAGCGGCGCGATGCTCTTCTCGATCGAGGGGCCCGGGACGAGGGCGGCGGCCGCCTCCGGATCCAGCCGGCTGGCCAGCTCCTCGTAGAAGCGCTCGTCGCTCCAGTCCTCGATCCGGTCGTCCAGCGGGACCTGGACATAGAGCCGGCTGCGGTCGGACGAGCGCATCGAACAGAGCGCGAACCCCCGCTCGTGGCTGGCGTAGATCAGCTCGTGCGACACCGGCGGCCGGTCCACCATCACGCCGAGCCAGCCGAACGGATAGACCCGCTCGTAGCTCCGCAGCACCTCCGCCGGGATGGTCTGCCGCGCCACGCCATGGAAGCCGTCGCAGCCGACCACGAAGTCGCATTCCAGCTCGCGGGCCTCGCCGCCCGCGCGATAGGCGAGCCGCGGCCGTTCGCCGGTCACCTCCAGCGGGGTGACGTCCTCGGCCTCGTAGACCGTGGTCAGGCCCTCCGCGGCGCGGGCCTCCATCAGGTCGCGGGTGATCTCCGTCTGGCCATAGACCACTACGGCCTTGCCTGTGGGCCCGTGCAGGTCGATGCGGTGGCGCACGCCGTCGAAGGCGATCTGGACGCCGTCGTGGACCAGGCCCTCGGCGTGCATGCGCGCGCCCACCCCCGCCTGGTCGAGCAGGTTCGCCATGCCCTGCTCCAGGACCCCGGCGCGGATGCGGCCCAGGACGTAGTCGGCGCTGCGCCGCTCCAGAATGACGGTCTCGACGCCCTCGCGGTGGAGCAGCTGGCCAAGCAGCAGGCCCGCCGGCCCCGCGCCGATGATCCCGACCTGAGTGCGCATGACGGGCCTCCCTGGATGCGCCTTGTCTTGGACGAACGCTACCCCGCGTCCCCGCCGGTGACGATGGACAGAGCAGACGCGAACTTGGACAATCCGCACATCGACGACGGAGAGCCCCCGATGCCGGCCGTTCCGGCCTTCTCCCTCTATGGCGAACAGGAAGGCGCCTCGCTGGGCGGCTGGATCCACTGCGAGTCGATCCCGTCCCGCAGCGGCCGCTACGACTGGGAGATCAAGCCGCACCGCCACCAGCGCCTGTTCCAGCTCCTGCACCTGACCGGCGGCGAGGGCGATTGCCTCCTGGACGGGACGCGGTCCCCGCTGGCGCCGGGCGCGGCCGTCGCGGTCCCCGCCGGGGCCGTGCACGGCTACCGCTTCAGCCCAGACGTGGACGGCTGGGTGCTCACCGTTCTGCAGCCGAAGGCGTCCGAGGCGATGCAGGCCCTGCCCGACCGCGGCGCGCGCTTCGCCGCTCCCCAGGCGGTCCCCCGGCTGGAGCCCGGGGCCCTGCCCACCCTGGCCGCGGCGTTCCGGATCATCGACGCGGAGCTGGCGGCCGGCCGCCCCGGACGCGACGCCCTGATCGAGGCCCAGCTGGTCAGCCTGCTGGTCCTGGTCGGGCGCGGGCTCGACCCCGGCCTTCACGGACGCGGCGCGCCCTCGCCGCTGCACCGCCACGCCGAGCGCTTCCGCGAACTGCTCAACGCCAACTTCCGGACCGAGCGGTCCGCCGGCTTCTATGCGCGCCGGCTCGGGCTGTCGGAAACGCACCTGAACCGGGTGTGCCGCGCGGCGCTGGGCAAGAGCGCCCTGGCCGCCATCCACGACCGCATCCTGGCCGAAGCCAGCCGCGACCTGGCCTTCACCACCATGAGCGTGGCCGAGATCGCCCACTCCCTCGGCTTCGAGGACCCCGCCTACTTCTCGCGCTTCTTCTCCAGGGCGTCGGGCCGCTCGCCGCGCCGCTTCCGCCAGGACGCCGCGGGCCGCGTCTGACCGGGCGGCCTTTGCCAAGGCCGCGCCGCGGGCCCACACTGGCCGCCGGACGGGGAGGATCCGGATGGCGGCGCTCGAATTCCAGACGGCGACGGAGCTCCTGCGCAGGCTGGCGTCGCGCGAGATCGGCTGCCTGGAGCTGCTGGACCACTTCATAGAGCGGGTGGAACGGCTGGACGGGGCGGTCAACGCCGTGGTCGTCCGCGACTTCGACCGGGCGCGGGAGCGGGCCAGGCTGCTCGACAACGCGGCGGGCCACAGCGGCCCGTTCGGGCCCCTTCACGGCCTGCCCATGACCATCAAGGAGTCCTTCCACCTCGCGGGCGCGCCGACCACCTTCGGCTTCCCGGAGTTCAGGGACAACGTCGCGACCTCCAACGCGGTGGTCGTGGACCGGCTGCTGGCCGCGGGCGCGGTGATCTTCGGCAAGACCAACGTCCCGCCCGGGCTGATGGACGGCCAGAGCTGGAACGAGGTCTACGGCCGCACGAACAACCCCTGGGACCTCGGCCGTACGCCCGGAGGCTCCTCCGGCGGCTCCGCCGCGGCCCTGGCCGCCGGCCTCACGGGCCTGGAGCTCGGCAGCGACATCGCCTCCTCGATCCGCAACCCGGCGCATTACTGCGGGTTGTTCGGCCACAAGCCGACGTGGGGCGTGGCGCCCCAGCGGGGGCACATGCTGACCGAGCTGCTGCAGCCGATCGACATCGGCGTCGTGGGGCCGCTGGCGCGCAGCGCCGCCGACCTTGAGCTGGCCCTCTCGATCATCGCCGGCCCGGAGGCCGCCGAGGCGGCCGCCTGGTCGCTGTCCCTGCCCCCGGCGCGTCAGGAGTCGCTCGCGGACTTCCGTGTGGGACTGGTCCTGGACGACGACTTCGCCGAGGTGGACGCGCCCGTCCGTGCGCAGCTGGAGACGCTCGGGGACTTCCTGGCGCGGGAAGGCGCGAAGGTGAGCCCGGGCGCGCGGCCCGCCTTCGACAGCCGCGAGCTCTACATCCTCTACATGATCCTGCTGCGGGCCGCCGGCTCGGCCGGCCTGACCGATGCGGAACTGGCCGAGAACCGCGAGCGCGCGGCCGGCGCGAGCCTGGACACCCGCGACGTCGCCGTCGCCAACGCCTACGGCGCCAGCCTGCCCCACCGCGACTGGCTCAGGCTCGACGAGGCGCGCCGGCGGGTCCAGGCGACCTGGGCGGCCTTCTTCGAGGACCACGACGTCCTGCTCTGCCCGGTGCTGTCCACCGCCGCCTTCCCCCATTCGCAGGTCCCGCCACAGCAGCGGACCCTGACGGTGAACGGCCGCGAGGTCCCGTTCGAGAACCAGCTGTTCTGGGCGGGCTTCGCCGGGGCGGCCCATCTGCCGGCCACGGTCGCGCCGATCGGGCTCAGCCCCGAGGGCCTGCCGATCGGCGTCCAGATCATCGGCCCCCGCTACGGGGACCTCACGACGCTGCGCCTCGCCCGGCTGCTGGAAGAGCGCTACCGCGCCTTCGTGCCGCCGCCCGGCTACTGAGGCGGCGGCGGGGCCGGCGCCGGCAGGGTGCGGGCCGCCCCCGACAGCGCATTGACCGCGCGCAGCGCGCCCGGCGCGGCGGCGTCGCCGACCGCCCACCCGTCGGGGCAGGCGCCCAGCCGGCGGTAGCGGATGGTCTGGCTGAAGCTCTGGCCGGCCGGGACGTCGGCGCGGATCAGCAGCCGGATGGTGAAGTCGCGCATCAGGTCGCCCGTGCTTTCGGACTGCACGTCCAGCAGGCGGCCCTCGGACCGGCAGCGCGCGGCGAACCGGCCCCCGGTGTCGACGGCGGGGGCGACGAGCTGGCAGGGCTGGCCGTCGGGGCTCGGCGAGGGCCGCGCGAAGCTTTCCCGGACCGCCTTGTCCGCACAGATCAGCATGGTGCTGGCCGGCTTGTCCTGGTCATCCAGCGTCTGGATCGACCAGAGCGCGGGCGTCTCGGCGGCAGGCTCGGGACCGCCCGTTTGCGACTTGCCGCAGGCGGACGCGAGGGCGGCGACGGCGAGGACGGCAGACCATTGCAGGGGGCGCATGGCGTCACTCCTTGACCTGCGCCAGACTGGCCCGGTTCGGGCGGAGCCGTCTTGACCCAGCGCAACTGCGCCGTGCCGGCGCGGCGCCGTTGATCCGGCTCAAGGCGTCCGGCCCCCGCCGGCGCAGGCTCCAGACTCCATGGGAGCCGCCGCCATGCACGTCCTGAAGACCCTCACCCCCAGCCAGGTCCATCACATCGCCCAGCTCGCCCGGGAGGCGCGCCAGGCGCGCGACGCCCTGCTCGGCGCAGCCGCCGAAACCGCCGCCGGCGAGCCGCACCCCGCCAAGGGAGAACACGACCGCATCGGCGCCGGCGGCTTCGACGTGCTGCCCGCCTCCAGCCCGCCGCTGTCGGCCCTGCGGGCGGCCATCGGCCGGCTGCGTCCGGACGCGCGCTCGGAGCTCTACGCCCTGATGCGGATCGGCCAGGGCGACCTGGCGCCGGGCGACTGGCGCGAGGGCCTGTCGGAGGCCTCCAGGCTCGGGGACGCCGGGGTCGGCGGGCTGCTGGCGGACGACATCGACCTGCAGACGCACCTCGACCGGGGGTTCCACGAGATCACCTCCCACTGAGCCGGGGCGCCGATGCGCCAGGGCCTGGCCGAGGCGGTGCTGGCCGCGCACGTCGTGGTGATCGGCTTCAACCTGTTCGGCCTGATCGCCGTCCCGCTCGGGGCGAGGCTCGGATGGCGCTTCGTGCGCGTGCGGTGGTGGCGCTGGCTGCACGTCGGCTCCATGGCCGTGGTCGCCGTCCAGGCGCTGGCGGGGCGCGCCTGCTTTCTCACCCTTGTGCAGGATCGGCTGGGGGGCGGGACCGGAGCGCCGGCCCCGCTGATCATGACCGTGGTGAACCGGCTGGTGTTCTGGCCGCTGCCGATATGGGCCTTCACGGCGATCTACGCGGCCCTGTTCGCCTATGTGCTGCTGCTGCTGAGGCTGGTCCCGGTCAGCGCGCCAGATAGCCGCCGTCGACGGCGTAGTAGGCCCCGGTGACGAAGCTCGCCTGGTCGCTGGAGAGCCAGGCGACCAGCGCCGCGACCTCGCCGGTCTCGCCGAACCGGCCGAGCGCGTGCCGGCCCATGACCTCCGGCTGGGCCTCGGCGGGGATCCTGTCGAGCAGCTGGGTGCGGATGAAGGCCGGGCCGACGGCGTTGATGCGGATTCCCCGCCGTCCGTACTCCCAGGCGACGGCCTTGGTCAGGCCGACCACCCCGTGCTTGGCGGCGGTGTAGGGCATGGCCTCCTCCATCGCGACCTGGCCGAGGATGGAGGAGATGCAGACGATGGCCCCGCCGCCGGTCGGCAGCATGGCGTTGAGCTGGGCGCGCACGCCCAGGAACACCCCGGTCAGGTTGACGTCGATGACGTCCTGCCACTGGCGGTCGGCGAGCTCGCCCGTCGGGGCGAATTCGCCGCTGATCCCGGCGTTGTTGCAGGCGACGTCGAGTCTGCCGAAGGCGGAGACCGCCGCGCGCACCAGCTCCAGGTGGTCCTCCGCCCGGCGCACGTCGGCGTGCTGGTAGACGGCCTCGCCCCCCTGCTCGCGGATCAGCTCGGCCGTCCGGCGGCCGGTCTGGTCGTTGGCGTCGGACACGATCACGCGCGCGCCCTCGCGGGCGTAGCGGCGGGCGATCTCGCGGCCGATGCCGTCGCCCGCCCCGGTGACCAGCGCGGCCTTGCCCGCGAGCAGCGGGCCCGCCGAGGACACCGCCCTACTCCGCCGCCGCGGCCATCTCGCCGTCGATGGTGGACGGCGCGCTCGGCCAGCTCTTCATCTCCGCCAGGCACTCCTTGGCGAACAGGCGGATGGAACGCATGCACTCCTCGTGCGGCATGCCGCCGGTGTAGAGGTGCGGCATCATCCCCTGGGGCTGGCGCTGGCGGCGCACCTCGTCGAGCTGCTCCAGCACCTCCTTGGGCGTGCCGGCGATGGAGCTCTTGTAGGCGTCATCGGCCGCCGCCTCCGCCTGCTCGGGCGTCATCACGATCGAGGCGTAGCTTTCGTAGCCCTTGATCGAGCCGTGGTGGCTGGAGGTCATCTCGTAGTTCCTGACCGCCGCGCGGAAGGTGTTGGCGGTGTAGACGCGGGCCAGCTCGCGCGCACGGTCGCCGCTCTCGTCGATGAAGCAGAGGTTGGAGGCGAAGGGCGCCACCGGCGTCTCGTCCGGACGCTCGGCGCGCCAGGTGTCCAGCCAGGCGTCCGCGGCCTCGTCGCGGGCCACGCGGCCCAGGATGCTTTCCTCGGTCTTGTGGCCGGCGACCATCGGCTGTCCGAGATAGAGCCGGCCGAGGCCCAGCCGGGCGGCCGCCACCATGGAGGGGGGAGAGCCGGCGGCGCAGAAGGCGCGGCCCTTCAGCGAGCGCACGGGCCGGGGCCGAATCTCGCGCCGCGGCTGCTTGAAGATCTCGCCGTCCCCTTCGATGAAGCCGGTCTCCATGGCTTCCATGACCATGGCCACGCTCTCGTCGAAGCGCTGGCGCGCCTCGGCCTGGTCGACGCGCAGGCCCTCGTATTCCATCCGCGCCAGGCCGCGGCCGAAGCCGATGATCGCCCGCCCGCCCGACATGTGGTCGAGCATGGAGATCTCCTCGGCCAGCCGCACCGGATCGTGCCAGGGCGCCACGACCACCTGCGTCCCGAGCCGCGCGCGCCGCGTCCGCCCCGCCAGATAGGCCAGGTAGAACAGCGGGTTGGGGCTGATCGAATAGTCGCTGAAGTGGTGCTCGGTCATCCAGATGGAGTCGAAGCCGAGCTCGTCGGCCAGCTCGAGCTGGGTGAACTCCTCGCGGATGAACTGGGCGTCGTCGACCTTGGTGTGGTTGGCGAAGCCGGTGGCGATGCCGACGTGCATCCTGGCGCTCCCTGGTTTCGTTGCAATTGCATCAGCATGCGCACAGTGCGCGCAATCGGAAAAGGGCGGAGCCGCCCACCCCGGCTCGCCTACTGGACGCCGAGGCGCGAAGCGTCCGCCCAGCTGGTGTGGTAGCCCGGCCGCAGCCGGATCGGCAGGCGGATGGTCGCGATGGGGCCGTCCTGGATCCGCCGGGCGTCGAACAGGAAGACGTCGGTCCGCATCTCCCGGGCGCGGGTCGCCGTCTGGATGATGTAGCCGTCGCCCTCGGGCGCGTCCGGGCGGCTCGGGATGAAGCAGGGCTCCTGCAGGGGCGTGTCGGGGCCGGCGTCGAACACCTGGACGCGGCCGGTCGACAGGTCCACGTGGCCGAGGCTGTTGCGCGACCCCATGAAGCCGAGCAGCCAGCCGTGCCGGTACGGCCCCATCTGGAACCGGTCGTCGGTTCTCGGGAACTCGCCGACGAAGTCCGAGAGCTGGACAGCGCTCTCGAACGCGCCGGCGTTGGAGCCGTAGTCGACCGTCCAGCGGGTCAGGCGCGACAGGGCCTTCTGCGGCTCCCACCTGCCGTCCAGCTCGGGGAAGAAGGGGAACATGTTCCCCTCGGCGCGGGGGATGTCGATGTGCACCTTCGTCCCCTCGTTGAAGGCGTTCATCACGTGCGAGCAGAACTGGTTGGGAGCGGTGAACCACCTCAGGTCCTTGGCGTCCCCGCCGCGCGGCAGCACCCCCAGATGGATCGGCTTGGACGGGTCCCAGGCGTAGTGGGGCCTGCCGGCCTTCAGCAGCTCCTCGCCGACCCCGCAGGAGGGGATCACCGGGAAGACGACGTAGTCGCGCGTGACGCCCCAGTCGTGCAGCATGCAGTGGTAGGGCAGCTCGAACCACACCGAGTGGGTGACCCGGCCCTCGGGGCTGATCTCGTAGTAGCAGACGTCGCGCGAGAACAGTCCCTTGGCCGTATAGCCGAAGGCGATCATCTGGCCCGTCCCGGGGTCGATCTTCGGATGGGCGGTGAAGGTCGGGCCCGGCAGCGTGCCGCCGAAATCCCAGGCGCTGTCGAGTGTCTCGAGGGTCAGCGGGTCCATCGCCACGGGCGGGGAATCCTCGCGCAGCGCCAGCAGCTTGCCGGCGAACAGCACGGGATTGGTGTTGGCGAGGTTGCGGTTCATGCCCAGCACGGACGGATCGTCGGTGAAGGGGTTGCGGTACTTCCCGAACAGCGCCCGGCCGGCGGCGCGCTCGGCCTTGAACCGCTCGGTCTGCACGTAGCGGTGCCTCAGGCTGACCCGGCCGTCCCTGATGCGGAACACCGAGACCGTCCCGTCGGCGTTGAACGGCACGTCGTCCAGGAACCTCGGCGGATACTGGTGGTCCGGCGCGATCCGGTAGAAGGCGCCGTCGATGCCGGACGGGATCTCGCCTTCGACCTCCAGATCGTGCAGGTCGACCTCGATGCGGCTGGGGGCGTTGACCCCCTGGAACATCGGGATGTCGGGAAACCTCATGGCCGTGCCTCCGCGTCCGGAGGCCAGTAGCCGGGCCGCGCAACTCGTTGTCAAGACATCAATCGGCCTTGCGGCCCGAGGCGCGCATCCCCATTGATCGGTGACCGGGGGCGGGGAAGGATGCGTTCCGACCGCCGCAGACGAAGGCAGCACCCAGATGGCGATCCGCAGGCCGAACCTCAGCCGGCGTCCGACCGCGCCCCCTCAGGAGGGCGACCGCGCCGACCTCGCCATGGACGGCTTCATCACCGTGCGGGTCGTGCAGCTCGCGGAGCTGATCAGCCGCGGCGCCAGCCAGGTGTTCGAGGAGCGCTTCGGGGTGAAGAACACCGAGCTGCGGATCCTGGTGCACCTCGGGCGCGAGGCCCTGCCGGTCAACGAGCTCGCCCGCCGCACCCACGTCGACAAGGGCTGGATCAGCCGCTCCCTGCGCGGGCTGGAGAAGCGCGGCCTGGTCGCCAGGACCCGGCATCCGACCGACAGCCGCGCCTCGCTGGTGTCCCTGACGCCTCGGGCCGAGGCCCTGGTCCGCCGCTTCGCGCCCGTGGCGGCCGCCCGCAACCGCCGCCTGCTCGCGGGCCTGGACGAGGCGGAGGTCGCGCGCATCTTCGACGCCCTGATGCTGAGGGCCGAGGACATCCTCGCCCATCCGGACCTCTCCGGCCCCGAGGCCCTGCCCTCGCCGTCCGAGCGCCGCCGGGCCCGCTGACGGCGCCGGCCTTGCGCCATGTCATGGAAGGAATCCCCGTTCTGCGGTCGCTGGACGCCGTCGATCCGGGAGGGCGTCGGTCCCCGATCTGCCCACCGCCAGAGGAGCCCTTATGATCCGCATCCTGCCCGGCTTTCCCGCTCACGTTCTCGCCGCCGCCTGCCAGGGGCGCGTGACGCGCGCCGACTACGAGACCGTGCTGATTCCGGCCATCGAGAAGGCGCTCGCGGCGCAGCCGAAGGTGAGCATCTACTACGAGATCGGCGCCGGCTTTGAAGGCATCGAGCCGGGGGCGGTCCTGGACGACCTGAAGGTGGGCATGGGTCACCTGTCCCGCTGGGACCGCATGGCTGTGGTCTGCGACGTGGCTTGGATCCGTGATGCCGTCCTGGCGTTCGGCTTCCTCATGCCCGGCCGCGTCCGGGTCTTGCAGCTCGGCCAGGCCGCCGAGGCCAGAAAGTGGGTGTCCGAAACCTGAACGCCCCGATGCCGCCGGAGGGGCGGCTCAGGGGACCACGGTCACGGGCCGGCGGGCGACATTGACCAGCCGGTGCGCCACGCTGCCCAGCAGCATGGCCGCCGCCCC
>Ga0164243_10001239_pt1 | contig 44084 bp, 60 predicted proteins | sample OricompcompostOP_FD_108781 | JGI IMG/M metagenome (GOLD analysis project Ga0164243, IMG submission 108781) | Organic Plus compost microbial communities from Emeryville, California, USA - Original compost - Organic plus compost (OP) | ecosystem: Engineered > Solid waste > Mixed feedstock >...
ACTCTTAATCAGCGGGTCGAAGGTTCGAATCCTTCATCACCCACCATTCTTTTCAAGCACTTGCGTGCCCCGACTTCGCAGCACATAAAAAGAACGTCGACGTCGCAAAAAGTCTCACGTGAGACTTTGAAGGGAACGCTCATGTCGATTACCGGAAATCCCCAGGCGCTCGCAGAGTTTCGAGCGCGGCTCGTCGAGGGTGGCGAGCAGTGGGTACGAGATCAAATTGCCATGCGTGTTTGGCGCGACGAGAAGGTGGCATTCGCCACGAGCTGGCTCGAGGAGCAAGCCGGGGCAAGACAGGCAGCGGCGGACGCGGAAGCCCTCGCCATTGCTCGTAGCGCAAAGGATGCGGCCTGGGAGAGCGCGAGGGAAGCGAGGCGCTCCTCCACCGCCGCGCACCGATCATTCGTCGTCTCGGTAATTGCAGCACTCATTGCACTCGGAGCGCTCGTGGTGACGTACGTCAAAGGTTAGAAATCGACGCCTCGCGCCATTTGCACCCTCACGTCGCATCAGAGCCCGACGACGTAACCTCTAATCGCACTAGATTTTTTAACCGAACACGCTTAAAACAATTCGGCCCGTCGCAGCGTTTGCACCGCTGCGCCGGGCCTAAGTCATCCATTGCATCACCAACGGAGACCTTCATGACTACATACACCCCTTCGGGGTATGGAGCAATTGCGCTCGGCGCGCTTTGCTCGGCCGGCACCGCCGCCTACCTGCTTCGCGACATCCAACACACCGGCCTGACGCTCGACCATGCGCTGGCGATCATCGTGCTGATCGTCACCATCGGCGCCGGCGTCATGGCCACCAACGCGCTCAAGGCGTGGCACCTGGTCGAGGGCGGCGTGCTCGTGCTCATCGCCGCGCTCGGCGGCTACTACTGCCTGAGCTCCGCCGCCGGCCGCTCGGCCGAGGCGCAGCAGACCTCGACGCTCACCGCTCAGAGCCACAATGGCGGCCGTGAGCGCGCCCAGGCGGCCTACGACCAGGCCGTCGCGGATCTCGCCAAGGCGAAGGCGAAACTTCAGGCCGAGCGCGACGCCAAGCGCTGCAGCATCTGCAAGCGCGAGAAGCTCGCCGTCGACGACGCGCAGAAGGCCGTCGACGCCGCCGACGTCAAGCTGCAGGAGGCGCCGGCGCCGATGCCCGTCAACGTCAAGAACACGAACCTCGCCGCGCTCGCCATGCTGTTCCCCGCGGTGACGGTCGAGCAGGGCACCATCGTCAAGGCGCTCAACCTGATCGACCCGAACGTGGTGGCGTTCATCCTCGAGGTCGGCGACATCGCCTTCTGGCATATCGGCCTCGCCCGCCTCGCCGCGCGCCGTCGCCGCCGCCTCGAGGCGAAGGCTCTGGCGCCCGTCGTCATCGCCGAGGCTCCTGCACTCCCACCGCCGCCGGCGCCGCCAGCGGACCGCGCTGACGCCGGCGATCGCGACGAGCTTCCGGCGCACCGCAAGCAGCGCGAGGCGCGGGCGAAGGTGGTGAGCTTCGTCGCGGCCTACCGCCGCGAGCACGGCCGCGAGCCCGAGCCGCGCGAGGTCAGGGCCGCAACCGGCCTGCCGCGGGCGACAGCCTGGCGCTACCAGCGCGCGGCGGTATAGGTGCGGACACAGGAGAGAGGGTGACAACCCTCGGAAGAATTTCGGAAAGCGAGCGCAGGGCCCGGAGCGATCCGGGCTCTTTTCATTTACAGTGCTCCTGACCGAATGACGGGAGGGAGCAATGCAAGATCTGCCGTACTGGCTGAAGGCTTTATCGGCGTTATCAACACCCGCAATCGCGATCCTCGGCCTCGGGATCGCATGGGCGCAATGGGCGACTTCTCGCTCGAAATTGGTTCTCGATTTGCACAATCAGAGAGCACAGGCGTACGCCAAGTTTGAGGAGCCGATAAGAGAGGTCCTGCAGGCGGGGAGCTGTGACCTTAGAATTTACTTGAGCTATTGCCGAGCCGAGCGAGACGCTATGTTTCTATTTGGCCGAGACGTCACTGACTACATCCGTAAAACTCGCGAGACGCTAAACCAGCTCAGCTACGCAACTACGATGCTCGCTGGAAATCTCGAAGCCCAACAGCGTAATGACCTTCTCAAACTGAGCACCGACTGCACCTTAAGAGTATCGGAATTCTGGAAGGAACTGGACACTCTAATGATCCCCTATATGCGGATGGATCAGAAGCTGCCCTGGACAGTGCGCAAGTAGACTATTAACGCGCCAGCTTCGCGCACAGCACTGCCTTGACTTGCGAAGCGTTCATCGGTCCCTCCTGGGATTGCCTTTCACGTAGCGCTGCAGCGCCAGATAATGCTTGTCGTCGGCGAGGCCGATGTTGAACTGGCGATCGTCGAACTCGGTCGCGTCGACGAACTCCTCGGAGATCTCGACGCGTACCGCGCGGATCTTCGTCTTCATGTCCGTCGTGTCGAAGGCGATGTGATAGATGGGCACACCGGCCTTCCGGCGCTGACGCTCGCGCCTGTCCTTCTCGACATCGAACCGCAGCGCCAATGCCGCTTGCGCGCCCTCTGCCGTGAGATACGTCCAGCCCTCGGTGCGCGCGGCAAGATTGAGCTGGAAAAGCTCGGCGCGGCCGTCCTTGCTGACGATGTTCCCGTCCCAGGTTGGCCCCTGCAGGAAAAGCTGCAGCAGGCATTCCTGGGCGTTCGGCTTCAAGTCCATCAGTTCCTCACCACGTTCGGCTGCCAGCCGTCGAGCTTGTCGACGCGCCGCTCGAGCACGCGGACGCGACCGATATCGGGATCGTCAAGCTTGCTCAGACGGCGATCGAGCTCCTGCACTGCGGGCGCCGACCCGATCAGCCACCAGCCGACCGTGGCGACTGCGGCCAGCCCACACGCGACGCCCGCGATCGCCGGCCAGGTGATCGCCTGCGGCCGCTTCTGATCGCGCTCGAGCAGCTTGTCGATGCCGGCATTGGCCTTCGACATGTCGAGCTCGATCCGCTCGAGGCGCGCACCCTGACGGGCTTGCTCCCTCTCAACCTCGCCGACACGGTTCTCAAGCAGGTCGTGGCTCATGCCGTGCCCGGCTCCTGAGCTGGCGCCTTCGGCTTCTCCTCCGGCTTCGGCGCCGGCGGCGCCTCGATATCGCACGGCGCCTTGTAGACCTTGCCGGTGACGCGCGAGTTGAAGGCCGCGATGCCCTGCTGCGCTTCGCAGTAGTTGTTGTAACGGATCGGCGGATAAGCCCGCTTGGCGCCGGCGTCAGTTGCCGGTGGGGACTTGAGGCCCGGCGAGGTCGCGCCCGACATCAGGCCCGGCGTAAGGGTCTCGCACCCCGCGCACGCGAGGGTCGCGAGAAGCAGCGCCCAGCTGATCAGCTTTCTTGACGGCTTCATCGTCCTGTCTCCGATTTTCGAGGCGCTCCTCGAGCCGCCCGACGTGCCGCTGAGACGCGCGGTCGACTTGCCACCAGGTGAACATCGCGGCGAACAGGCCGGCGCCCAGCAGCGCCTTGCCCCAGCCGTCGAAGAGAAAGTCGGCCGCGCCGCTAAGCAGCTTCCACATTGTCAGCCTCCCACAGCGCGGGATCGTCGGTTGCCGCGGCCGGCGCCTCGGCGATCACGCTCTTGCCGCTGTTGTGATCCTCAGTGCGCCACCATCTGATCCAGCCGGCGTTCCACGCCATGCGCACCAGCCAGAACAGGGCGAGCGCGGCGGCGATCCACCAGACCTTGCCCCACGAGAACAGCGCGAAATCCTGCATCTGCAGCACGGTCGATTTGAATGCGCCGGCATGGTTGGCGATCGTCTCGACGCCCGGCAGCTGCTCGGGTGGTTTCGGCAGCATCGTCTCCAGGCCCTGCGATACGCCAGTCTTTGTCGCATCCTTGCGCACGTCGCCGGCGGCATCGGCGATGCGCGAGACCTGCGCCACCTCCTGCACGCTCACCGGTGCTGGTGGCCAGATGTAGACGTCGGAGGCGTTGCGCTTAAACCAAGCCGTCGAGACGCTATTGCTCTGGTTGCCGCCCGTGAGCTCGACGTGGGTCTTCGTCCAACTTTTGACGAATGCGATATGGTGGCCGACAACCTTGCCGCTGTTGTCGTACCGCTTCGAAATGCGGGCGGCGCCGTAGCGCGGCCCGTCGATGCGCGTGCCGAGCAGCAGCCCCGAGACCGCCAGCAGGATCTTGTCCTTGGGCACCGACGAGATGTCGACGCCCGCCTTCATCAGGCACCAGAAATAGAACGCCGCGCACCAGGCGATCTCGTCCGATGTGATGTCGGGGCGGCCGATTGCGGCGAAGTAGGCGACGATAGACTTGTGCGCCTGGGGGCCGCCGATCTCGGCGACGCTGGCGCCTTCCTGCTCCCCGGCAAATTCCATCCACGGCGTTGCCGACATCGCTCGCCCTGCCTCGTTCTGGCCCCGTTCAGCCTGGGGCGATGATAGGCGCAGGAAAGCAGTGGAAAGGCGTAGGGCTGACAACGGCGGGGGCGGAGCGTAAGGTCTGGGGGCAGCCACGAGGGGGCAGAATGACTTTTGATCTCTATACGACCGTCGTTCTCGGCACGGGCTTGCTTGCCATCGTGTGGATCTCGCTCGCCTTCCGCGCGGCCCCGGAGATTTGGAACCGCTGGTGGGCATGGCGGCCGGTGGACGTCGACGGGCAGCGCCGGCTCTTCACGCACGTGATGCGGCGCCGGACCGGCGACGCGTGGGAGTATCGCGACCTCAGCCCCGACGAGCTGCGCGAGCACGACGAGGACCGCGCCGACTATCAGACTTGGTGACCGTGCCCCCAGCGGGCTGGAAAGCAGTGGATAGTCGTTAGGGGGCGTCCGATTCGCCGCTGTATGGTGCTGCAGGCACAACCGGCATGGGACACCGCGGATGGGGTCGCGCAGCAAATCACTCGACGGCCTGCGCGGGATTGCTGCGCTCGCAGTCGTTGTCTACCACTCGGTGCTTGGATTAACGCCGGTCACGGACTTCAACGAGCTGCTTGTGCAGCCCGTTCATCTGGTGCAGTCGGGTTATGCGTTAGCTACCCGCCTCGTCCTCATGGTCTTCAATGGCAAGCTTGCCGTCGTTTACTTCTTCGTGCTCAGCGGCGCCGTTCTGATGAAGTCCCTCGTCGACGGACCGCCGCTCAAAGCTTCGACGGCAGCGAAGTTCGCGGTGCGCCGGGTCGCGCGGCTTTATCCGACGCTGATCGTTTGTCTGCTCGTGTTCTACTTGAGCATCAACGGCCTGCACGTCATCGAGCCAAAGATATTTGCGCAACAGATCCCGTTTAGCTCCCTCGTTGAGAACAGTCTGCTGACCAAAATCTCGATGCACGGCGCTACCTGGACCTTGCAGGTGGAAGTGCTGATGATCCCCGTAATGCTGTTAGCGGCGCTGCTGTGGCGCGTTGGCGGCCTCATCGCTCTGGTGCCGCTCGTGGCGTTTGCGTTCTCGATCTACGGATCGAGCGCGTACTTTGCTGCCGAGATCAGCAGCGGAGCGCTGGCCTTCTTGCTTGGGGCAGTTGCTATCGGGGAGCATGCCGGCCGCGTTGTGCACCGCCTGCCGGCCGCAGCGTGGGCGGTGTTCGCAGGCGCCGCCGTGGCTCTCCCGCATTTCTTTATGACGACCAATGCATGGGCGCAGTTGGCAACGTTGCTTCTCTGTGCTGCGAGCGTAGCGTGCCTTTACCACGGCCGGGGCGGCGTTTGTTTGACGTCGCCACCGATGCAAGCGCTCGGCCGCATCAGCTACAGCCTCTATTTGTTCAACGTCGTGCTGATGAACATCTTCATTGCAGCCATCGTCTACGTGACAGCTGGAGCATCAGCCAAGCACCCTCTCGAATACGGGATGCTGCTGGCATGCATCACCCTGATCGCATCGATCCCCGTTGCCATCTGGAGCGAGCGGCTGCTCGAACGGCCATCGATCGAATTCGGCCGATGGATCAGCGGGCAGCGCCTCGCTTTTCGCATTAGGCCCACGGACCGACAGCTGCCGCCGCTGCAGACGTGATCGGCCGCAGTTTGAAGTAGCTGCCGCGCTTGATCGTCGGGGCGCCGCCTGGCGCAGCGCTGAACTGGAACTGCGGGATGATCGTTCCGCCGGCGTTGATGCGCATTGTGCCGCTCAACTTGACCTGCACGTTTTCGGTGGCGCTGGTATTCGCAGCCGTAAGCGTTAGGAGCGACGCCGCGCTGCCCATGATCTGCTGCACGTTGGCGAGCGCGTTGCCGGTCGGGTTCGTCACCTGCGCCAGATAGTCGATGGATGTGAATGTCGCCGTGCCGCCGAACAAGACGCCCGTCGTGTGTGACGTGGTGCCGGCTGCCCGCGTGATCCAGTACTGAGCTTCGAATTCGTACAGCGTGCCCGCATCTACGGTGACAGCATCACCCGTAGAGCCGAAGACAGGCTGCGCGGTGTTGACATTACTGCCTGTCAGATCGGATGCGACGGTGCTGATCCACGGCTCGCCGACGTCGACGTAGGAATGGCCGCCGAGCAGCTCATAAGGTGAAAAGTTTCCGGTGGAAATAAGCCCATGCACCGAATTGTAGTCGCAGGCGCCGAACTCGCGGAAGCCGACGCTCAGATTATCGCGCGTGTTGACATTGACGAACTGGCAATTCGTCGACGCGTTGAGAAACACGCCGGAGCCTGTGTTTTTACGCGAGCGCAGATTGGCAATTTGCACGTTGGCGCAAGTTTCCATGTAGACGCCATGCGCGCCTGCCGCGGCGCCTACGAGATCGGCGTTGCCCTCGACAAAGAGGTTGGCAATCTGCGCGTTCGTGACACTCGTCATCAGCACGGCGCTTGTGAGGTTTTGGTATACCTCCAGGTTCCTCGCTGCCAAATTGTTGACGGTGATCAGGCTCACGCCCGGCCCGGTGCTGTTATCAAAGAGGCAGCGGTCCATCCAGACCGATATTGCGTTCTGAACGACTAGCCCGATTGCCCCAGCCTGCGGGGTCGTGCCGACTTGGCCGACGACGTCGAAGCGATTGAATTCGATGCCGATGGTATCCTCAAACCGCGCGCCTTCCCAGGTCACCGTGCTGAGGTCCATCGTTCGGTCAACAACGCATCCGTTCAGGTAGAAAAAGCCGCGAGACTTGCGGCTGTAAAACTGACGCCCGCGCGTCAACTCGCACCGCAGGTCTTCCCACCAAGCTTCGACGATGTAGTTTGAGCCCGGCGTCTCGTCGCCAACAGCCTCAACGCAATTCAGGAACCGAATATCTTTCAGGTAAGTCCGGTAAACGACGCCGGAAGATAAGCCGTAACGGATGGCGGTCGACGACGCCCCCGAGCCGTTCATGTCGATGGTCACACCACTGATGCCGGACGCAATCTGATATCCGGTCAAGCGGAAGAAACAATTCGACCCCGTTACAGTGCTCTTGAGGGTGACACGGTTCTCACCGCAAATGCGCTGGCCCGTCCCCACCGTGATGGTGTTTGTCCCGAAGTGATAGCCCGCGGCCGTGTACGGAATCAGCACCTCGCGGCCGGTAGCCAGCGCCGCCGTCAGCGCCGCGGCGTTTACTGCGGCGTTGGCGACGTTGCCGTCGCCGATCGCACCATAGTCGAGGATGTTGACGAGCCCGCCAACGCCTTCGACCGTGCCGGCACTGTTCTTCGTATAGAGCCGCCCGTCGTTCTTGGCCCACAGAACTTTCTGACCGGCCGCCGGCGTTGCCGGGACAGAGGCCTGCTCGACGAGCGTCAGGATCGGAGCCTGGAAGTTGACGGAGCTTGTTATCTTGCCCGTCGAATGCGTCAGACGCGCATCGTTGTTACCCCAGTCGAGGACGGTTCCTGCCGCAAAGTATGCGCTGCCCCAGCCGAAGCCACCGGCCGCCCCGAGCGTCATCCCTCCGTTGGTTAGCGGCCTGATGTGGTTGACGTTCCAGAGCAGCTTGGCGGTGCCGGCGATGGTGCACGCCATGTTGCCGGCGGCGAGCAGATAGAAACCCGTGTTGTTCTCACCAGCAAAGCCGATGGGCGGAGCAGTCTGCGAACCATTTGGAACGATGATCGGCCCCGTCATCGTGCCGCCGGCGAGCGGCAGGAAATCGTCCAGCAGCGCCACTGCCGCGGCCTCGGCCGCGACCGCCCCATCGCGCGCGTTCTCAGCGAGAATTTGGGCGGCTTCTGTGGCCGCTCGATCGTCGGATGCCGAAGCCGCGGCGGCGACCGCGGTGGCCGTGGCTCCGGCTGTCGCGGCGTCGAGCACGTCCTGGATCTGCCCGAGGTTGACGGCGTCGGTCGGATCGACCGCATTGCCCACGTTCGTCAGCCGCAGGCCTTCCATGTCGAAGGCATCGGGATCGAACCGCGACGTCTTGAACGCGCGCTCGACCTCGCGCTGCATTTCCTGCAGCTGCGCGAACGTCATGTTCTGGTCGAGGTTGAGGAACGTCGGCGTCACCGACCGTTCGGCCGTGTAGGTAGTGATGCGCGCCACGTCGCGCGCGCCCACCAGAACGATCTTGTCGCCCTCTTCGGCGGCGACCAGTAGCAGCACCGAGAAGCCGGTGCTGGTGCTACCTGCCCCGGTCACCGAATAATCGGCATCGAGCACGAGCTCCGCCTCGACGCCCGCGCGCAGGCGCAGCACCTGCAGGTCCGCTGCCGCATACAGCGGCCAGTCCTGCGTAAATGGCCCCACCTGGCCGGCTGTCAGCGTGTAGATCGGCGAGATGCGGAGCGAGAAGGGGAGCGCCATGGAGCCTGAACCCTCGAGCTGGAAATGCGAGGTGCTCAGGCTAAGCCGCTGGCGGACGTGGAAAGGCGTAGGCGGCGGCCGCGAAGGTGATGCAACTAGCGTCCGCCCAGAGCCCGCGCCGGATCAGGTGCACGCCGCGGCGCCGTTTCGCCCGGCGCCCACCAGAATTCATTGCCGAACTGCTTTTTGCGCTGGCTCGCCCGGCGCCTGAAAGCGGCGCGCGCGTCGGGATCGAGCAGGTGCTGCAGCTGATCGAACACCAGCCGCTCGCCGGCGAGGCGCAAGTACCAGAGATTGCCGCCCGGCGTGTTCTGCTTGAGGAACTTCGTCAGCTCGCGGCCGAAGTTGGTTTTCTCCTCGCCGAGCTGCACGACGTTGCCGACCGTCAGATCGCGCAGGCCGCTCATGCGGTCGACCACCGGACCGGCCACGGTGCCCGACAGGCCGCCGCCCAGGCGGTTGACGTTGCCAAAGAGGAAATCGCCGTAGATGCCGAGCCCGCCGCCCTGCAGCAGGGCCGCGCCCCAGAAGGCGGGATCGGTCATGTCGCGCGGATCCTGGCCAGCGGCGAGCGCCTTCAGCTGCATGGCGAGCCCGCCCAGCAGTCCGCTGGTGATCAGCAGCGCGCCGCCATAGAGCGCACCGCGCGCGCCACGGCCGGCGCCCACCTCGCGGGCGACGCGCGAAGCCTGCAGCATCGCCACCGACACGCCGAAGGATTTGAACAGGGCGAAGTTGCGGATGATCTCACCGACCAGCGTACCCGGGCGCACGCCCTGCGTCAGCACCACGCGCGAGCCGACCGTCGCTTCCGGCACGGCATACTTCGTTTCGCGCATGATCATGGCGATGTACTTCTCGGCCAGCGCCCGATCGACGCCGGCGATCTCGTTCGGGCGCAGGAAGGTGGCCCCGGCGCGCGGCTCATACAGCTGCACGCGGCGCATCACGTCCCATTCCGCCGGCGTGAAGCCGTGCCGCTCCAGCGTCAGGCGCAGCGCATCGGGCAGCTTGTCGAAGGCGACGCCGGCGCGCGCGGCGAGCTCGCCCTGAAACGCCAGGCCGAAGGCGTGCTTGCCCGCTTGCGTCCACGCTGCCAGGCCCTGCATGTGGATGACACGATCGGCGAGGTAACCGCTGATCATCTTGGTATTGACGGAGCCGAGATAGCGCGACTGCGTATGCATCACGTGCAGCGCATTCTCGGCGATCAGCCACGAGCGCACCGCTTCGCGCCGGTTCTCCTTGCCGAATGCCGACACCAGGTCGCGAATGACCGTCGTCGCCGGCAGGCCGGTGAACGTGCGCGCCACCTTCTGGAAGCCGACGTCGGAGAACGCCGAAAGCTGCGCCGATCCGAGGCTCGAGGAAATCACCCAGTTGCGCGCCACGTCCGACCAGTTGGCCATGCGCGCCGAGACGGGCGTGTTGACCGATCCGCGCATCACGCCCCACTTGGCTTCGGCGCGGGCGATGTCCTTGCGCGCGCGATCGAGCGGGTTATCGGTCGGAAACGGCACCTCTTCGAGCCCGTTCAGATCGTCCAGCACGGCGGAGATCTCCGCCTGCAGCTCGGCCTGGCGCACCGTCGGCGCGATGTTGCCGTCGAGGACATAGGCGGAAAGCTCGTGCTCGAGCTCCAGCAGCTCGCGGTGCAGCGGCTCCATTTTTTTCTTGCCGCGCTTCGTCGCCCCGTGCGCCGTCTTCGAGCGCAGCGCATCCAGCTCGCGGTGGATGGCGCCGATGCGGTCGACGATCTCGACATCGCGCCCCGGCGCCTTGCCGAGCTCGGCCGTTAGCGCCTTCATCTGCGCCGTCTTCTCGTCGATCACGGCCGCGCGCGGCTTGACCGTGTGCGCCGCCTTCAGCACGCGCTGCTTCAGATAGTTGAACATCGCCTCGGGGTTCGGGCCGAACTGCTCGAGGAAGGCGATGTCGCGCGCCATCGTCGAGATATGGCCCATCATCGCCGCGAACGGATCGCCCTCGCCGAAGTCCTGCTGGTACTTCAGCCAGGCGTCGGCATCCTTGAAAACGAGGAAGCGGTGATCGGCGTGCTGGCGGAACAGCGCGCCCTTTCCGAAGTTGGCGCCCGTCGCCTCGCGGTCGATCCAGCCTTCGGTGGTGATCGTGTCCCACACGTGGCGCAGGCTGTCCTGCAGTTCCTCGTCGCCCATGACGCGCTTGGTCAGCGGATGCAGCATCCGGTCGCGATCGAGCATCGGCATGACGTAGTCGACCCAGGCCTCGCGCCCGGCGGCCAGCAATGCCTCGCCGTTGTTGTGCTGCGGCAGGCCCCACTTTTCGAGGTGGCCGATGGCGCCGCCGGCAGCGTTGAAACGCTGGCGCATGTCCTCGGCGACGTCCGACCAGGCGCGCGCCATCTGCGCCGCCAGGTCATCGCCGGTTCCCTCGCCGAACAATTCGCGCACGACGTTCTCGAGGCGCGCGCGCGTGCGGCCATACAGCCGCCGCTTATCGCCGCGCGCCCAGCCCTTGCGCATTTCATAGAGCAGCGTGTCGAGCTTGGCGTGCGCGCCGGCGAGGATGGCGAGGCGCCGGTGCTCGGTGTCCTGCATGCGGCCTTGGCCGTGGTGCTCGAGCATCAGCTCCAGCGCCTCGGCCGGATCGGCGCGGCCCTTGCCGTCGCGGTGCGCGTCGAGTTCGCTGTCGACGCGCTGGCGCGCCTGTTCGGTCAGCAGCGCGCGGCGCTGACGCTCGAAGGCTTCGGCCTCGATCTCTGCTGCCAGCGCTTTCTTGATCTCTGCCGGCGCCAGGATCTGGCGCGTCAGTTGCCCGAGGCGCTTCTCCAGCTCCTGGCGTTCCTCGAGCGTGATCTCGCCGGCGGCGTGCGAACGCGCGATGCAATCCTTGAGGCTCATAGCTGGCACCCTTCCACAATGACGCCGATCGCGTTCTCGCGCTTCACTTCCTCAAGCTCGGCGAACAGTGTGCCTTGCCCCTCGTTGCTGAACGACGCCTGCAGCGCTTCGACTTGGGCTTTTGCTTCCGGCCCGGTGACGTCAGAGAAGCCGTTCGCGCGCAACGGCGCCGGCGGCTCGGCAGCGAGGCCGGCGAGCCCGTCTTTCTGCAGCGCATCGCGCACGCGCTTGGCGAACGTTTCGGCCGCCTTGCGCACCGGTGCGGCGCTGGCGATGTCGCGCGCCGCCTCCGTCAGCCAGTCCGACACCGGCCCGCGATTTGCCGCCAGCTGCTCGATCACGGCCGACACCGTCTCCGCCTCGAGGGCGGCCGTGGCGTTGGCGTCGCGCCGCAATGCATTGCCGGCGCGCTCGATGCGGCCGGCCTCGCGCTCGAGCAAGCCGAAGATGCGCTTGTCCTCGCGCAGGATCTTCAGCGCCGCATCCAGCACTTTCGCCCGCTCGCGCAGCAGCGGCCGGGCGATCGTCTCGGCGCCCAGCAGCGTCAGCTGCACCTCGTGCGCGATCGGTGCGTGCATCAGCTCGGAGACGATGAAACGCGCCTCTCGCGCATTCGAGGGATCTGCGGCGACGAGCTCGTCGACCATGCCGGAATGCAGCGCCTTGTCGGGCACCAGGTCGCCGATCATCGCCGCGTGGTTCGGCGGCACGACGCCGGCGACGACTTTGCCGAAGGCATCGTCGGAAAGACGTGCGAGCGAGCGCGCCTGGCGCATGGCTTCGGACGACAGTGGCACCGAAGCGTCGATGATGTCGGGCCGCTCGCGAATGATCTTGGCGGCGTCGACCGTGGTGCCGGAGCCTTCCTGCAGATTCTTCTTGGCGGCCAGCGCGCGCACGTCGGCCGGCGTCCAGCCGTCGGCCTCGCGGAACACGAAAGCGGGGAGGGCGATCTCGCTATCGGGCGCACCGGCGAGCAACCGCTTGGCCAGCGCCAGGCGCTGGTGCCCGTCGGCGATGACGTGGGCTCCGTCCTTGTTTTCGAAAACGATGGCCCGGCCGGCGGCGACAGGGTCCCAGGTCTCGACGCCGGAGAGGCGCGTCGTGGCGCCTGCGGTGTCGCCGCCGCCCTTGAACTGGAACGTCGCCGGATCGGCGAAGATCTTCGCCGGGTTCACCTCGCGGAACGTCACCGGCTTTCCCTCGACGGCGAAGCGGCGCGCGTACTGGTTGGCGCCGGGCTCGCCCTTGGGCAGCGGCGCCTCGTCGGAAAGGTCGGGCGAGCGCTGCGGCAGCACCGGATCGGCGCGGCCGGGTGGCGGCTCCGTATCGTCGGCGATCGACCGTATTGCTTGCGCAAGTCGAGAGAGGCCGTCGCCGTTGTCGACGAGCGGTGCCGTCACCTCGAGGCCGGCCTCCATCTCGGCGGCCGTAGCAGCGCCCCTGACGGCCGGATCGTCCCCCTGTCCCGTTGCCGCGGCGACCTCGCGCAAAGCCTCCAGATCGCCGTCTGCGGCCCGGCGCACCACGTTGTCGGCCGGGAGCGTCGCCGCTGCAGCATCGAGCGCGCGATCGGCGGCAGCACCTTGCGGCGGCGCGGGCTTGGGTTCGCCACGCAACCCGGATGCACCGCGATAGAGCGCGCGGCCACCGCCATCGATGGCGGCGCCGAACAGGAACGCCGCGCCGGCATTCTGCGCCAACTCGCCGAGCGAGTATTCGAGGCCGGCTTTTTCGCGCCAGGCGCGCACGAACGGATAGGCGGCGACTTCGGTGCCCGCATTGATGGCGCCCACCTTTGCCGCGTTCCACAGCACTGCGCGGGCGCCGAGGCCGACCTCGGCGAACGGGCCGGCGGCGATTGCCGCGACATTGAGCGGATCGAAGCCGGCGCCGGCGACCGAGCCCGCCATGCTCGCCAGCCAGGCGCCGGTGCCGCCGCGCGCATAGCTATCGGCCGCAGCATTGATCGAGCGCCGCTGCAGGTCGATCGCATCCTCGAGCACGGGACGATCCGGCTTGATGACGTCGCGGAATTGCGGCTGCTGCGCGGCGATATCTTCGAGCCAGCGCTGGAAGTCGGCTTGGTGGTTGACCTTCTCGCCGGCCTCGATCGCCAGCTGGTCGCCGGCGCTGAGACGGAACGGATTGCGCCCGCGCTGGCCGGTGGCGGCGAAGATCGCGTCGATGCGCCGGTCATAGGCCTGTTCGAGCGCGACGCCAGAGGCGTTGACGTTGCGGGCGTAGAGCGCTTCGTCGAACGCGTCGCCGAAAATCTCGCCGAGCGAGGCCTGCGGCTTGAGCCCGGGCGCTTCGGCATAGCTGCCGCCGCGAAGTTCGCGTCGCTCCAGCAGCATCATTCGCCTCCGATGAAGAGATCGGGCCGGCGCTTGCGCAGCGTTGGCTCCAGCGCCTTCAGGTCGAGAATGAATTTTTCATCGGCGTTCGGGTTTGCCATCAACCAGCGCTCGCCGCCGGGCTCGGACGGATCTCCCATTGCCACGGCGTATTGGCTATCGCCGACGGGCACGAGCGTGCCCTGCCGGATGGCCGCCATCGGCATGACGCGACCGGTGCCGTCGACGGGGCGGACGAGGCCGGCGCGATCGAGATCGCCGGCAGTGATGGTATCGCGCAGCTCGTCCCACTTCGATTGCTTCACCGTCGGCGGAATGATGATGCTGTGCTTGGCCGAAGAGAAAAACCCCGTGTCGAGCTTTTGCGTGACGATGCCGCCGTAGACCTCGCCGGCAATGGTGCGCTCGCCCAGCACCTCGCGCAGCGTCTGCTGGTAGAGCGTCTCGTCGAATTCCTGCTTTCCGAGCCGCTGCGCGCGCACCTCATAAGCGGCGTTGGCGAGATCGAGCACCGCGGCCTCGGACTTGGGCATTTCGGCCAGCGCGTTGCCGAGCACGGGCGCCGCAACCTCGCGCGCCAGCTTTTCCGGTGGCGCATAGAATTTCATGCTGCCGCCCTTCTCCTCGCGCGCCGCGCGGCGGAAGGCGAAGCCGTCGGCGGCATCGCGCGCCACGGGCGTCGGCCCCGCCGCGGCGACCAGGCCGCCGAGCATCGCCGTCGCCGGCGCCTCGTTGAACAGCTCCGCCAGCATGCGCGGCGCGCGTTCGCCCGCGACGCTGGCAATCGTCGTGGCGATCGCCAGAGATTGCCCGCCGCCTTGCCCGGCCAGCGCCGACAGGGCGCGGCGCTCATCGGGACGGAAATACTGCGGCTGCTGACCGTAGGCAGCGCCGACTTCCTCGGCCTGTGCAATGCGCGCCTGCAGCGTGGCGGTTGCTGCCTGAGGGCTGGAAAAGTCGAGGGGTGCGACCGTCAGCCGGCCGACGTCGTTGGCCCAGCCGTTCGGGTCCTCTTTCAGGCGCGTGCGCATGTTGCGCTGCAGGTCCTCGCCGAGATCGAGCTCCGCCACCGCGTAGGGCGTCGCGCCCTCCTTGGCGATCTTGTCGCGCTGCATCGTCAGCACGCGATCGAGCTCGGCCGGCGGCATCATGCGCACCGCCTGCTGGTAGCGCACCAGGCCCTTCACCTCGGCAATGTTCTGCTGCAGCGCCGGCGAGCCGCCGCCGGCGGCCGACGCGCGCGCCTCGAGGCCGGCGACCTGGTCGGCCGGCACGGCGCCGCCCTTCTTCAGCATCGTCACGATGCTCTTCGTTTCCTCATCGAGCGCGCGCACGGCGACGGCGCCCTCGGTTTTGGTGCGCGTCAGGTCGGCGCGCAGCAGCCCGCTCACCTTCTGAAAGCCGGCGAGATCGTATTGCTTGGCGAGACCGCGCGAGTTGGCGAAATCGTCCTCGAATTGCGCGATGAATTTTTCCTTCTCGCCGACCGTCTTGAGGCGATCGAAGGCGCCGGTGAGACGCGCCGTCGAGATCGTTTCAAGAGCGTCGGCGTGCACGCGTGCCGCGGCCTCTGGCTCGATCAGGCGCTTGCCGGTGACGTCGGTGCGGGCGAGGACCCCGTCGAGATGCGCGACGCCGTCGGCCATGATGCGATCGGCCTCGGCATCGAGCCCGAGGTTATAGGCGCGCTGGTGCATCGTCTTGAGGCCGTCGCCGACCTCGGTCTGCACTGCCGCCTGCTGCTCGTTGTAGACGCGCTCGACTTGGGCGCGCGCCGCCTGCCGCATGTATGTGATCTTGGCGCCACGCAGCGCCTGTTCCATTGCCGGGCGCACTTCCGGCGGCGCCTGGCTGACCCAGCTGGCGCCCTTCTTGTCGAGTTCCGCGTCGAGCTTGGCCGGATCGTTCTGCAGCGCGTCGTAAGCAGCGGCGAGGTCGCCCTCCATCCCTTGCTTGAGGCGCGTACTGGCGACTTGCATTCCGGCCCGGTCGTAGGCCTGCCCGCGAATGGTCAGTGACTTGGTCGGGCGAAACTCGGGATCGAGGCCTGCGAGCCGGCCGGCAGCTTCGCCTTCCTCGGCCGCGGCGACGTCGGCCATCTGTCCGATTTGCGCACCGATGCCGGCGAAGTGGCGCGACAGCCCGGCAACGCTCTCGCCGGCGCCGGACTGCGGCATCACCTCGACGTGGCCCTGCTGCGCGATGTCCGTCGCCAGACGCACCAGACCGCCGCTGCGCTGATTGGCTGCCATCGGCTAACCTCTTCTTGCAAGACTGAGGGCGAGGTTGCCGGCCGCGCCGGCGGCGTCACCCGCGGCGGCGATCAGCTTGCCCTTGCCGCTGAGCCGGATCTGCGCCGCCTTCGCCGTGCTGGACCCCGTGGCGAGCTCGGTCTCGAAATCGGCATCGCTGCGCAGCCCGCTCTCGATCGCATCGCCCGAGCTCAGCGATACGCCAGAGCCGGCGAAGGCGACGCGCGTCGCGCCGATCTTCTGCAGCTCTTCGGTCTTGATGCGCGCCGCTTCCTCGCGCGACTGCAGGTCGACCTGCGCCGCCTGCAGCTGCGCCTCCTGGTTGCTCATTTGTCCGCCGGCGAGCGAGCTCAGCACCGATCCCGCCGTCATCACGCCGGAAATAACCGAGAGCGCCGTCGAGCCGATGCCGGCCCACGACGCCGCGGCGCCTGCAGCTGCGGCGCCGCCTGCGATCGCCGTGCCGGCCGCGGCAGCGCCGCCTGCCGCCGCCGTGCTGCCACCGAGAAGCGCGAACGCTCCGATTGCGAGTTCCATTGCATCACCCCCTGAAAGCCAGCTCGGTGCGCACGGCGATGATCTCGACCGGCGCCGGCTTGGATTGCGACAGCTCCCAGGTCGGATGCTTCGACCAGCCGCGCAGGTTCTGCATCGTGATGGTGCCGCTGAACAAACGCTCGAGCAGCGGCAGGTCCATCTCGCCGCCCGTCTGGAAAGGTCCGCCGTCGTACTGCTTGTCGCCGAGATACGTCACCGGCACCTCGCGCGCGGGGCCGCCGTTGACGGAAAGGTCGATCGGGCCGGTCGATTGCACCGTGATGCCCATTTCGTAGATGCGGCCCGGTGGCCGGAACGGCTGGCGTTCGTTGAGCTTGTCGCGTAGAGGCATCGGCGCGCTGCGCCATTCGGACTTTAGCCCGATGCTGACGTCGAGGCCGGCGACGTCGAGCTCGCACACGCCGCCGGTCGAGACCGTCAGCGGCCCCCACAGATCGCCGTCGACGTAGGCCCACACGTCCGCCTTGCCGGCGAGGTGCTTGAGCCCGGTCAGCGTCGACGTCGGTTCGGTGAATTCATAGGTGACGGTGGCATCGAGCACCGTGTCGGCATCGAAGCGCTCGAGGTAGAGATCGGCGCCGTCGGCTTCCGTCGACCGCTCGACGATCGCCCACATGTTGGCGTTGATGTCGACGCCGACGCTGCGGAATTTGCCGTCGGTATCCCAAGGGAAAAAGCCGATCACCTCTTGCGCGCGTTGCGTTGCGAGGTGCGCAATGGTGCCGTCCTCGTTCACCGTCAGGCCCATAGCCGGCTCGTCGGACTTGCGGGGCTCGCGCACGGCGAAGTCGATTGCGCGCGTGATCAGATCGGGCGCCAGCACGTTCTTGGGATCGGCGACGTACTGCGCTTCGACCGCCGAGACGAGCACCAGCTCGCGCATCACGCGCGCGGGGCCTTCGCCGGCGCCGGGCTTGCGCTCGCCCGACTGCATGTAGAGCGTGGCGTCATCGAGAAACACGACAGGCACGGATGCCTCGACGCCCGGCCGCGCGGCGAGCTTCCAGCCGCGCGCCGTGGTGGCGTCCAGCTGCGGCACCGACTGGAACCACACGCCGCTTTCAGTCATCGCCTGCGTATGTTTGCCGACGAACAGGCGATAGATGGTTTCGTTCTGATCGCTTTCCAGCGTGTCGATGAAGGCGAGATCGGCCGTCATCGGATCGGCGGTCGTCTGCATGTCGTAAGGGTCGCCGGCGCGCGAGGAGACGACGCTGAGCGGGGCCGAACGGAACCCGCCCATGCGATGGCGCGACTGCTCGAACACGCCGCAGCGCGGCCAGCCGGTCCGCTTGGACGCGAAGACGCCGTCGGCGTCGATGCCGCGCTGCAGTACGTTGACAGTGGGATCGAGCACATCGTCCCCCAGCACCACCGCGAACGCAGGCGCCCATCGCCGTGCGCCGAGCGAGCCGGCAAACGTGATCTGCACCGTGCGCGTCGTGGCATCGGTCAGCACCACGGACGGGCTGGTCGACGCGAATGCGGGCAGTGCCGCCAGCGCGCTGGCAATGTCCGCGGCCAGCGAGCCGGTGCCGGAAAAGGCGATCGGTGCCGTCACCTCGTCGTCGACCCACAGCACGAACGACTGCCCGTTGACGATGCCGGCCAGCGAAACCGCCTGCACCTCGTTGGTGTCGCCGGCGAAGGCCGTGGCGGCGGTCAGCGTCGGCACATTGTCGAAGACGATGCCGGTATCGTTCCACTCGTTGTCCGAGCCCTGCCGTTGCACCACGCGGGTCCAGACGTCCTCGTGATAGAGGTGCAGCGTATCGAGCGACTGCGCCCACGTCATGCGCCGCACCTGCCGCGCGTCGATCGGCACCGGGATCGCCGCGACCCAGCGATGATCCTTGAACACGTCGATGTTGCGATCGGTGAGAACGAGCTCGTATTTCGTGTCGGCCGCGCGCGCGAACATGATCAGCCGGTCAGGCGAAAGCATACGCTTTTCCTTCCACAGCCGCACGCGCGAGATGGTGAAGGCGCCGGTGCCAGATGCGCCATAGAGCACGAAGCGGATATAACGCGTCGACACCGGAACGCCGCCGGGGCCGCCCGGCTGAAAGCCGAACCGGCGCGTGTGCCGTGCGCTCGAGCGCACGTTCTGGCGGTCGCCGAACGCCAGCCAGTTGGCGCCGTCGTAGTATTCGACCGCCAGCGCATCGTCGGCGCCGCTCGATGCGCACTTGAAATCGGAGACGTCGACGAAAGCGAGGTTGACCGCGGCGCCGAGGTCTATTTCGGCGAGCACGAACGTCGCCGCGCCGACGGCATTGGTGACGAAGTCGTCGGCGCTGGCAGCATCCTGCCCCACGAGCTTGGAGGCCGTGCCGCCGTTCGCGACCGTGACCATGCCGGCGGTGACGTTGATCGGCTCCAGGCGACGGCGCAGCCGCCGGTGCGTACCGGCGGCGATGATGTCGAGCCCCGGCGCAAATGTCGTCCCCGGCCGGCGCATCCATCCGCCCAGCTGGCGCACCGTGGTATTGCGGGCGACGCGGAAGCCGTTCCAGTAGTGCGTCAGGTCGATGCGCTCGCGCAGGCGGGCATCGAGCACGCCTTTCGTTCCCGCGTTGTGGAGCGTTGCTTTTCTCACGACTCCCACCTCGCGCTAGTGAACGGATCGCGGCCCATGTTGATGCGCGGCGACGGCTTCGATTGCGCGTCGAGGCCGAGGGCCTGGCCCATCAGTCCGCCGCGGCGGTCCTCTTGCGGCGTGCCGAATGCGCGCTGCTCCAGCCGTTCGGAAAGGGCGCTGTCCTCGCGCACGGAGAGGGCGAACCGCGCCTGCAGCGCCGTCTCGATCAGCGTCACGAAATACGCCGGCCAGGTGTCCGGCGTGGAGCGCTTGTCCATCTTCAGCCAGAGCTGCTCGGCGTTGGTCTGGATGGTGCCGTCGTTGAGCTCGACGTCGGTGAAAGGCTGGCGGCCGTCGGCGCTGGCGTAGTAGGCGCGCGGCGCGCCGAGCATGTCGGCGGGGCGTTCATACTGGTAACGCCAATAGCGCAGCGGCGCGGCGTCGAGGCGCGGCAACTGACGCGTGACCGTGTTCCAGTGCCACGGGTTCATGCTCAGGCAATAGCCGACGATCGAATTAAAGGTGAGGATGTGAGTCTCGGCGCCGGCGGCGCTTTCCGACTGCAGCGGCTCGGCGCCGATCTGCACCAGCGACGTGTCGATCACTTCGATGCGGGAAAGGGCCACGGCGTTGCCTCTTCAGGTTCGGCGCCGGCGGGAGGGTGCCGCCGACGCCGCTAGCAGCGGGGGAGTGATTTGGGGGTGACCCGCGCTAGGTCTTGGTGTCTTCGCCTTTCGGCTCGGGCGCCTTGCCCTTCGCCAGTTCGAGCGCCGGCCCTTCGAGACCGGGCGCCGCCATGACAAAGCAGTCCTTGCCGCGGCGTTCGCAGCCCGGCGCCAGCGGGTCCTTGGGGTCGATATACGTGTCGTTGACGAAGACCGGCTTGAGCACCCGGTAGCGAACTTTCTCGGCCATGTTGGCAATCCTCTAAGAGCGGCCGGCGGCGCCGCCGGTCATGCCGGCGGCGCTAACCGTCAGAGCGCGTCGGGCAATGCTTCCCAGCTTTTCGGCTCTTGATTGGTGAAGAAGGCGTCGACCTTCGCGGTAGGCGTCGTGCCGCCGAGCGTGTAGTAGGCCCGCAGGTAGCGCTCGTTCTGGTAGGGCACCGGGATCACGACCATCTTCCCGGCGGGGAACTCGGACGCACCGGAAAAGGTCGGCGAGGCCGCGATCTTCGCGGCAGAAGCGAAGCCGGAGTTGTCGTCGGTCTCGATCTCGATCTTGATCGTCGGCGTCGTGCCGGCGAGCGCTTCGCGCACGGCAACGCACAGCCACAGCGGTTCGCCTGGTCCGATGTTGCGATCCGAGCCGAGGTCGATAACGTCGGTGGAAGCCGCGGAGGCAGTGAGAGCCTGCTCCGAAGAGACCTGCAGGCGCTTGTCGATATACATCGTGGTTTCTCCTGATGAAGGTAATGGCGGCGCGATGCGCGCCGCCTGATCGCCTGCCGTCAGCTGTTGGGAACGGTCGCTTCGGTGTTGAGGATGCTGTCGGTACGCAGCACCGGCACCTCGTCGAAGTGCACCACCTTTTTGCCCGCCACCTGATCCATCGTCAGATTGACGTTCTTCGAGTTGCGGATCTGCCGGCGCAGATAGCTGCGGATGGTGCGATTGCAGAGGAAGGCTGGCCGGCCGGCCGTCAACGACGGCACGAGCTCCAGCGCCTGCGTCATCAGGTCTATGAGATCGGCACCGGAGGCGGCGTCCTTTTTCAGTGCCGTCACGTCGACGTTGGCGATGCGGACCACATACCGCCAATCGCGCACGGACAAGCCGGCATCCCACTTATAGTGCGAGCGGTAGGCTTCCATGCGGCCGCCGTTGCCGTCGACGTTCTCGATCGTCACAGCGCCCTTGTCGGTCATGGAGAGGCCAGCCTTCGACCCTTTCGGATAGATGCCGTGCACCGAGTTCTCACCGAACACGGCGAGCCAGATCGACGTGTTGGTCGAGCCGGCGCCACCGCCGTCGAGCACGTTGTCGCCGGATGCGGCGATCGACGGATTGCGATTGCTGAAGCGCGGCGCAAAACCGGTGAAGGCTTCGGGCGTCGTGCCCTCGTTGCCATAGACCAGCGTCCGCGAAGCCTTCTGCGCCATACCCTCGACGAACGCACGGTCCTCGCTGAGGCGGAACTCGGCCGTGTTGCCGTTGAGATCGGCGAGCGCCTTGTCGACTTCCGCGTAGGCTTCGAGCATGCCGCAGTTGTCGGTAATCTGCGTCGTGGTCGAGCGGCCGGGTTGAACGCCGCCGTAGAGCTTGCGCCAGGTCGGCTCGGGGATACCCGAGCGCGCCGTAGTGCGGTGGCCGGTGGGCAGGTTGCCTTCGATCCACGGAAGCACCATGAGGATCTCTTCCGTGGTGTTCAGGATTTCCACGATCTTGGCGACGCTGCCGTTCGGATCGAGGCGCTTGGCGACATCCGCCAGCGTCGGGTTGGTCGTTGCGAGTACGGACATGGCTGGTGTCTCCTCAAAGCCGTTGATCCGCAGCCGATGCCGCGGGGGGTACGCAACGCCACTCGACTGAGACGCTTCACATCACTGCTTGAACATCGACGGGTACATCGCGCGCATCGATCGCTCGTGATCGGTCAACTGGCGGCCGCCGCCGCTGCCGTTGCCCGGCTGCGCACCCTTCTCGCCGAGCGCGCCGAGGATGGCGTTGACGGCACCGATGCCTTCTGCGGTATCGAGCAGGCTGGAAATGAGAACGGCCTGAGCCTTCGACAGCACGCCGTTCGCTTCCAGCGTCTTGACGCCGGACGCGGTATCGTTCGCCAGTTTGGCGACGCGTGTCAGCTTGTCGGCATGGCTCAGGCCCTTCGGCTGCGACGCGACCAGCTTTTCCATTTCCGCGGCTGGATCGGACACCTCGAGCAGCCCGGCCTTGTCGAGCTTTTCGTAGAAGCCGGGCACGATCGCGTTGAACGTCGCCTGGTCGAGCTTGAGCTCGTGCGCCGTCTCGCGCAGCACATCGATCACCTGGTTGTCTTTGTCGTTGAAGGCGCCGAACTTCTTGGTGAAGTCCTCGCTCAGCTCGAGCTTGTAGTCGGCCGCCTTCTCCGGCGGCTTCGGCCGGCCGAGAATGTCCGCCGTCAGCTTGTCGATCGTCTCCCGATCATTGGCGCCGCGAAGCGTCTCGGCGAGGCCTTCGGGATGGTACGGCGTCGGGGCATCGCGGCCCTTGAGATCCGAGAACAGCTTGTCGATCGTCTCGCGGTCATTGGCACCGCGATAGTTGTCGCCGAGGCCTTCGGGATAGTAGGCCTCTCCGGCTCCGGCTTCCTTTGCTGCCGCAGCAGCAGCTGCCGCGATGGCGCTGCCGCCACCGTCACCAGTGCCGCCGCCTCCGCCACCGCCGCCGGTGTCGCCTTCATACAAAAATTGCTGCCAGTGCCAGAACGTCCTCATGCTTCACCCCCGGTAGGCTTGAGATCCTCGCCCTTGGCGACGCGCAACATGTCGAGGATCATGAAAACGACGTCGCGCTGTCCCTCACGGCGCGCCGCCAGAATTGCGGAATGATCGGCTGTTTTCGCGTTGCGCTCTTCCAGGCTTTGTGAGCGAAGCAGCGTCTTCTCGACGAGCAGCTTCAACGCGGCCTTTCCGGCCTTGCCCGAAAAGCACTTGCGCATAATGGCCGCCTGGCGCTGCGCTTCCTCACGCAGCTTGCGGCTTTCCTCCTTGTTGACGAGTGCTGCCGTCTTGCCGGCGTTCTCGATGCCGTCCCAGCCACCGCCGAGCGCGTTCTGCATCAAGTCGTCGAGATTGAAATCGGCGCCGAGGTTCATGCCGCGGCCTCGCTCAGGTACTGCTGCGCAACGGACGATTGCTGCGGGGCGCCGGCGCCATTCTTCTGCGCCTCGATCATCTGCCGCGCGGCGCTTTCCAGCGCCGTGCGCATCTTGTCGAGATCGTCTTTGTTCGGCAGATGCTCTTCGGGAATGCCAAGGTTGCGGCCCATTTCTGGGATCGCCTCGGCCTTGGTGAGCATCATCGCCAGCTGCGGGCCGAACAGCATGGAGATGATCTGCGTATAGTTCACCCACGCTTCGACCTTGTCGGAGCGCTGCGCCGCGGCCGCCGGTGCGGTGATCAGGCAGCGCGTGATGATCTGGTCGATGGTGATGCCCTTCGGCACGTGACCGAACTGGCCGAGGATGTCGCACGCGCGCTGCACGTACGGCACCACGAACTCCGGCCCGAGGCGTGCGCCGGTGCCGCCCTTGCGGCGCGCCCAGCGGCGCAGCTTGCCGGCAACTTCCGTCGCCGAGCGCACGGGGTCCTGTTCGTCCGGCAGCTCGTCATCGAGCAGCACGCGACGGATCTGGTCGCGCTCTTCCTGCTGGATGATGTGCGAAATGTTGAACTCCGCCGACGGCACCGGCAGGCGCGAGAGCGAGGCGAATTGCCCGCCCGTCTGCGATACCGCCCACATGGCGCCCGGATCGAACACCGCTGTGTCGGGGTTGAACACGCTGTCGTTGCGGCGCAGCCAGATGCCGAGTATGGCGAACACGGCCGCCTTGAGCACCAGCTCGCGGCCTCGGTTGGCCGTCTTGACGAATGGCAGGGCGAGGTGCCCGAGCCCGCGCCCGAAGCGCTCGCCCGGCATCTTGAACATGCGCGCGACCGACCACGGCGAGACGTTGAAATCCTCGTGCCAGACGACTTTGTCGAGATCCTCGTCGCGATCGGTCCAGACGTCGAACAGCCAGCTGTCGGTGCGCGGATCGTAATGCGTGTACTGCGTCACCTGCAGCGTCTCGCGCGGCGTCTGCTCGATCGCGCGCTTGATCAGGTCGGAGAATTTTCCGTTCGGCCACAGCGCCGGCAGGTCGCGGAAGCGATAGGCCCGCTTCCAGTAGATGTCCCAGGTCTCGCCCCAGGGGCCGTCCTCGATCGCCAGCTCGATAATCGGGGCGGCGGCCGCGTTGATGATCGTGCGCGCGTTGCCCTTGGCCGTGTACATCGCGCACGTGCCGGCGAAGTAGTCGTAGAAGCACTCCAGCGCCGTCAGCTGCGGGCGCGCGGAGATCGCATGCACCCGTTGGGTGATCTTGCTGTAAGCGAGATTGATTTCGTCTCGGTTGGTCTCTTCGGGCAGGAACGGGCCGGCCTCGAGCTTGAAGAACTCGCGGTTCATCGGCATCCAATCCTCTTGGATGGTGCCGGCGAAATTTGCCGCCGCGGAAATGCCGGTGGCGTCGAAGATGTAATCGGCGATCGAGGCGCCTTCCGACTGCCCGCCACCGCCCGGCGCGCGGTCGATCGTCGTCTGCCGCCACGGCATCATGTAGCGGTAGATCGACTGCAGCTCGCGGTGATAGGGCTGCGCCTTCATAAAGGCGTCAGCACAATCGGCTCGCATTTCTTTGGCGGCGCGTTCCAATGGCCTACCCGAGCGCTTTCTTCAGCTGATCGTCGATGAAGGCGAGCAGGCCGCGGTTGGACGAGCGCGCCTTGCGCTGGCCTTCCTCGGCCGCGGCGAGATCGCTTTCCTTTTTGTCGAGCGCGGCGTCCTGCTTGGCGATGGACTTGGCCTGCGCCTCGTAGAGCGCATCGGAGCTATCGTCGCCGCCGAAGATCTTGCCGATGCTTTTCGTCACCTGGCTCACTTACGAACCTCCACTGCTGCCACCCGGCGCCGGTGCCGGTCGGATGGAACCCGAGGGCGCGCGCCAGGCGCTCGCCTTGCGGGTTGTCGTCACGCACCCAACACACGAGGCCCGCAGGCCGCAGACTGTCGGCAGCCACGAGCAGGCGACGGGAGAGGGCGCACACGCCAACCAGCTTGCGACCCAGACCGCCCGCCGGCGCGAGAAAGAAAATCTCCCCCGGCAGGCCGCTGACGATGTCGAGACAGCCGACGATCGCGAGCGGGGCGCCCCCTTCGGCCTCGCGCAGGACGTAGGCCTCGGCGACCACGATCTGCGCGATGATCGATTTGTACTGCAGCCGCGGCAGTGGAAACCCGTAGGCGATGGCCCACGCCATGACGTCCGCGACCTGTGCGGGCTCGATGATCATCAGCTGCTCGAGAGGGTGTTGGACTTGACGATGACGGTGCCGGCGTGAGCCGGAGCGCGCGCGATGCCGCGGTGCGGCTGGCCTGGTGCATGGGGTGCGGCGGCGCCGACGATCGCCCCAAGGCCTTTCTTGCCGAGCATCCAATACTGCAGCGCGTCGTGCGGATGCGAATAAGGCCCCTTGGCGGGCTTCGCATCAGCCCCCGGTTCGCCGGATTTTTTGTCGACCTTGTAGCAGTAGCTTGAGGCAAAGCCCTTGCGCAGTTTCTTGCAGCGCCGGGACACCCACAGCATCGGTTTGGCGCCGATCGTCACGAGGTTATCGCGCACAGCGTCGAGGCGCGGGAGGATGGCGTTTGTCTCGGTCGGCTCGATCGGAATGCCGAGAGCCAACGCCAACTGCTCAGCCCAGGCGCGTTCGTTGTCCTCGTTGTCAGCGCCGTTGAAGCCGGCGGGATCACACCAGCCACAAGACAGCTCGAGCGGAAACCCGGCGATGCCGGAAAGGTCCATCAGCTCCGCCTTGACCTGGTCGGCGACGCGCTTAGCGCTCATGCGACCCGGCACGACCTCCCCGAGTGGGCGGAATTGGCCGTCTGGCATCGCTTGCCCGATGATCACCGCGGGATTGCCGAGGCCGGCGTCGGCGCCGATCTCGATCGGGATGCCGCGAACGGGCAGGAGCTCGTCGGGCGCGAGGAAGATCTCGTCGCTGTACTCGGTATAGACCGGCTTGCCATCGTCCGATGGCCCGTACTCGTTGAGCACGAAGCGCTTCACCCACTTCTGTTTGTGGGCATTCGTCTCGGCAAGGCGCTGATAATACCCCTTCGGCAGGTTCTGCAGGTTCTCCGCTCGCGGCGAGAGACCGGACGGCTGCACGTAGGCTTTCCAGCCTTTCGGCCGGCGTTCTTCGATCGTCGTATAGTACCAGCTGTCGACGTCGGGCGAGTTGAGATCGCCGACCACATAGCCGCGGTAATCCACGCCATCGGGCAGCATGTCTTTGTTGGGCCAACGGCCGAGGCGGCCGATTGCGTTCTCGATAATGCCCTCGGGCAGCTGATCGAGCTCGAACAACTCCCACGCAGTCGGCTCGAAGCCGCGCATGAACTCTTCGAGGGCTTGCTCGCCGATCGCCGCAAAAATCGCTTCGTAGTTCACTTTCACGCGCCGGGTGCCGCCCGGCATGTTGCGCAGAATGTCCCACTCGATTTTGTGTTTGGCGAACCGGCCGCCGCCGCCGGTCCATTCGGCCTCGGTCCAGTTGCCGCCGTCCGCCGGCAACCAATACTGCCACGTCGGATAGAGGTTGCGCTCGAGCTGGCCGTAGGTGGAGCCGATCACCGCGTAACGGAAATGGATCTCGCCATCGCGGCACACCGGCATCAACGACGCGTTGCCCAGGCTGTCGAAGATCGTCGTGACCGTCTTGCCGCCGCCGACGGGACCGCGCAGCGAGCGGAATATGCTCTCACGATCGGAGAGGAACGCTGCGGCCACCGGGCCAGGCGCCTTGAAGTTGCGGAACCGCTCGATCGCGTCGCTCATTGCGCCTCCGCGTGGCGGCAGCGCTGGATGGCGCGATTGACGATGATGGTGCGGCGGCGCGTGAGCTCGCGACGACGGGCGTCGACAACCGTGATCTCGAGGTCGATTTTCTCTAGGTCACGAATCTCACCTGAGGTAAGTTTGGACCGGTAGTCGTATTTGCGCTTTCGCAGTTCGAAGGTCATGCGACGCTCCCCCCGACCCCAGCCCGCCCTTCAAAGTTTCGCCGTCCAAAATTCGGCCTAGGGGTACTTCCCGGTTGCCGGAAAACGGTGCGGGGCAACAGGCGCAAACTCTTCGAGCCGCGGATTTCGGGGGCACCCCCCCGGCCGCGCGCGCCTGCGCGAAGGCCACCCCCCCTCGGCGCGCGCACGATGCCGGCCCGCTGGCGCGCCAGGCCTGGGCACCGGCCGGTGCGTCGGCCCACTGATTTCAGATCAGGATGCGCAGCGCTATTCATCGCGATACTCCAGCGGGTTAGGTGCATCGTGAGACTGCGGCGCGTGAGACTTCTCCGCTTCCACATCCGTAACCTGTTGATTTTCCACGATCGGCGCGAACGGCACCGCGCCATCGCCCGCAGCCTGGTCGCCGCCGGTGTCGTAGGCGCCAAGCAGCAACAGGCCGCGCGTTTCGCTCTTCGTCTCGATCGCCAGCGGCTGCTTCTGGTGCAGGTACGGCAGCGCCGCGATCGCAGCCGCCTGCTGCATGGCCGCCGCTTCGCCCGTCGCCAGCACCGGCTGGCGCAGCTCGTGGCCTTCCTCGTCCCGCATGACGCGGCCTTCGGCGTCGATAATCGGCGCCGTCACGAGCTTACCCTCGTGGAACTTGTACAGCCCGAGCTCCGCGGCCAGCTGCGCCGGCGTGCGGCTCCACATCTCCGCCAGGAACACCAGCGGCGAGCGGTACTTGCTCAGGACGAAACTGCGCCACTCCTCGGTCGACCGGTTGCGCGCGCCCTTCGGCCGGCCGCCCTTCGGCCCGCTGGTGCCCTTGGCCTCCGGCATTGGCATCGGTGCGTCGTCGGCGTCGAGGAACGACGTCTGTTCGCCCTCGTTCCCGAGGCCGAGATCGCCGAAGCCGCCGAGCAATTCCACTGCCGTTCCAAGGCCGTTCCCCGTTCCAGCTGTCATGGAGTATCACCCCAGTATTTAACTCGCCGCGGAACGGCCACCGTTCCGCCGTTCCGCCGCCGTTCCGCGCGCAAACCATTGGCGGAACTATCAAATTTCACTCTTCGGAACGGTGGAACGGTGGAACAGTGGGATTGCCGTGCGCACACGCGCGCGCGTTTCTTATCCGCGCGCACGCCCGCGCGCGTATGTGCAACCCTCGTTCCGATGTTCCGCCGTTCCGAAATGGTGAAATCCCTCGTTAGCTCAGACGCTTGTGGGCGGAACGCCCGCGGATCACTTCCCCCAACCCGTTCCGCACGCAAAAACCCCGCGTCATTTTTCAGCCATGATAGGGTCGGGGTCGGGCTGGAAAGGCGTAGGCGAGACGGGTGTGGGCGGGGCCGGGGGCGCGTCAGATGGTGGGTCGGGGCGCATGATCCCGCCAGGGCCGTAGAGGGCGCGCAGCGAGATCAGCGTGCAGCGCGACTTGACGCCGGCGACGGTGCATTGCCCTGCCTCCCATAGCGTCCCTTGCGGCCCCTGGCGTAGCGCGCCGGCCCACACGCCCGAGCCGACGTCGCCGGCCCATTCGCGGCCTTGGAACAGCTTCCACGTCTGCGGATTGTGGTTGGGGACAATCAGCCAATCATCCTTGCCGCGTCGCCGCTCGAGCCCGAGGCCGGCGGCTGAAAGCTCTTTGCGAACTTTCTTCACGTCATTGCTGTATTCGCATTCAATTCCAGCATCGCCGTCTTCGAAGTAGCCGGCCTCGCGGCACCACGTTTCCAGCACATCGCCGACGGTCGACTTGTTACCGTTGCGCCACGCATCCACAGCCACCGACAGCATGTGGTTGAGGCAGTTGCGCCAGTTTTCGACGCGGTCTTCGAACTCGGCCATCAGGCCCGCGGCCATCACCTCCGACCACGGCTTCATGTCGCCTTCGATGGCGACCTTGAGCCGGCTTTCGTCCCAGCCATCGAACTCGATCAGGTCCGCGCACGCGAGCAGCGTGCCGAAAGTGTCTTGCCCGCGCGCGTCATAGCCGCCGCGCTGCAGCTCATCGCGGAACGCCTTCCAGGTGTAGTGATACCGGTCCCACTGGTCGATCAGCCGGCGCAGGATGCAGCGCCCGACCACGCCCATCGCCTTGTGGTCGATATTCGGCGGCGGCCCGCCCTTGAGGCGCTGCAGGCGCAGGATCGCCATGCGGCTCAAATCCTGCGGCTTCAGCGGCGGCGTGTTGATGGATGAGAAGAGGAACGTCGAGCGCGCCTCGAACTGCACGCCCGAGTGCCGATCGCCGCCGCGCAGCATCAGGCCGCCCGAGCACGCTTGCCGCGCCAGCTCGAGCACCTTCACGGCCGCGCGGTTGTCGCCCTTGCCTTCGAACTCGTCGACGGCGATCGGCACGCAGTCGTGCCCGACGTGCTGATAGATGCCGGCGGCCGTCGTCTCCACCGTCTGGATCAGCCATTCGCCCAGCAGCGCCTTGATCAGGTCCTGCAGCGTCGACTTGCCGGTGCCGGCATCGCCGATCACGTAGGCGATCGGCCGCCAGGGCAGCGCCGCGCCGAGGAATGCCGCGCCGATCCAGCCGAGCATCAGGTGCGGGTCGATGTCCGGCCGTGCCCAATTCCAGGTGCGCAGCAGTGGTTGCAGCAACTTGGCTGGGTTGATGGAGGCGTCGACGGGTCGGGGCCAGGGGCGGGGGATCGGCGGCCGGGTCGGATACACCATGCCGTCGATCTCGCCGGGCGGCAGGCGGCGCCCACCGAGCACCAGGTCGGGACCGCAGTGCAGGACGATTCCGCCGTGCTCGTCCAGCCAGCAGCCGCGCCCGCGCATCTTGTCGATCGGCGACCACGGGCCTTTGGCGGTGCACGCGGCGATCAGGCACTCGCGCACCTTCTCGTTGCGCCAGCCGTCGACGACGTGATGCTCCTCGCCCGTCGTCTGGTCGACGATCACCATCTTCGAGAACTTCGGAAACGCCCAATAGAGCCAGTTGTGCCGTCCACGGAACAATTCCAGCGTGTCGGCTTGGCCGTAGGGCTTGGTGTAAACGACCAGCTGCCCGATCGGGTCGAGGAAGTAGTTGCTTCCGCCGTCGACACCGAGCGCCGACACGGGACAACCTTCCGGCAGGCCGAGCGCATCGGGGCGCCATTGGCCCGGCTTGATGCCGTTGCGTGGTTCGCCGGGCTCGGGATCGAGCGCCAGGCGCCGCACACTCGGCAACGGCTCTGCATCGTCGACCAGCGCGCGCACGGCTTCGATGCCGGCCATGGCGGCCGCCGCATTTCCCCCAACCACTTCATCACCCCCACGGTATCGATGCCGCCGGCGCGCAGCCGGCAGCGTTCAGCGTTTGCGTTTCTTCTTCGGTGTGCCGATGTGCCAGTGGCCGCAGAAGCGGCAGCGATAGGCGGTCGACGAGGCGCGGTTGCGCTTGCCGCGCCGCATGCGCGTCAGCACGCGCTGCGCCAGAGCCGCGGTGACGAAGCTCGCCTTGCCGAAGCATTCGGCCAGCGGATCGCGCCAGATGCTCTGCCGCCGGTCGCTCACAACGGAGCACCGCAGTCGCCGCACACTTCGCCACCCGTTTCCCAGCGGATCGCCCGGCGGAGATGTGGACAAGCGGGCGCCGCTGGTCGCGGCGACTCGTTGGTCTCGACGGACGGCGCCGGCGAGCTCGTGCCCGCGGCAGCGTCGGCACCAGGCGCCGGCTCTTTCTTGTCGCTGACGCTCCGGGGCGCTTCCTCGAGCGCGTCGGCTTCCAAGCGGCGCGCAATGCGCCGCAGGAAAAGGTAGCCGATCAGATCGTCCTCGACGTCCTCGCCGGCGGCGTGTCCTCGCTTGAGGCGCGAGAGCTTGTCGTCGAGCCGCACTGCGATCTGCTCGGCCGGCGGTGCGCTGGAAAAGATGCGAACCGGATCGAGCGCGGAATTGCCGTAAGCGGCGTTCTTCTTGAGCAGCATGCAGCGCACGAGATAGATCTCGTCGTCGAGGCGATCGGCGAAGCTGTGTCGCTGCAGCAGGTCGGCGATCGTGGGGGCGAGGGGCTTGCTCATTTGCCGCCCTCGCCACCGGTATCCGACGAGAGCGAGACGACGAACGTGTTGTCGAGGGCGTGGCTCCGGTTCAACGCGAAGCCGGTCACCGTCGGCGAATGCTCGTCTTTGTTGAGCAGCTTGTTGTTCAAGTAGAATTGCACGATTTCCATCATCGTTGCCGTGTTCAGCACCAACTCGTTGTTGCCCTTCAACATCCCTTTGCCCTTTCTGTGCGTTCACGCTGAAGCTTCTCGCCGAGCGTCACGGAGACGCCGACGACGAGGCCGACCCACGCGCCCGCCCATGTGCCATGCAGCACACCGAGCGCCATGCCACTCGCGCTCGCCGCGACGCCCATGCCGCCAACCCAAAACACCGCGCGAAGCCACCGCCGCTTCCACCACGTCATCGCGCCCTCCGTTGCTCACGCCGGCGTTCGATCATTTCGGTGAGGGCGATCGCCATGTTGACGAGCGATGCCGTGATGGCGAGCGCAAGCAGCACCAGCGTCAGCACGGCGATCGCAATTTCGCCCGGTGTCATCGCTGCCTGCCGCTCCAACCAACATCAGGGCGATTGCCGCGCGGGTATGACGAGAGATCGACGGCCATATTGCCGTTACCGCCGAAGTGTTCGATCGGCGGCACGTTGCGCGCCAGGTCATCGGTGCGCTCGACGCGCTGCTTGTAGCCCTCGAGCCTGCCGACCTCGCGCTGCAGCTCCGCATTGTGATGCTGCACCTTCTCAAGATCCTGCGAAAGTTCATTGATGCGGCCCCGCGCAGAACGCAGGTCGCTGCGCTCCTGATAGACAAGACCTTCGAGCGTTCCGTTTTTGCTCTCCAGCTCCTTGATGCGCTCTTGCGCCTCCGTCAGCCGCGCCCGCAGACTATCGACGTGATTTTTCTCCGTGAGCGTCTGCACCTTCATCGCCATGCCTTCACCCCTTCCTATTTGCGTTGCCCGTCAGTGCGTCGTTGCTGTCCGAGCCGATGTGCGATCGCGCGATGCGCACCGGCACGCCTTGCGCGGCGATCGCCGCCGCGCCGTTGTCGAATTGCTGCTTGGCCTGGCGGCCCTCGTCGTTCTCGCGCAGCAGGATCACCTCGCTGACGCAATCGACGGGAACGGTGATGCTGGCGATGTTGCCGACCGACATGTAGGCGTGCACGCGCAGCGAATGATCGGCGACGGCGTGCGACAGGCACGTCTCGATGCCTTCACCCATCAGCAGGCGCGTCTTGTGCCCCTTGGCGATCGCGTCCTTGACCGAGAGCCCGCCGTCGCCGCGCGCCAGCTTGATCACGCCGCCGCTGAAGCTGGGCCAGATGCGCCGGTTCGGTTCAACCGGAGCCTTGCCGCGCGTCTTCGGGTGCGCGGCGCCGATGCCGTCAGCCGCCAGCCAGGTGCGATGCACCGCGAGGATCTTCTCTGCCGATGCCGGATCGGACGGCGACACCATCGCCATGATCAGCGGCCAATCGGTGAGCTCGCCGGTCTCGTCGTTGCGGTGCTCATACTGGGGGAAGAACCGCAGTGCGCCTGGCACGCGCGGCAGGCTGGAAAGATGGATGCCGCGGCTTGCGAAGTACGTCTCCGCGATCGTGCCGGGCAGGGCGCCGCCCTTGAGCCAGCGCGACAGCGCATATCGCCGATTTTCCGCAAGCTCGGCCGCGCGCTGCTTGTCCGACTTGGCCGCGCGTTCGGTCGCCTCGTGCTTGATGCGCGCCTTGGTCTCTGGGCTGATGCGCGCCATGCCGAGCCAGTCGCGCGCCCATTCCAGCGCTTCCTTAACGCGGCGCGGATCGTGAAACTTGCAGTTGGCGATCAAGGCGACGACGTCGGCCGCCCGGTCCATGACCGCTTCATCCTTCCACACGCCGAGATCGCGCCCGTGGATGATGATCCAGAACGAGCCCGGCTTATCGTCGTTGCGCGCCGGATTGCGCGCCATCCAGTATTTTCCGGCGCGCCAGCCATCGGGCGCGAGCGTCTGCGCCAGATCGAGCACGCGGTGCTGGAGAAGCGCTTTTACTTCCTGAAGGTCCCCGCGTTGCGGCGCTGGCATGTCCCGTCCCCCGTCGAGCAACTGGAGCGCCGGCGCTCGCGCCGGGCGCCCTTGGCGCCTGAGCCGCCGCGACTTGCGCCGCGACGGCTGGGCGGTGTTTAAGGCCCCTGTGGGGTTAGCTTAGGAACCGCCGGCCTCCCCGTTCTCTCCGAGGTGTCACGCCTGAGGTCGGCGTTGGCCATTTGCACAGAGCTGGGCGCTACCCCGGCACGGAGACCGCTTGGCCTAGTGCGAATGCGCTACACGGCTGCGTCGACCTCGATCCAATCGTCGGAGAGCATGTCGGACTGGCTTGCGAGCCAGCCCATGAGGATAGAGCCGTCTGCCGTCTTCATCGTGATGCAGGGAAGCACGTTGGCCGCGCCGCCAGGCTGCCCGGCGGCGTATTCGGCATTGTTGAGTGACCAGAAGCTTTCGGCTGGGATCGTGCGGCCGCCGAGCGGTCCGCTGAGGCTCAACCACATGCCTTTGCCGTTCCAACCGACGCGCGCGATTTTCGAGCCGGCCTTGAGCTTTTCGAGTGCTTCGCCAAAGTTCATCGCATCATCCTTCTGTTGAGAGAAAAAGGCTCCGGCTCGCGAGACAGCGGCGCGACTTGCGGTGATCGAGGCGAAAGGAGGCGACTGCGCCCCTCGAGCAGCACCGGAGACGCCGGCTGTTAGATGCAGCCGGCGATCGGGTTACGTGGCGGCGTCTGCGCGCGCGACCGCCGCGTCAGCTTCGGCATCGGAGATCTGGTCGCGGTGCAGGCGATCGCGCAGGGCGAAACCCATCAGCGGCCACAGCTGGCGGATGGCGTCCTCGTAGGCGAGTTTCGCGCCGAGCTCCTTGTTGAAATTCTCTGGGCTCGCCGGCGCGCTTTTGCCAATGACGGCGAAGCCGTTGCGCATCGTGACGATGCAGATCGTCAGAATGTCGAGGGCGTGCGGGTGATCAAAGCCGAGCGGGCTACCGAAATCGTCGCGCGGCGTGGCTTCGCTGTGATCGAAGGCTTTTGCAGCGTCGCCGCCGGAGAATGTGAACTTGCTGGCGATCGCGCCTTCGATATCTGCCAGGGACACGCGCGGCGCCTTGGCTACGGCCGCGCATTCGGCTTCGGTTTCTTTCAGGCTCATGATTGTCTCCGAGAGAAAAATGCCGCCGCAGACCATCCGCGGCGGCGGTGATCGTGCGTGAGGTCAGACCTTCGGCGGCCACTCCCACCAGCGGGCAAATTCAGCCGTCTTGTCGACGGCATGCCCCGGCAAAACGCTGCCGACGTCGTATGGAGCGCCCATCGACGGCAGCACTTTCAGGTTGACGTAAGGGCCATCCCAGACTTGCGCGACAACGGCGGGATACGGTCCTTCGCCGGCGCCGTTGAACTGGTGGTCGGGATTGCGCGTGAAAAAGTGAACGATGCGGCCGACGCTCGGCTTCGGCGCGTTCTGCGCCACGCCAAGGTCGGAACCGAGCGTCGTTCCGGCAGATTGATCACTAGGCGACATCGCGTGCTTTCTCCTCTTTTGTGTAGGGTTTCCGGTGCAGCCATTCCGGCATCCACACCGTTGCCGTGCCGTCGGCGTTCTCCTCGAGCACGATCGATTTCAGCGGCAGGAACTTCTTGCCGATGCCGTCATGCAGCAGCACCGACTTGTCCGATCGCCAGACGATGCGGCCGTTGACTTCCCACTTGCCGGCCTTGGTGGCGTCGCTGCTCGTTGCCGAATGCTTGAAAGCCATGGTCACCGCCCCATCTGCTCGCGCTGGATGCGCAGCGCCTGGCGCATGCGCACGGTCCAGCTCGCCTGCCACTCGCGTTCGGCCTTGGCGCGCGCCCGCCAATGCGCCGTTGCGTTCAGCTGTTCAGGGCTGACGGGAAAGGCGGCCATGTCGGGGGCTTCGTCGACGACGGTTTCGCGCAACATGGCTCACCCCGCCGCTTCGACGAGGCGCGGATACGTGCCGCGGATCTTCACGTCGACGAAATGCAGCTCGCCGCCGATCACGTCGGTTTCGAGATCGGCGATCTCGGGAAAGAGCTCGAGGAACACGCGCTCGGGCATCACGCGCGCCGTCGCCCAGGCGACATAGCGCGCATACATGTCGCCGCCCGAGACGAGGCCACCCGGATAGGCCTCGACTTCCTTCGCCTTGAACAGCAAGAGGTGATCGGCCTTGCGCTGGTAGCCCGAGCGATCGACCGGCGCGCCCGTCTCGATCGCCGGCGGCGCCGGCAGCAACGCGGCACCAGGCGCCGACCCGCTTGCACCGGCACGCAGATCCGGTGGCGGCAGCATCGGCGCCTGGCCCTTCACCTCCGCCGCAGGGGCAGCCGGAGATCCGACGTTGATGGTGATCGGCGCGGACTGTTGCGGCCCCGAAGGGCTGGCGGGGTACGCACGACCAGACCCCGCCGCTCCCTCACTCGAGGCTCCGGCCATCGGCCGGTCACTCCCCGCGCGAAACTGTTCCTGCGGGCGCGACACGCCCGGCGCGTCACCCCGGCCATCAGCGCGCAATCGCTCGATGTCGGGGTGATACGCCTCGTCCCGCGGCGCATAAGAAATCTGCCGGTCACCCCAATGCATCGCCCACTTGTCTTCCAGCGGATCGCGCGCCGGGCGCGGCTTGTCGACGTGTCCCCACCGCGTCGGCAGATAGGCGCCGATCACCGCAGCGCCGGCGAACATCAGTGCCTGCAGCAACGCCTCGAAGTTCCAGCCACCCGCGCGATGCCAGCCATAGGTGGCGTTCATGCCGGCTTCCACGAACAGGAACACCAGCGGCACGCACGCCATCGGCTTGTCGATGAACAGCAGATGCTTGCGCTCGAACACCTCCTCGTGCGTGACGCCGACGAACTTGAAGCCGAACGTCGCGAAGAAGGCGCAGGCGAAGACGATGAACACTATGAACCAGAAATGCGCGGCCTGCTCGGCAGCGGCGACCGCGTCAGCATCCTCGCCGATCCAGCCCATGCGCTTGGCGATGCCGACCGGCACAGCGACGTCGACCTCGCCGGCAGCCGTTGCCGGCTTGCTTTCCAGCGCCTTGAGCGCGGACGGGATCAGCTTGGTGTCGAGTTCGATCGCGCGATCGACGGCAGCGAGCTCGCCCTTGAGCTTCGTCGCATTCGGGCCATCGCCGTTGGGATACTTGGCGCTGGTCTTGCGCAGCTCGAGGTCGAGCTCCGCGGCGACAGTGCCCCTCGGGCGCGGCGTCTCGATCTTCGAGCGCTCGTCCTGCAGCTTCTTGAGGTCGCTGGCCGCCGTCGACGAGCTCGTCGACGCCACGCTGCGGCGCGCGCCATCATCCGCGAGCATGCGCCCGGTGACGGCCCAGCCGCACACCTGGCTCCAGATGAAGCAGATGGCGATGCCGAGTGCCAGGCCGAAGCGCGCGCCTCGATTGGAAGGCTTCTTGATCGTGCTCATGCGGGTTCTCCCATCAGCTGCAGCTCGGCTTCATCGAGCATGCGATCGACGATCGGATCGGAACGGCGCTCTTCAACGGCCGCAAGTGCCAGGCGCATCGCCGTGTGCGAGATGCCGGCGGCGCGCGCGAGCGAGCGATGCCCGCGGCCGAACACGGTGGCCGCCAGGTAGAGCGCATCCTGCCGCGCTGCGACGAGCGCACGGATGCGATCGATTTCCCCCGGGTCCGCTTCCCACGCGTAGGCGATCGAACGAATGCGGCCGGTGTCCTCGTCGCGATCGACGATGCGCACGCCCTTCAGCTGGATCAGCTTGTGCGTTTCGGAGGGCGAGGGGCCGCTGCGGATTTGCGCCGCCGGAAGATTGCGCCGAAGCGCGACGATCTCGCACGCGGCGAGGAATGCCGCATGCGATTGCAGCCGATCGGCTGAGGCGCACAAGCGGCGCGCGAGAGCCTTGTTCATGATTTGCCTCCCGAGACGGGAGGCGGCGTTGCGCCGGTGCTTCGACTGCCGTCGCTCGCACCGGGGGCCTGGCCGCCGTTGGCGCTGCGGATGCAGCGCAGCTCGGCGAAGAATGCGGCGATGTCCTCGGCGCTATCCGCCGGTGAAATCGACACGCGGCCGTCGATCAAGCGCTGCATCGTGACGGCCTCTCAGGCAAACGGGTTCGCGTTCGCATCGGGGATCTCCCTGCGTTGGCACCAACTCGAAACGCGACTGGAAAAACGGAACGGACTAGAGCGGCGGCGAGTGACCGTCCGCCGCCGGCAACTGCCGGCGGGCGATGCGGCCGAGTTCTTCTTTCAGGACGTCGCGCACGGTTTTGAGCGATCGGCGGGTGGGAACACCGCCCCCAGGTTCGCCACGCAACCAACGCTTCCACCGGGTGTAGCTGGAGATGTTCAGCTGCCCCCGCTCACAGACGATCGCCTGAGTGAGCCGAAGCTCCTCGCGGAGTGCGTCAAGTTCGGCGAAATTCATTTCGTCGACCGAAACCGGCAGATGCGTAGGAATTTGTCCATGCATTTGCGCATAAAACAATGCGAAATCCGATATGGTCAAGCGAACTTTGCATGTATCCCCAGCCTACAATCCTCCGGTACGCGAAATGCATGGAGCTGAGCCGCGAGGACATCCGCGCCTGGCTTAACCAGGTGCTAAGAAAAACAGGGGAGAGCGCAACCGCGCTGGCCAAGCGCGCGGGCATTGCACAATCGACCCTGACGCGGTTCCTGAACGACGACGAGGCGCCCATGCTGGGGCTGCGGACGATCACCAAGATCGCCCATGCCACCGGCGAGCAGCCGATCATCGGCGTCGCCGGCGCCACCGGCCGCCCGGCGCAGGCGCTCGAGGAAGGCGCGAAACGCTACGAGGCCGAGGAAAATTCTCCCATAACGGCTGCCGTTTCTGCCCTGATCGCCGACAAGAAGGCCGCCGACGCCTGGGAACTTGGCACCGGTGCCGGGCTCGAGCTCGCGGGATACTTCGCCGGCGACATTCTCATCGTCGACCTCAACGAGACGGCGCAGCCGGGTGATCTCGTGTGCGCCCAGGATTACCGCTGGAGCGAGGGCAAGGCCGAGACCGTGTTCCGGTTCTACGATCCGCCCTATCTGACCACGCCCAGCCGCGAGGAAGGGCTGCGCAAGCCGCTGCTGGTCGACAACGATCGCGTGGTGATCAAGGGCGTCGTCATCGGCTCGCTGCGCCCGCGCAGATAGTTACTTTTCAATAACCGAACGTTGTGCAAGGCTGTGGATAACTACGCGGCATTTTTCGCTGCGCCAGGTGTGTATTGTTTTTCGCATATGCATTTTCCGTCTGGACAATGCATTTTCGCATGATTTAGGCTGCCTCCGTTGTAAGGGCGTTTACTCCCAGGGGCCGGCCGCGATCTCGAAGCGTTGCTTTCAGCGGCATCTAATCAAGCGCTTTCCTCCCGTCTCGGCCGGCCCCGAGCTTTTTTGAGAGTGCGCCCTCCGTTCAGCCGGAGGCCTCATGCTACTTCCCGACGTCACCCCGGCCGGTCAGATCGTTTTTGTCGACTACCGGCCCTCGCATCCCAGCTACGCGATGCTCACCCTCGCCACCGGCGGCACGTGCCTTTTGCACGTCACCCGCGCCGGCGAGAAATTCGAGGCGACGATCACCGGGCTCGACATGGCCGTGGTCGATGCGCAGCTGCAGGCCGATCTGATGGGCGCGCGGCTCTGGCTCGACCGCCAGGCCGCCGCCTACATGCGCGAGGTGCGCCGCCTCGATATCGCCCGCCGCTTGCTCGCCGACGCCGAGGAAGGCTGCGCCCTGATCCGCGCCGATTACGACCGCTACCGGCTGCAGCAACTCATCCCCGTCGGCGCCACGCCGCACACCTCGCACGAGGTGCTGTGATGCGCGCGCTCAATGCCGGTCAAGTCGCCGCTGAACTCGGCCGGTCCCTCGAGTGGCTCTACGACAACCACAAGCGGCTGGCGCGCGAAAAGAAGATGCCGCGCCCGCTCTTCTCCGACGGCACGCTGCGCTGGAACGCGGCGCAGTTCTACGCCTGGCTCGATCGCGATCTGCCCAAGGATCAGAAAGCGGCCGTGGCGGCGTTGCGCGCGGTGCATCAGGCCGCGATGGAGGCCTACGGCGGCCACGATCCACGCGCCGGCGACGAGGACGCCGAGGCCGAGCGCTGGAAAGACCTGCTCGATGCCCGCTTCGGGGGGCACTGATGCGGCGCGTTTTCGAAGCGGCCTACTGCATCGGTGCGCTGATCGTCTGGCTGATCATCGTCTATCCGGCGCAGTGCTTCTGGCGCTGGCTGCATGACGAAACCGAGGAAGATGGGAGCGGAGATTGACAGTGCGCCTAGACGACACGACCGAACTCGCGCCGTCGCCGTGCTGCGAATGCAAGCATGTCGTCGACCACGCCACCGGCGACGGACAGCCCTCGCCCGGAGATTGGACACTGTGCATACGCTGCGGCTCGCTCAACGTCTTCGATGACAATCTGATGCTCCGTGCGCCGACGCTCGACGAGTTTCTCGACGCTGCGAAGAATTCGGACGTGCAGCGCAAACGCCGCGCGATCCTCGCGTTCAACAGCAAGATGGGGAAGGACAAGACGGCATGAAGCTCACGTGGAAGAAATCGACGGGCGGCACGCCGCTGCGGCGGCCGGTGCACTACGCCGTTGCCGATGGTATGCGCTACGAGGTGTCAGGCGCGGCCCATTCGTTCACAGCGCGCGTCTATCGCCTCAACACGACGCGCGCGCCGGCGATGCTGGTCGCCTACGACGACGACCGACTGCAGAAGTGCCTCGACTGGTGCCAGCGCTTCGAGGACGGGCGATCGCTATCGCAGGCGAGAGCGAACAGAGTGCGCCAGCGTCCGCCGGCCGTGCCGCGTTTGAAGCCGCGCGTGCTCGTCCGCAATGCCAACATCGGGTGAGCCCATGGCACTCCGGGATCTGACGCCGGTCGAAGCGCACGCGCTCGACGAGCTCAACGCCTACAAGACGGATGCATGTTCGTGCATCTGCCCGCACTGTCTAGAGTTCGTGATGATCGCCGGCATCACCGCCAAGCCTGGCGTGGTGTGCTGCCCGGATTGCAAAGAGTTGTTCGCCGCGTGGCGCCGGCAGATACCGGAAACGCGATCGGCGAAGATGCCGGTCATGCCGGAGGCCGCCGGCGCTAAATGATCGAGCTACCCACCATCGTCGGCGGCCTGATGCTGGGAACAGCGCTGGCCGCCGGTTTGATTCTCTGGATAAGGGATCGGTTATGAGCAACGTCACCATGCGCCTGCTACCCCACTTCCTGCGCCAGTGGCTGCAACGCGCCGAAATCACCGACGGCGCGACCGAACTCACCGCCACCTACCAGATCCACGAGATCCTGAAGAAGCTTCCGGCGGAGAGCCAGCGCCGCGCGCTGCAGCACGTCGCCGATATCCTCGAAGAGAACGTGGCCCAGCAGGCCCGCTTTGCCGCCGCCCTCGAGGCGCAGGACCAGGCCGACCAACGGAGAACCGCATGAGCGACCCACCTTTCCGCATCGAGCAACACATCAGGCCTTTCCCTGATGGCAGCGGGTACCACTATACCGTCGCGGTGAAGCGCGACGCGCTGAACGGCGAAATGTCGCTTGTTATCAATAGCAGCGGCGACGACGCGATTATCCACGTCGAAGCCTGGACCGAGGTGCGCGACGCGATCGACGCCATGACCGAATTTGCCGACGAGCAGGACCGCCGGCGGCCGAGCGCTCGGCAAGGTTGAGATTTTCCCCCAGCAGGAGGACAATATGCGCTTTTCCAGCTGTGAGGTTGATCAGATGCCAAAATGGAAAAGCATCAAGATTGGTAACATCGAAGGTGCTGTCGATCTTGAACAGGTCGCGGCAGTGAAGAAGGCCGGCAAGAACTTGGTGCACATCTTTCTGAAGAGCGGGCAGAAGCTCGATATGGTGCAGGGAGAGGTCGACGAGTTCCTCCTCCCGGAATGAGAATACAATGAAGCTCCGCGTCCCCTATTTCGTCTGGCGCGACGGCCGCCCGCGGTGGGTGCCCGGCCCGAAGCTGCGCAAGTTGAAATGGAAGGGCCGCGACCTCAAAGACGCGCAGGGCAACTGGCTCAACTACGGCGACGCCATCAACGCGGCGATCGCCATCAACAAAGAGGTCGAGGACTGGCGCGCGCGCGACGGCAGCGGCACGCGCCCGCGCCAGGCGCCGAAGAAGGTCGCGCGATCCTGCCGTTTGCTCGCCGACCTCTGGTACAAGTCGCCGGAGTTCCGCCGCCTCGGCGAGGGCACACGCAGCGATTACACCAACAAGCTCGAGGTGTTTCTCGCCTCGTCGATAGACCCGGACAACGAGGACGAGACGGCCACCTTCGCCGACGTGCCGGTGAAGGCACTCGGCCGCGCCGTCATTAAGGGCTATTGGCGCCTGCAGTACGACGAGCGCGGGCACTCGATGGCCAACGGGATCATCGCTGTGGTGCGCGCAATGCTGACGCATGCGACTGACCTCGAATGGATCGAGATCAATCCGGCTTTCAAGCTGAAGCTGCCCGTGGTCGACCCGCGCGTGGCCTTCTGGTCGCCGGCGAAGGTAGAGGCGTTCGTCAAGACGGCCGACACCATGCACCGCAAGCCGGACGAGCGTTCGGCCCCGAAGCCGAATGAGCCGCTGATCGGGCTGCAGTCGATCGCCGATGCGGTGATTATCGCGCTGCATTCGGGCCAACGCCAGGGCGACGTGCTGGAGATGCCGCCGCGGATCTTCGAGCAGCAGCGCATCGCGCTCTCGCAGTTCAAGACCAGCGCCCTTGTCGATGCCCCGATGACACCGCAGCTGCAGGCGCGCGTGGCGGCGATCAAGGAGCGCTGGAAGGCGAAGGGGATCGTGGCGCTCGAGGCGCTGGTAATCGACGAGCGCACCGGCAGGCGTTGGACGTCGGACGCCTTCCGCAAGGCGTTCCGCGACGTGCGTGCCGAGACGGTGAAGCGGCACCCCGAGCTATGCGAGCACGAGCGCTTTCAGCCGGGCATAGATTTGCTGCGCTTTCAGGACCTTCGTGACACGGCGATCACACGCCTCGCCATGGCCGGCTGTACGCTGCCGGAGATCGCCGCTATATCCGGGCACACGCCGGACCACATCACCAGCGTCATCAAGCACTACCTGGCACTCAACAACAAACTCGCCGACGCCGCGATCGGCAAGCTGACCGCGTGGATGCAACGAGAGGGGATAGCACTTTGAGCCTTTTCGAAGTCAACAAGGACTATGATTTTATTATGCTTGAGGCGGGCGACGAAGGGCCGGACCAGGTTTCGTTCAGAGCCCGCGTAATCTCCATCGATGGTCCATTGATCAGGACCGAGCAAGGCGGCTACGAGCAGATAATCAACACCCAATCACCCTACTTCGTCAGTGCGAAGCGGCGCTGAGCATGACCCCGGACGAGCTCGCCCTACACGCGATCGCCTACGCGATTGGCCAGACGCCGCTCCGCCCGCGGAGCCGCGTCGCGGCGGATAACGACGCGGCAAAGCTGGCGGCGGCGCGAGTCATTCTCGAGCATTTAAAACTGAGCGGCTTCACCGTTACGCCCGGGCAGGGGGCTGCGCTGCACTCGACCAGCGGAGGGCGTTGAGACGTAGCCGCGGCAAACCGATGAAATATCTCTCATGAGCGTTTGGTACGAAATAAAATTCCTCGAAAGTGCTACAAACACGCGGCAGCTTCTCGGCCGGAATACAGGCCGTCTTCTAAGCATGTCGACGGCTCGAGAGATTTCGGTCTGCCTTCAGCAAGGACGGCTGTACTTCGAAGCCGCAGAAGCTGCGCCGATACAGATTAAGCCGCTACAAATCTACTACGGTGTCGTCGCGTTCGCTCAAGCCGTTATTGTTGCCACAAGAGGATCGTCGCTATCGACCTTGGCGCGTAGCCACGGTCTGAGTGACGTTACTTCAGCTGGTGCAGGCATCGAGAGCTTAGCGTTACGGTTCGAAAATGCGGGTACGTTTCAGGAGTTTAGTGATGCGATCGCGCCGCTAGGCGGGATACACTACTTCGATAAATCGATGCCTCGGCTCATCGCAAAGGCTTTCGATGGCTCTCGAAGTTTGCGGGGACAGCAGGTCACCATACGAGAGATTCTGTCCCGGGTGCCGGGATTGTCAGGCCTATACCAGCAGACATTTACTGAGGCGGCGAACAACGTTCCAATCATGTTGCGCTTTGAAGAGCCCCCTGGCGGCCAGTGCACGCTGAGAATCGACGACCCGGATCTGTACTCTACCCGTGAGGAACTAGTTGCAACGATCCTGAGGTGGCGTGCTGCGTATCCGTTCTTAACGCGATGGCGTTTTTTGGAAGCGACCCATGCATGGGGAAACGCGATCCTGGTGTTTGATAACGAGGAGGGCGCACCTGGCGACGATCTATCAGCCGACTATATCGTCCATAATGGCACGAATGAATATTCTCGACGTGTCGAACGGGGGGGCACAAGCCACTACATACGGGTGGAGGACATACTGCCCCCGCTATCCGGGGGGATTGTGGACGCTCCACAGTATGCGATGCGTCCACTCGCAGGCGTCCTATTGCCGGAATACTCACTGCAGGTGTTGGGTTGCTTTTTGCTCAGTTCGCTTGTCCGATACCGGCCGCAGGTTTGGCAAAATACTATTTCCAGATCAGTGACAGCTCAAACGCCAGCTGATGATCGATCGCTTTCGCTCATCGAGAAGTTTCTGGACGATGTGCTGGTGGACTTTCCCAAGATGGTCGTGCGGATTATGCACGATCGGCGCTTCTTGGATGCGAGGTGACGGCGAAGGACGGCGTGAGACTTTGCCACCAAAGACGCCCTAATGGGACGGTGCCGCAGTCTCATCGGCCGTTGAGATCGTTAACGAGCGACGCACTCTTAATCAGCGGGTCGAAGGTTCGAATCCTTCATCACCCACCAT
>Ga0164243_10001240_pt1 | contig 44081 bp, 42 predicted proteins | sample OricompcompostOP_FD_108781 | JGI IMG/M metagenome (GOLD analysis project Ga0164243, IMG submission 108781) | Organic Plus compost microbial communities from Emeryville, California, USA - Original compost - Organic plus compost (OP) | ecosystem: Engineered > Solid waste > Mixed feedstock >...
AGCCGTAGCACGGAGTGCGCAGCTTTTTGTCTGTCATTCCCCCCTCACAGGATGGCTGTAGCCTAGCGTATGGGGCCTGAGGGACACAGCCAATCCTGCCACCCCGACCAGTTAAGAGGAAGCTCTCCGTCAAAGACGGAGGGCTTTTATTGTTTTAGGGCGTACCAAGCTTGCTTAAGTATGCCCTAAAACAATAAAAGCCAGTTACGTTTTTTCCATAAAAGTAGTTACATTTCCTTTCGATCAGATCATTACTGTGATACGATATGATACGATTTGAGCCGATTTTGAAACGGTATTAAAGGATCGTATAATTTGTACCTGCTCCTTTACCGTGCTTCTCGATCAGACCTTTTCCAAGTAATTCGGCTAGTATTCGCTTTACAGTACCAATTCGTTTGCCAGCTCTTTTGCCAATGCTAAAAAGGAATATCATGGCAAACGTTGAACTAATCACAAAAGAGGATCTTGAAAATAACAATAGAAGTTATCAACGAAATCCAATCCGGCAATTCACCGGTTTTATGGCCCATGTTGCGTAGCGTGCAACGCTAGCGTATAATAGCTGTGTGGGTGTTTTGGGCTAATGAATTAACGCCTTTATAATCTCGTTTTGAAAAGTATTGAGGCTGGTTGTATACATATTGGTAAGGAGTATAATGGTGATTTTCTCCTGTGGGATATATAATAGCCGTGTTGTTGTTCCCCAGATAGAGCCCTGTCGCTCGTTCATAACAATTTCATGGTTGTTGATCTGTAATTTTCGAATCCATAAACCAAAACCATAGGATTCCAAATAGGGTGTAAGCAGCATCTTTAAACTGGAATCAGAAAGTAACCCACCGTTATACAATGCTTCCGAAAACAATAGAAGATCCTCGGCAGTGGAGTACATTGCTCCTGCTGAATAGAAGTTTTCGATATAATAAAACGGATCGGCTTCTAGCTCTTTGGTACTCTCATCTATGCTATAAACAGAGGCAAGATTCTCTATTACTTGCTGGTAAGAACACATCCCCGAATTATGCATCTTCAAGGGCTGCAATATTTGGGTTCTCAATACCTCTTCGTAGGGTCTACCATAAATTGCCTCAATGATTTTGCCTAAGATCACATAGTCTGCGTTATTGTAGCTATAATGTTTGCCGGGCTCGTTTTCCATTCTGCCGCTACAATATCGCTGTAAAATTTGGTCGGTGGTGTACTTCTTCAAAAACATGGAAGGTACTTCATTGGGATCTTCGCCCGCCTCGCTGTTTTCTATACCGGAGGTAGCGGTTAAAAGGTGAAAAATCGTTGCCTTATCTCCGGCAGCTCCAGTGTAAGTTGGTAAATAGGTTTTTATCGTAGCATGCAGGTCCAATTTACCAGCTTCGTATAATTGCATAATCAGAACAGCAGTGAACAGCTTGGTAATGGAAGCAATCTTATACTTAGTATCTGGTTTGTTGGGTACGTCAAATTGGAAATTAGCCGTTCCAAAACTCTTCAAGTATGTTTTGTTTGCCTGTTTTACTAAAATGGTGCCGTTGTAACGGTTCGTTTTTGCGTATTGATCTATGAACTTTTCGGTATGCTTCCACTGTCCTAATGATTCGGTTGTCAGAAGCAGGAAATAAGCAATCCATATAAAGGTTCTCACTGTATTAAAAACAGATATCGCGTTTAGCATGATTTGTGTTCTTTGCTGAATGTTGACAAATTGTATACCATAATTATAAATGATTGTTTTTGATTGTTTTGGTTGTATTTTATTCCTTTTCATTGCACGTTTTCGAACAGTAAATGTTCGCTTTTGATCTCGATATTAGTTTGTCGGCTTGGGAGAAGTTTCGTTGTTGAGTTGTTAAGTAGTTAATTTAAATCGGACGTTTCGGAGAAAATGATATTTTATTTGAGGATGTAGTAGAGGGCAATTTGATTACACTTTTACGAGAAGTTACGAATCAGCTCAATCATAAGTAAGTTTAGAAGCTGTATCTTTATAAAAGTCAACAATGTTTGCGAAAATTTCTGTAATTTTATCTCCAAGCACATGACGTTGGTATTTGTTAATGAATTGTTGCCAATCATTTTGCAAGCAGAAACCATACCCTTTGCTTCCTTTTATTATCCCGAACTCACGTTAATAAGATTTAAATGAGGTTAAAAACGATTGATGCGTCATCATTAACACCGACCGAAATGCAAGGTTATTTGCACTATGCCATTGCACCCCGGCCGATATGTTTTGCATCCACTATTGATAAAAATGGCGCGGTTAATTTAAGTCCGTTTAGTTTTTTTAATGTGTTTAGCATCAATCCACCGATATGCGTTTTTTCACCGACAAGCAGGGCACGGGACAACAGCACTAAGCATACACTTGAAAACGTTTTGGAAATACCTGAATGTGTGATTAATATGGTGAACTATGATATGGTTCAACAGACCTATTTAACGAGTGCAGATTATCCAAGGGGAGTAAATGAGTTTTCGAAAGCGGGGTTTACTGAATTTGCTTCGGAAACGGTAAAGCCACCGAGAGTAGCTGAATCGACCGTTCAATTAGAATGTGCAGTGAATGATGTGATATCGTTAGGACAAAGCGGAGGAGCAGGCAATTTGGTTATTGCGGAGGTGAAACGGATTCATATCAATGAAGATATTTTGGATGCTAATGGCAAAATAGACCCTCATAAAATAGATCTGGTGGCTCGTTTAGGTGGTGATTGGTATTGTAGGGTAACCAGCGATAATTTATTTAAAATTGCCAAACCGATAGATTATGCCGGAATAGGTATCGGCATAGATGCTTTTCCTAAAGAGGTTAAAAACTCTAATGTATTAACCGGGAATAATTTAGGCTTATTGGGGCTTGTAAAAACGCTACCGTCTGATGAAGAGATAGAAGCCTTTAGCAAAACCGATGAAATGAAAGAACTGCTTGATGCTGCCATCGACAGCTACACCCGCACCATGCGTCTGCATTTAAAAGCTAAGCATTTGTTAGATAACGGCCGTGTAATGGATGCCTGGAAAGTGTTATTGATGTAGCTTATAGGGCTATTTAGGATTAATTACCCAAGTAGTTTTGACGTTTCAAATTTGAGATGTTGGATATTTGCGCATATATTTGAGTTGTGCGCTATTATAAAATAAGACATCGTATGAGTTTTAAAATATTATTTTTTACTATTCCTTTACTTTCATTATTTACTGCTTGTAGTAGTTTAAAAAACGTAACTCATAAAAATAAATATAATTGGTTTGACTTTTATTGGGAAGCCGATTCCATATCTGGACAATACTTTCCGAAAATGGCAATGCTTGTTCCCACAAAAATCAATGACCTTAATGTGAATTTTGAATTGCAGTTTGATTTAGGAGCGAATACTTCTATTTTGTATGGAAATACCTTAAAATCGTATTACTCTGAAAGTAAAATTAAAAACTGGCTCATTGACTCTACAAAATTTTCGCCTAATGAACAAATTTCTTATTATGTAACAAAAGGAATTAACGTACAGACCGGAAATTTTAAGATAGAAAACATCACATATATGGAAAATTATGGAAACATAATTCCAAAAGACTCTTTGCTCACAAAAACTGCAAAACATATAGGTTCATTAGGAGCAGACGCTTTTAAAAACAAAATTTTAATTATTGACTTTCCTAATGAAAAAATGTGTGTATTAGATACTTTAGATGACTATTGGAAATCAAAAGCAATATTTGTTCAAACACAATCTAAAAGAGGAAGAATACATATTCCATTTAAAATAAACAACAAAACATATTGGTTTTTATTTGACACAGGAGCCAGTCTTTTTCCAATCAATACTAACAAAAAACTGTGGACAGAAATAGTTGAAGAAAATGTAAAAACAGACACTATAATATCTAATTCTTGGGGAGAGAAAGTGAACTTCTATGGAAGACCAATTGAAAAAGACATATATATAGGGGATAAAAAATTGGATAAAAACTATGCTTGGTATAATGAAAATAAAAGACTAATGGAGTTTAATGAGGTTGAAAATATTGACGGACTTACAGGAAACGCCTATTTTTTTAATGATACAATCGTGTTAGACTTTAAAAGCAATAAATTCGGAATTGTAAAATAATATAACATCGCACAACAAGGGTTTGGCGTCAGGGCGGGCTGATGTTCAAGCGTGAAAGTTCCTGGGGACTTTCACGTCCGAACGCCAAGCCCCGAGAACAAGGCGAAAAAGTTGTGTATTACGTTGACAGCAAAACGACAATTACAGATGGCCAATTTGCCTTACTTTCTTCGGGAAATTGTTTAATGACGGAAAATCTTCCAGTAAACAACGCCTATCGTAGCACAATGCTGTTTTTTGACGATACAGCATTAAAAACGTTTTTCGTAAAATATAGTTCTATCATTGAAAAAATTTCATTAAAACCCGATAAGACAAGCAAACCGTTTATTGTTTTTGAGAAAGACGAATTTATTAGAACGTTCATTGCAATATGATGCTCAATTGGATGAAGCGATAAAATATTTGAAGGAGAACAAAATTTGAAACACCGCTGCCTGTTATGTTCAACTTTAAGACTGAGAACTCGTTGATTAATACAGCCTTATAAAAAAGAGGATAAGATATGGCAAAAAGTAAATTATTGGAAATGAACAATGTCGGTATCGTTGTGGAGTCGCTCGACAATGCCATTTCTTTTTTCTCGGAAATCGGGTTGAAACTCGAAGGACGAACCATGGTTGAAGGGGAGTGGGCTGGGAGAGTAACGGGACTTGGAAATCAATCCGTAGAAGTTGCGATGATGGTTACTCCCGATGGGCACAGCCGGCTTGAACTTTCACAATTTCTAAAACCGGCGACTATTTCAGACCACAGAACAGCACCTGTTAATTCTCTTGGTTACCTACGTATCATGTTCAAGGTCGACAATATCAACGAGTTGGTATCTCGACTTATAAAGCAAGGTGCTGAACTCGTCGGCGAAATAGTTCAGTATGGAGATAGGTATCGGCTCTGCTATATTCGTGGGGTGGAAGGACTCCTTATCGGATTAGCCGAACAACTCGATGAGAGAGAAATATAATTAGATGTGAGCAAAAAGGTGAATAGCGATAATTTCCGGGTTTCGGTAGAAATCGCTCGTCATTTCTTCGGGAGTGCTTCGAGACTTGTTCGGGGCGGCTTCGACAATCCAGATGCCTACAAAAAGCGTAGATGTTAAAACAGGCGTTCGAAGAAAGTAGGACTCGAATTTTTTTGTAAAGATCAACTTAAATCTATCCAAATAAAGAACGAATGCGACAAAATGTTTTTGATTTATGAACTCGTGTACTTAGGAGCTAACAAAAAATAAAGTTGATGGAATGCTTTCTACATCGCAAATTTGATTGATTGGATAGTTCGACATATATTTGAGCTAACGGCAACCCAACCGACGGCTCCTATACTAAGCAAAACAACTGATAGGCGATGAAAAATAAATCAAAAGATATTCCGCATTATAACTTGAAAAACTTCAGACAGGTACATCGGCAAGACGATGCGGCTTCTTCTTTTGGCTATAACAAAATAGACCGTTCAAAAAGAGTTGAAGGATTTGAGGTTTATTCAAGCGAAGGTCTGGTTAGCGCTGTCGGACCCTTAAAATCTGCATTTTACAGAATAAGCGTTACAGTAACGGGAACACTTGATATGCGAATCGGCCTTGATCGTTATACACATCAACCAAGAACCTTATCCTTCACTTTTCCAAACCAGATTTTTGAGAAAAATAATATTTCGAAAGACGCTTCGGGTTATTACCTATTATTTAATCCCGACTTTTTAAATGATATTATTCCCTCTGCAAAAATTGTTGATGAGTTCCCCTTTTTCAACATTTCTGGCAAACCTGTTTTTCAAATTTCAGAAGAGGAACTAAAAAATATCCTTTCGCTTTTAATGCATATTAACGATGAATTGCAGCAACAAAAGTTGGGGCGGGAGAAAGCAATAAAAATGTATTTGTATCTCTTACTTCTTGAAGCAAAAAGAAGTTATGAAAGACAAAGTATAGATAAGTCCGGCAATCATTTTTCAGAAAATTATAAATTGGCAAGTAGGTTTAACAAATTGGTTTCGCAGCATTATCTTGATAAGCGCCGGGTAAACGATTATGCGCAAATGCTTGGTGTTAGTGCCAATCATCTCAATAAGACGATAAAAGAAAATACCGGACATACCGCTTCGGGCGCAATTAGGGAAATGTTGTTACAAGAAGCAAAATCATTACTTCGGTATTCTGATCATACAGTAGCAGAAATTGCTTACCGGTTAGACTTTTCTGATCCTGCTGCGTTTAACCGGTTTTTCAAATCAATGACCAGTGAAACGCCACTTATGTTTCGCAGCAGGAATAATTAAGCCAATAAAACGCATAATTCGGCCAATGGCCGAGGCCTATATAGCAACCAACTTTGTACTGGATATTTAGAAACAGAATGATGACTTTACAAAGCAAAAAAATTATTGTGGCAGGCGGCTCATCAGGAATGGGTTTGGCTGCCGCTGAAATGTTGCAGGCAAGAGGTGCTTCAATAACCGTTACAGGACGAAATGAAGAAAAATTGAACAAAGCAAAAATGTTAGGACTATCAACTGCTCAGGTTGATAGTAGCGATGTCTCCTCTTTGGAAAACTTTTTTTCATCACAGGGTAATATTGACCATCTTGTTATTGCAGTAAGTGGAGGAAAAGGAATAGGTAATTTTAATGAGCTTTCTTTAGAGGATCTTCGTGCTGGTTTTGAGGGTAAATTTTGGGCACAGCTCTATACATTAAAAGCAGCACTTCCTTACTTAAACACAAAAGGTAGTATAACATTGATCACTTCAATATCAGCTACGGGAAAATTCCCTGGCACATCAGGACTAGCAGCAATCAATGGAGCGTTGGAAATAATGGTTCCCATTCTGGCAAAAGAATTGAAACCGTTACGGATAAATGCCGTATCACCTGGCGTAATAGACACCGATTGGTGGAACTTTTTATCTGGTGATGTGAAAAAAGAAACGTTTGACAGTTATGCCGCTCAAACCCTTGTAGGGCGTATCGGGCAACCAGATGATATTGCACAAGCCATTCAGTTCTTGATGGAGAATGAGTATATAACAGGTAAAGTTATTGCGTGCGATGGTGGTCTTGCCTAGTGGGCAAAAATAATAGGACAGCATCTGGAATTCGGATGCTGTCCTATTATGTATTAAAGGGGATAGGATACATTCAAAAACATATTGCGCTAGTTGTTGCTGCGCATTACTTTTATGAATATACCTTTAATATTTCTCCGTTTACACCACCTTCGATACTTAATATATATGCATTCACCACTTTTTTCATAGGTGCTAGGTTGAATCCGGGAAATAAATCGCCGTATCTATCAAAGCTGTCTTCAACCAGCCCGGGACTCACTGCATTAATCCTAATGTCGTTTTTCAGTTCCTGCGCGGAGGCCAGCACAAAACTGTTGATAGCACCATTAATTGTGGCTACTGCCGCTCCATTTTTTGCAGGATGTTCTGCTGCAATTCCTGATGTAAGGGTAAAAGAACCCTCTTTTGAGATATATTTTTTTCCAATAAGTACCAGGTTCATCTGTCCAAGCATTTTTCCCCTGATACCAGGCATTAAATCATCTTCAGTCATTGTGTAATAATCACCATAAAACCCTGTTCCTGCTGTACACACACAAGCATCCACTTTTTTGAGTTCCTTAAACATTTTTTGAATGGAGTTCTTATCGGTAATATCAACCATGATATCTCCGCTATTTCTACCTGCCGTGATAATTTCGTGTTTCGTTTTTAAGGTCTCTACTATTTTTCTTCCGATAGTTCCAGAGCCACCTACAATTAAAATTTTCATATATTTTTTTATGCAAAAGTATACGATGGGATGGGGCCGGTATTAATAGAAAAAGTCCATTTTTTTTAATTATCAGCCCTAAATTCGGTAGGAGTCATATTATAGGTTCGTTTAAACAGCCTTGTAAAGTAGGAAAGACTTTCAAAACCACATTTTTCGGAAATTTCTGATACCCGGTCCTGTGTGTTTTTTAAAAGCAAACACGAATGCGCTAGGCGTTTTTGGTTAATCCATTTTGTTGGTGAAGAATGGTAAATAATTGCAAAATCTCGTTTGAAAGAGGACACACTTCTATTTGTAAGATTGGCATAATCCTTCAGCGACAATTTTTGGAATAAATATTTTTCCATAACATACGTTATGTTTTCTGAAGAAGTGGATATTACGGAATCCCAGAAAGGGGCTGTTTGCGATGATGAAATGGTTTTAAGTATGTAGAGCAGCACTTCTTTTTGCTTAAGCAATAAAATTCCTTTGTCTTTTAATGCATTTTGTATAAAGTATTGACGTAATTGGTTTTTATAGGTTTCTATAATTGGATTGGTGTCAATTTTTAAAAAGGGTGTGTTGGAGAAATTATTGGAAGTTTTTATGTTGTATTCTGCTATTACTTCTTGCAATATTTTAGGGTTTAGAAATAACAGAACAGCTTCGAATTGTTGTTTTTCTTCAAAATATTCGGCCATTGCATAAATACCTTTCTTTAAGAAAATAATCTCCTGCGGCGTAACTACAACGGTTTCGTTTTCTATATGTAAATGCTTGTGTCCTTTTAATACAAAGACTAACACATTTTCTGTCAGGAAAACATTTCTTAACGTTGTTTTATTTTCTGTTTTAAACTTTGCGAAAAAGGTGTCTTCAACAATAAGGAAAGAATCATCTTTCGTGTCAATTTCAGCAGGAGGAAAATGATAAATCATTTTAATACCAGAGGTTTATAGCTTTATAGTTAATGTTTCCATCAGTTTGCGGGGGAGGAGGGTGATTTTATTATTCCTCCCGTAGAGATTCTACCGGATTGGCTATTGCCGCCCGCATAGCTTGCCAGCCAACAGTTAACATAGCAATGGCCACCGCGGCTAATCCGGCCAAAGCAAACATCCACCATTGGATATCGATGCGGTAAGCGAAATCTTCCAACCATTTATTCATGACCCACCATGCTATGGGAGATGCAATGACAATTGCCATTATCACCAACTTTACATAGTCTTTGGAAAGCAATAATACGATACCGGCTACCGAAGCACCCAATACTTTACGAATGCCTACTTCCTTAGTTCGTTGCTGGGCAAATAGCATAGACAGGCCTAACAGCCCCATACATGCAATCAATAGAATCAACAAAGCAACGTAATTTGTTGCCTTCAATATGCCGTCCAATAAAGCGTATTGATTTTCTACCCGCTCGTTCATCAATTGATAGCTAAATGTTTTTCGGGAAGGGATTTGCTTAAAGGAATCTTCCAATTTGGATATGATTTGTTCTTTATGACCGGGATCGACGCGAACACTGAGGTGGCTGTTATATCCGAGGCCAGATTCACCCGCATACCAGTGCATCAACGGACTTATCGGCTGATCTAGGCTTTTATAGTGAAAGTCTTTCATTACACCGATAACCGTTACCACCTGATCTGATCCATTTTGCCGAAGTCTTTTTCCGACTGGGTTAGACCAACCAAATGCTTTCGCAGCCGTTTCATTGATCAGTACCTTGTCGCCTTCGGTTGCCTTAAGGCGGTCGTCAAAATTGCGGCCTGCAACAATAGGGATTTGATAGGTCTCAACAAAACCGGCATCAACTTCTACGTATTGTATATGCACTTCCTTGTCGTTTTCTACGTCAGCAAAGCCGTTGCTATTATTCCAATAAGCAGTGGGAATCTCTTGTGAAGTAGAAACGGCTTTGACATAGGGGTTCGTTTTCAACGATTGAAGTACGACGCCAAATTGGCTATCCGCCCGTTTGGGGTCTTCGAAGCCTAGATCCAGTGAACCCACAACCACATCTTCGGTATTGAAACCTAAAGCTGCACTTTTCATGTAGCGGATTTGCCTGTTCAGAATAAACGCCATACATAAGAAAGCAATGCCTAATACAAATTGCGTGGTGATAAATGCGTTCCTGATCCCACCTTTTTCAACTTTATTGTTTATCTTTCCCTTAATGCCTTCGGTCAGACTTAAACGGGTAAGGCGTATACTGGGAATGCCAGCAGCAAGGAGGACAACAAATAAGGCTATCCCTGCAATCAAGCCGACTACAGCATTGCTATGCGCTAAATCCAATGCCCCCAAGCGTTCTCCCACGATGCTGTTTATCATCAACAGTAAAATTAATCGGAAAATAGCGAAGCCCAGTACAAGCGATATAGCCATGATCAGACTATTTTCTATGCAAAACTGTAGCACAATATGCCGTTTCGAAGAGCCAACTACGCGCCGCACAGCTATCTCCCTTGTTCGCGTGAACGTTGTGGCCATATTGAGGTTAACTAAATTGAAGACCACAATCAAAAGGACAAAAGCGGCCGCTGCTATAGCCCCTACAACAATTTTGTGTATGGTTTCTCCTAGTTCTGTCTTCAATTGGGTGAATGGGACTGCTTTTACCACACTATTCTTGTTTGGCGAAGCATAATGCTGTTGGACGATTTTGGCTATTTTTTTGTTCAAGAGGTCAAGATTGGCTCCATCGCGAAGCATGAGGTAACCCTGTGCAAAAACGTTGTACCAGTTGGCAACTTCTTTGAAACTTTCGGCATAATTATCCCGTAAAAACTGCACAGGTAAAAATACTTCTGCGCGAAGTGAGGAGTTCGCCGGTATTTCCACTACTCCTGTTACCGTGCGAGGTATGCTGTCGGCTACCATCACCGTTTTACCCAAGGCTGGTTGATCACCAAATAGCTTTGTTCTTATGCTTTTTGATATGACCAGCGATTGTTTTCCTTGTAAGGAATTTTTTGCTTCTCCTTCCAGCAGCTTAAATGAAAACATTCGTAAAAAGTCGGGGTCGACATACATGGTGTTTTCCTGCACATTCATTTTACCAAACGATAGCCATGGATTATTCCAACCTTGCCAATGGGTAATGGCTTCTACTTCAGGACAGGTAGCTTCAATTTCATATAGCAGGGGGAACGTTGTTTGCTGATGACCGTTGCCATCGGACGAGAAGGTTTTCAGGTAATATAGCCGATCCCTATGCTCATGAAATTCATCACGGGTAACGTACTGGTTTACCAGTAAGGTTAGAGATAATATACTTGCCAATCCCAAAGATAGTCCGACAATATTGATCAGACTGAAAACCTTATTGCACCAAAGGTTTCGCAGCGCGATTTTGAAATAGTTTTTAATCATGGCCGTTTACTTTGCTGTTTTTCATTCCGTGGTTGTCACCCATAATTGAATGATCTTTTGATTTTAAAACGTGCTTTAAAACAAGGTAAGTAATAATCAAACCATTTCAATAAAGCTGCCATAAGTGTTAATTTTTTAATAATCAGTAAGTTGTAATTTTTTTGATTTCTTAAGTGTTCGTTTTCGAACACTTGCTTGTTCATACTCGGACACTTGTTAAAAAAAATCGCTTATATATAAGTGATTGCCAATTCGGTGAAATAAAAAATAGGGAGTAGTGGAAGGCGATGAGCACATGCTTCGCTGAAAAACTAAGAAATGGTTTCGCGAACGACCATTGCTGGACAATAATTAGTATTGAGGGCGAACAGGCTGAATAAAACCGGCCCCATCGAAGCTTAATTTATCGATGCAGACTTCCCGATGGAAGCCGGCTGCATCACCCATTTTAATACCATCAGGAATATTAAAACGATGATAAACAATATACCATTCGTCTTTTCCCGGAATTTCTAAAATGGAATTGTGCCCCGTTCCATAAATGCCTTTTTCAGGGACTTTGCTCAGTATTAAATTGTTCTTTGGAATACGAATAGGCCCGTTTGGCGAATCGGCCATGCCATAGCGCACCCGATAATTTTCGCTTCGGGTATCGTCTTCCGACCACAGAAAATAATAGATACCTTTACGATAGAAAACATAAGTGCCCTCCCGGAATGTTTCATCAGGTGTCAGGGTTTTTACGGTTTCCTGTTTAATGCTCACCATGTCGGCATTCAATTCTGCCACGGCCATATAACCGTTACCCCAATACAGATAGCTTTTGTTTGTTTTTGGATCGGTAAATACGTCGGGGTCGATCTGTTGTCCCCCTTTTACTCCTGCCGGTTTATTGGCAATCAATGGTTTCCCACTATCTTTGAAAGGCCCGGTAGGATTGTCGGCTACGGCTACACCAATTTTTTGCGCCGCACTGAAGTAATAAAAATACTGATATTTTCCATTTATCTTTTTTTCCTCGATAGCCGGTGCCCAGGCATTTCGATTAGCCCATTGGACATCTTTTTTAAGATCGAGAATAACCCCTTCATCTTTCCAATCTTTCCGGTTTTCAGAAGAAAAGGTTTTGAAATAATAGCCACCCCAATTGTCGAAACCATCACTGGTTGGATAGATATAATATAATCCTGTTTTTTTCGAATATAAAATTTCAGGATCGGCATAGTACCCTTCCAGAACCGGATTTTGCTTTTGGGCTATAGTGAGTTCGGAAGGCGTTCCCCAGCGGGCAACTAAACGTAAAAGCTCACGATGGGTAATGGGCATTACTGTACCGTGCCTAGGATGGAAATCCATGGAAATCTCATTATCGATCGAAGTAAAATCGCTTAGATTGTTGCTTTTAGCGAATTCATATCTTCCTTTTCCGTAAACATCGTATATCAGCATGTATTCGTTGGAGTGGTTTAACTTAAAAATGCAGGAGCCTTCAACGGCGTCAGTTGTTTGCTGCTTGTATCCTTCCTCTTCTATCCAACTACCGCTGTGCAGGTTGGCAGTGGTTGCATGTTTTATGCCATTGCCGTGACCCTCCGTTTTATAAAATAAATGATAAAGACTATCCTTCTTGATGATATCGGCATCAATACAAGATTTCCCGTTTTGAGGGTAAAACAGTTGTTGGGGTGTGCCTTCAATATCACTAAAGTCGGCATTGGCATAGGCATAGTAGATGATATCTGGCGTATCTTTGTATTTCATCGACCAGTAAATCATGTACTTTTGGACTTTGGGATCAAAAATAGTTTGTGGAGCCCATACCCGTTCCAGATCTTGTTGGTTTGGATATTTCTTTTGAATGTTGACTATATGTGATTTCCAGTGAACCAGGTCTTCCGACTTTAATAAAACCATTGCCCGGTTGGAATTCCATCCATTAGCAGCAACCATATCGGTGGCGACCATATAAAAAGTTTTCCCATCCACCCCTCTCAAAATATGCGGATCGCGCACCCCACCCGTAGAGCTGATGGCTTTCGAGTCGATTACCGGCTTATTGTTATTGAGTGTAAAGTAGTGGTAACCGTCTAGACTAATGGCGTACCGTATGGCTTCGCCTTCCTGATCATTTCCGGTAAAATAAGTGAATAGATAGGCGTCAAAATCCTTCTCTGCTACATTTGGGGGAAGGTTCTGCGCCATTAAGCAGCTGTTTAGCAGGCTGAGCAATAAAACTAAACCATAACGGTTGAACATCGTTAGCATATTACTTTGATTCATGCGGTTAAAATAGTAAAATTAAATGTTGTTATGACAATTTAAAGAAAAATAATGCATAATATGTGGTTATTCTAAGAATAAATGAAATCAATTATGGATCAGCAAGCAAGCGTTTGGACGAGTAGAGTAAAGGGAAAAAAATTTTGATAAATTAAAATTTAAACTATATTTGCTCCGAAAGGAAATGATGCCTTCCTATCGAACCGCCCTAAAAAGCTGATGGCGTCTACAGATTGGTTATTGCCCGATGTGGCAAATAAATATCATTGTGTAGATGAGTGTCAGTAATTTTTTTAAGAAGAATTTCCGAATTTATTCCCGTTTTTGCTTTCTGCTTATTTTTCAGCAGACGCCATTATCTCGTCGTGTTTTGATGGGAAGGTGGCCTAATGAGCTATTTTCTAAGATTTATTCCGATACTAAACAAAAAACGATATATGGACAAATTTAAATCTGAGCACCTATACATATTCAAGCAACTGTTACGGTGGTCGCTCATTGTCATTCCGATCGCCATAGCTATTGGCAGCGTGGTAGCCTTTTTCCTTTGGTCGCTTAATTTTGCTATTCATTTTCGGTTTGAACATACCTATCTACTTTTTTTTCTGCCCTTGGCGGGTATCGGTATTCATATACTTTATAAATCAATTGGCGGCTCCTCGGAAAAAGGAAATAACCTCATTATGGATGAAATCCATCAACCTGGAGGCGGAGTGCCGAAACGTATGGCTCCTTTGGTGTTGTTTTCGACGGTTATCACGCATCTTTTTGGCGGGTCGGCCGGACGTGAGGGAACTGCTGTCCAAATCGGGGGTAGTATTGCGCAATTATTTGGCAAATGGTTTCGGCTCAATGAACGCGATACGGGCATCGTATTAACAGCTGGAGTGGCCGCCGGTTTCGGAGCCGTTTTCGGTACGCCGCTTACCGGTACGGTGTTCGCACTAGAAGTGCTGGCTATAGGAAGATTGAGATATGATGCTTTGCTCCCTTGCCTCATTGCAGGGATTATTGGCGATGCAACTGTTTCGGCATGGCAGGTACACCATACACACTATCATATCGACTATGTGCAGGGTAATGCGGCCTATTGGCTGTCGAATTACCTGCGTATCGATTTACTTTTATTGTTTAAAGTGATTATCGCGTCCGTGGCTTTTGGGCTGGCTAGCTATTTATTTGCCGAAATGATTCATCGTATTAAACAGTTTTTGGTAAAAATGATTGCTGTTAAATGGCTAATTCCGGCTATAGGCGGTTTAGTTGTTATCCTTTTGACGGTAATAAACGGTAAGCCAGATTATCTCAGTTTGGGGGTTGATCCGGAATATCCGGGTGCGGTAACTATTCAGTCGGCTTTTCAGGCAGGAGGAGCAGAAACCTGGAGCTGGCTCTGGAAAACCATTTATACCAGCGTTACGTTAGGGACAGGTTTTAAAGGCGGAGAGGTTACCCCGCTTTTTTATATAGGGGCCACCTTGGGAAATACCTTGTCGGGACTATTACATGCACCGGTGAGTCTTTTTGCTGCATTGGGTTTTATTGCCGTATTCGCCGGAGCTACCAATACGCCCTTGGCCTGCACCCTGATGGGTATTGAATTATTTGGTGGGGAATTTGCAGTTTTTTATGCTGTGACTTGTTTTACAGCCTATTTCTTCAGCGGTCATTCCGGTATTTACAGTGCTCAACGTATCGCCGTGCCAAAAATTTTTGATGCTTACTTTTCCGGTGAGCAATCCCTTACAGAGGCAGCCAGCAGGCGATCACATGTTTTAAGTGAAAAAATCAAGCGATATCGAGCGTTGTTAAGAAATAAACAGAAATAACGATGCTTTATTTTTTTTCTTGAGCCTGGCCGCAGTTGGAACAGAAATTGGCTTTGCCGTTTTGAAGCGGACTATGGCAAAATGGGCATTTATACTTGGCCTCATCTGTTGCTTTCGCCATTTCTACTGATACAATGCCGGTAGGAACAGCAATAATGCCGTAACCGATAATCATGAGTATGCTGGCCAGGAATTGTCCTAAAGGGCTTTGGGGAGATAGGTCACCGTAACCCACGGTGGTTATGGTGACAATGGCCCAATAAATAGATTTCGGAATACTGGTGAAACCACTGGCGTTCCCTTCAATTAGGTACATCAAAGTGCCGATAATGGTTACTAGTGAAAGGACACTGATCAGAAATACCGTAATCTTATGTGTGCTGGCTATCAAGGCGTTTCGGAGAATATTTCCCTCGGTAATAAAACGGTTTAATTTCAGTATTCGAAAAACCCTTAATAGACGAAGTGAGCGGACTACAATGAGGTATTGTGCGCCAAAAAAGAATAGACTCAAGTAGGTAGGGGCACAGGCCAGAAAATCAATTAAACCGTAAAAACTAAAGATATAGGCCAATGGTTTAGGATGAGCATATATTCGCAGTAGATATTCTAGTGTGAAGAGTATGGTGAAAACCCATTCTGCCCAATGTATGTAGGTATAATAATTTCTTCTGAAGGCCGTCATACTTTCCAAGCATACCGAAAGGATGCTTAATATAATGAGCAGCAGCAGAACGAGATCGAATCTTCTTCCCGCTTTGGTGTCAGACTGGAAAATGATGGTATAAAGCTTTTTTTTCAATGCAGAAGTTTTCATTTTATTGGTTTTTATTGTGGATTGATCGGATATCTAACCCGAAATTTAAAAAAAAATAGCCGCATCGACTATTTTTTTGTAGCTTCCGCGAAAAAAAATAAAAACTATTTAAAAAGAGACGTTTTTTTGCTATGGATGAACTGATTACCTATGTAAAGGATTTATTGTGGAGTAATGCTTTAATTGTGTTGTGCCTGGGCGCGGGGATTTATTTTTCTGTTTGTACCAAATTTTTGCAGGTCAGGTACCTGCGCGATATGGTGAAGTTGCTTTTCGGCGGCGGATCTTCTTCCCAAGGAGTCTCTTCTTTTCAGGCATTTGCCATTGCATTGTCTGGAAGGGTGGGGACAGGCAATATTGCTGGGGTTGCTACTGCCATTGCAATGGGTGGCCCCGGAGCGGTTTTTTGGATGTGGATTATTGCGTTTCTGGGAAGCGCTTCGGCATTCATTGAAGCTACTTTGGGGCAAATGTACAAAGAAGTGAAAGAAGGGCAATATCGCGGCGGACCGGCTTTTTATATTGAAAAAGGCTTAGGAAAAAAATGGTACGCCTTACTTTTTGCCATTGTTACCGTGTTGAGTACTGCATTGTTCTTGCCTGGAGTACAGAGCAATAGCATTGCGGTAAGTGCCCAAAATGCATTTGATATTCCTGTGGTGTATACAGGAATTGCTTTGGTGGTACTGTTAGGACTAATTATATTCGGGGGAGTAAAACGAATAGGAAAAGTAGCCGAAATTGTGGTCCCTTTTATGGCCGGAGCTTACATTTTAATGGCGATTATCATTATTATTCTCAATATCAATGCGCTTCCCGCGGTGATCACCATGATTGTGAAATCGGCCTTTGGTTTAGAACCGCTATTTGGTGGTGTGCTGGGCATGTCCATATCTTGGGGAGTAAAAAGAGGTATCTACTCGAATGAGGCCGGACAGGGGACCGCGCCGCATGCAGCCGCTGCGGCCGAGGTAAGCCATCCAGTTAAACAAGGGCTTGTTCAGGCCTTCTCTGTTTATGTTGATACGCTTTTTGTTTGTACGGCAACGGCTTTTATGATACTTTTTACCGGGCAATATAACATACAAGGAACAGATGGGCATTTTATTGTTGAAAACCTGCCTGGGGCCGTGAGTGGTCCGGAATTTACACAACAGGCCGTAGCACATCACTTCCCGTCGATCGGAGCGGGTTTTGTAGCCATATCGCTGTTGTTTTTTGCCTTTACAACCATCATGGCTTATTATTATATCGCGGAAACCAATTTAAGTTACCTAGATAGAAAAGGTCATCATATATGGGCTTTGTGGTCGTTGCGCATCCTTTTGCTGGTGGCCACGTTCTATGGTACGGTTAAAACGGCCGAAGTGGCTTGGGCTTTAGGCGATATTGGTGTAGGGGCTATGGCCTGGCTCAATGTAATTGCTATTTTTCTCCTTCGAAAACCGGCCTTGCGTGCTTTGAGGGACTATGACCAGCAGAAGAAAGAAGGAAAAGACCCAGTTTTCAGGTCAGAGGAATTGGGTATCCGAAATGCTGATTTTTGGAAAGACTAAATCCTTACTCGATATATATTTTTACAGAATCTACATTTAAGCGTGAACGGAACCATTGTTTGAGTTTAGGTTGCTCTGTAATTGCCTTTTTAGCGTCGGAAGAGCCGATAAAAAGGCTAAAATAGGTATGTGCATTTAACGAATCGTCATATATAATTTGTTCCGCCGTACCGCAACTTTGTATATAAGGAAAGATCGGTTTAAGCTCCAATAATAGTTGGCGGCCCAATCTTTTACGATCGGTAATACTATCTTGTTTCAATAAGCTTTGCGCTAAATCATTCCTTAATCGGTTAATTTCCGATTGCTGCTTGTCGAGCGCCAATAGGTTGTCGTCCGATTCGTTTACCGCAAAACCTTGTTGTATTTTTACGGTAGCGCCTGCCAAGTCATAATATTTAATTCGTTTTACCAATTCTTGCCGAATTTTATCGGGAATAGATTTGCCGCCATAAATCAGTAAAATCGTTTTTTTTGTTGGATCTATTTCTGATTTAAGGAGGTAATCGCCTTCAATGAAGGTCTCATTACGTACGTAGGCATTGGCTTCCTGGGTAAAGCGCTCTTGTTGGACAAGCACATAACCGAAATAGATACTTGGGATAAGGGTAATGGTCACAATTACGCTCACCCACCAGTTGGCTGATTTTTTTGCCTCTTCGTTTGCTCTTCTCCAAATCGGATATTTTAAAAGGCGTACCGTAACCATTGTTGCTACGCCGATGAACACGGTGTTAATCGTAAAAAGATAGAAAGCTCCGAAAAAATAGTTCCATGTTGCTGTTGCCAGTCCGTATCCTGCGGTGCATAACGGCGGCATGAGAGCGGTAGCAATGGCGGCACCTGGAATAACATTGCCCTTATTTTTACTGGATAATGCGACGATTCCGGCCAAACCACCGACAAGCGCAATGATTACATCGTAAATATTCGGTTGCGTCCTGGCAAGTAATTCGGAGTGGGCTTCGTTTATTGGGGTTACGAGGAAGTAAAGTGTGGAAGCAAGCAATCCGGAAAGCACAGTGAAACTAAAGTTAGCCAAAGCCTTACGAAACAAGATGAAATCGTAAGTAGCTAAACTATAACCCATACCTAAGATAGGGCCCATTAGCGGCGATACAAGCATGGCACCTATAATAACAGCAGTAGAATTTACATTTAAGCCAACGCAAGCGATGAGTATGGCAAAGATTAAAATCCAGAGATTGGTACCTTTGAAATAAATACCTTTTTCTACGGTCTCATGTATAATATCATAATCTTCCTGTTCCGATTTGATATTAAATTTTTCTAAAATTTTGTTTAACTCCATATTCCCTTGTTGGTTCTTAACGAATTAAGATACATATTTCTATTCTTTTTCGATACCATTGTAAAATAATATGCCCCTTTATTTTGAGAAGTGTACAGTTAATTCTAGATTTGAATAGAAATTTTATTAACGTACGGTTTAAAAATACGATCATTATGCAAGATTTACAAATTACTGATATGGGAAGCATCGAAGGATATTGGAACAAGTTGATGGAGGCTTCTATCGCATGGGCTCCAAGGATCATTTCGGCGGTTATTTCGGCGCTACTTATTTATCTTGTTGGCTCTTGGCTGATCAAGCTTGTTAAGCGGCTGGTAACCACTATTTTCGAAAAGCGGAATGTCGAACTTTCGCTACGAAAGTTTTTACTTAATTTAATTCACTGGGTACTCAATATTTTGCTTTTTATTGTCGTGGTGACCCAATTAGGTGTAGAGACCTCTTCTTTTGTGGCCATTATTGGTGCTGCAGGTTTAGCTATTGGTTTAGCCCTGCAAGGATCGCTTTCTAATTTTGCAGGAGGCGTATTGATCCTTTCCCTACGCCCTTTTAAAATAGGACACTTTATTGAATCTAGTACAGGCGTGTCTGGAACAGTAAGTGAAATTGACATTTTTAATACGAAGCTGATTACCCCGCAGAATCAGGTGGTCGTGGTACCCAATGGGGTATTGTCGAATAGCAGCATTACCAATTATACCGCATTGGATATTAGGAAAACTTGGTTTGATATTGGTATTTCCTATGGTGCCGATCTAAAAAAGGCAAAGGAAATCCTCCTGAATGTAGCCGAAAACAACAGCTTAGCATTGAAAGACCCTGCACCGCAAATCGTCGTTACTGCTTTGGGTGATAGCGCCGTGAACCTCTCGGTGCGTGTTGCTGCCACTAATGACGTTTTTTGGACGATGCACGAACAGTTGATCATTGATTGTAAAGCAGCACTGGATCAGGCAGGTATCGAAATCCCTTTTCCGCAACGAGACGTTCATCTCATAAATCCTAAAGCCTAATATAAAGCGTTCTTTCCTTCTGTAACCTTAGTAAACAATCGTTGTGCGCTTTTGTTAAGGGAACAAAAGGAAGACGGTTATGGATAAGAGTAGAAGGAAAGTATTTATTGCTTTATTGTTGTTTGTTGTTGCGTTGATGCTGATACGGCTAGCCTTTGCCACTGTTAAGCACGACTTTAGTGTAGGTTTAATGATATTGGGCGTTGCATCGATAATCGCAGCAATGATCGTCTTCTTCATTTATTTTAGAGAATAACGCCCGTACGATTCACCTTAATATCGGGTTGTCATATAAGCCCAATAAATAAATTTTGTACCTTCGGCGCTTTAAAGGAAAATACATAGAATTAATGGAAGAAGTTCTGCAAGATTACGGTAAAAATCAATGTGCACTATGCCAATCTAAAACCGATTTAACCGTTTATGAAGTTCCACCGGCAACAAAAAAATATACCGATAGCGAGGTAATCGTTTGCACGCGTTGTCTGGTCCAAATTGAAGGAGGAGAACCTTTAGACCCATCGTATTGGCGATTCTTATCGACAGTAATGTGGAGTGAAGTTCCTGCTATACAGGTGATGGCCTGGCGTATGTTAAATCGTTTGAAAGAAGAGGCTTGGGCAGCAGACAATTTGGAAATGCTTTATTTAGATGACTACACATTGGAATGGGCTAAGGCCGTAGGAGAACCTGAGTTTGGCGAAACGATATTGGTACATAAAGACAGTAATGGCCAGATCTTGCAAAACGGCGATTCAGTGGTGTTAACGAGGTCGCTCGATGTGAGAGGAAGTTCCCTGAATGCAAAAATGGGAACTGTAGTTAAAAATATCCGCTTGGTAGCCGATAACGCTGAACAAATTGAGGGAAAGATAGAAGGGCAGACGATTGTTATTCTTACGAAATACCTGAGAAAGCAATAGATCGATTGATCGATTGATTGAAATCCAAAAAGCCTTAATGCATAATACATTAAGGCTTTTTTTGTACTATTCCATCTTTTCCTTATTTGTGTTAGAAATGCAAGAAAGAAAATACAAAATGTCGTTAAGGTTAGTTGAACGGGGTTTACGGTTTAAGCTAAAATAGCGTGCTACTTAAGGCTATACTTATAACTCCTGCCATTTTTTGTCGCTTGAATAAAGTCATTCTTTAACAGATAAGACAAACGAACGGCCACCGCTTTTTCTAACTTATACGGATCAAGTTCAGGTTGAGCTTCGTTCAATACAGCTAAGATATCATCCTTATATCCCGAACCAATTTTTGTTAATGCATAGCTTATTTTTTGATCTAACTTGCTATTGGCATTAAATTCTTGCTGAGGAACAAGTGCTTTGCCACTTTTCTTTTTCTTTGTGTCTTCGTCTTCCTCAAATTTTACATTACCGCTCAAAGTAGCAGGTTTAGACTGCGTAAGTGTGTTAATCGTTACCTCAATGCTTCTGAGCTCTTCTTTTAATTGTTGTTGTCTCTGTTTTAAAAACTCAACGACTTGCTTTTCTGTGATATTATCAGTTCTCATTATAACGTTGTATGTTTGGATTTAATAACAAAAGTATTACTTAATTTTAAAATACAAAAAAATATTTAAACTATTAACACTCAGGTAGAAAATGTAAGTTTGGCACTGTTTTGCCAAATAAAGGGTTCTAAAGTGATTAAAATCGTTTTTTTAAGCTTTGGATGTAAAGATAGCGTTCTGTCAGGATGTTTTTGCTGTACTTGTTTTGTTGGATACGGTTTTGTTGAAAATATTAATTATAATCGGTGTATTTTTTTTAAGATTTTTTATTGATAAACTGTTTGTTTTTAGTTTGTTATGCGTTTTGTGTTTCGGTAATTTTTCTAGAAAATCACCTTTTATCGGTCTCCTTTTTTGTTGTTTTTTTGCGAATAAGTGTGATAATCTGACTACTTGCTAAGCATGATTATCATCACATGTAGACGATAATGTTCTTAAGTAATCTACAACTGCGCTGTCAATTTTTTGCGAACAAAATTTACACGAATAGTGTACTTTGCGTGACGAAATAAATAATTCGTTACACGAACGTGTTTTTTCTTATCAATTGAAAAACGTCCTTTTAAGCCATTTTATTAGCGAAATCAGTAAAATAACCCCATCTGGTCAACTATAATTAACACTTTTTAACATTTTTTCTGGCTATTTAATTTTTTTGGCTGATATACCATATACCAGTTAAAAAGTTAATTGAGAGGGAGCGCATAGCCGATACCGAGCATAAATAGTCTGTTTTTACCTTCCGGTCCCACCCTCACGGTGTTGATGCCGCCAGCGGTATTGGTAACGTTTGTTTCTCTGCTTTTGTAAAGTGTGTTGAATCCCCAGGAAAAACGGGCGTCCAAATTAATAAAGCCGTCATTCACCGGAAACTCCATTCCCCCTCCAATAACGGCGCTCCAATCGGTACGGTTAAAGCGATTAGCGAAGTCGGCAGACCGATTATAATTTGTTCCGGGGGCCGAGTCGTTTTGTTGCTTTTCTTTGCCAGCTAGCGCATAGGCGAAGGAGGGGCCGATATTGATATAGTATTTGGTATTTATGCCAAAGTCAAAACGCGCAAGGAAAGGTACTTCGATGTAATGCATGGTCGTTTGTTGCTGTAGCACGCTTACGCTCGAACTTGTTCCCTGGCCCGTAGCAATTGGCCGATCTATTTTGCTGGTTCGAAACGAATAATTGATTTCCGGATGTAAGGAGAAGGTCTGCAATTCGTCTAAGCTTAGGTTTAGTCCAACTCCCGCGGTAAATCCCGGGGAAAAACGTTGGTTATCACTGTTAGAAATCGTTTCGCTGAAATCGTAGGCACTCACGTTTAAGCTTATTTGCGGAATCAAATAAATTTGCTGTCCGTACACAGAAATATAAAAAAACATGGATAATAGGACAGAAAGGACTATCTTTGTTTTCATTTTGGAGTAACTCATTTTTGCTTCATATAAGCGTTCAAAAAAGGAAGAACGAATGATGTTGTATAAATGTTACCATTAAACAAGCTAAAAAATCTTTTGTTTTATACATGCTGTTCATCCAAAAAAGATATTCCGTGTTTTCTATGCCGCCATTACATCAATTAAAAAAATCTTCCTGTATAATCGTTCTGTTTTTAATCGGTATCTTCCTTTTTACTTGTTGTACTTCTTCAACACGCTCAGCTCAGCAAGAGGATGTGTCAGGTGAGCAGCTTGAAGGAAACCGCCCTTCTTTTACCCCTATTGCGGGAACTGATTTCTTTGAAGTTCGGAGATCCTTCGACAATGGATTGGCTTTCGATACACTGGGATTTGAACAGGAGCCTATATGGCATCTTAATTTTATCAGTAATGACTCTGTTAAGATATTCAGTCCGGATAGCAATGCCATGTTGCACTATTCCATTTATTACGATCAGGACTCTATTTTCCATTTTGGAAGGGAATGGTTTCGGGTGAAAAGCCTGGCAAAAGATAGTTTATTGCTGCAGCGTTTAACGGTAGTGGCCAAACATGTAAAAGAAGCCCGTTCTAATGTTTATATGAAATTATATTCAGCACGATTTATTCGGGACAGTTTGAAAACAACGGTAGAAGAACTCCGTAAACCAAGGGCAAATGACACGGCGTTTATCCGTTGGCGTTCCGACATAGCCAATGCCCATCCGACTGTTATCGATAGCGCATTTGCTGCCCGGAATCCGGTTGAGTTAATTCCCAAAAACAATAATATTGAAGTGAAGAGGCGAACATTTTCAGAGGCAGAACGGTTAGAACAAAGTGCTGCTTATGTTTACTTATATCCTGAATATGATATCATCATTAAACATGCCTATAAAAATTTTTATTATCCTTTCTCTGTTTTGGTAGATGGAAGTGGGAATATGCACCTGGGAAAGTTCGTCACTAGCGAAGAATTTGTAGCATCCAGAAAGAAAGTATTGAATGGAATAATCGATGTTTATTTGAAAAACTGGTTAACCATTCGCCCAGGAACAACCTTAGGAATTCCGCACACAAGCCTGATCATGTTGCGTGTGCGCGGAGTGGAGTAAAGTAAAGCTTTAGCTAAGTTCTTTTTTGTATGCCTTCTTTTCGATTATCGTTGTCCCCACAAGAACTGTTGTACATTGTTAAATGTATTTTAGGCGTACTCGTTTGTTACGGGTTCTATTCGGCCTTTCCTGCTTATCCTTTTTACTGGAGTATTATTTCGGTCGTGTTGGTATTTACTCCCGACAATGATCAGACCCTTGCCTTCGATCGGATAAAGGCTAATCTTTTAGGCTCAAGTGTGGGGTTGTTGATGTTTTTCCTGCCCATTACCGGTGTGTTTTTATTTTGCTTGGGTGTTATGCTTACTATTATTCTCGGAATAATACTAAAATTAGAAAATACCATCCGGCCAGCGCTTGCAGCAGTTGTTATTGTTTTGGTCCAGGAAAACCAACATCACAACTGGATGGTAGGCTTGGAGCGGGTAGGATGCGTGTTATTGGGCTGCTTTGTCGCCTTGTGCATAACCTTAATTTTCACCAAGGTGGCGTGGGCAAAATTGTACTATAAATTACAACGACGTTTTAGAAAATAAGATCGGTGACTCCGGTACTTGCTGAACATCGCCCCTGGGGAGCGCTTGTCGATTCGAATGGATAATAGTATGAGGGCAGGGTTAAAGCTAAAAATTCAATTAAATATATTGACTATATAAATCGTGCATATATACTGATTTACAGTTGTGTATGCATTTAATATAAATTAATTTAACTTTTAGTTATTCTTTACGGTCGCAAAAATACTGTTTTCCCAGGTATAACATGATGGTGCTTGATCCCATAATTTGGACAGTAATCAATGGCGCTGAAGTAGGGGTTGCTAAAAAAGGCCACAAACTCACTCGGTTTGTGGCCTAACAGCATGCCGGAAAATTAAAAGTTAGTAATGCAAAATTTATAAGGATTTAATTTTGATATTGCGAAAGGCTACTATGTGGCCATGATCCTGTAGACCGATTTTTCCCTCATCGTATTTCGCAAACCCTTCCCAATCGTGGAATTTACTTTTTGCAATTAGCGTATTCCATTCAGGGCTGCCTTTCTTTACATCAGCTGTCTTCATACCATTAAACCATAATGTAATTTGCCCGTTATTATACACGATACGGGCCGTATTCCATTCGCCAACCGGTTTTGGTTTGGATACATCTGGTCCGCCGATCAGGTCATAAAGGCATCCCGCCAAATGATTAGGCTTAAACCGATCTTCTGCATTGATATTATCCAATACTTGCATTTCTATGCCGGTTTCATATGTTTGACCGTATTTCGGGTCTTCTTTGATGCCAAAAATGATTCCACTGTTACCGCCGTCACTAATCTTCCATTCTAGAGTCAGATCATAATTTTTATATGCTTTATCGGTAACTAAATCGCCTCTTTGGCTTTTGTCGGCATCGGGGTTAAAAACCAATGCACCATCTTCCACCTTCCAGGCGGCATTGGCAGCATTCTGATGATAGGTATGCCAGCCCTTGGTTGTTTTTCCATCAAAGAGCAGTTCCCAGCCCTCTTTTTTTTCTTGCGGACTAAGTGTATTGACTTGTTGTGCAAAGGTGGTACCGACGAATAAAAGACCCGTACAAATACTTAGTGAGATTGCTTTCATTGGTGTTTTGGTGTTTTATATGTAATTGTTTTAATAACGATCATTGCGGTTTAACCAATCAACGATCAAATAATCGTTAGCTGGCACAAGATAAAAATTTATCAATTAAAAAGGCCTTTTTTGTCGTTGAAATTTACATTCTATCTTGGCAATTATTACAAAAGGATTGCGAACGGGTTTTGCGTATCCATCCGAATTTAACTAAGTTTGGCGGCACCTCTATGTTAGTACGGTCAATCAACCATATCTTTAAGCTGCACGGGCTATGGAGCTTGTTATGTTGTTTTTATTCGTTCACTGCTTTCGGACAGTCGATACATCGAAAAGAGGTCGGCATACAGAGTGATAATGATGCTTATTTATTTATTAGCCAAGACCAGTACTATACCAATGGGATCGCTTTTTACCTTCGTGGTTTGCGGCGTGAGAAGTCTATCCATATACGGCAGTCTAAGCAGATTTGGGAGATCAGTGTAGGGCATAAGCTATATAATGCATATAATGGTTATGCCGAATATCCGAATATCGACAGGCCCTTTACCGCTTATCTATTTGCCAACGGTAATCATTCATGGTTTTATAAAAATGAGTCGCTCTTCCGTATCGGAGGTGAACTCGGTATTTATGGAAAGGGAGCTTTCGGGCGTTGGCTTCAGGAAGGCTTTCATCAACTCCTTGGATTTTATAAAATACAGGGTTGGGATTATCAGCTGAGAGGCAATGTTACATTGGACTTACGATCGGGCTATACCAAATTACTTTGGCGAAATAAATCAAAAACGATGGATATACAGGGAAATGCGCGTGCTTCACTTGGTTTAAATCAGAGTTATCTAGGAATTGGGCCCACATTGCGTTTAGGGAAGATCAATTCCTTGTTTGAATCGGCCGCTACGAAAAGTCGCTTAAGTGCTACCAGTAAGTCGCCAGCCACCGAACGTTATTTTTATTATGTCCCTCAACTTTTTTACCGGTTTTATGATGCCAGCATTGAAGGTGGGATGCTGCTTCGCGATAAAGGACCGATTACTTTTGGCATTAAACCGTGGATGTTGAATCAACGTATTGGTTTTGTTTATGCAAAAAAACGGATTACACTGGATGCGCATGTGATTTTTAATACGAAAGAAGTAAGAAGTAGGGCTACAGCGCATCAATATGCTTCGTTGGCATTAAGCTATGTGTTATAATTTGCTTTTGGCCGTTAGATTCTGTGTCAGCAATCGGCTTTATTTTCGTTTCATAGTAGCGACAACCCCGTTTTTTACTATTAACTTGTTACCCTGGTCGCTATTCATGCTTTCCGCTTTCTGCTTTAGACTGCTTTAGAGCTTTTCGCTTTCTCCTTTCTATTTAGTAAAATTGTAGGGATACGTGACGGTGGGATAAAACGATCAATCACCTTATACTTATTACAGATTTTGAAGCCGCTACTGCTAACCCTAATTTTTATCATTTCTGTTTTTGTAGATGCTTTTGGCCAGCAATTTTCGCTTCATGGTACGGTCAGCGACGCTATTAATGGAGAAACCTTGATTGGTGTTAATATTAGAGTAGATCAACAGGCTTTGGGAGTTAGCACGAATAGTTACGGCTATTATGTGCTTTCCCTAGCAAAAGGTGAATATCGTATTAAAATTTCGGCGGTAGGTTATCAAACTCAAACTAAAGTTATCAAACTGGGGCAGAATACAAAACTCGATATCCAGATGGAAAGGCAGAAGCAATTAGATAGTGTAGAAATTCAGGCTTTTTCAATGGATGATCACATCAAAAATCCACAGATGGGCTTGAATCGGCTCGACGTAAAGACATTTCGTGATATTCCGGTACTGTTCGGTGAACGGGATGTGCTGAAAACCATGCAGCTATTACCTGGCGTACTTTCTGTAGGTGAGGGCAACAGTGGATTTTTAGTGAGGGGGGGAACAACCGATCAGAATCTCATTTTATTAGATGAGGCAATGGTTTATAATGCCTCTCATTTACTTGGTTTTTTTTCTATTTTTAATTCGGATGCGATAAAGGAAGTTAATCTTTATAAGGGAGAGATACCAGCACAATACGGCGGGCGGTTGGCTTCGGTATTGGATGTCCAGCTATTGGAAGGTAACCGGGAACAGTTTGGCGTTGAAGGAGGCATTGGCTTGATCGCCTCACGAATAAAAGTAGACGGACCCATTAAAAAAGGAAGGGGCTCGTTCATGCTGAGTGGAAGGCGTACCTATGCGGATCTATTTTTAAAGTTATTGCCCGAATCGGATGCGAATAAGAGCAAACTTTATTTTTATGATCTTAATCTGAAGGCCAATTATCAATTTAATGCGAATAACCGTTTATATATATCGGGTTATTTGGGGAAAGATGCCCTGGGTTATGCCGACGACTTTCGGTTCGACTGGGGAAATACAACGGGTACCGTCCGATGGAATCATCTATTCGGGCCCAAATTTTTTTCCAATACCGCCTTAATTTACAGCGATTTTAATTACCATATCGGTGTTTTTACAGAAAATAATGATATTCGGATTGCGTCCAAAATCCAACAAATGAACCTGAAGCAAGATTTTTCTTATTTTAACAGCCGTCAGCATATCTTTCGTTTTGGCATACAGATCTTACGCCAACAAGTTGCCCCTACAGCCATAGAAGCCTCAGATGCTTCGGATATCAATACGGTTTCAATAGAAAAGCGGCAGGGTATCGAATTGGCAACTTATTTTTCGGATGACTGGCATACCTCTTCACGTCTTCGTTTTATTTATGGACTACGTCTTCACGCGTTTGCCTTGCTCGGACCCGGCACTTTTAGGGAATATGATGAACAAGGGGAAATTACCGCATTACGCAATTATGATCAGGGAACGTTCGTTAAAACGTATTTCAATTTAGAACCCCGTTTTTCGGCCAATTTGATGTTGAACGAGCAGAGTAGCCTGAAAGCTTCTTATAACCGCAATACCCAAATCTTACATCAATTAAGCAATAGCACGGCTTCTTTACCAACCGATGTATGGATGTTAAGCAGCCCGAATATTGAACCACAGATTGCTGATCAAGGCGCCTTGGGCTATTACCGAAATATCAAACAGGGACAATATGAATTTTCGGCCGAAGTTTATTATAAAAGCATGCAAAATCAAATCGATTACCGAAATGGTGCCGATTTGTTGGTAAACGAAAATATAGAGGCGGAGTTGGTATACGGCCAGGGGAGGGCCTACGGTTTGGAACTGTACTTTAGAAAGAAATATGGCGTATTTAAGGGGTGGATCAGCTACACTTTGTCTCGAAGTAGGCGCCAGTTCGATGCCATCAATGAAGGACGATGGTTTGCATCGCGACAGGATCGCTTACATGACCTGGCGTTGGTGGGTTTCCTCAAACTCTCACCAACATGGAGCTTCTCTGGTACTTTTGTTTATAATACGGGAAGTGCCGTCACTTTCCCCAGTGGTAAATATCAAATTGGTGAGCGTTCGGTATGGTATTATACCGAACGCAATGGTTATCGCATGCCGGATTATCACCGATTGGATATTGGGGCGACCTGGACGTCAAAAGTAAAACGCCGTTTTCAGTCTAGCTGGACTTTCGGCCTGTATAATGTATATAACCGAAAGAATGCCTATATTATCGATTTTAGGGAGAATAAGGATAATCCAAATATAACGGAAGCTTATCAGATTGCGTTGTTTGGTATCGTACCTTCGGTTACGTGGAACTTTAAATTTTAACTTTCGATGTGGTGTTTTTCTAACGTATCGAGATTACCGGCTCCAAGTACCCAGACTGATGTTTTGTGTCTTGCGCCCTTAAGTCTTGTCGGCATAATATTAAGTAGTTTGCTCTGTATAGGCTGCGAAAAGGTAATCGATCTCAATTTAAAGCAGGCAGATCCGGTGATTGTTATCGAAGGAACGATTTCCGATCAGGAAAATATACATGAAGTACACATTTCAAATACAGTAGCGTTTTCTACCGAAGGCACGGCCAATCCTGTTACCGGAGCCTCTGTAAGCATTCGGGAAGAGCAGGGAAACGCAAGGTATTTTAAGGAAGTTGCACCTGGTGTTTATCGTATCGTAAACTATCTGGCTTATCCCGGCAGAACGTATCATTTAAAAGTAGTATTACAGAATCAGACTTACGAAGCCTCTTCCCTAATGCCCTTGCCCGTGCCTATCGATTCGATCGGTACGGTATGGAGTAGTTTTTTAGGTAATCAGGATAAACAAGTTGGCTTAATCTACAGAGACCCTCCGGATGAATCGAATTACTATCATTACCTGATGTGGGTAAATGGTGTTCCTTCTAGACAAATTTTCATCTATAACGATAAGTACACCAATGGCAAGCAAGTACAACGGAATCTTACAGATGAAAACATTATCCTAAAAACGGGTGATGAAGTAGAAATTGAACAGCAAAGTGTGGATGAAGCTGTTTACACGTATTTTAATGGCCTTGCCAATAATAGTGGGAGTGCCGTTGCGCCGGCTAACCCGATTTCCAATTTCTCTAATGGCGCCTTGGGGTATTTCAGCGCCTATAGCGTTTCTCGGGCATTTATGCACGTTGAATAAAACTTACAACAAACCAAAAGTATAACCTTGAGCTAACCAATATTGAATGGCTTTAGGCAGTGCGTAAAAGAGGCGTTCAACTGCTTTGATATTGTCGTGAAAAACAACAATGGACCCATTTGTGCTGTAGCGTATCGCGTTTTGATAACAGCTTTCGGCGCTTAAACCCTGATCGAAATCATAAGTAATGACATCCCACATTACAATTTCATATTGTTTGGCCAATTCCCTGAACTGCTTGGGTGTACATTTTCCATAGGGTGGCCTGAAGAGGTTGGTTTGTATGAGCCTCTGGCATTGTTCTACATTTTCCAAATATTCATTTAGCCCTGTTTTCCATCCTTTTAAGTGGTTGTGGGTATGATTACCAACCCGATGTCCTTCATCTAGAATACGCTGAAAAATTTCTGGATGTTTACGAACATTTTCGCCAACGCAGAAGAAGGTTGCGTTAATATGATATTTTTTTAAGATATTTAGTACTTCCGGTGTAACATCGGGAACAGGTCCGTCGTCAAAGCTCAAGTAAATCATCTTTTCCTTACGGCTTCGGTGCCAAGTAAGCGAGGGTAGCAAAAGACGAAGCCATAATGGCGGTTTTACAATATGCATATTTAATCAACTTGAAGCGATAAACCGACACGAAGGTAAGATTAAATATAAAATTGAAAAAGTAAATTGGAGATAATGCAAACCGTATATTTTCCCATATGAAATATTCTATATTTACGTTTTTTTTGGTAGGGATCTTTTTTTTAGGAACAAACAAGTCGTTTGCCCAACAGACAATCGGTCTTCGGGCAGCAGTAGATTCGGCCTTAAAAAACAATTTACAGGTGAAACAAGCCATGTTTCAGGGCGAACTGAGTGAACAGGATGTCTTGCAAGCAAAAATGAACCTATTCCCTTCGATCAGCGGGAGTGTAAGCGGGCAGCGAAATTGGGGATTGATTTTTGACCAAACGGCGGGTAGTTTGTTCAATACTGCGGTGACATCGGCTGGAGCGGGCGTTAACGCGCAGGTGGTGTTGTTTGGTGGTTTTCAGAAGATCAATCAGATCTCCATGAATAAATACCAGTTACTGTCTAACCAAAGCAACATTGAAAAAGTTAAAAATGACCTGATTCTTTCTGTGGTGACCAAATATCTTGAAGCACTAACAAATAAAGATTTGTTAACCGCAGCGCAGCAGCAAGTGGAGTTATCCAAGCAACAACTGGAAGCACAACAATATAGTTACGATGTGGGAAATACAGCGCTGGCCGACCTCTCGCAGGCCAAAAGTCAGCTCGCTACAGATGAGTTAAATATGACCACTGCCCAAAATGCTTATGATCTATCCATACTTGATCTAAAACAGCTGATGGAAATGAACCCGATTGAACAAATCGTTTTGGAGAAACCTCCTTTGCCCAATGTGAATGAATTGACTTCCAGTTATGTAGCCGAGGATATTTTTCAGGAAGCTATCAAGCGTTATCCGGATATTAAAGTGGCAGAATATAACAGTTTAGTTGCCAAGAAGAATATTGATATCAGCAGAGGTGGGTTCTATCCCCAATTATCGATAGGTGCGGGATATAATACCAATTATTCTTCGCAGGCGGGACGCGTGATATCGGTAGATCCGTATGTGGTTATGCCCTTAAGCTTTGGTCGACAGTTGGATGAAAACCGAAGCCAAAACGTATTTGCTTCTTTAAGTATTCCTATTTTTGATAATTACCGCAGGAATATTACCTATCGAAAAGCGAAGATTTCCTATGAGAGCGCCTTAAACGATGAACGGATAGCAAAAAATAATTTGAATAAAATCATTAATCAAGCGGTGTTAGACCTCAGGGCGGCAGAAAAGAAGTACTATTCCAATGAGGTGGCCTTTAAGTCGGCATCCGATGCCTTCGATGTGATCAAACAACGTTATGAAGTGGGGTTGGCCAATGCCGTCGAACTATCAACGCAGCAAACGGCCATGAATAGAGCGGAATTTGACTTCATACAGGCGCGATACGATTTTATCTTCAAAAGCAAGGTAATCGACTTTTATCTGGGCAGGCCGATCACCTTTAACTAAATAACATACAAACAGTTTACTATACACATACCATTTATATTATATCAAGAAATAACCATGGCTAAGAAAAGAAGCACGTTAAAATACGTAATCATTGGCGCTGTTGTTTTGCTGGTCTTTGTTATCATCGCCAACAAACTGGGATGGATAGGAGGGCCGTCCGTTGTTCAGGTCGCTACCGATAAGGTAACAAAAAGAAGCGTGGAAGAAACGGTTTCTGCCAGTGGAAAAGTACAACCTGAAAAAGAGGTAAAGTTAAGTTCGGAAGTGTCGGGAGAAATCGTGGAGTTAACGGTAAAGGAAGGCGAAGTGGTGAAAAAAGGCCAGATTTTGTGTCGCATTAAACCCGATATTTTGCAATCTGGTTATGATCGCGCTGTTGCTTCTCTCAATACACAAAAGGCCACGCTGGCTGCAGCCGAACAACAGCTGAAACAAGCGGAGGCTTCTTTAAGTATTATGGAAGCCACCTATAAAAGAACAAAAGAACTATTTGACAGAAAAGTGGTTTCGGCTTCCGAATTTGATAAGGCCCGGACGGATTATGAAGGAGCAAAAGCCAACGTGGAAGCGCAACGCCAAAATGTAGTAGGTGCCCGTTATGGTATCGACCAATCGCAGGCAGCGGTACAGGAAGCTGGCGATAATTTGGCACGGACAACTATTTATGCACCTGTTGACGGCGTTGTTTCCTTACTTTTAGTAGAAGAAGGAGAGCGGGTAGTTGGTACGGCACAAATGGAAGGTACGGAGATTATGCGCATTGCCAATCTGACCTCGATGGAAGTGAATGTTGACGTAAACGAAAGTGATATTAACCGCGTAGCCTTAAATAATAGTGCCGATATCGAAGTGGATGCTTTCAGAGGCCGGAAATTTAAAGGTATTGTTACCGAAATTGCCAGCTCATCGTCTGCCAATGCAACAGCTTCAGCAAGTGCAGCAACGACAAGCTCCAATACCGACCAGGTTACTAATTTTACGGTAAAGGTACGCATATTACCCGAGTCGTACGAGGATTTAATGAAACCGAACTTACCAAATCCGTCTCCGTTCCGGCCCGGATTATCCGCTACAGTGGATATTCATACGCAAAAGGATACAGGCTTGGCCATACCTATACAGGCCGTTACGACAAGAGAGGCCACGGGGAAGAAGGACAGCACGGCTACGACGTCTAAAACGGGTGAAGAAACTACAAAAGCGGCAGTGAAAGAATATGTTTTTCTGTATGAAAACGGTAAGGCCAAACAGACGGAAGTAACAACGGGTATCCAGGATGATGCTTATATCCGTATTTTAAGCGGCTTAAAAGAAGGACAGGAAGTCATCACCTTGCCCTTTAACGCAATTAGTAAAACCTTAAAGGATGGTGATGTAGTAGAAAAGGTGAGCAAGGATAAAATCTATCAGCAATAGTTTTTTTTACTCGGCTACCCATAAGCTATCAACAAACCACTTCTTTCCGTCAAAGAAGTGGTTTGTTGGTTTAAAACCGTTCTGTTTGGCTAATTCCTGTATTTCTGCGAGATGGTATTTCTGGGAAATTTCCATGAATATGGGCTCTCCTGCTCGAAAGAACAAACGGCAATGTAGATCGGCTATCCATATTTCTTGGTCGATGGTGCTGATCAAATAGCTTTTGGTACTCCCCGTTTGCGGATCATACGTGGGATAATGTTCGAAATATTGCAGTTGGAAATTTGCGTTGAATGTGTTGTTGATTCTTTCCAATAAATGGAGATTAAAGGCCTTGGTATATCCTTTCTTGTCGTGATAGGCCGCTAAAATAATCCGGGGGTCTTTTTTGAGGTCAAACCCGATAAACAGGAGGTCGTTGGGATTGAGCCGTGCTCTCAGCGCCTGTATAAATCCAGCGACTTCTTTTGGAGGGATGTTACCGATATTGGCTCCCATGAAGAGCACGATTTTAGGCCTGCTTGATCCTGAAAAATGATCGAGCATCGTTAGGTATTCTCCATTTAATCCCTCAAGCGATAAGCTGGGTAAACGTTTAGGGAGCTGATCTTCAAGTTGTTCGATGGCATGTTGCGAAATATCAACCGGATAATAAGTAAAAGAAGCCGACGCTTTTAGCAATTTTTGAAGTAAATAAATGGATTTTGTAGCATCTCCGGCTCCCAGTTCAATTAAATCAAAATGCTGATGGTAATGCAAAAACGTTTGGGCAATATCGACACTTTGTTTTTGTAGAATTTCCAGTTCACAATTGGTTAAATAATATTCTTCCGACTGCATGATCTGTTGAAATAAGGCGTCGCCGATTTCATCGTAGAAATATTTGGAGTCTAAATATTTTTCTTTTGCCGAAAGCCCTCGAATAATATCTTGCCCAAAAGCATTTAAGCGCTCTTGAGTGGTTAGCGTATTCGGCTCGGTAGAGAATGGCAAATTGAACATCGTTATTTTATTAATCAATTAAGCGAATACCAGTAAATTGCCACCGCAGGTGGGGATGAAAAAAATTTCGATAGGTTTTCCGACTATGGCCAGGAGAGGTTGCTTCGGAAGCCCCTCTTAGTACCATTTGATTGACCATAAATTTGCCGTTGTATTCGCCAATGGCACCAGTTGCTTTCTGAAAACCTGGATAAGGCAAATAGGCACTTTCTGTCCATTCCCACCGCTGACCCCAATGGAGACGATCTGCCGCTACTTCCCACTCTGCTTCTGTAGGTAGTCGCTTTCCTTTCCAAGCGGCAAAGGCCGCAGCCTCATAATAACTAACATGGCAGAGGGCTTCCTGCAAGGGGAGGTTTTCTAAACCGTTAAATGTATAATGTTTCCACCGTCCATCGATACGATGCCAATATAACGGTGCTTCGATCTGTTGATTTTTAACCCAATCCCAACCCTCGGCATGCCAATAACGGAAATTCCGATAACCGCCATCTTGCATAAACTTAAGATATTCCCCATTTGTTATCAATTGTTTCTGAATAGAGTAAGCGGGTAGAAAAACGGAATGTGCAGCCTGTTCGTTATCAAAACAAAAGCCGGGTCCGCTATGCCCAATTTGATAAAGACCTTCCTGAATGGAAATAGCCTCTTTACGGTGAGGCACAATGTCGTCGAGTTTCCTGGTGATCAACTTATGCTCCTGATCTGTATAATAAGGAGGAAATAAAGGATTATGGCCAAGAATGTATTTGATGTCTGTAAATAATAACTCTTGGTGCTGCTCTTCGTGGTTCAAACCTAAAACCACCAATTGCTCAATTTCGGGCCTTAAATCCCCCTGTTCGATGAACATCAGCATCCCCTTGTCCACATGCTTTCGATAGGCCATAACGTCTTCAACGCTTGGTCGACTTAAATTACCGCGATCCGTGCGGATAACCCGAGCTCCAACCGTTTCATAATAGCTGTTGAATATAAAATTATAGTCGGGATCGAATTCCTGATAAGGGCTATAGTGGGGTTTTAAGATGAAGGTTTCAAAAAACCAGGAAGTATGGCCCAAGTGCCATTTAGGGGGACTGACGTCTACGACGGGCTGGACCACATAGTCTTCTGTTTTTAATGGGGCACAAATGGCAATAGAGCGCTCACGGATGCGTTGATAACTTTCAAGTAGCACAAGATTGTTTTTTATGGTTATCGCTTCAAAAAGATGACTAAATCACTAATAGCATAACCCCTAAATCGGTGTATTGTTTGCGTTATATAGCCTTACATTATCCTTATCGCTAAGGATCGATTTTCGGGACCCTTGCAGGTCGAATTATCACTGCTTTTCCAGGTTCATAAAGAGATTCTCCAGCGATTCGGAATAGGTTGGATGGGCAAAAACACTATACCGGATTTCGGTGGCCGTCACTTTGCCCAGCATGGCCACTTGCAGTACCGACATGATTTCGCCAGCTTCAGTACCGATGATTGCCGCACCCAGTATCTGATCGGTTTTTGCATCGATGATAGCTTTCATGAGCCCTCTGGTTTCTCCTGTTTCGACGGCGCGAGCAACCTTTTCCATAGGTAAAATCGCCACATTATAGTCAAGTCCGTTTTTCTTTGCTTCTTCTTCGGTAATACCAACCCGGCCCAATTGCGGATCGGTAAACATAACATAAGGAACCAAACGGTCTTTGATGCTTAGCTTTTTGTTTTCCAATAGGTTTTGGCTTACAAGGAGATAATCGTTGTAGGCAATATGAGTAAAAGCCGGTCCTCCTTTAATGTCGCCCAATGCATAGATGCCTTTAACCGAGGTCTCCAAATAATCATTTACGCGGATATAGCCGTCAGTATCCTTTTCCACACCGGCAAAATGCAGTCCTAAGGCTTCTGTTTGTGGTTTTCGGCCAGCTGCAACCAATAAGTGGCTGCCCGTAATGCGATAGTATTGTTGGTCCCGCTCATAGTGCAATTCGATGGCTTTAGAAGGGGTTGTTTTTACAGCGGTTATTTTTACTCCCAGTTCGAAGGTGATACCTTCGTCCGTCAGGATATGGAATAGATTGTCCGCTATATCGCGATCTTCTTTTGGAAGAAAATTGGCTTGGCTCTCCAGCATGGTTACTTTTGCGCCGAGGCGACTATAGAGCTGTCCGAGTTCCAGGGCAATGTATCCTGCACCGATAATCACTAATTCCTTTGGTATTTCCTCCAGATCCATGATGGTGGTAGAGGTAAGGTAGGGACTGTTTTTCAATCCCGGAATATGAGGTACTATAGGGCATGTTCCAGCGTTAATGAAAATCCAATCTGCCTGTACACGTAATGGATTGCCGCCATCAAGTGGTATAATCTGCAATTGTTTCGATCCGATAAAAGAAGCATTGCCCAATACCACTTCCAGATGGGCTTGCCGCGTTAGACTGTTTAAGGTGCTTTTTCGGAAAGCTTCGACCACCTCATCTTTCCTCTTTTTGATGTCTTTTAAATGAGGATGCATCTTTCCGCTTTGAATGCCCCAATGTTCACTTTGTGAAACCAGCCAAGCCACACGTGTGGCGCCAATAAGCGTTTTACTCGGTGTACAGCCGTCATTTATACATGTTCCGCCGATTAGCCTCTTTTCGATGATTAAGGTTTTTTTTCCGGCTTTAGCCATAGCACGTGCTAAGGGGTTGCCTGCTTGTCCGGATCCGATAACAATCACATCATAAGTTTGCATAGGGCGAAATGGTTATGTGCTACTTTAGTAACAAAAAATGGAGCCTTTTGATTGATGCTTATTTTTCAATGTGCTATATTGAGCCGTAAAAACAATATATTATGGTGAAGTTTCAGGTTGAACTGTTGCGATTTGGTGCTATGGGCGAGAAGACGGGGTGGACTTTTCTGGAAATTTCAAAAGAAACGGCCGATCAAATAAAAGCAGGCTGTCGTAAAAGTTATCGGGTAAAGGGGAAGATTGATGAGGTTTCTATTAGCGGCGTAGCCATTATCCCAATGGGAGAAGGTATCTTTATAATGCCGTTAAAAGCTTCATTAAGGAAAAAGTTGCGCAAAGAAGAGGGTGATCGGGTAATGGTGGAACTGGAGGAAGATAAGGATTTTAAAATCGACCTGCCGGAGGATCTGGAAATTTGTTTGGCTGAGGAGCAAATTTGGTTGGAACGTTTTTTGGCTATGGCCAAATCGCATCAGCATTATTTTATCAATTGGATCAATAGTGCCAAAACAGAGCCTACACGAACACGGCGAATTGCCTTGACGGTTGAGGCCATGGAAAAGCAACTCAATTTTGGGGAAATGATGCGCATGGATAAGGCAAGGAGACAGATGGATTAAACGCAGATTTGGTTAGTTATCCGTAACTTTGCCAGCATGTTCAATACCGTGGAAACTAAAACCCAACAAACTGCCGATACCATTGTTGCTTTGGCCACACCCACAGGTAGTGGGGCCATAGGAGTAATCCGCTTATCGGGGGCTGAATCAATTGCTATTGTTAACCAAGTATTTAAAGGAAAGGATTTAACGAAACAACCCAGCCATACCATTCATTTTGGAACGATAAGGGACGAAACCGGAAGAATTATCGACGAAGTTTTGGTGGCTTTATTCATTGCACCTCATTCGTATACCAAGGAAAATGTGGTAGAAGTCTCTACCCATGGATCTAAATACATTATTGAAAATATCATCAAGCTTTTTATTCGAAAAGGAGCAAGGGCTGCCAAAGCAGGAGAATTTACCTTAAGGGCTTTCTTGAACGGAGGAATGGATCTTTCGCAGGCGGAGGCCGTGGCTGATTTAATTGCTTCCAATTCGGCAGCTTCGCATCAGATTGCCATGCAGCAGATGCGTGGCGGTTTCTCCAATGAACTTAGGCAACTGCGTGAACAGCTGATTCACTTTGCTTCTATGATTGAGCTGGAACTGGATTTTTCGGAAGAGGATGTGGAATTTGCCAACCGGGAACAGCTTAAGTCGCTCGTATTGCAGATCGATGGTATATTAGCTCGATTGATTCGATCGTTTGATCAAGGAAATGTGTTGAAAAACGGTGTACCCGTAGTAATTGCCGGTAAACCCAATGTAGGGAAGTCGACTTTGTTGAACGCACTATTAAACGAGGAGCGGGCGATTGTTTCCGATATTGCCGGAACGACGAGGGATACGATCGAAGATGAGATCAATATTCATGGGGTTACTTTCCGTTTTATCGATACGGCAGGGATCAGGGATACGCAAGACGTAATTGAAGCGAAAGGGGTAGAGCGAACACGGGAAAAGATGAAACAAGCTCGATTAATTATTTATCTGGTAGATCCCTTGCAGGATCATGTCGAAGAAGTGAAAGAGCAAGTGGCTGATATCCGGTCTTTGCATATCCCTTTCGTGCTAATCGTCAATAAAAAAGATTTACTCCATGAAGAGCAATTGGCAGCCTATAGTACATTGGAGCCTGTTTTTATCGCTGCTAAAAGTAGGGAAGGGGTAGAAGAGCTGAAGGAAGAGCTGCTCAACCAAGTAAGCTTAAGGAACATAGCTGTTGAAGATGTACTCGTAACCAATATCCGCCATGTGGAAGCCTTGCAGAAAACACAGGAATCGCTGCATAAGGTATTATACGGTATCGATAATCCCATTACTTCTGATTTTCTGGCTTTGGATATCCGGCAGGCTTTATACCATTTAGGGGAGATCACGGGCCAAGTAAGTACGGACGACCTGTTGGAAAATATTTTCTCGAAATTCTGCATCGGAAAGTAATTACATTTCTTTTACTACTCTAAACACTTCTTTTTCTTGCTTTTAGGCGGTTTTTACTTCCTTTGTTTGTTGCTAAGTTTCCCTTTTTTTGCTTATATTTGTTTCTAATCTGTTGCTGGTAGCAACAAACTTGTTGTTAGCAACAGATTTTTTAGACGGTGGCGAAATGATGTTACATCAGGATACATACTGATACAATCAGATACATCCAGTGACAGAAACAAGCCGAATAAGAAAACACCATGAGCAGCAACATTGAAATACCTAAAGTTTGCCAGGATTGCGGAAAGTCCTTCATCGCCAAAACTACAGTAACCAAATTCTGTAGCCACAAGTGCGCTGCGAGGAATTACAAGAAACGCAAACGGGAAGGCAAGATTCAGGAAGTCGCCCCTATCGTTGTACAACGAATAGAGTACAACCACGAGCAGCTGAAGCACAAAGACTTCCTGAGCATTGACGAAACCTGCAAACTGATAGGTGCAAGTCGTATGACCCTTTATCGCCAGATAAAGGACGGCAAAATCCAGGCTGCAAAGATTGGAAGGCGCACAATCATCAAGAGAACCGAAATCGATAAACTGTTTCAGGCATGAAAGTAACACTCAGACAAAGGAACCAGGGCGGAAAGACCAGCCTTTACCTTGATTACTACAACAAGGGCAAACGCAAAACAGAATACCTAAACCTCTACTTAGAGCCAAACCCCAAAACAAAGGAGCAAAAGGAAATCAATAAGAAGACCCAGCAATTGGCTGAAACCATCCGGGCGCAACGACAAATTGAGATCCAGAACGGCACTTATGGCTTTCGAGACAATGAGAAGCTGAAAGGAAGCTTTACGGCCTATCTGCAATTGTTGGCCAATAAACGGCAAGACAGCGCAGGAAATTATGGTAATTGGGATAGCATGATCAAGCATTTTAAAAAATTCATACCACAGGATATTTCTTTTGAATTTGTGAACCGTCAGTTTGTTCAGGACTTCAAAGAATTTCTCGATAAGAAAGCCATTGGCCATGGTGCCAAAAAGCTTTCCCAAAATTCTAAATATTCATACTTCAACAAATTTCGGGCAGCACTAAAACAAGCGGTAAAGGATGGCATCATTCCAACCAATCCTTCCGAAGGTGTAGAAGCTTTCAAGCAAGGAGAACCGGAAAGAGAGTTTTTGACACTGGAAGAGCTACAAGCAGCAGCGAACACTGAATGTGAAATCGAGCAACTAAAAACAGCATTCATTTTTTCCTGCCTTACCGGATTGCGCTGGTCAGATATAAATAAACTTGTATGGTCCGAAGTGCAACATTCGAATGATCGGGGCTACTACATCCGATTCAGACAGAAGAAAACCAAAGGCGCGGAAACACTCCCAATCTCAGAACAAGCCGTTGGCTTGCTTGGCGAACGCCAAGACAAAGACGAGAGAGTATTTAAAGGATTAAAATACTCGGCATGGCACAATCTGAAATTGCAGCAATGGATGATGAAGGCAGGAATATCTAAAACGATAACCTTTCATTGCGCCCGACATACTTATGCCACATTACAGCTTACAGCCGGAACAGACATTTACACCGTTTCAAAGCTCTTAGGCCATAGAGAACTGAAAACAACCCAGGTCTATGCGAAAATCATTGACGACAAGAAAAAAGAGGCAGCCAATAAAATCAAACTTGACCTATGAGCAATCAAACCAAAATACTTGACGACATTCTCTACCAGGGGCTTCGCCCTTGGTTAGAGAAAAACAGCGTGGACGAAAAGTTTGCTCCAAAGTTCCGTTCCCTGAAAGAAGCCTCCACTGATTATCTATTCCGGTATGAAATCAAATTTGAAAGGCCATTTGACAACAAAACCAAGTACTACTCAAAGCTGATTCTAAACACCCTCAAAACGGACGTTGAAAGGCTCTACAACCTCATCAGTGAAGATGATACTGAAAACCTCATCCGCTATTGGCTGGAAGATACTTTGAACAAGCGTTTAAAGACTCGTTTAAAGGACATTGGAAAGCTGATTAAAGAGAAGGAATTTGATTTGACATTCATAGATCCCAATAAAGCTTCCATTGAGTTTGACCAGGCACACAAAGCCAACACCTATATCATTCAATTGCTAAAGCTTGCATACATGCAGCTTTACCTCGAAATCCAAGATGCTTTCAGTACTTGGATTGATGATAAGTTGGTGATAGAGGATTTTTACACCCAGCTACTACTTGAACCAATACCGCAAAAAGTTTTATTGACCGAGATTCAAATCATTGAAGTTGAAGCCAAGGACGAACCAACTAAAAAGTCCCACCCCGAACCAACAGTAAATTCATTTCATTCATTTACCTACAAGCAATTCAGCACAAGTCCAGACAAGCTTACTGATTTATGCGACAGCCTCAAAAAGAACAATTTCATTAGCAAAGAAACTCAGCTATCCAATTTCAGAAAGATCTTTTCAGGAGACGAAATTAAAACACCTGTTATCTGGACAGGAAATGTAAGTGAGTTCTATTACTTCATCAAATTACTTTACACTAAACACAAGCTGGTTGCAGACCTAAAGCAAAATCAATGGAAAGTTGCTTGCAAATGCTTTATTAAAACTGATGGCTCATTCTTCGAATATGAAGGTCTCAGGAAAAATCAAGCTCCCAAGTCAACAGGCCATTTATTGGAATCCGCTATTTCATTGCTGAAATAAGCCGCTCGACACTTTACTCCTATTATCTTTTTTCTGTTTTTATTTAGCCCTCTTTTTCAAAAAAAGCGGGCTATTCTTTTTTTCAGCCCACTCGACACTCGACACTCGACACTCCCCCTGCTATTCGGCACTCATAATGCCCTATTAGCCACTCTAATTTAGCACTGTATTCGGGAATCGAATATGGCTTTACCGGTGAAGTCCATTTCATAATTCATAATTGATTAAGTCATGGACGAAATAATTGAACGTCTTGAAAATCTCCAACGCCTAATAGAGAGCCAGGGGATTTACAAAAAGGAAGTTTTAAACTTCAACGAGGCTTGCCAGTATCTGGAGCTTTCCCAATCTCACTTGTACAAGTTGACAAGTGCAGGGAGCATTCCGTACTACAAGCCCAATGGAAAGAAGCTCTATTTCAAAAGAAGCGAGTTGGAAAGCTGGTTGCTGCGCAACCGCAATTCCACTCAGGAAGAAATAGACCAAAGGGCAGCAGATTACCTAATCAAAAAAGGGAGGGTAAAGCTATGACAGAGATATTCGATATGCTCCTGACGCTTTCTCAGGACATTAAAACAGTCAAAGCCTACCTCCTTAACTTCCATAAGTCACGCTTAGAGCAATTCAGTGATGAATGGATTGATGGTCAGGTAGTGATGCAAACGCTGCACATCAGCAAAAGAACCCTCCAATCCCTTCGGGATAGTGGGGTTCTTCCCTACAGCCGAATCAATGGTAAATTCTATTACAAGGTTTCTGATATAGAAGCCTTGCTGGAATCCAATTACTCACCTTCAAAATCAAAGCACTATGGAGGTAAGTAGAAAAGCCATTCTCGACAAAACGCACTACGGCTTGAATATCTACGCCTATGTGCTGCGACAGTACTATCCGGGTGAAACAGTCCTTTCCCTTTCGGGAAGGGACTGCAAACCTGCGAAGAACCCTTTCAACGCAGACAAGCCTACATTGTTGGTAAAGGTTGTTGACGGTTGTGCTACGCACACCGATTTAGAAGAAGCCATTGCACGAGGCAATGTCTTTGATTTTGCAGCACTGCATTTCAGCCTCGAAGGGCAAGCCCTTCTCGACAAGCTGAATGAAGAACTGCATTTGCGTATCGGTAAGCAACAAGGCTTTTACAGACAGGCAGAATCGCAACCTGCGGTTGCTCTTCCTGAAATAGTCAAACCAGCTCCGCCAGTTTTCAGCTATTTCAACAAACCTGTCACCAACACAATCCCAAGTCGGCAAGCTTCCTTGGTTGAGGTGTACCACCTTATCAAAGGCAATGAATTTGCTTCGTGTACAAGTACACTTCGCAACATTCCCAACCCGAAGGAAGCCCGAAAGTATAAGGCTCAAAATTTCGATTATGTGACCTTCTCAGGCACTTTCTCCAAGAGAAATGATGCAAACCTCCAAAGACATTCAGGCTTGCTCACAATCGATTTTGACCACATTCAGGACATTCCTTCACTCAGGGCGGCATTACTCAACGACCATTATTTTGAAACGGAGCTACTGTTTGTGTCTCCTTCAGGTGATGGCCTCAAATGGGTAATCCCAATCGACTTGACACAGGCAAAACACCAGGACTATTTCAAGGCAGTGGCAAACTACGTTTCCCACACCTACCAACTCGAAATAGATCAATCCGGAAAGGACATATCAAGAGCATGTTTCCTTCCGCATGATTCAGAAATATTCATCAATCCTAAATACTTGTAGGACATGGAAAGAAAAACATTCAATCCGCAGGATTGGCTTAATCAGCCAACCCCGCAACCGAAA